>VFQN01001965.1_pt1 | contig 32920 bp, 34 predicted proteins | sample 3512371 | NCBI WGS metagenome assembly VFQN01 (sample SAMN10412370, study PRJNA504923) | tailings metagenome | isolation source: Replicate 2 from Balatoc abandoned mine | place: Philippines: Itogon, Benguet | collected 2017-08-28 | reverse complement strand
TTTTTATAAAAATTTTTTTTTATTTAGTTTAGGTTGTTTAACTAGTCTTTTATTTATAAATTTAGATGAAATAAAAGATTTAAATTTAAAAATAAATGAAAAACAACAAAAGTATTTATATAATTTTTTTATATTTTTTATATTTTTTATATTTATTTGCCATTTTTTTTTTTTTTTTGATATAAATAATAGTAGAATATATTTATATTTTATTATTTTTTTTTTTTTTTTTTATAAAGAAATCAAAAATTTTATAAATTGTAAATATAATAATATAAATAATAATTTTTTATTATATTTTAATAAAAATATATTAAAAATTTTGATAATATTTAATTTAATAATATTTATTATTTTTATTATTATTATTATTTTTTATATAAATTTTTATTATTTTAAGATTTATTATTATTTTTTTTTTGATTTATTAATGTTTAATATAAGTTGTCTATTAAGTTTTTATTTTTTAAATTTGAAGGATAATGAAATTTTAATAAAAATTCAATTTAAATATTATAATTATCTTTTTAAGTTTTTTTTTTTATCATTTATATTTTTGTTTATTTGTTTTTTTTATAAATTTATTTTTTTAAATTTTTTTAATATTTCTTTTTCTTTAACATATAAAAGTGTTGTTTTTTTTTATTTTTATATTTATTTATTTATATTTTATTGGTTTTTAAATTTATTTTTAGATAAAAGTAAATATAATATTAATTTTATTAGAATTATTTGTATTTATATATTTTTTTTTTGTATATTTATTATTTTATTATTTTTTATTATATTATTAATTAAATATTTATTATCTTTATTTGTATTTAGTGCATATGCTATGGAAAATGATATTATAAATGAAAATGATAAAGAGGAAATAAAAAAATCAATAAAGAATAATGGTTTAGGAATCCAAAGAATAAATATAACAAATGATAGGATTTATACTGGGTATTGTTTTTTAAATATAACAGCGGATGATTTTTTAAATAAAATGGAAAAGGAATGTAAAGTAATTCCAGTAAGAAAGAGAGTTATTTTACTTAATCAGGTAGTGCCTCTTCAAGATGTTATGTGTGAAGAAACACGTGATTTAGGTTCTTATGTGAAAGATAATATGTTACATATTAATGATGATGTTACTTGTTATACATATGAGATAAAAAAAAATTTTGAAAAAATATTTAATAATGATGAAAATAATTTATAAATTATTTAATATTTATTATATTATATTTTTTATATAATTTTATATATTTAATTTTTATGAATTGATTTTATTTATGTTTTATTTATTACGGTTTTTTAAATTAAAAATTTTTTTTTATAAATATTTATGGTTTTTATTAGAAAATATTTAAATAATTTTCTTAAATTCTTTTTTGGTTATCCTGTTCAAAATATTATTATATTAAGTTTAGTTGTTTCATTTTTTTTTACTATTGATTATTTTTATTTAATAGTAGACTATATATATATAAATAATAGTAATATGAAGATTAATGCAGTTATATTATTTTATTTATATGATTTTTTATTTTATTTTTATAAAAATTTTTTTTTATTTAGTTTAGGTTGTTTAACTAGTCTTTTATTTGTAAATTTAGATGAAATAAAAGATTTAAATTTAAAAATAAATGAAAAGCAACAAAAGTATTTATATAATTTTTTTATATTTTTTATATTTTTTATATTTATTTGCCATTTTTTTTTTTTTTTTGATATAAATAATAGTAGAATATATTTATATTTTATTATTTTTTTTTTTTTTTTTTATAAAGAAATCAAAAATTTTATAAATTGTAAATATAATAATATAAATAATAATTTTTTATTATATTTTAATAAAAATATATTAAAAATTTCTATAATATTTAATTTAATAATATTTATTATTTTTATTATTATTATTTTTTATATAAATTTTTATTATTTTAAAATGTATTTATTGTTTTTTTTTGATTTAATAGTATTTAATACAGGTTTTATAATAAGTTTTTATTTTTTTAATTTAAATAATAATCGTATTTTAACTGATGATTTAATGAAAATTCAAAAAAAATATTGTTATTATCTTTTTAATTTTTTTATATTATTTTTTATAATTTTTTTTATTTATTTTTTTTTTAAATTTATTTTTTTTTATATTTTAAATATATCTTTTTCTATAATATATATATATATTATTTTTTTTTTTATTTATATATATATTTATTTATTTTATTTTTTTTTAAATTTATTTTTAGATAAAAATAAATATAATATTAATTTTATTAAAAATATTTGTATTTATATATTTTTTTTTTGTATAATTTATATTTTATTATTTTTTATTATATTATTAATTAAATATTTTTTTTTTTTTAAATAAATTATATAGTATATTAGAATTCTTTTTTAGTTATCTTGTTTAAAATATTATTATGTTAAGTTTAATAGTTTTATTTTTTTTTTATATTGATTATTTTTTTTCTTTTTTTTTAAAGTTTTTTTTTATATTTAATTTAGGTTGTTTAATTAGTCTTTTATTTATAAATTTAGATGAAATAAAAGATTTAAATTTAAAAATAAATGAAAAGCAACAAAAGTATTTATATAATTTTTTTATATTTTTTATATTTATAGTAAATATTTTGATTTTAATAATAAAAAATTAATATTTATATTATTAATATTAAATTTAATAATTTGTATTGTTTTTTTATTAATATAAATTTTTTTTTTAATTTAAAATTATAGGTTAAATTCCTATAAATTAATTTTATTTTTTATTTATGTTTTATTTATTGTGGTTTTTTAAATTAATAATTTTTTTTTTAGTTTGATCTTGGGAATATGGTGCAAATATTACATTATTTTGCAGGTAGAAAAAAATTAAATAAATATTATTTAACTCCTTTATATTTTAAAAATTTAAAACAGTATAGAAAAAAGTATAATTTAAAAAATAAAGATAGTTTAAAAAATATATCTTTTTTAAGTTTTACTAGAAATGAGGATTTATGGCGTTTTGGTGGTTTTTTTTATAATATACGTTATATAAAAATAAAAGAATTAAAAAATTTTTTATTATTTTATGGTGCAAATGAAGTTTTATTATCTGATAATTTTTTTTTGAAAAATTTAGTTATTTTTTTTAGTTTGTTTAATAAAGAAGCTTTTTTATTATTTTTTATGCGTTATATTAGTGTATTTGAATTATATTTTTTATTTTCAACAAATAAGATAACTTATTTTCATATGTTTTCTTTTGTACAACAATTTAATTATAGATTATTGGGTTTAATAAAAATATTTTTTTTTAAAAAATTGTGGTTAATTTTTAATAAAAAATTTAAATATAGAGGTTTAGGTTCTAAAAATAATGATTATTATTTATTTTTATATAATATAAAAATTTTTAATGACTATTTTAAAGTACAAAAAAAAAAAAAATTTTTATGTAATATTATTTCTAGATTAACTGTTACTGTTGATTTTTTTATTAATAATTGTAGTAAAATGTTAATTAATTCTTTATTTTCTTTTATTGATTATAAAGTTGATTTTAATAATACGTTAATTACTATATATAATTATTATAATTATAGAGAGTTAAAACAATTTAAAAAAGAAAATATTAATTATTTAAAAAATTTTTTTTTTTTAAATTTTAAAAAATATAATATAATATTATATTTTTTTAAAAAAGTATTTAATAATATTGATTTGAAAAATTTAAATTTAATATTAGTATTTTTTTTTGAAATTTTAAATTTAATGAAATTATTTTTTTTTAAAATATTACGTTTTTTTAATTATTTTTTTTTTAAATTAAAAAATAATTTATATTTTTTTAAAAAAATATTTAATTTTTTTTTAAAAAAATTATATATTTTTTATAGTTTAAAATTTAATAATTTTTTAAATATATTATATAATTTTATGAATAAAATAAATGAAAAAATTTTATATAATAATATAAAATTTTTTTATTTTTTTATTTTTTTTTTTAATAAAATATTTTTATTATTTTTTAATTTTTTAAATTTTGTTACTTTTTTTAAATTAAGTATATTATTAAATTTTTTTTTTTCAAATATTTATTATTTATATATATATTATTTTTTTTTATGTAATTTTAGTTTTTTTGATATAATAAATAATAATAATTTTTTTATTCAAATAACTTTAAAAAATTTTATATTTAAAAAAAATTTTTTTGATTTTAATAATAGTTTAAATATAAATAATTTAACAAGTTTATATCAAAAACAATCCATAATTTCTTTTTCTAATATTAATAATTTTTCTTTTTTAACTATTTATAATAGATTTTTAAATAAAAAAATTATTAATAATATTTTTTATAGACATATTACTTTTTTTTTTAAGTGTTATTTTTATTATTTATTTCGTTATATTTATATAAATGATGTTTTAGATTATTTTTTTAAATTTAATTTAGATATTTTTTTAACAAAACGAACTAAATATTATTTTTTTAAATATAATAATTTTAAATTTTTTTTTAATTTAAAATTTATTGAAAATTTTTTTTTTAAATTAAAAATGTTTTTGAAATATAATATAAGTTATCCTTATTATTTTATAATTTATAATGCAATAGGTTTGCATAATTATTTATATTTACCTTTTAAATATCGTATTGCTTCTAAAATAGAAGATTTTTTTTTATTAGTTAATTTTCAAAATTTTTCTGAATATTTTGAGGAAGATGTAGATAATTTAATAATAGATAAAGATGATTTAATTGATCAAGATGCTCTTTTTGAAGATGAAGAACAACAAGAAGAAGGTTTAGAATATGAGTTTGATAATTATGAGGAAGATGATTATTTTGCTTTATATTTTATAGAGGATTTAAATTCAATAAGTTATTATATTACAAATTTATATAATTTAAAGTTTGGAATGTCTAGTTTTTTTTTAGATGATTTTTCTTATTATGATAATTTAATGATATCTTTAAATTTTCTTAAAAGAAAAAATAAAAAAAAAGAATTAACAGAAAATATTTTATGGTATAATTATTTGGAAGATTTTTCAAAAGTTATTCATTTTTATAGTTTTGTTTTAAATGCTATGAATAAGCAAATATTTGGTCTTAATTTTATTGCTAAAAATATGGATTTAATTTTAGATGATTCTTTATTTTTAGAACATTATAATTCCTCATTGTATTATACTGATTTTTTTTTTTTTAATTTTTCAAATTTAAAAAATTTAAATTTTTTATTATTAGAAACACAATATTTTGATTTTAATATTAGTTATACAACAGATAGTTTTAAATATTTTCCTTATTTATTAGATTTATCATGGTGGTGGGAAGTTTGGTTTATGAATAATTATAATTTAAAAGATGAAGAAATTTTAGAAAATTTAATATCAACTAATAAATATTATAATTTATTAGTTGATTTAATTAATTTTTATAAAAATAATCGTTTGTTTTTTTTGCCTAATGATATTACGAATTATGAAGATATTTCTTTTGATATTTTTTTTAAAAAAACAATTGATTTTTTATTAGATCGTATATTTATAACTAATATGAAAAAAAATTTTTTTTTATATTATAAATCAAAATATGGTTTTGAATATATATTATTTAATTTTTTTTCATATTTAACAATTTTTTATATATATTATAAAAGATTGGAGAATTTATTATTTTTTAATTATTTAAATAGTATGGAATTTCAAGAAATACAATATAATCGTGAAGAAAGTGAAGAAATAGCTCCTTTAGATGTTTATAGTGATGATGAAAGTATTGAGTTAACTAATTTAAAAGATTTTAAAGAATATAAATCATTAGTTATTGAAACACAACAATATCGTGATATAATTGTACCAAAAAGTACAGATGCACGTGTATTGCATATTCGTCAAATGTTAAATGATTGGTATTTAAAAGATAAATATTTGTCTTTAGGTAAATTTGAAAGTGTTACTTTACAAAAAAAATATTTGACAAATATTAATGATTTATATTTTTTTAAAAAAGTAAATAAAAAATTATATAATTTTTTAAATCTTTCTGATAATTTTTTAAATAATTATAAATTATCTTTTAATATAAGTACAACTGAATTATATTTGTCGGAGATATATAATAATTATATAAATACTCATACAATTGAAAGTGAATTAGATGAAACTTTTAATTTTTATAATGATTATAATTTAAAATTTTTTATACCAGAAAGTTATATACAAGAAGAAGATGTATTTAAAACTTTTGATCAAAGATTAGTTCCTTTAAATAAAGATAAAATAAAAAAAGTTAATAATTATATTATAAATAAAATGCCTTATATACAAGATACTATAAATTATGATTATGAAAATATAATTCAATATAATAAATTAGATAAGATGTTTTTTCTTTTTGAAAAATTTTCAATAGATGATTATAGAATAGGTGAAGATTTAAATAAATATATAGAACGTTTGAATTCTTTAAAAATAAATAAACCTTTTGATTTTATTTTTTTTAAAGATTTTAATTTTTTTATGCCTTTTTTATCTTTTTTAAAATCTTCTAAAAATATAGCTAATATTTTTTTAAAAAATAATTTTTATAATGATTTTTTTATTTTATTTATTTTTAATATATTAATAAATAAAAAGTTATTTATTTTTAAAAATATAAAAATAAAAAATATTAGTTTTTTATATTTTAAATTATATTTTAAATTATTTTTATTTGTTCAAAATAAAAATAATTTAATAACGTGGTTATTATTGTTACATTTTATATTATATAAATTTATTTTAAATTTAAATTTAAATATTGTTAATTATTCTTTATTTTTTATTTTTTTTCCAAATATTTATATATTTTTTTTATTAAAGCATTTAAATTTCTTAGATTTTGATTATAATTTATTATTAAAAGATAAATTAAATTTTATAAAATTATTAATTAAAATTTTATTATGTTTTGATTTAAAAAAACAAGTAGAATTTTTTATTAAAGTTTTTTTAGATTTAAAAAAATTTTTATTTTTATTCTTGAAAAGTTGTTATTCATATAAATATTTGTGTATATTTTTTTTTAAATATTATAAAATAATAAAATTAGGTTTTTTTTATAATTTTTATTATTTATTATTTTTATTTTTTTTTTTTTTTTTTAAAGAGTTTAATATAAAAAAATTAGATTTATATTTTTTTGAAAAAAAATTAAAGCCTGGTTTTTTTTTTTTGAATTTATTTACATTAAATATAAATAATAGTTTACGTAATTATATAAGCACTTTATTAATTTATTATACAGATGAAAATATTTTTTTTTCTCAGTTAAATGACATAGAATATTTGAAATGGTTATTAAATTATAATTTTAAAGAAAATTATAATTTAAATTTAGATAATATTTATGAAGTAAAAAATAAATTTAAAGATTGTCTTAATATTTATAAGAAAAGTGTTTTATATAATTTATATTTTTTTAAACAATTTGATATAGATTTATCTTTTTTTAATATTTTTAATGATGATAATATAAATAAATATCAACGTTTTAATTATGATACTATTTTTTTATTGGATACAGAACTTATTGATAATATGGATTTTAATTTAGAACAAGATTGGGAAAATTTTGAAATGGAAGATATAGAGGATGAAAGTGATTTTTTAGTTACAGGAGAAGATGCAGAAATAAATAATGAAGAAATTGATGAATGGGAAGATCAGGATACTGTAGATAGTGATTTAGAAGAAAAATTATCTGAATTAGATTTAGATTTTGAAGGAGAAGAATTTAATTATGAATTAGATATGTCTATGTTTTCAAAAAAAATTTTTGATGATTATGATAGTTTAAGAGATAAAGCTGTTTATAATTTTAAATTAACATATCCATATAATCAAAGATTTTCTTTTTTTTTGGAAATGTTTTTAAATCGTAATTTAGAAATAATGAGAAATTTATTAATTCGTTTTTTATATTTATATCGTTTATTACCAAAGGAAACTGTAAAATTAATGAAAAAACAAAAAAAATTTAAACTTAAATCTAAATTAAATGTAAAAATGCCAATTTCTACTGTAATAGAAAAAGATTTAAATAAAATATTAGAAACTTCTAATTCTTTTTTTGAAACTAATAAATCATTAATATCAAAAGCATATGAAAATGAATTTTATGATATTATGGATTATTTTATGGAATTTGATACAGATATTGGTGAATTTGGATATTCTTATAAAAATTATGATATCGATTTAGGTTTACCTTTATCAGACATTAATTTTAATTTAAAAAAAAAAAATAAAACTTTAAATAATTATAATACATTAGATTATCGTTTATTACAAATACAAGATATACATATATTAAATTTTAATATTTTATATAATGAAAAAATAAAACAACGTCGTTTTTTTTTTTTATTATATGAGTTTAATTATTTAAATACATTAAGTATATTAAATCGTAAAAAAATAAATTTAATTAATTTTTATGAATATTTAAATAATTATTTTAAAAAAATAATATTATATTTATATAAAGGCTTTTTTAATAAAAATTATTATTATATAGGTTTACCATTAAATTTAAATGATAAATTATTTAAGTATATATATCGTAAAGTTTTTTTATATTTAATTAAAAATTATTATAAATTATTATCTTTTAAAAATTGTTATAATCAAAAAAATAAAATTAAATTAATATTAATTTCTAAATTAAAAAATAATTATAATTATTTTTTTGATGATTTTACAGATGATTTTTTAATATATTTTTTTGATTTTTTTTTTAATAATAATTTAGTTGTTTATTCTTTTGAGGATTTTTTTTTACGTGTAAAACGTATAATAATTTTTTTTAAAATTTTTAATTTTAAATTAACTTTTTTAGGTACTTATTTTTTAGATGATTTTTTTTCATGGTTTTTTTTTTTTTATCCAAACTTGACAAATAAACAATATTGGTTTCTTATATTAAAAATAAAAAATTTAATAATTAAAGAGGAATTTTTTATTTTTAAAAATAAATATGAATTATATCAAATTTATTTTAAATATAATATAAATGAAGCATTATTTTATTTTAATAATAATTTATTGTATAATACTTTAGAAAAAAGATTAAATAGTTTTTCCTTTATTTATAAATTTTATTATTTTTTTAAAGATTATATTATTTTTTTTTTTTTATTTATAATGTTTACTTTTTTATTATTAGATATATCAGGTCCTGATTCAACTTTATTTCCAAATTTATATATTCAATGGCATTTGATGGATCCAAGAGTTTTAGAAGAACAGGAATGGCATGGATTATTAAATCCATTTAAACCTAATGAAGATATATTATTAAGAGAATTTTATGGTTATTTTTTTGATTATTGGGGTATTTTTTAAATGTTTTATTTTTTTTTATTTTTAATTTTTGTTAGTTCTTTTTTTGTAGTGACTTTTCGTAATCCTGTTTATTCTGTTTTATGTTTAATTTTAACATTTATTTTTGGATCTTTTTTATTATTATTTTTTTTTAATTTTTTTTTAGGTATTATTTATATAATTGTTTATATAGGTGCTTTAACTATTTTATTTTTATTTATTATAATGATGTTAAATATACGTTTTATTGATTTAAATTTAAATTTTTTAAGTTATATACCTATAGTTGCTTTTTTTGTTATTTCTTTTTTTTTTTTATTTTTTTATAATTTTTATTTTAATTTTTTTTTTTTTGATTCATATATTAATTATATATTATTATTTAATAAAAATTTATTTAATATTTATTTATTTGGTTTTTTTTTATATACATATTATTTTTTACCTTTTTTTTTTTGTGGAATTTCCTTATTTGTAGCAACATTATCTGCTGTTTTAATTGTTTATAATAATAAAAATGATTATAAAAAATTTCAAAAAGAAGAAAATCAGTATTATATAAATTATATTAAAAGAATTCGTTTATATTAATTAAACTTATGCAAAATTTTTTTAATTATTTAAGATTTATTTTAGATTTTAATTCTCATTATAGTATAATAGGATTTCAATCACCAGCAACTCCAATAATGGAGGGTATTATTGATTTACATAATTATATTTTTTTTTATTTGATTTTGGTTTTTGTTGTGGTAGCTTGGATGTTTTGTTATATATTAATTAATTTTTTTTTTTTTTCAACTTTTTTTTATGATTTTTTTTTAAAAAATATTTTTTTTAAAAATTATAATATTATTGATAATAGTTTAATTTTATTTTTTTTTAAATTATATTATAAATTTATAGAAAAAAATTCAAATGTATCTTTTGAACAATTTATGTTAAATATACAAGGAAAATTAATATTAAATACATATAATAAATTAGAAGATTACAAATATACAAAAAAAATAGTAGAACACGCAGGTGTAGAATTGATATGGACAATATTACCAAGTGTAATATTAGTATTAATAGCTATACCATCATTTGCTTTATTATATGCTATGGATGAAATTATTGATCCAAAAATAACTGTAAAGGCAATAGGATATCAATGGTTTTGGAACTATGAATATGCAGAAACAAAAGATGAAATTTTATTTTATGATAAAACTGATTTTTTAGGTTATAATTTAAGAGAATATCGTAATTATTTAAATTTTGATAGTGTTATGTATACTTATGAAGAATTACCTTTTGGTTTTCATCGTTTATTAGATGTAGATCATCAGATGATATTACCTACTAATGTACATATAAGATTAATTATAACAGGGGGAGATGTTATACATAGTTGGTCAGTACCTGCTTTAGGAGTAAAAGTAGATGCAATCCCAGGTCGTATGAATCAAATAGGTATTTTTATTAAAAGAGAAGGTATTTTTTATGGTCAATGTAGTGAATTATGTGGTGTTAATCATGGTTTTATGCCTATTGCTGTAAAAGCTGTTAATTATGATAAATTTATAAAATGGTATTATAATAAAGAAATATATTGGAATTAATTAATTTTTTTTATGTTAGAATTATTATATTGTTTTAGTATAGATATTTTTTTATTTATTTTTTATTTTTTTTTTTTTTTTATGTTTGTTTTAAATGTTGTTTTTCGTAATTTTTATGTTAAATATTATTATTTTTTTAATAATATAATATTATCTCAATTTTTTGTATTATTTATATTTACTTTTTATATTATGTATAATTTCCCAGTATTTTTTTGGTCAGGTTTTGATTTTTTTATAGTATCTGATATATTAAGTTTTTATTTTAGATTAATTAGTTTATTTTTTCTTTTATTATTTTTTTTTTTTTTTAGAATATTTTATATTAATAAAATTGAATTTTATTTTTTATTATTATTAAGTTTTTTATTATTATTTTTTTTGTTAATTGTATTTGATTTTACATTAATTTATTTAATAATTGAAATAATTTCGTTAATTTTTTATACATTATCAGTAATTGGAAATAATTCAATTAAACAGGCAGAGGCTGGTTTAAAATATTTTGTGTTAGGTGTTACTTCTTCAATATTTTTTTTATATTCTTTATCTTTTATATATGGTTTATTTGGTTCATTAAATTTTATTAATATTTATTTTTTTTTATTTGATTTAATTTTTTTTAATAATTATTATAATTTAATTTATTTTTCATTTTTATTATTATTTATTTCTTTTTTTTTTAAATTAGGTATAGCTCCTTTTCATATATGGTTATTAGATGTTTATTATGGTATTAATTGGTTATTATTTTTTTTTTTTTCTGTATTCCCTAAATTTTTTTATTTTACATTTTTATTAAAAATTTTTTTTTTTAGTTTTGGTTTATTTTTTAATTTATATTATAATATTATTTTTTTTTTATGTATATTATCAATTATAGTAGGTTCTTTTGGTATGTTGAGTGTTAGTGATTTAAAACGTTTTTTTGTTTATGGTTCTGTAAATCACATGGGTTTTATTTTTAGTTGTTTTTTTTCAGGAAATTTATTTTCTTTTATAGTTAGTTTTTTTTATTTAATTGTTTATTTATTTTTATTTTTTTCTTTTTTTTTAATTTTTTTTAATTTTAAAGAAGATAAAATTAGTTTTATTTATGATTTAAATAAATTAAAATATAATTCATTTTTATTAATTTTTTTTTTATTATTTACTTTATTTTCAATGGCTGGTATGCCTCCTTTTATTGGTTTTTTTAGTAAATTTTTTATTTTATTAACTTATTATTATTATTCAAATTCTTTTTTTTTAGTATTATTTATATTTTTTATTAGTTTATTTTCGATTTATGGTTATTTAAGATTAATTGCTTTTTTATTTTTTGATAAAGAAATAAATGTATTAACATATAATGAAGAAAATGATATTATTTTTGAAAATTTATTATTATTTTTTTTAATTTTTAATTTTTTTTTTATATTTTATTTTTTTGATTTTTTTTTTTTTTTTTTTTATTTATTTTTTAAATTTTTATTTTTATGTTAATAATTACTTTAAAGAAAAATAAACGTACATTTAATTCTTTTATTGTATTGTTATATAATTTAGGTAAGCGTAAACCTTTAAGAAAATTAGGTAAATTTTATTATAATTTTAAATTAAATAAATTTATATTAATGATTGATTTTTTTTTTTTATTATATTTATGTTCTTTTTTTGGTGTTCATTTTACATTATTATTTTTTAAAGAGGTTTATAAATATACATCTAGTTTTAAGTTTTAATGCATTTAATAATAAAAAAATTATTAATAAAAAAATTAAAAAAAAAATTATATTTATTAAGTTTTTGTAATTTACCTATAATAAAAAAAAAAAAAAATATTTTTTTAATAAATTATCAAAAAGGTATTTATCAATATTATTATACAGGTATTAAATTAAAAAAAACCAAATATTTATTAAATATAAAATTTAATTTATATAGAGAAAAAGATAAAACATATTTAAATTTTTTATTAAATGCTTCTACTATTATTTATTTTTTTTAAATTATGTTAAATATAACTAAAACACAATTAATAAATTTGCAATTAAATGTAGGGCATAGTAAAGGAAAGTGGTTAAAATTTTTTGATAATGTTATTTATGGTATACGTCATAATTTAATTATATTTAATTTAGATTTTACAATATATAATTTACGAAAAAGTTTAAATTTTATAATAAATGTAACGAATTTACGTGGAAAATTATTATTTATTTCTAGTTTTATTAATAAAAAAAAAATAGGAATGTCTCAGTATATATTAAAATCTTTATCTGAACACGGTTATTATGACGGTAAATATATAGGTGGTTTAGTATCTAATATTAAAAGTTTTTTTTCTATTAAAAATCTAAGTAATAAAAAAGCTATTTATAATTTTTCTAATTTAAATAAAATATATCCTTCTTGTGTTATTATTAGTGATAGTAATCGTTTTTATTTAACAATAAAAGAAGCTTCTTATTTAGCAGTACCTTCTATAAGTATTATTGATACAGATTTAGATTATTATTTTTCATTCTATTCTTTATATGGAAATAATGAATCAAAATTAATTCATTTTTTTTTATTATATATTAATTATTTAGGATCAAGAATTGGTTCTTTTTTAGAATCGAAATTATTTTTTATTAATAAGGTTAAAAAATTATTATTTTTTTTTCAATTAAGACTTTTATATTATTTTTTTAATTATTTTTTTAATATATTTTTTTTTTGTTTTGTTAGTTTTGAATTTTTTCAAGTAGTTTTTTTTTTTTTTAGTAAGTTATTTTTACAGTTTTATAAAATTAAAAGATATGCTGAAAATACTAAATTTTTTATAAAATTTTTGAGTTTTTTTGTTTATTTTTTTTTTAGTTTACTTTTTTTTTATTTTTTTAAATATAATTTTGAAAAATTTAGTTTTAGAACTTTTTCTAAAATGAAAGAAAAAAAAAGATATTATATTTATAATTTAGTAAAATTTAGAAAGAATTATTTGAAATTATTTTATATTAAGCGTTTATATAAGTTTAATGATAGATTACTTATTTATATTCGTAATTTTATTTCTTTTTTTAATAATTTTTTTTTTTTTGAAAATAAAAATTTAAATTTTTATTTATTTAAATTTTTTTATATTTATTGTAATAATTTTAAACATTTAAAAAATAAAAGTACTTATAAATATTTTTTATATTTTTTTTTAACAAAATTGAATTATATTAAATTATATAATTTAAAGGTATTAAAAATAAATTTAAAAACTAAATTTGATTTTGATTGTTATTTAAAAAAAAAATATTATAAAAAAAAGAAATTTAATAAAAATAAATTAATACGTAGTTTAAATTCATTGAGAAAGTTAAATAAAAATTCTTTCGAAAAAGAAAAAAAAGATTTAGGTTTTTTTTTTTTATCTTTTTATTATAATAATATTTATTATAATAAAAAAATAGATTTAAATAAATTTAATGATGAATTATTAAAAATTCGTCGTTTTACTCAACGTATAAGACGTAAAATTAATTTAAAACGTTTATTATATAAAAAAAAAATTTTGAAAAAGATTAAAGAAGAAAAGAATAAAAAATTACAGGAAGAATTTAGTTCATCAAGATATATAAACCGTGGTTGGTCTTATGAAAAAAAAAAAGCTTATCGTGAGTATAAACAAAGAATATTTAATTTAAAAAAAGATTTTAAACAGAATAAAGAAAAATATAATAAGTTAAAATATGAAATGAATAGAAAACGTGAAAGAACTTTTTTTACACAATAAAAAGTTTTTTTTATTTTATATATTTTTTTTATTTCATATAAAATAATTTTTATTTAAATAATGATTATAATTAAAAATCTTTTTATTTAAATTAAATAATAATTATTAATAAATTTATGGGATTTCAGAAGAAATTAATATTAGTATTAAATAATAAAAAACGTTATGCAAAAATAAAGACATATAATTTTTATCGTAAAGATTTTTGGGGTCTTATACGTTTAAAAAGGCATTATCGTTTTAAAAAAGTAGTTTATGCTTTGTTAAAAGGAAAAAAAAAATTTTATAAAATAATTTTATATCAAATTTATAATGGTATTAAATTTTTTGTTAGACGTTATAATTATAGAGCTAATTTGTTAATGGTTAAAAAAAGTTTAAAATTTTTTTATTATAAGTTAAGTGATACAAAAATCGGAAAATTAGGTTATTTTTTTAAAAGTACAACTGGAGATGTTGTTAATAAATTTTTTTCTTTTATAGAAAGACGTTTGGATATTTTGTTAGTACGTTCTTTATATTTTTTTTTTGTTAAAGAGTCTTATGAATATATATTATTTAATAATGTTTTTGTTAATAATTATAGAATAAAAAAACCAAATTATTTAGTAAAAGTAACAGATATTATTAATTTATATCTTTATCCAAAAGTAATGCCTTTTTTTTTTTTTAATAATTATATAACTTTAGATTTAAATAAAGTTTATTTAAAAAGAAAAAATAAATTTAAAAAATTTATTTTATTTTTAAAATGTTTTTTTTTTCTTTGTTTTAATTTTTATAAAAATAAAAAAAAAAAAAAATATTTTTTTGGTTTTTTAAAAATATTTATTTTATTAAAAAAAAAAAAAAAAAATAAAGCATTTTTTTTTTTATTAAAAAAAGTTAATTTTTGTATAAAAAGAATTTTTTTTAATTTAAGATATTTTTTTTTTTTTATTATTAAATTTTTAAATATAGTTGGTTTTTTTGTAAAGAAAATAAGATATTTTTATTTATATAAATATCGTAGAATTTTATTATTTTTAAATAAGTATTTAAAATTTTTTAGTAGTAATAATAGTTTTTTATCATATAAATCTAAATTTAAATATTATTTTTTTTTAATACCTAATTTTTTTATGCGTCTTAAATATTATAATCAATTTTTAAGATTTAAAATTAAAAGGTATTATGGTTTTTTTTTTGGACGTCATAAAAATTTTTTTTCTAAAGTTTTAAAAAAATTTCGTTTTTTTAAAATATCAAAAAAATTATATTATAGATTAAAAAAGAAGAAATTAGTTTTATATTCAGGATATCCTCCTTATTTAGAAATAAATTATAAATTACATAAAATTATATTAGTAAAAGAACCTGAAATGCAAATGATAAAATATCCTTTTTTTTTACAAAATTATTTATTTTTTGATTATTTTAAACAGAAAAGTTATTTTTAAAGTTTTTTTATTATATGGATATACGTTTACAATGTTTTAAATTATTAGGTGCGGGTACAGCTACTATAGGATTAGTTGGTGCAGGTGCTGGTGTTGGTATAGTTTTTGGTTCATTAATACAGGCGGTTGCAAGAAATCCACAACAAGAACAACGTTTATTTAGATTTGCTATATTAGGTTTTGCTTTAACTGAAGCTGTTGGTTTATTAGCATTAATGATGTCTTTTTTAATTTTATATATGTAAATATATAAAATTAGAGAATTTTTTATAATTTTTAATTTTATATTAATAAATAAATTAAATTGATATATATATAATTTTTATTTTTTTTATAATTATTTTTATAAAAATGATGTTTTTATTATTATAATATAAATAAAATTTTAAAAATTAGTTAATATATTTATTTATTAAATTTTTATATATTTTTTATTTCTTATGTTTTTATATGTTTTTTATTTATTAAATTTTTATATGTTTTTTTTTTTTAATTTAGAAGAGAGTAGTGAACAAAATGGAATAAATAGTGATGCTACGCCTATAAATTTAAGGGAGTTTATTGAAACATATAATAAATATTTAGATAAATTAACATCTAATGACATCCCTTTAGTTGTTGATGTTGGTGTGGTTTTAAGTGTTAGTGATGGTATTGTAAAAGCAACAGGGTTATCATCTGTAAAAGCGGGTGAGTTAGTTTATTTTCCACAAGCAAATGATATGCAAGGTATGGCTATTAATTTAGAATTTAATACGGTAGGTATTGTTTTATTTGGTAATGATCGTTTAATTAAAGAAGGTTTTATAGTTTGTAGAAGTGATAGAAATGTTTCAGTTCGTGTTGGATTTCAAGTATTAGGTAGAGTTTTAGATGCGTTATGTAATCCTATTGATGGTTTAGGCGATTTTGATGAAAAAATAAAATCAATGGAATATAAAGCTATAGATGTAAAAGCACCTGGTATTATTGATAGAAAATCTGTACATGAACCTGTACAAACAGGTATTAAATCAGTAGATAGTTTATTACCTATAGGTAGAGGACAAAGGGAATTAATTATTGGTGATAGACAAACAGGTAAAACAGCTTTAGCTATAGATTCAATAATAAATCAAAAATTTTATAATAAAACATTAGAAGAAAATTCATTAAGTGATTTATTTTGTGTTTATGTTTTGATAGGACAAAAACGTTCTAATATGGTACAATTAGTTAAAGTATTAGAAAGAGAAAAAGCTTTAAATTATACTGTTATTGTTGGTGCAACAGCATCAGAACCTGCAGCTTTACAATATATAGCACCATATGCTGGATGTACTTTAGGTGAATTTTTTAGAGATAATGGTAGACATGCTTTGATTATTTATGATGATTTAAGTAAACAAGCAGTTGCTTATCGTCAAATGTCATTATTATTACGTCGTCCACCAGGTCGTGAAGCATATCCAGGAGATGTTTTTTATTTACATTCTAGATTATTAGAAAGAGCTGCTAAAGTTTCAGATAATAAAGGTGCTGGTTCTTTAACAGCATTACCAATTATTGAAACATTAGCTGGTGATGTTTCTGCTTATATACCGACAAATGTAATATCAATTACAGATGGACAGATATTTTTAGAAACAGAATTATTTTATAAAGGAATTCGTCCAGCAATTAATGCGGGTTTATCAGTAAGTCGTGTTGGGTCAGCGGCACAAATAAAAACAATGCGTAAAATAGCAGGTTCTTTAAAATTAGAATTAGCGCAATATAGAGAAATGGCTGCATTTTCTCAATTTGGTTCTGATTTAGATGAAGCAACTCGTTTTTTATTAACAAGAGGAGAACGTTTAACTGAATTATTAAAACAACCACAATATGAACCATTAGCTGTTGAATATCAAATAACAACAATTTATTCAGGTACTCATGGTTTTTTAGATGATATGAATTTAGAAAATGTAGTTTATTATGAAAAATTTTTATATTATTTAATAAAAAATATTAATATTTTTTCAGTTATTATTTCTGAAGCAATTTATGATATAGATTTTGATTTTTTTTTTTTCTTATGTACTTTTGCAAAGGAAAATTTAATTTTTTTTAAAAAAAATTATAGTTTATTTTTAAAATAATTTTATGGTACGTTATAATAATTTAAAAATTTTCATAAATGTTGGGGAAGCAAAGCCTGGAGGGAATATAGGTGCAATGTTATCTCCTTATTTATTTTCAACAAATATGTTAGATTTTTGTAAAAAGTTTAACGATATTACTGGTGATTATAATAATGGGTTGCCTTTAAATGTAAAATTATTTTGTGATACAGTAGATAAAACTTATTCTTTTTTTATTAATTTACCTAATATAACTTTAGTTTATCTTTATTTTTCTAAAATATCTTTTTTAAATAATAGTAAAAAATTAAATATTTTAAATTTATTTGATTTAATAAAATATGCTTCTTTTGTTTATGGTTTAAATTTATATATAAGTGCTAAAATTATATTTGGAATTATTAAAAGTTTTCGTAAACGTCGTGTTTTTTTAGATTTTATTTTTGTATTTATTACAATATTAAAAAAATATGGTTATAATAAAAAATAAAAAATTTTTTTTGCCTTTAAAAAAAAAATTAGTTATAATGACAAAATTTAGTATAGGTTTTTTTTTTGAAAATTTTTTTTTTAGTTTTATTAATTTATTTTTAGTTAATAAGTATTTAAATTTAAGAAAATTAAATTTATTTAAATTTAATAATAAATATTATTTAAATTATCAGGGTATTTTTTTTAATTTTTTTGATTATAAAGATTTTTTTTTTTTTTTTTTTGAAAAAAAAGAAATTTTAGAATTAACTACCTTTTTATATTTAAAAAAATTACATTTTTTTTATTTTAAATATTATAATTATATAATAACAGTTGATTATTTAAAAATTTTTTTTTTTTTTTTAATAAAATATGAACAATTTTTTTTATTTCATATTTTTTTTTTATTTTTAATTTTTTTAAAAAAATTATATTTTAGTATTTTTTTTTATGGTAACTTTAAATCAATTAGTAAAAAAACCTAGATTACATTTTAAAGTCAAAAGACAAACAATGTTTTTAGGTAAGTGCCCACAAAAAAAAGGTATTTGTGTTAAAGTTTATACAACAAAACCAAAAAAACCACATTCTGCAATTAGAAAAGTTGCAAAAGTTTATATACCAAGTAAACGTCGTTATGTTTTATCTTATATACCAGGACAAGGTCATAATTTGAGTGTACATTCTATAGTAATGATACGAGGTGGACGTGTTAGAGATATTCCTGGTATGCATTGTAAATTATTACGTAATAAATTAGATTTTACAATGCAAGAGGCTTTTATTAGAAAAAGAAGACGTTCTAAATATGGTCTGAGACAAATGTCATTAAATAGAATTTTATAAATTAAGTATGCAAATAGCTAAAAGATCTTTATTATTTAAACGAATATGTCGTAAAAAGTATAAATTTGATTATTTAACAGTTTTAATATCTTTATTAATAAAAAAAGGTAAAAAAAATAAAGCTAAATCTATTGTATTTTTTTTTTTTTTAAAGTTAAAAAAATATTTTATAAAAAAAGTGCAATTAAATAAAAATTATATATCTATAAATTATGATTCTTATTTTATATTTTTTTTAACAGAAATATTTGAAAGATTTAGACCAAGAATTTCTTTGATTTCTAAAAAAGTAGCTGCAAAAATATATACATTACCTTGGTATATAGATGTTAATCGAAGTCGTATTTTATTTTTAAGATGGTTTATTACAAGTGCTTTACTGCGATTGGAATATGATATATCACAAAAGTTATTTAATGAATTTATAGATTTATGTAATTTAAAAGGTAATACTTTAAAAAAATTACAGGAATATTATGCTGTAGCAATAGCTAATAGACCTTTTTTAAAATTATTAAACCGTAAAAGAAAAGTTTCCCGTAGTCGTTTAAAAAAATTTTCAGTTTAAAAAAAAATATATATATATGTTTAATATTAAATCTTATGAATTTGATTTTTATAAAAATAAACCTGTTAAAAATATGTATATATCACGTAAAAAATTATCTGGTAGATCATCTAAAGGTTTAATTATTTTAGAACATCGTGGTGGTGGTTTAAAGAGACATTATAAAATTTTAGATTTTATACGTTTTTTTCGTTTTTTACCAGCTAAGGTTGTTAAAATAGAGTATGATACTAATCGTTTAGTATTTTTATGTTTAATAGCATATATAAATGGTTGTTTATCTTATATATTGGCACCTAGTTTAATTAATTTAAATGATTTTATTTATTCAAATTTAAAAAATTATATGATTTTAGGTAGTGTATTTTTTTTTTATCGTATACCTTTAGGTACTTTTGTTCATAATGTTGAATTACGTTATAGTTTTGGTGCAATTTTTAGTAGAGCGGCTGGTACAGTTGTTCAATTATTAAAAAAAATTGGTTATTTTATTTTAATTAGATTACCGTCAAAAGAAGAACGTTTTTTATCTTTAAAAAATAGTGCTACAATTGGTAAAGTTTCCTATGAATTAAAAAAATTTATATATAAAAAAAAAGCTAGTATTAATATTAAAAGAGGATTAAAACCTGTTGTTCGTGGTGTTGTTAAGAATGCTATTGATCATCCACATGGTGGTGGTAGAGGTAGAACAACAGCAGGTCGTCCATCAGTTACACCATGGGGTATTTATACAAAAGGAGTAAGAACAACAAATAGATTTATAAAAAATAGATTATTTAAATGGGGTTTTTTTAAAAGGAGAACAGGTATTATTTGGTAATGTTTTTTAAAGGAGTTGTTTATAAAGGACGTTCAATATGGAAAGGATTAAATTTATATGTTTTTTCTAAAACATATTTTTATGATAATAATAGGATTTTAAAAAAATCTTATGTTTTAGGTATTTTTGATGTTGGTATGTCTTATAAAATTTATAATGGTAAATTATTTAAAGTATCTCCTTTAAGTTATAAAACACATGGTTGTAAATTTGGTCAATTTATATTAACAAAAAAAATAGGTATAGGTGTTCATTTAGATAAGGAAAAAAAAAAAAGAAAAAATGGGTAATTCAGGTAATATTTTAATTCAAAAAGTTGGTATTAATTTTTTATGGTATTCTTTTTTTGTTAGTTCACATTATTTTTATTATTATAAAGATTTAACTAATTTTTTTTTATTTATTAATAATTATTTAGTTAATTTTTTTCGTAGTAATTTTTTTTTATTATATAAATTTGGTTTGTTATTTAGTCATTTAAAAATTTTTTATAATAAACAATTTTATAAGGTTAATTTATTTTTTTTTGATTTATTTTATAATAAAATTAAAAAATTTTTTTTTTATAAATTTAGTTTAAAATTTAAAAAAAAAAATTTTTATTCTAATAGATATAAAAATAAATTTTTAATACATTATAGTAATAAATATTATTTAAGATACCAGGAATTGCGTAATTATAAACGATTTTATTCTCGTTTTTTTAAATTTAAAAATTTATTTTTATTTGGTGTAAAATCTAAATATTTATTTTTAAATAATAAATTTTTTTTTAATTTATTTAAATATTTTTTTAAAAATAATAATAATTTTTTTAAATTATTTTTTTTAAAAAATGATAATAATATTAAATTTTCAAAAAAATTAAAAAAATTTTTTAAATTTTTTTTTTTTAGTTCGAAATTTTATAATTTAAGTTTAAAAAAAAGAAATTTAATATTATTTAAAATATTTAATCAAAATATATTTAAAGCCTATAAAGAAAAAAAAAATTCTCAATTAAATAATTTTTTTTATAATTATATAAATTTTAAAAAATTATTATATACAAAGAAAAGAATTTTTGTAAAAGATAAATATATTAATTTTTTAAGTTTACGTTTTTTTTTACGTTTTTTTTTAAGATTTAAATTTTTTAATTTATTATTTAATAATAATAATGATATATTTAATAATAAATTTTTTATTTTTATTTGTTTTTTATTTTATAAATTAATTAAACAAAAATATAATTTAATTAAAATAGATTTAAATTTTTTTATTTTTTTTAAAAATATTAGACTTTTACTTTTTAAAAATTTTGAATATTTTATATTTTTTATACGTTTATTTTATAATATTTATTATTTTTTTTTTTTTAGACGTTTATTAAAATTTATTTTTAAAAAATTTTATATTAAATTATTAAATAATTTTTGTATTTTTTTTCAAAAAAAATTATACACTATTTTTAAATTAAAAACTAAATTTAATTTTTTTAATTTATCAAAATATAGTTTAACACCTAATGTTATTATTTCATTTTTTAAATATAAAATGGATAAAAGATTTCCATATCATGAAGTTTTACGTAGATTTTTATATTCTAGAAATAAATTAATTATTGGTTTTTATTCAAGAGCACATGGGCGATTTACAAAAAAACAGCGTGCATCTACTTATAAGAGAATACGAGGTAAATTAAGTTTTACGAATTATAATAATATTTTAAATCATATTTTTTTTACATATATATCAAAATATGGTACATGTGGTATTCGTTTTTGGATTAATTATAATAAAAAATTTTTACTTAATAAAGAAATTATTATTAATAAAGTTAAATTATGTTAGGAAAAAGATTTAGAAAAGGTTTTGTTAATGATAGTAAAAAATGGAAAAAATCATTTTTTAAAGTAAAGGAAAGTGGTAAAAAACATTTTTTTATTAATATTTTTAATTATGCAAAAATTTATAATAAAATAAGTTTTTCTAGAAAAAAAACAAGACAATATTATATTAAAAATTTAAATAAAAAAATGTTATTTAAAAATTATAAAGATAATTTTGATAATAATTTAAATTTAAAGAAAAATCCTTTATTTTTTTTATTTAAAAATTATACAGTTAGTATGGTACTTGCACAAGAATATGGTAAAATAACGGATTTTCATTTAGAAATGATACGTAAAACAATAAAAAATTATATTAGTAAAAAAAGTTTAATTTTTTTACGTTTAAAACCTTATTTGGTAATGTTAAAAAGGTCAGCACAGATTAGAATGGGTGGTGGTAAAGCTTCAAAAATTTTTAAAGTTTTTTATCCAATATATCCAGGTTGTGTTATTTTTGAAGTTTATGGTGTTAATTATAGTTCAAGTTTTAATTATTTTAATTCTTTATTATCAAAATTACCAGTAAAAATAAAATTAATTTTTTTAAATAATATTTAAAAATGATTCAAAAAGAAAGTAAATTGTTTATAGCGGATAATAGTGGTGCAAAAGTTGTTAAATGTATTAAAGTTTTTAAAAGTCTTTATGGTTTTTGTGGCTTTTTAATAGTAATAACGGTAAAAAAAAGTATTTTAAGAAAACGAATTCGAAAAGGTATGGTTTGTAAGGCTGTTATTGTGCGTTCAAAAAGTTTTTCTAAAAGAATTGGTGGTTATAATATTAAATTTTCTAATAATTTTGCTGTTATTTTAAAAAAAAATGAAAATGTTCCTTTAGGTACTAGAATAATAGGTTCTGTTTCATTTAAATTACGTGAGTTTGGTTATTTAAAAATTATTTCATTAGCGACTACTTTAGTTTAATATGTTTCAAAATTTTAATGATTTTTTTTGGTTAGAAATTTATATTGATAAAATTATATTTTTAGATTTTTGTTTTAAATTATTTTTTAAATATCGTTTATTATTATTTTTTTTTTTTTTTTCTGTTATTTTTTTATATAAAGAAAAATTAAATGATTTTTTTTTTTTTAGTAAAATATTTAAAAAATTTAGAGATAATATTTTTTTTGATAATAAAATTTTATTTTTATTATCAAAAAAATTTTATTTAAAAAAACGTAAGATACAGAATTTTATAAATTATGGTTATTTTTTTTCTAATAATTATAATTTGTATTTATTTTTAAATTTTTTTTTTTTTAATATTATTAATTTAATGTTATATTATAAACATTTATTTTTATTAAATTTTATGAAAAATGGTTTTTTAATTAAATGGCATGATGTATATACACGTTATTATGAATTAACAAGTAATAATAATAATAATTTTTTTTTTAAATTAGATACACCAAAATTAAATTATAATTTTTATTTTTTTTTTAATGTTATTTTTTATTATTTTTTTATAATTTTTTTTTCTTTTTTTTGTTTTTTTTTTTTTGATAAAAAAATTATATTACAAATTTTTTCCCGTTTTTTTTTTTTTTTACGAATTTTATGATATTTAAAAAACCTCGTTATAAGAAAGAAATTATAATACGTCAAAAATATATGAAAAATGAATTATATTTTAAAATAGCACGTGCATTTTTTTTTGATTTACGTTTTCCTTTAAATTTACGTTTTTTTTTTTATAAATTTTTTATATCAGATTATTCTTATTCTAATGTAAAATTTAATAATTTATGTTTAACATCAAGTAAAACAAAAAGTGTAACTCGTTTTTTAAAAAATTATAGAATGGTTGTTAAAGAAAATATATCATTTGCAAAATGGTCAGGTATTCGAAAATCGAGCTGGTAATTTTTATTATGTCAAAAAAAAGTTTATTTAATTTTTTAAATAATTTAAAAATAGCAGGTGCTAATAATTGTTCTTTTATTAAAGTTAAAAATAGTAAATATACATTATATTTAATTAATTTATTATATAATGAGGGATATATTAGTGGTTTTTTTTTTAAAAATAAATATACTATTATTGTTTTTTTGAAATATTTTAAAGGTGAATTTTTATTAAAAAATTTAAAAATTTATAGTACTAATAATAAACCATATTTTTTAAAATATAAACAATTATTACGTTTATATAAAGGTCCTTTAGAATTAAATTATTTTTTATTAATAAATACATCTTATGGTTTATTAACTTTTGATGAAATATTTTTTAATAATTATCGTATTGGTGGTGAATTATTATTTAGTATAAATTTGTATTAATGATTTTATTAAAAAATATTTTTAATAAAAGTTTAAATTTTAAGTTTTTTTTTCAAAATTTTTTTTTATTTGATTTTAAAAATTTAATTTTTTTTTTTTTTTCTAATTTATATTTTTTTTATAATTTTATTTTTTTTTTAAATAAAAAATTTTTTTTTAATATTTATATGTTTTTTTCAAAATATTATTTTTATTATTTTTATAATTTTTTAAAATATTATATTTTTAGTTTTTGTAATTTTTTTTTTATTGAAATGTTTTTAGATGGTTTATATTATCGTATTAAATATTATAAAAAATATAATATTTTATCTTTTATATTAGGTTTTAATCATTATATATTATATTATATTCCTAAAAATGTTTTTATTAAATTACATATGAAAAAACGCCGATTTTTTTTATATAGTTTAGATAAATTATTATTATCTCAAGTTTGTATAGATTTAGTTAATTTGAAATATCCTAATCTTTTTAAAGGAAAAGGTGTTAAAGTGGTTTTTTATAATTATCGTTTAAAGATTTTAAAGAAAAAAAAATAATGGTTTTTTTTTTACAAAGAAAAATAATAAGAAAAAATTATAAAGAAGATTTTTTAAAAAATAAAAATAATAATTTAATAGTTTTTATGTCATTAAAAGTTAATAATAATAATAGTTTATTAGGTTTATTTAGAAGGACTACTTATGGTATAGGTTTGAAATATTATATAAAAAATTTAAGTTTAAAGTTTGGGTTAAGTCTTTTTTTATCATTAATTTTTATAAATAATTTTTATATAAATTTATATCAAACTATTTTTAGAGAATCATTTTTAAATTACGAAAGAATTAAAGCAATAAATCAAAAAATAAATTTAAAAAAAGTTTTAAAATTATATACAATTAGAAGACAATTATTAAAATTACCAGGACGTGGTCAACGTTCTAAAACAAATGCGGGTACTGCTAAAAAACGAATTAATTTTTATATAAAATTTTAAAAAGATGTTTTTTTTATTATTAAAAAAAAGTTTAAATAATTTATTTTGTATTGTTATAAATATTAAAGGAGAGATTGTATGTTATACTAGTTGTGGTATTGCGGGTTTAAAAGGTCCTGCGAAAGATACTGCTTATGCTGCAGAGCAAGCAGGTATAACTTTAGGTAAAAAATTACGTTTAAAAAAAATATTTAATTTAGATATTTTTTTTTTAAAAGTTCAAATAGATAGAAAAATAAGAGATTGTTTAAAAGGTTTATATTCACAAAATATTAAAATAAAAAAAATAGTGTTATTACCAAAAGTTGCTCATAATGGTTTACGCTTAAAAAAAAAAAAAAGAAGATAAGTATAGTTTAAAGGTTTAGAATATCAGTTTGTGACATTGAAGATAAGGGTTCAATTCCCTTTACTTACCTTTTTTAATTAATGAGATGGTGTAATTGGTAGCATGTCTGTTTTGGGTACATATGATATAGGTTCGAGTCCTATTCTCTAGATTAAATGCGTGGCTGAAATGGTTAAAGCACCGGTTTTGAAAACCGAGGTTTATTTAAAAATAATGGGAGTTCGATTCTCCCCGCTGTCTTTTTAATGTTTTTTAATTATTATTATTTTTAATGTTTTTTAATTATTATTATTTTTAATGTTTTTTAATTATTATTTTTTTAATGTTTTTTATTTATTTAAAAAATTTAACTATTCTTTTCAATTTACATATATGAAATTAATATTATTAAAATCACGTTTTATTATGTTAAGTGGTGCTGAAAAAAAAGAAATATATATATTTAATAAAAATTTTCCTTATAATATACGTTATTTTTTTACAAGGTATAATTATTTAATTCCTATGAATTTTAAAAGTTTTGATGAAAATTATAAAAAAATAATACCAGCTAATTCATTATATTTTTATTCTACTTTACGTTTTTTAAATTATTTAAATTATTATAATTTTTTTTTATTTTTTTTTAAATATTATATTTTTTTTAATTTAATTAATTATTTTTATTTTTTTTTTTTATGTTTATTTTTTTTTTTTTATTTTTATAAATTAGATAAATATCGTTTTATTTTTTTAAATAAAAAAAATAAAAAAAAATTAAGAAAAATTATTAATTATAAATATGGACGACAAAATATTTTAAAAAGTCGTTATTATTTTATTAAACGTTGTTTATTTTTTTTTTATAAATAATAAATAAATATATATAGATGCCACAATTAGATTTATTTTTTTGGAGATATAATACTATAATTATATTATTTTTTTTTATTTTTTTTTATTTTTTTGTTTTAAATTTTTTATTAATTAAAATTTCAAAAATTTTTTTTTTTAGAAAATTTTTTTTTAATAAATTAGAGTTTGATTCTTTAATATTTAGAAAAAATTTGAATTTTATTGAATTTGGTTTGTTTAATGCGCAATTTTTGTATTTTATAGAGAAACAAAATAATAACTTTTTATTATACAAAATTATTTTTGAAAATTATTATAAATATATATATTTATATACATATAATTATATATTAAATTTTTTTAAAAATAATTCTATTTTTTTTTTTTTTACAGTTTTTGAATTTTTATATTTAAAAAATTCGGTTATTTATTTAATAAATGTTAAAAAGTTTTTTTAATTTTTATGTTTATATTTATTTTTTATTTTTTTATTTTTTTATTTTTTTGTTTAATTTTATTAATGTAAATGAAGAATATTATATTTCAATAGGATTATTATTATTTATTTATCTATTTATTTATTTTATTTTTTTTGAAATAAATAATTTTATTAATAATAGTATATATGATTTAGAAAAAAAATATTTTAATTTAATTAATAATAATATTAATTTAAAATTAAAGTTATATAATTTTTATAAAGAAGAATTTTTTATATGGGATTTTATAAATAATATAAATATGTTAAATTTTAATTTAAAAAAATTTGATTTAAATTTTTTGAATTTATTATTTAAAATTATAATTAATTTTTTTAATTTAAATTATACTTATTTGCTTTCTTTTTTTTTTAAACAAATTTTATTTAATTTTTATAAATATTTAAATTTATTTTTTTTTTTTAATTTTTATTATTTTACAATAAATTTTTATAAAAGTTTATTATTTAATAAAGATATTTTAGTTTATTTATTTGATGATTTATTTTTTTATAATTTTTTAATGTTGGAATATGGTTTATTTTTTAAGTTTTCTAATTTAAAAAGTATTGTTTAATAATTTAAGGCAATTAACTTAAATGGAAGAGTGTCTGTTTTACACACAGAAGGTGAGAGTTCGATTCTTTCATTGCCCATTTTATTATATATATATATATAATGTTAGAATTACAATATATTTTTATTTTTTTTATTTTTAGTTGTTTTTTAGGTTTTTTATTATATGCATTATCTTATAATATTGTATTAAAAAATTTAACAAATGAAAAAAATACAGCTTATGAATGTGGATTTGCTCCTTTTGAAGATACACGAGGTGTTTTTGAAGTAGAATTTTATTTAGTTTCTATATTATTTGTAATTTTTGATTTAGAAATTATGTTTTTATTTCCTTGGGTTTTAGTTGTAGTTCATTTGTCTTTTTTTGGTATTTTTTCAATGATTATTTTTTTATTATTATTATTATTAGTTTTTTTTTATGAATTATCACAAGGTGTTTTAAATTGGTAAATTATTTTTTATTTTTTTATTTTTTTTTTAAAAAATTTATTTATTTTTTAAATATTGATTTAAAATTTAATATATATATATTTTTTTTAAAAAAAAAATATATATTAGATTTTTTTTTTTTTTTTAAAAAAAGTTTATTTTTTAAATATAATTTATTAATTGATATGTCTATTGTTGATTTTTTGTTAAATAAAAATAGATTTTTATTATATTATAATTTATTATCAGTTTTTTTTAATTTTCGTATATATATATATTTTTTTTTTAATGATTTTATTATTTTTAATAATAATTTAAATACTTTTATATATTCTATATCTAATATTTATTTAAGTGCAAATTGGTTAGAGAGAGAAATATGGGATATGTTTGGTATTTTTTTTATTAATCATAAAGATTTACGTAGAATTTTAACTGATTATGGTTTTTTAAGTTATCCTTTGCGTAAAGATTTTCCTTTAACAGGTTTTTTAGAAGTACGTTATGATGATACATTAAAAAATATTGTTATTGAAAAATTAAAATTAACACAAGAATTTAGAGTATTTAATTTTATTAATCCTTGGGCATTATAAATTTTCAATGGTTTTAAATAATATATGGTTGAATGAATTGAATAGTATAAAAAATTTTACTTTGAATTTTGGTCCGCAGCATCCTGCGGCTCATGGTGTATTGCGTTTAATATTAGAATTAAATGGTGAAAGAGTAATATCAGCAGATCCGCATATTGGTTTATTACATAGAGGAACTGAAAAATTATTAGAATATAAAACGTTTTTACAAGGTTTACCTTATTTTGATCGTTTGGATTATGTTTCAATGATGGCTCAAGAACATTGTTATTCGTTAGCAATAGAAAAATTATTGAATATATATGATTTTATACCATTACGCGCTCGTTATATACGTATGATTTTTTTAGAAATAACTCGTATATTAAATCATTTATTAGCTATTACAACACATGCTATGGATGTAGGTGCATTAACTCCGTTTTTATGGGCTTTTGAGGAACGTGAAAAATTAATGGAATTTTATGAACGAGTATCAGGTGCACGTATGCATGCTTCATATATAAGACCAGGTGGTGTTTCTTTAGATTTACCTAAACAATTATTAGATGATATTTATTTATTTATTAAACAGTTTAATGTACGTTTGAATGAAATAGAAGAATTATTATCAGATAATCGTATTTGGAAATATCGTTTGGTAGATATAGGTATAGTAAATAAAGATTTAGCATTAAATTATGCTTTTACGGGTGTAATGTTAAGAGGTTCTGGTTTTATATGGGATTTACGTAAAAATTTTAGTTATGAATTATATGATAATATTGATTTTGAAATACCAGTAGGTATTAATGGTGATTGTTATGATCGTTTTTTAATTAGAGTTGAGGAAATGCGTCAAAGTTTATTAATAATTTATCAATTAATTTCAAATATACCGCAAGGTGATGTAAAAATAGATAATTTGAAGTATACATCAGCAAAAAGATCATTTTTAAAATTAGGTATGGAAGAATTAATTCATCATTTTAAATATTTTTCAGAAGGTTTTATTGTACCAAAAGGTAATATTTATGTTGGTGTTGAAGCACCTAAAGGAGAATTTGGAGTTTTTTTGTATTCTGATGGTACAAATAAACCGTATAGATGTAAAATAAGAGCACCAGGTTTTTTTCATTTGCAATCATTAAATGATATGTCTAAAAATCATTTAATTGCTGATGTTGTTACAATAATAGGTACACAAGATATAGTATTTGGGGAAATAGATCGTTAATTATAATATTTATGTTTTTTTCACCTTTAGAACAATTTGATATTATGTATTTTTTTACACAAAAATTTGACATATTAAATATATTTTTTATATTAGTTTTTTTTTGTATTAGTTTTATATTTATTTATTTATTTTTTAAATTTAAATTAATACCAACAGTATCTCAATTATTTATTGAAATTTTTTATAAATTTTTATTAGAAACTTTAGTACAACAAGCAGGTTCAAATTCTGTATTTTTTTTTCCTTTTGTTTTTTCTATATTTTTTTTTATTTTAATTTCTAATTTATTTGGTATGTTGCCTTTTGGTTTTACTATAACAGGACATTTAAGTATAACTTTTTTTTTAGCTTTAAGTTTTAATTTAGGTTTTTTTTTTTTAGGTTTATATAAAAATGGTTTATCTTTTTTTAAATTATTTGTTCCTAGTGGTACACCAAAATTATTATTACCTTTAATTATTTTGATTGAAATTGCTTCTTATTTAATACGAACTTTAAGTTTATCTATACGATTATTTGCTAATATGATGGCAGGTCATTGTTTATTATTTGTTATATCATCATTTGTTTTTTCTTTTTTAAATAGTTTAGGTACAGTTTCTTTAATTTTTATTATATTGGTTTATTTTTTTATTTTAGTACTAGAATTTTCAATAGCTTTTTTGCAAGCATATGTATTTACAATATTATTATGTATTTATTTAAATGATTCTTTACATCCTACTCATTAATTTAAAATTTTGAATTAATAAATATTATTAAAAAATTACTCGTAATTTAATTGGTTAAAATGTTCGTTTGATAAGCGAAAAATGGGAGTTCAATTCTCTCCGAGCTTAAAGAATAAATATATTATTATTTACTTTTTATGGGAGCTTTAACCTCTAAACCATATTCTTTTAAAGTTCGACCTTGGGAAGTGCAGAAATTTTCTTCTGTTGATTTTTTTGATGTATTTGGATTACCTATATTAATTGATTTAGTTGGTAATAAATTATTACGTATTGAAAATAATTCAAATATATTTTGGATAACAGATAAAGTTCGTTTTTTTTATGATTCATTATATAATTTTAGATTAAAAAATCCTTTTATTAATATTTATTTTTTAAAAAAAAAAATAAATTTATTATTATCTGTTAATTGGTTAGATATTTATGATTATTTTTTTTCTTTAAAATCTTTATTATTTTTTGTATTAGAAAAAATAAATATAATTTTTTATGATTTTTTATTAAAAAAAAATAATAAAGATTTTAATTTTTTTTATTTTTTTAAATATAAAAGTTTAAATTTATTTTATATAAATGATGATTTTGATTTATTTCAAAGTAATAATTTATTATTTTTTAAAAAGTTATTAAATTTTAATGTTTTTAATAATTTTTTAAATTATAATATAAATTATGATTTTTTAAATAATTTATTTTTAAAAAATTTAGAAGATTATAAAATTATTTTTTTAGTAAATTGTAATTTACGTTTAGAAATACCTTCATTATATTATTTTTTTTTAAAAAAAAATAATAATAATATAATAAAAATTTATAATATAGGTTATAATATAAATTATAATTCTAGTTTTATTAATTTAGGTTTTAATTTAAATAAATTTTTATATTCAAAAATAAAACAAATATTTAAATATAAATTTTTTAATATTTTAAATAAAGAATCTTTAATAATTTTTGGTTATACTTTTTTACAAAAATATGATTTTAATTCTTTATTTAATTTGTATAAAAAATTTTTTAATATATTAAAATTTAATAATTTTTTTTTTATAAATTATAATTTAAGTTTTTATTCTTTATTTTTTTCAGATTTTTTTTTATCTTTTAAAGATTTTTCATTAAAAAAAAAATATAATATTAGTTTTTTTTTTAATGAAATTTTATATGATAATTATAATATTTCTTTAATAAAAAGTTCAAGTTATTTTTTTATTGGTCATCATTTTCCAGAAAAAATATTAAATTTTGATTTATTATTACCTTTAGATTTTATTTTTGAACGTAAAAATATTTTTTTATCAAGTTTTAATAATTTTAATTATTCTGATTTTTTAATAACACCTGAATATAAAGGTATTAGAAATTTTAATGATATAATATTTCTTTTTTTTTTAAGTTTTTTTAATAAAAAATTTATATATATTTTATTATATATTTTTTTTATTAAGTTAAATTTTTTATCTATATATTTTTTTTATTTTTTTAAAAATAAAAAAATTTCAATATTTTTTAATATATATATATATATATTATATTTAAAAAAATATTATTTATTAAATTTAAATTTAATAAATAATATTTTTTTAAA
>VFQN01001964.1_pt1 | contig 32939 bp, 40 predicted proteins | sample 3512371 | NCBI WGS metagenome assembly VFQN01 (sample SAMN10412370, study PRJNA504923) | tailings metagenome | isolation source: Replicate 2 from Balatoc abandoned mine | place: Philippines: Itogon, Benguet | collected 2017-08-28 | reverse complement strand
GCAAAAAATAGGTCTCCGATAATCCCATAACCCTTCTCCTGAAAAAAAAAAAAAAAATCCTCGCATTGCCTTAGAGATGTTGCTTACGGGTGTGCAACCTGCAAATGAGCTGCATAAAACATACGGTATCCTTACACATGCAATGTGGACCACAATTTGGACTGTGCTCTCATGTGCTGCCGACGTGCCGAGTGCCGACCCTGGGCGCCGGTGGGTCTCTCCGCCGGAGTACCGATATCTGGATCTGGGTTGCTGCGTGGGCAATGACAAAACACACGTGCAGCAACACAAGGTGCCACAGCGCGCTTGCACCTGTGCTTGAAAGCATACGCCGTACATTGTGTAAGCAGTTCCTGGTCCAAATTCAGTTTCCTACTGGGGCCCAGCTGTGCGGCTGCCACGTGTCACCAGTCGGAGCTCGCAGGCAGGAGGAAGCCCACCCGGCCAGCCTGAGCCCAGAGTATTCGAGCGTTCGGAATCAACGGCGAGCCTGTAGCTACTCCAGTCATGCGCGTTGATGCAAGAGCGCTTACCGTTACAGGTACTACTACTGTACATGCCTTACTGAATGCCGACCCGAACATACGGCTCCCTTGTGACGGCTCTACGCCAGGACACTGCAGAAGTGGCTGTACAACTAGGGTGCACTGCAGTTGGACAACAGCCGACACTGCATCGCTTCAGAGTCACCCACTCAAAATGCGCCGCCAACATCGACAAGTAGGGGCCCTTCTCTCCAAGCACAAGTTAGCTTCTAGCAAACTCATATCATTGCATGCCAACGAGCAGGTGTCGGCGTGGCACGGCTCCCCACATCAACCATGCAGCCTTCAACAACGATGGTGTGGTGCAAAACATGAGTACGGATGAATACAAATGAGCTTGGCCCGCTGCCCCCCTACCACTGGTAGGACTGAAACGTTAAAGCCAATGGCAGCTGCAGCACGCAAGCAGCCCTGGCAAGAGGCACATACGGTATAATGACTGTACTATGCAACATCAACGAAAAAAGTAGGAAAGCAGCAGCTCCATGCCTCACGTTGGTGTGCAAAACTACGGCAACGCCATCGCGTCCGGCCTCGTTCCGCCTTGGGTGTCTCGTCTCCACCGCGGACTCACGAATCCGCATCAAAGCCTCCTTCTAGACAGAAACGCCTCACGCACGGTACCCCCTATGCCACCCATGATCGACCCGCCTCCACCCCGCTACTGAGCCCCATGACAGCTCAACAGCCACAACCCACTCGCGTCCGATCACCGGCTCTCCCAGCCTCCAACCCAACTGTCCCTAGGACACAAGCGCCCCACAACCCAACCCTGTTTTGCCAATAGAACCCCCTCCCAAAACGATAACCCCGTCCCTCACCACTTCAGGCGCACCGCTGGCGGCCTCAGGAACGTCAGCCGCCCAGTGATGCGGCCCCCCAGCCCTGACCCAGGTCCCAGGTACTCCGCCCATGGGGCCAGCAATCCCGCCTCCCTGCTGCCCTCCTCCCCCACCACCCCTGCCCCGCTCCCCCCGCCGCTGCCCCTCCTCCCACCCCCGCCCTCCGCCTGACCCCCTGCCCCGTCACCCCCATGCGACCCGTCACCCGCTCCCCCGCCCCCAACCGCCACGCCCGCCAGCATCCTCCCGGCACCGCCCAGCGGCAGCGCCGCCTCCGTACCCCAACCGCTGTCGTACCCGATGAAGTCGTCACTGCCGTACTCCGACAGGAACGCCACGCGCCGCTGGCTGCCCCGCCAGTAAAACACCTCCAGCCGGGCCAGCACGCACGCCGCGCCCTCCAGTGCCGTACCCAACCGCTCCCGCAGTACGGCAGGCACCAGGCACTTGAGGTACACGCCCGCGTGGGGGTCCCCCGGGCAGTGCACGATCCGCACCTGCCACTCGAAACCCCATGCCACCACGCTGGGCTTGCTGCTGCCCCCTCCCCCGCCCCCACTGCACCGCTGCACCGTGTGCCCCCCACTGCTGCTTGTCGGCCCATCGCAGAACGCCGCATACACGTTCGCCAATTTGTCCGGCTCGCCCCCCAGCGCCTCCACCAGCTCTCCCGCGCCCACCTCCCACTCGTACGACATGCCGTACTCCGGGATGGACTGCGGCCGGGGGCTGCCGTACCACGGCCGGGAGGTGCCGTACTTTGTGCCGTACGCCTCCAGCAGGCGCTTGCGCTCCGGCGGGGTGGAGCTGTGCAGTCGGGCCATGAAGGCCGCCTCCCCGGAGGCCAGCCAGCCCAGCTCGGGCAGCAGGTCGGTCAGGTAGGAGGTGTTGCAGTTGCACAGCCGCAGCAGCTCCCGTACACGTGTCTGCATGGGTTGGCGCACGCGGGAGGTGATGTTCGCAGGTAGGAGGGCTGCTAAGCGAGCAGGATTGCTACCATGGGCTTGTTCACACAGGCAAACACGTGCTTAGATCGAACGTATGCATGCTGGCCGTGGCACCAATTAGGTTTGCACACGGGCCATTGCATTTGCATAGAGTTGGTTAAGACACCCTCGCCGTGTACAAGTAATACGGCTCGACTGACCGACGAATCTGTGCAGCAATGACATTACCTACGGTGTGCCTGTCACTGCCTGCACTCGCCCTCAACAACGAACCAACAACCAACCTAAGTGAGTAACTAACCTGTGCCGCATGGGACGCCAGGCTGGACTCCATCCACCGCTCCACCAGCAGCACCACTGTGGCCTCGTCATCAGTGGCCAGCGTGTCGGAGCGCAGCAGCTCCTCCAGGGCCGCCGCCGGCAGCGTCAGCAGCTGCTGCAGGCGGTTGGGGTCGTTGGCAACCGCCACCGCGTCGCCGCCCAGCAGCCAGGCCAGGAGATCTCCCTTGGTGGGGTGATGCGGCTGGGAGGGGAGGAAGGCGTGGTGCAGCGGGGCGTTGGCGTGGGTGGGGGTGGGGCTGGCGGTGCCGGATGCCGAGGTGGAGGCGGAGGCGGGGCCATCGGCGGGGCAGGGGGGAGGGAGGGGGGAGTCCCAGTTGCGGAGGAGGAACTGCAGGCAGGCGCGGAGGGCGGTGGCGATGCCGGGCTCCTCGCGGGGGCTGGGGAGCAGGTCGCGATTGTCGTACAGGGACAGTACGGCAGCGAGGGGGGAGGGTGCGGGGCAGAAGGGGCAGCTGGTGGTGGTGGTGGTGGTTCCGGTGCCGTGGGAGGGCGCCGGGGTGCCTCCTGTGGTATGGCGGAACTGCTGGGCGATTGCGGCGTCGCAGGCTTCTATGCAGCCGGCTATCTGGAGGTAGCCGGCTTGGCGCCGGACCAGAAGCAGGTCGCGGACGGTCAGGTTGGCGTGGACCCTCCCGGCCCCCGCCCCGACTGCGCTACTGCCGTGGCTTCCTTCCAGCTGCTGCACGTTGCCGGTGTACAGGTAGCGCAGAGCTAGTAGCGTGTGCGGCAGCTCGTCCTCGCTGCCCAGAGGAACCAGCAGCTCGGGAAGCTGTCGTGTAGAGCGCGATGGCCTGGAGTGCATCCGCTCCGAGGCTCCGCCCCCAACGATGAGCCGGAGATGCACGCGCTCATCCGCGTTGAAGCTATTTTCATGGCTTGCATAGTTATCGTTTTGGTAGCTGTCATAGTCGTCTTCGCGATCCCGCCAGCGTTCAATTTGCGCTTGAAACCGCTCAGACCCTCCGCTCAGCACTAGCTGGTGCGCGGGCAGCGGGTCCCCGATGAAGTGACGGTCAGGCTTGCCATGCAGACCGTCGGAGGTTGCAACATAGAACCGCAGCACGCAGTCCGCGTAAGAAGCACTACCAAAAAGCTTTGACAGTGACTTCCAGAGTTGGTGCATCGAGTAATTATGGCAGACACTCTATTTGATTGCTGCTAAGCTTTTCAGAGTGCACCAACATTCGCCGGGAAGTATTTATGTCGGACCGTCGAAGCGTCAGGCCCATGCCCATGCCATGTGGCCCATGCATGTGAGGAGTGCAACTGCGATGCAAATGGCGGATAACTTGCCTGACACCCAGTGGCGCCAGCAGCAAGCAAGAATCTGGCGGAACAGTGAAGGATAGTGCTGTAGTGGCACACCCGCACACATGGAGGTTTACTCCCATCCCCTCCCAGCCTGCAGCCTCTCTGCGCCCCCCTCAGCCCTGCTGACATTCTCAATGAATCTGCGGAGGAACACGTACGCTTACAATCAGCTTTGATTATGACAGTTCGCTCACGGGCCGAATCACAGCCATATTCAGTACCGTAGCTACCGTACTCACAGGCACCTGAAATTAGCACAGGGCCTGCAAAACGTTCGTAACCCACCACCTGCTCAATACCAGCTGTGGCGGAACAAGCCAAATGACGATAGCTGTCCTGTGGCTTGCATGCGGCGCTAATGAAGGCGACAGAGACAGTAAGCTGCCACCCACACCCAAAACATGTCCCCATGATGCAGCTTCGTAATCAGTGTCACACGAGGGCTACTCTGGCGGCATGCAACACATGCCACCCGAAGGTCCGTGAATGCTTGCTGTTTAGGTCAGGATGTCCTATGGTCGCTTGCCTAGGACGGAAACTGTCCGCAGTCAGTCCCGCCTCCAAGATGCAACGACCAGCGCCTTAGGCGGCGCTTGCGAACTGCGGAGGCAGACAGGACACTTCAGGTCAGTAGGTTGCCGGTATCCCTGGTGCTGGTTCAAGAGGGGCAACAAAAACCTGGACATGTAACCTACAAGGTACACTTGGTTCTGCCCCCGTCGCCTCAACAGTGGCACGGGCGGTTCAAAGCCGGGCACATAAGGCAGCTGATCGACCCACCTTCCCAACGACGTGCAGGACGGTCACGAACGCGATGAAGCCCAGGCTCATGGTCATGACGACCACCTGGAGTTGGAAGTAAGCAGGGGCAGACCGGTAAGGCATTGTGTCCGTGTACTAGCTGTGTGCAGCTACAGCCTCGACGTTGCGGTTGCTGCATCTTGGGAACAAGGGCTTGAGAAACCCAGAGTGCGAGTGAACAGAGAAGCAAAGTGCGGTTATGGTGGGGTACGAGGGCGTGGCGTGAAACGCTACACTGGTGCGTTTTGGCCATGAGCCGGAAAGAGGGCCGTGTCTGTGAGCATGTGGGTAAAGGCCTGGCCCAACCCCCGTGTGGCTCACCGGAGACATCTTCCACCCGGGAGAGTCATCGGTATAGAAGTTGGTAGCTTGCTGCTTAGATGCAGCATTGCTACCGGAAGAGCGCGAGGCTGCGTGGCGAAGGGGGGGTCCTCGCTGTGGGTCAAGCTGCCACGTCCCAGGTCCGGGCGCAACAGCCAGTCCGATAACTGCACCCCAGTCCTCACCTGGCCGCCGACGTGCTAGAGCGCCGGCAGGAGCGAAAGCTCCGCCTGATCCACGGTTCCCGCGGCTGACCAGTGTCGAGGCTTGGCTCTGGCTCGGCATTTTGCTGAAGGAAATCGGCAGCTACAACTATACGTGCACCTCCTGCAAGGCTATCTGAGCGAAATGGTACAACTGCAGTATGCAAAGTATTTGCCTTTGTGTTCAACGCCGGGTTTGTTGAGTTTCGCTGACTTGAGTGCTTGACTCGACGTACGAGTACGCATTGAAAGGACACCTGGGCCCCAAGCTGGCGCGTTTGCCACGCCTTGCAGCGCAACGTATTGTTCTCAATTTGCCACAATTGATTGCAAATGCGGCCTGCGCTATTTGGCACCCGCTGCCGGTGTGGCTGCAACACCCCCAGTACCGCGAAGCTTTGTGCTGTTTGCTTGCGTGATGTAGGATTACATGTAGCTAATATGTGCAGTAAATACAGAGCAGGAGTTCGCTGCCGCTTGCTCTGTCCCCCCTCTGCCCGTAGCGCCACGTGTGACATGCTCTCGGCAACGCGTCAAGTGGGCACGTACGCGGAGGCCAGGAGCGGTGACAACAAACCATATGTAGGCACAATATCAATATGGCGTGACCTGTTGCTGCGTCTGGAGCGGTCTCGTGGCTTTCAGTCCCCCTGCTATGAGCACGGAAGTGACAGACACGCGATGACAGATATGCATCCCTCAAGCAGTCCCCAATCAGAATTTTAAGAGCATGTCCGTCGAGCTAACAAACGTTACGTCCAGTAGGCCCACAAGTTTTTGGTGTCCAAGGTGCCAAGGAGACCCACGGGCCCACAACGTTGCGTAAGCCGCTCGTTGCTGCACTCGACCTCGGCCCGGCCCATTGCAATCCTTACTTAACCTTCCGTTCGATCCCGTCAGTCACCCCATTTCCTTAACCCTTCGGAAAGTTACGCACACAACATGCTAGGCGCTCGCCCTGTTTATCTTCACGACTTGGAGGCTTTCAAGCCGCCTGAGGAGTTCAGGGTAAGACGTCGGGGGAGACCCGTGGGCGCGAGCGAAAACGTTGATCCTACACGAGCGTGAGGCCGCCAGTCACAATTAAAAATGTTTTAGTGATGCTGGGACTGCCAATAGCGGCAGGCAGAAGCCGTCTTAATGTTGCGGCTCAGCCGCTGTTGGTCAGCACGGGCACGCCTTCGGCGACGTGGGGTATGGGCTATGGGGTGGGCCATGGCGGCAGAGGTTGCTGCACGCAAGCCGCACAGGCACGACTGCAACGTGTCAGTGTCCACAGCCCGCATCCGGCTGCGGGTGCGCACACGGGACATTGGGGCAGCAGACGGGGCCATGCCGCATGGATCAGCAGCGGTTGTGCAGCGGTCGACGCAGGAGGAACCGGCGGCAAGGCGAGGCGGCAGGAGGGACGGACGCTACGTTGCCCTCTGGGTCCTTGACTCTCTGCACTGGCAATAACGTTCGCCCTTGCCTACACGTTGGCCTATGATGACCTCACCCGTGGGCCCCTGTTGCACTCCTGTCCCACAGACCAACCAGCCTGAGGTGGTGCGGCTGTGGAAGGAGACCAAGGTGCGTGGCCTACGTGCCCGTGGTGGGCCGACACGTGGCACACGGCACGTGGCACGCGGCGCGCGCCGTATGTCGTCTGGAGACCATTTGGGTTGACCCATATCAATGTTCCACCTCGGCTAGCACTGCCCCACATGGGTCATCCGCGCCTACCACCCCACTATGCTCGCAGCACATGCGCTTTAACTGCCCCCCTGCCCGCCCTCGTGCCCCTGCCGTACACGTCCCATACACAGCGGTACAGCGATGAGGACATCGACTTCCAAGAGCGGGTGTACGCCAAGTCGGGGCTGTCCAGCACCAACACCTACCTGCCGCCGTCGCTCAACCCAGCCTTCGTGGGCAATGGTGCGTGGGACGTCGTGTGGTGTGGGTAGGTAGCGATGCAGTTGCGGGGTCACAGGTGCGTACTGTAAAGCAGGTAGTAGTGGAGGGGCGAGGCAAGTGGCATGTCCAGCGCAGGGACAGCAGGGCGAGGTAGGGACCGCGGTCGTGCGGCGTGGGTGTGCTGTGTGCGTGTGTGCCGGCAAGGCAGGAGGTGCAATGAGGACGGGCGCCTAGCTGCTGACGTTGCGTAGCCCTGCCGTTGTGGGCAGTGGCGGGTGTGCACGTGTGCTGCTATGTTGGGCACCCTTGTGGGGACATGGCCTCTGCCCTGCGCAGCTTGTCACTAGATCACTGCAGCAGTCTGCAGCAGAGTAACCCGTGCTTACTTGCCTGCCTGCTGGCATCACATGCGCTGCCTCTCAACGCACCGGTACATGTACCCGGTAGTGGACTCAACGAGCTTTGCTCTGCCGTCTAGAGCACGTCCAAGTCCTAGAGCCGGCCGCATGCCACCTACCCGTCGCGCTGTATGCCTACCGCACCGCTCCCTGCTCCTGCCGCCTACTCCCTTCGTGTGCCCCCAGACGTGCACACGGACCTCAACTCGGCGGCGGAGGAGTGCCGCATGGCGATGTGCACAGCCATAGAGGGCCTGCTGAAGAAGGTGCGTACAGTGTCAGTACGAAAGGTGACACAGTCGAGCTTCAGGCAGGGCGTCTTGCCGTGTGGCGATGCACACAGCCGGTGGTAAAAGGCTTGGCCAAAGCGTGCGTGTGGTGTGGTGTTGGGTCAGCAGGGAGAGCAGGGGCAGCTGTACGGCCCCGGGCAGTACGGGCGTTGGAGGAGTGCAAGGGGGCGGGAGCAGGATAGGGGTGCTAGTCCATGCTAGCCCACGCTAGTGCACCGTGCTCCAACGTCCCCGGGTGTGCGGTGCAAGCCATGGGGTACTGCCAAGGGGCCGTGCTTTACTGTCCAATCGCCTAGAGGCGGTGATAAAGCATAGACATAAAGCACACTGCCTTTACCACCATATGGTACTGATGCATCATGCTCGACAGTGACCACAAAAGTGCTTTCTCGTTACTACGCAACCCCTGGCGACCTGAAACCCATGGCTTTGAGTGGAGTGACCTTCCTGTCCCATCCTGCCCACAGACCGGCGTGCGCGCCCAGGACATTGATATCCTGGTGACCCACCACACCTGCATGCCCGTGTGCTGCTGTGAGCTAATACACACTCTGTACCTCTCCCGCACAGACCGGCGTGCGCGCCCAGGACATTGACATCCTGGTCACCACCTGCTCCATCTACTGCCCCACGCCCTCCATGGCCTCCATGGTGGTCAACGCGTTCAAGCTGCGCAAGGACGTGCAGGTGGGTGGGTGTGGGGTGACGGTGTGGGTTAGCGATGTGGGTCAAAGGTACTGCCCCACGCCCTCCATGGCCTCCATGGTGGGCAATGCAAGCAAATAGCGACAGGGGCGCATGCAGGTAGGGGGGCTTGGAGCTATTACGTGAAGAGCGAGGACGAGCGAGCGGTATGCTCCTTTGGCTGACCGGTCCACCCTTCTGTAACCCAGCCTTTCTCGTGCCTCCTGCCCTCGTCCCATGCCCAAATCCATGGGCTGCTGGAAGTTGTTTTTCCTGAAAGCACCCATGCCTTTACCCCCAGGCCTACCACCTGGGCGGCATGGGCTGTGCTAACGGCGTGGTGGCGGTCAACCTGGTGGCGGACATGATCAAGGTAGGGCAGGGACACGTGGCATGTGACACACGTGTGCGTGTCTGGGCACGTGTTGAGTGTGAAAGCGCTGCGTCTCCAGAGTCGGGTTGGCAGTCAACCTGGTGGCGGACATGGTTGTGGTGGGTGCCGACACGTGGCAAGTGACATGCGCGTGCATGCATGACACGTGTCACGCTTAAGTGCGCATGTGTGCTGACACGCACGGGGATGCTTGCAACGAACAGGTGGCCGGCATACGACAGATGCGTAGGCACACATGACACGTGGCCCTGGGCAGGCCGCGAGCGGTCTCATGCCAATCCCCTGGTGCCCCCCGATCAATCCCGGCCAGTCCCAACAGCGTAGCGCCGTTTGTGTCAAACGTGCTCGTGCTACATGGCCGACACACCAAAGAAAAGTGCGTTCCCCGGCTTTCCGCTGACAGTCCTGGACTGCCCTGGACTGCCGCTCTCCATCCCTCTCCCTCGCGCCCCGGGCATTACCCAACGCCCGCCGCTCGCTCCGTGCCCTCGTGACATTGTCGCACCCGGATGTCCCTGCCTTAACTATCCAGGCCCGCCCCAACAGCGTTGCGCTGTTCGTGACCACGGAGACCACCACGCCCGCCTACTACAGGGGCACGGACCGACACCGCCTGGTCACCAACCTGCTGTTCAGGTGCGGGCGTGGTGCAGGAGGGGGTTCCAGGTGTGTGTATTAGCTGTGAGTGCTGCACGCCACGGCACCAGGGGCGGCGCAAAGTGCGCCGGCAACCTCAGCCACCTAGTTTTGGCTGCGCAGACGTATAGGCAACAACCAGAAATAAGAATAGGAATAGTTATGTATAGTTTGGCCAAATCCTGTCAACCCTGCACGTGCAGGATGGGCGCTGCGGCGGTGCTGCTGACGGACCGGCCTCGACTGGCGGGGCGGGGCGCCAAGTACGTGCTGCAGTGCAGGAACCGCGTGCACCTGGGGGCCAGCGACGAGGCCATCAGGTGGGCGAGGACGGAGGGTTAGGAACGACCAAGAGTCTACGGCGTACATGCGTGTACCGTAGTACGTGGCGCTTGTGCTCCTGACAGAGTACACTTTGAGGGTCCACCTGGCTTCCGGCAGCGACGGGGCCATTACGTGGGTTAGAAGAGCATAGGCTATGAGGCAGGAGCAAGGGGACCGAGAGTGCAACATGGCACCGTTGCACTCCCCTAGTGCAATGCCCCAGTGCCATCCACTACTGTCCAGATGCCGCGGGCGCCAACGTGCCCATCCTATGTATGTACTCAAAGCTCATACACCGTACGTTGCACCCCTTGTGCGGTGAAGCTTGACCTGGCACCGCTGTCCCGCCGTTTCCATGCTGTCCCCAGCGCCATCCACTACGGCCCCGATGCCGAGGGCGACAACGGCATCTACCTAGGCAAGAACGTGGTCAAGGAGGCCAGCAGGGCGCTGGCGGTGGCCATGCGGCAGGTGGGGCGTGGGTTAACACACGCAAAAGGCGGTGGTGTCAAGCCAGGTGTTGGTGTTAAGGCGCACAACGATAGCGGGGCAAGGGCGTGGGCCGGTGGCCGTGCGTCCAGTGGTCAGGCTGCGGCCCTGCGCACGGACAGTTCGACACATGGACAGTGCTCGACCCGCTACGAGGCATGTGGGTAGTGGCGACTAAGCCCCGTCCTCCCACACACTCATAACGGTACCTTATGGCCCCTTGGCTTTTCGGACGCACCCATTGGGGTCTGTATCAGTACCTTGATCATCGTCGCCCCGGCGCAGCCGGGCGCAGCATTCATAGCTAACAGGCACTGCCCATGTGCCCAATCCGTGTGGCCCTTCCTCCCTACCCAGGTGGCCCCCCGCGTGCTGACGTGGCCCCAGCTGGCGGAGGCGGCCGCCGACACCCTGCGCCGCCGCCTCAGCCCCGCCGCCGCCGCCGCGCCGCCGTACCGCCCCAACTTCCAACGGTCAACCGTCAAGCACTTCCTGCTGCACGCAGGTGGGTGGATTAGGGATTGGCGCGCTGTTGCGGGTATGCTGGCCCGCTCATCATCTGGACCCGCCCCACAAGGCCGATGTGTCTTCCAGGCTGTCTCGTCATGATATAATACCCCTTTGCCATCCCCAACATGAGGCGCCAGGTGCGCCAGGCCCACAACGGTCTAATACCGTTGTCGCGATGCGCGATCTTGCATTTCTGCTGTCCTTAAGTACAAATCCCCCTCACTTCCCCGCAGGTGGCGCCAAGGTGCTTGACGGCCTAGGCGATGCACTGCAGCTGGGGCCCGACACCCTTGCACCCTCGCGGGCTGTGCTGCACGACTACGGCAACGTCAGCAGCAGGTGGGAGGCGTGTGCATTAGCTTGTGTGTGTATTAAGGTGCTGGGTGGTGGCATGTGTGCAGCTGGGGCCCGATACCCTGGCGCCGTCGCGCGCGGTGCTGCACGACTACGGCAACGTCAGCAGCAGGTGGGGCTGCATGTGTATTAAGGGCGTGTGTACAAAGCAGTTGCGTGGAGCTATATGAGCTGTGGTGCAGAACCTACGCCACCACACCGTCTCAAGCCGTACACTGATAAATCACACGCACCTGGTACCCCATGCACCATCACCTGGAGACCTGGTACAGTGCCCGCCGCTGCGTCTTAACCCGCATCTGCTAACCCACATCCGCAACCGGCCCCCGTCCCCCAACGCACAGCACGACGTGGTACACGCTGGCGGCCGTGGTAACCTTCAGCACCTGCACCAGCACGCTCTTAACCCACACACTGCTAACACACGCCCCGGTCCGCCATGCAGCACGACGTGGTACACGCTGGCTGCCGTGGAGACCACCTCCGGCGTGTCGCGCGGGGAGCGGGTGCTGCAGATCGGCGTGGGCAGCGGCATCAAGTGCGGCGTCAACGTGTGGAAGGTGGGTTGACATGTTTGTGTATTAGCTTTGATTCTCGTGAAACAGGTGCATGGGGGAGCGGGTGCTGCAGATCGGCGTGGGCAGCGGCATCAAGTGCGGCGTCAACGTGTGGAAGGTGGGTTGACATGTTTGTGTATTAGCTTTGATTCTCGTGAAACAGGTGCATGGGGGAGCGGGTGCTGCAGATCGGCGTGGGCAGCGGCATCAAGTGCGGCGTCAACGTGTGGAAGGTGGGTTGACATGTTTGTGTATTAGCTTTGATTCTCGTGAAACAGGTGCATGGGGGAGCGGGTGCTGCAGATGGGCGTGGGCAGCGGCATCACGTGCGGCGTCGGTGTGTGGAAGGTGGGGGCAGCTGCGTGTGTGTTAGCTTCGGTGCGTGCGTGCACATTGCGTTGATGTGCTGGTGGGCAGCGGCACCAAGTGCGGCGTCAACCAACCACCTTTGCAAGCATTCGGGTGTGCGAGCCCCGGATAATGCGCCACCTTTCGACCTGGGCCCCTGCGCAAGGGGCCTTCAGTACCATACAATGGCTCCAGGGCACACTAACCCGCAGTTATTCCAAGCCCCACTGTCACCTCCCAGGCCCCTGTCCATCGCGCCCACATCCCCAGGCTCTGCGCGACGTGCACGAGGTGCACGGGTCTTAAATTGCGCTGTGCTAATACACAGGTCTCACCGGGTCCGTCCCTCTTGGGCCTCGCCCCCTCCCCAGGCCCTGCGCGACGTGCACGAGGTGCACGGCGCGTGGGCGCACCGCCTCAGCGCCGAGGAGCGCACGCGCCTGGAGCTGGCGGCGCAGGTGGGTAACTGCCGGGGTGCATGTGTATTAGCCGGGTGCAGCAGCTGTGTATTACTGGACGCGCCTGGGAAGGACCGCACCTGGCAGCTCAGCTCGGGCCCGATGCTGCGGCATGCATGCGATTGGGTACATTGTAATCAACATTGTCAGTATACAATCTCTGTACATCTATTCCCCTCCCTTCCCGCCCCAGGTGGACGTGTCGCACGGCTGGGCGCACGTGGCCCGGCGGCTGGTGTTCATGGTGCTGATGCTGCTGCTGGTGGCGGCAATGCACACAGCCATGCTGCGGCAACAAGTGGGGCTGCCGGGGCAGCAGGAGCTGTGAGGGCGGGGGAACCGGTGCTCACGGTGTTCACGGTGTGGGTCATGGTTGGCTAAGAGCGGATTTGTGGGGGCCGTGCGTGGCGGTGGCGGTGGCGGTGGCGGTGGCGGTGCACATGAAGCAGCAGGCGGGACTGCCCAGGGCGGCAGGAGCTGTGGGGGGCGGTGGAAGGGCTGTGGTGGTTGTGGGCTTGTGGGTTGTGGGGCTCGTTGCATTGCACGCAGCCATGCTGGGGGAGGTCGTGCTGCTGCTGCTGCTGCGGAGGGCAGCGCGTCACAAGCTGCGACAGAGGGTAAGCAAGGGCGTTCTTGAACACGGTGGGCTAAGAGCATGTTCGTGAGGTGCTGTTGGCGGCCATGCACACGGCCATGCTTGGGCAGCAGGGGGGGTGCGGCTTGCGGGGCCAGCGGAGGCTGTGAAGCTGTACGTAGGACTGCTACGGTAGCAGTGGTGGCGCGTGGCGGGGAACGGCTGTGCTGTGGGGTGCTGTGAGGCATGGCCGGTGGAGTGAGGACGATGGAGGCATGCTTGGGTTGAGGATAGCGGCATTGAGGATACCGGCATCGGGCCTGCTCCCACAGCACCCTGCTACGGCAACTAACACTACTGTGAGAGGCGGTACTTGGGGTCCGGGGGGCCAGTCCGCTGTGCGCGTGCGAGGCGCTGGAAACTTGAAATGTACGTGTGCTGCTCAAGGGGGATTGATGCTGCGTGCGCCGCTCCTGGTATGGGCCAACCACACAGCGGCAGAGCTAAGTGTACCGGTAGGGGGCAGTGGTCCTAGGGGAGCTAGCCTAGGGGAGCTAGCCTTCCGGTACGGTACGGAAGTACGCGCGGCTTGCTGCGTGCATCTGGCGATCCCATGCGGCAGCGCCGGCACTGCGGGTGGCAGCTGGTGATGCTCAGGCTGGTAAAAGGGCACGCATGTCTGTCTCGTTGGTTACTGCTAACACACATGCACCGCACCGCAGCGCGTGCGATGCGGGTGCTGAATGGCAGGATATGCGTTTGGGCCTTACTTTTTAACTTGTTGCCACGTCGGACGGACGGAAGGCGGGATATACGTTTGGGACTCGCTTGTACTTGTTGCCGCGTCGTACGCATGCGTTCTTTATCGAGGCACAGTTGTGCGGCTGTATTGAAGTTAGCCCGTTAGGCGGCCACAGGGAGAGGCCTGGGCTGTTGATGCTGGCACCAGGCCTGATTGATGATTGGGAAATTGGGATGCACGACACGAGGCGGAGCCGTTGCAGGCTTGTGCCATGCCTAAGCAGGTACCTGAAGCCTTGTGGTCATGGCGGGCACACACGCACGAGGACTGGTATGCACTGAGGGCGCCGTAGCCAGGTCCCAGGTGGCGTATGCCACGCGGCCAGTGCCATGGAACGTGTTTGGGGCAGTCAGTGCAGGGCAATACGTACTGAAGATGTTGGCGCGCTGCTTACCTGCGGCCTTGCACTCCCACCATGTAGTACTCAGGGTATCAAGCACTGCCGTAACCGCGTTCAACAAGCGTAACGGTAAACCCCAAGGCTTGTTGTAGTCTCGTATCTGGCGTAAAGCTACCGATTCGCCCGAACCAGGGTCTCCCCTGGTCCGTAATATTACGGACTGCTGTGTGACTGGCGAGCGGACATGGACAGCGTAGCAAACCGTCACGAGCAGCATGCACCAGAGCGCTCTTCCGGCCATCTGGGTCACAGCCCCAGCCATGTGGGTTACAGCCCGGTTGGACACACTGGTGCCAGCGAGCAGGCCGCAGCTGACGCCTTGTCGAATCCCAGCAGAAGCCAAAGCAAACGGCGTGCCCTTCGAATAATCCTCCACGCACCCACAATTACATACAACATAATACACTAACTGATACACAAAAGCGTTGGAGCCACGAAGCATGCAAAACAAGGAGAAATTCCAGTAGTCAAGTTCAGTACACTCTAGCGTCGTGGCTAGCTGGTCAATCATTATGCCGTACAAGCGCTAACTTGCAAGAAGTCAGAGTCTTCAGGCGGCGTAGCCCTCCTTCACACATCACACCTCGAGGCAACATGGACTAAAACTTGGCGCCTCAGCGGGAAAAACAAAAAAGCTAAAAGAAGAAACACGTGTCAGGCAGTCGCGTTACGAGCATGAACGCCCTAGTCACGCACGGGCCGCATACCCGCCCAAACAAGTGCCGCGGGGCCAACACAGTACAACCTACGCTTGCGGAATGCAGTGTGGGGAGTGCCCTTGCGGGTTCTCGATCCAGCGACAGGGGGCTCAAGCAACCCCGCGCCACAAGGCAGTGTTCTGCCACACAAAAGCGTTTACATGGTGCCACATTAAACACGCACTCGGAAGGCAACCGCCTGAAAGCAAATACCGGTAACGTCCTATGACAAGACACACACCGACAGGACACCGACAGCCACACGTGACGTACTCAAACCAGTACCATGCGCACACGTACAGACCTGGACTAGGGGTCATACGTAGGGCCGGCCGCTCCGCTGTGCCCCTCGATCGTTTTCTTCATGGTCCACCCGTCCCTCCGCACTGGCGCAGACCTCCGCTCATTCCCAACGGCCCTGCTCATGCCCAACGGCCCGCACGGCGTGCCACGTGTCAAAACCAGCAGGCCAAGCATAGCCCCCGTTACCACGCCATGCCCCTACCACACCACACCGCTCGCACGCGGCCTTTGCGGCAGAGTCGCGAGCAGAGGGCGGCCCACGCCAGACGCCTCGCTACCTCATCCTTGCCACTGCCCACGGACGGCAACCGCCGTGGCAGGCAGCAGTACGCGCGAGGATCGCTCGACACACAAACAGATCACACGCATGCGCTCTCGCACCCTGGAGTCCTCTTCCTGCTCTTCCCTTCCAGCAACTGCATGTTGTGGGCTTGCGTGGGGTGACAGCGCAGAAGCACCCATGTGCCCCCAAAGGCGTTCCCCCAAAGTGCGTGTGTTCTGAAAGCAAAGGTCGTGGCTGCTTTAGAGCAGCTTGCAGGCTCCAGGCCGCTCTCCCCTCTCGACAAAGTTTGCCGTCAATCCAATGACGTGGGACAACACACTGCGCAGGGCAGGGCGGCACCAGAAAGCCAGCATGCTGCAAGGCACAAAACACTGTGCGCCCGTACGCACACGACACCGTTAATACACGCAAGCCGCATTACGGGCCAATAGCACGTCACGCCCCTCGTCGTGTCACGTTTCTCCGCAACACCACAGCGACAGGCACTTCGCATCGGCCCCGCGCGCCCTGCTCTAACATAACCAAGTCGAGTCTATTGTCGTTGTTACTACGCACGACACCGTCACCCACAAATTATTGTATGCAAACAACAAGTCGCAAATACAAATGTATGCATGCAGGACAGCGGTGGTGGCAAAGGACTGCCGACACGGCTGCAGTTAGGCACAGGCACGCACGGGCGATGCAGCGGAGTCTCCGATTGGCCGTTGAACCCAGTCACAGTACCAGTGCTTGTTTAACGTTGCAACTGTTCTTCATAAGATGTCCACCCACACTCTGCCACGTTCTCCGTGGGCACGCCCGTGCCATGCCGAATATTATCATGCCATGCCGTGTATGCACGTCTTTCTGCACGACCCAGACGCCTTGCCTGCATCATGCGTCCTATGCAGTCCCCACAAGCCGGCAAACCTAGGGAAGCAAAAGCACTGCGCAACTACACACGCGCCACTAACTCACTCGCGCAGGTCCGGCGCTGGAACAAGCTATCAGCCAAGCCGCCGCTGACCCCGGCCCGAACAAGGCCCGCACTCCCCTGAACTGGCCCTCTGCTGCTGTTGCTGCAGCTGCTGCTAGGATGAAGCGCTGCAATTCCGAGCTGGCACCTCCACTCCTCTGCGCGCCACTCAAAATCTGCACCGCCCTAGCCGTAGCGCTAGCGCTAGCACCAACTCTCATGAAGCCCCATGAAGCCAATGTCTCTTGCCCGTCAAAAAGGCCAGCCAGCCCAGCCCTGCCCTCCGCGCCCTCCGCTCTTCAGCCCTCTCCAGTCCCACGATCAGCTTCGCGCCCTTCCGGGGTGCGGGTGCTACGCTCCCTGAGCCTCCAACTGTTGCTGCTGCAATTGCTGCTGCCATGCGGCCATAGAGCTCGCCAGCGCAGACTGCTCGCAGGGAAAGGGTTGGGATGAAACGGAAGAAAGCGTCAGGAAAGGCTTTGGAGGGTACGCAGGGAGCGCCTAATTGGGAAACCAAGCTGCGCGGAGCGAATCAAGGCAGGTACTGGTAGGAACAAGCCAGTGTGGATAGACTCTTGACTTAGATAGGTGCAACCGTTTGCGATGCCATATGCCTAGGGCGACAAAGTATCAGTAGCAGGTATCGGCCAGCAGGAAATGCCCTGCACTTCGCCTTGCGCACTCCGCCCCACCTGGTTGTGTGCTAGATGTGGCGGCAACGTCAGCAGCCCGGGCGCAATGCCCGGGCCCAAGCCAACAGCTGACCCAGGGGGCCCGAAGGGCGGCGCCAAGCCCCCGGCACTCAGGAACGACGCCAGGGGATGGTTTGCCGGTACACTCAACCCTAGGGGCGGGCCCGGCGGGCCCTGCACGCCCGCCGCCGCCGCCGCCGCGCTCAGTGCCGCCGCCGCCGCTGGACTGTGCCCCGCCGCGACCAACCCGTTATGCATCGCCGCCGCGGCCGCCGCGGGATGTCCCGGGGGCATGCCCCCTGGCGGCGGGCCAAAGGGCCCGAAGCCGGGCACGGGGAAGGGAATGCTGAAGCCGCTGGCGGCGGCAGCGGCGGCGGCCGCCGCGGCCGCGGACGAGTTGCCCCCTAGCAGCAGCTGCTGCAGCTGCGGCGGCAGCGCCACGCCTGGCGGGGGCATGCCGTGCGCGGGGGCGCGCTGCTGGGCGAGCCCCAGCGGCCCGCCTGCGGCGGCAGCAGCGGCAGCCGCCGCTGCTGCGGCGGCCGCGGCCCCTGGGGGCTGCAGCCCTGGCGGCAGACCCGGCGGTAGCTGCGCCGCCAGTGCTGCAAGCGGCGACGTTAGGGAGAAGCCTCCCGGCGGAGGCGGTAGGAGGGACGCGGGGATATGCCCTGACTGCGCGGCAGCGATCAGTGCTGCGGCGGTCGCTGGGTGGGTGCCCGGCGGCGGGGGCGGAGGTAACGGCGGCGGAATGGTGAGCGAGGGCGGCGGCCGCGGGCCGAAGCCCGCCTGTGCAGCCGCCGCCGCTGCTACTGCTGCCGCTGCGGCGGCGGAGCCTATGCTCGGACCAGGCTGCGCGGGCGGAGAGCCTACAGCACCCAGGCTCTGCTCCCCGGTGCGATCCAAAGCCCCGCTTGCGTCCTGCTCCAACGGCTGCTGCTGCTGCGGTGCCCCCTTGCCACCCACCCCGTTGCTGTTCCCGTGCCCCTGCACCGAATGCGGCGACGGAGGTGACGTCAACTGACCCGTGGAAGGCTGCTGGCCGTGCGACCGTGCCCCCGCCCCGCCAGAGCCCCCGGCACTCAACGGCGATACAGGCCTCCCCGCTGGTCCGCCAGCACCTCCCTCGCGCTCCTCCCCTGCAACCCCGCCCCCGCCCCCGCCCCCATTGCCGTTGCCTTTACTCCCCGCCTCTTGCCCGCCAATCCCTGCACCCTGCAGCGCGGGGCCCACTTTCCCGGGCCCGCCCGCCAGCAGCCGCGCCGGGTCCCGCCGATGCAGCATCTGCTGCTGCGCGATGAAGTGCGCAATGTACACGTGCTGGGCGCAGCGCTTGAAGGGCATGCGGACAATGCCCGGGGGGCCAGGTGCCCCGGCGGCCACCGCCGCAGGGGCAGGCTGCTCCGGGCCGGGTGCGAGCACAGGCCCTGGCGGCGCCCCCGCCAATGCCGCATACGCTGGGTGCCCCGGGGGCAGGCCCTGTCGCAAGTGCGGGGGGTCGTACAAGCGAAGGAGCGGGTGGGTAAGCGCAATGTGCCACAGGCCTGGCTCGGCGCCGGGGGGCGGCGGCGGTGCGCCAGTTTCGAGGCACCAACGGTACATAGCGGCGTGGTGTGGGTTGGGGCCTGGGTAGAGGCCCTGGTACTGCACTCCAGGCTGCGCGGCGCCGGGCGGCGGGGGACCCCAGGCACCCGGGGGACCTGACACCGCAGCCCCCGCAGCCATCAACTCCGCCAGCTGCTGCGGCGTGGCCCCGGGCGGGAGGCCAGGCAAGCCCAGGCGCTGCGCGGCTGCTGCTGCCGCAGCAGCAGGCGAGCCGGGAAAGCGGAGGCCTGGGGGTAGCCCCTGGGGCGGCAAGCCCCCGGACCCGAGCGCTGCTGCGCCTGTTGCGTCCACGGCGCCAGCGCCTGCCTTCCCCTCCTCCCGCTCCCGGTCGCCCTCGCTAGCATGCCCGTCCGCTGTCGCCGCCGCCAGGCCCGAATCCCTGCTGCCGTGCGGAGCCGGCTCCGGCTTCACCGCAGCGGCAGGCCCAGTGGCCCCTGCGCTTGCGCCGATGCGCGTTCCTGCGGCGGCCGGCGCCCCACCATCTCCGTCGCCCTCCTGCTCCGCCTTATCGAGCGGCACACCCCCTGTCCCAGCACGCTGCAAGGAGGCCGCTCCGCCTGCCGCATTGCCGCTGCCCTGCTGCCTGCCTGTGCCCAGCTGCTCCGCTTCCTCCCCCTCCAGCTTCATGCTTTCCCCGCCTCGAGCCCCGCGCCCAGGGGCAAACCCAGACGCGCCCCTACGACCCGGGCTGGGCCCCTCGAGGCCCGCCCGGCCCCCTGGCCCCGTCCGTGCCGACATGTTCGGGTGTGGGGGTGAGTCGGAACCATTCATGCCAGCGTGCTTGGCACCGGTGGGCTTGAACGACCGGCCCGGCCTGTGCTGCTCCGCACGGTGAGGGCTGTCATCCTCCTCACCTTCGGAGCCCTCTGTGGAGGCGGCCCGGGGGCCTGGGCCCGTACGGCGGGGCGCATGTGGGTCGGACCCGTGCCCGTGACCGTTGTGCAGGTGGCCGTTGGTCAGGGGCCCTGGGCCATGCTGCTGCCGCTGGTAATGGAGCTTCTCCCCAGAAGGCAGTTTGGCGGTTGCGGGGCCGGTGCGCTGCCGCCGGGGCGGGGCTGTACCGTGGTGGCTGACGTGCAACACGTGGCGGACAACGCCCGGGTGGGGCGGGGAGCCGCCGGAAGACGAGCGCTCAGCGGCATTGAGGCCACCTTCCTCTGGGTCCATGACCTCATCCTCGTCGGCAAGGAGGTCCATGTCGGGGCTGCGTCTGCGCTTCCCTGGCGCCACGTGGCCGTTTTGCGCTTGCCAGTGTTCTGACCGGCCGTTCGTGCCGTTTGCGTGGTGGTATCCATTGCGGCGGGGCTGACTGGCTGCGCCGCGCGGTGGAAGGGAAGCAGAGCCGGCTCTCCCGGCACCGCTGGAGGATGCGTTTGCGAGATCGAACAACGCGGCAGCCACAAGGGCTTCGTCGTCGACCTCGTCGTCTTCATCCGGCTGCAAGGTAAAAGGAAATGTGCATATTGTGAGTGTGCACACGCTTTGCAGTAAGGGCTGACTGCGCTTTGTTCTGGATATTCTGTCGCCTGTATGCGAAAAGCCACTGGCCTGGTTCCGCGATGAACTACAGCGTGCGACAACGAATGTCAATAAGCTCCAAAGCCGTGTGCACATAGGTTAATTGGAGCTGGCAGACGTATGCTGTGGACAGCACGGCGGAGGGCTCGCTGCAAGCATATAGCTGCAACCACCCAAACCAACGACCCACCTCGCCGCTTGCGCGAGCTGCAGGGTCTTGGTGACTCCACTTGTTCTGTGACCGTTGTTGAAAAAAGCAAGCAGCGTTGACCGCGGTAAAACAGTGACAAAGCCCCACAGAAAGGTAAAGGCATTCGCTCCAACAGCATCGCTTCGATACAGTGTGACACCGGAGGGGCGCAGCTTCAAGCCATTTGTATCATAAAAGACGCAACAGTCGTTGTGTTTGCGAGCGCACAGTAGTTCTGACCACCGGGCTGGAAAACCCCCACACCAGCACCAACACTAAGAAGGCACTCACCTTGTTGCTTTGCAAGAACCAGGCATCAATTCCATTCAGCTGCCTTACTCGCCGGGCCCCTGCACGCCATAACGACTGTGGTCAGCCATAACCCGAACCGCAAAAAGTGCGCGCCGAAAGCCTCCGCGCGGGCTCTCACCTGGGGTTCGTAGCCTTCGTGGCACAATCAGTCCAAGCACTTCATCATACACTCCACACGACGCGGGAGTAGCCTGCGCGACGGTGCGCGACCGAAGGACACTCCCGTCAAGGGCCTGACGCTTGGCGAAGTGCGACACGGCACAATAAGCCCCATGCGCAACTGAGCAAAACTTGCAGCCTTACCTTCGTTGTGGGGGCAGTAAGCTGTTGCCTCCTGCCAGCTGCCGCATGAACCTTACGCGGCAGCTCAACCTGCATTGCTCGTGTTGGCACACCCAAAGGTGGAGGCCGTCACTGGACAGCTAGCCGAAGGTTGACTTTTGGGTGATACGCCTGGAAGTTGTCTGCGGGTCAGAGCAAAAGCGAGTCGTCCATCATCTGCCGCTTGGAAGCCGCTCTTAAGGACGCAACGAGGCACTTCAGCAGCACCACACACCTACTAATGTCCTCTATAGATCATGGGAGTGAGTTGAGCTCCACTCGCTCATCAGCGAGGGCCAGCCGCGAGGGCCCAAGGCTTTCCTGCCCCACGGAAGCGCCGCAAGGGAGCTCACGCTGCAAACGTCTGTGATCTAGGCAGCTCTTGTCGTGCGTTATTGAGATAAAAGGGGCAGTAGTCAGGCGACGGTATGAGACTGCGGGACTGCGTAGAGCAAGCACAGCTGGAATGTCGCACGGCTGGAATGAAAGTCAAAGAATAGGGAAAGCTATGTGGCGTGTTTTCTTGTAGCGTCCTAGCCTGGCGGTGTGTCCAGTTTCCTTCTTCTCAGAAAAGTGCACATACGGCACAGAACCACTCAACCTTTTCACTCCACTCTCGCGCAACGCCCGTCGAAAAGAGCGTTACAAGCTGTAACTTCACGTCAAAGATAGTGTGCGCAACGCAATATTTGGCCTAAAAATCCGTCGCAGCTGCGCCTTGCCCTCTGAACCTCTAAATCCTCGCGTTCAACGCCCAGGTTTACGCATGTCTAGCAGTTATGTACAACGTCAAACGTGACAGGAACATTGTAGCCCTCGTTTGCTTGCCGCCCTTTGTCACCACCTGCCGAAGCCACAAGGTACACACCGTTCAGTGTCTCTAAAGGAATCCAGGGTATTCATGCATGTGCATCGTGACATTGACCACATAGCATTTCCGGAAAACCAGCTCGTGGGCTTTGCGGCGTTATGAGTCAGAGGAAGGGCCACCGCGGCTGAGCTGGGCGCGCCCACACTTCGACGTGTACACTTGTTTAGAATACATGCACTTGCGCTCGCATACTCCAATATTGCGCCGTTGGTCGTTGAACCGCAACGGTAACGGTCTTGTTCTTGCGCCACTGTGGCTGTGCTTTGCAGCTCCTTAGCCCAGATAGGCAGCACCTAGGCTTACAGCTCCGATCATGTCTCGCATAAATGTCTCTGGTGTACTGACGAAGACATATCTGGATGCAAGCACCATGCGCCTCAGCCGCCACTTGGCAGCTGCCAGCAGGGCAGGCCAGGGCAGTTGCCCACACACATTGGTAAGCCCGGTGCCCTAACATAGCAACCGGCCTAACGCCTGAAATAATTGTATCATTCGAAGTCTTTATGGCTATGCGCCGACGCAAACACAGAATCTATGTGTCTATGCAGGTTTAGACCGGTCTGTGTGCGCCCAGGCAGGCCCAGGTGCCAGAGGAACGGCATTGAGTGAGCGCCCTTTACACAATCTTCACCGCACACCACTATGGCTGGTCAGCTTCGTCGTACTCATACCACGTTGTAACAACAGCCTGGGTACGGCGTGGCGCCCACAAAGAAACTTGTCCAAAGCAGCGCAAGGGAAGGCACGGCCAGGCACAGGGCCCCTCTCTCTCCTGACCAGGCACGGCGAGGCAGCATGCTGGAGGCAGGAAGAATGGCGCTGCGCTGCCTGTTGCGATGCGCTGCAGTTGGGGGCCACGGCTATAAAACGGCACAGCGCTGGCAGTGCGGCCAAGCGTGGTGGTATTAGCAGCTAGGTACCTACCTCTAGCATCCCACGAACCCTAATAGTTTACACCAGACAAAAAACACAAGCCGAGGCGCCTTGAACGGAACTCGGTCTTGCCGGCGTTCTTGACATGTCCGTCTTCGGCTCCAGCGGCAGGCAAAACAGAGCTCGTGCAACTGCGCCCCGTGCTCACCTGAGTGTTACTCACCTTGGGTATCCCAGGATAAACGCTGATAGCTGACCAGGCTGGCCGGTCCGGCGGCCCGAAATGCCCCTAGTTCGTGCCTAACGAAAACGCAAGAGCGACAACCCTAATAGTGCAGCTGCCTACTGCTGTGAGCTGGTGGATGTAGGCTGGGCAGGTCTGATGGACCAACCCCCAGGCGCCACCACCTAATCTGCTATCTGCGCTCAAGGAGCTGAAGGCTCGCCATGTGCTGACAACACTCTGAAATACGTGGGGGCCGCGAACCTCTTGACTGCCGAGGCGCCTGGTGCAGGATGCACTGGGTGACCCTAACCGATTTCCAGCACGTCATCACGTAACCTAGCTGACCTGCTGCCATGTCAGGAGACACCCTGAGTTCATCTGCTCCGGCGCCCAGGCACCCCTGCTGCCCTGCTTCCGCCAGCTCTGGCTCATCAGGGGGCAAATGGCATCTTCCCAACTGAAGCTTTAACTGCAGTTGCGAGGAAAGCTTGCCTGGCAGCGTGCCCCCTGAGCATGGTAGGCCACGCCGATGCCGGCTGCACCCAGTCCGGCCCCCTGTCAGCCCCCTGGCTCGGGCCCCTGGGCATCCCGAGCCCACGGCCAACGACATGCATACGCGTGCACCTGGCAAATGGCCCACGGCTTCCTGTCCGCCCGGTACCAGGGCAGCCAGTTTGCCGGCCTATTCGGCTCAAGCGCAAGCCGCAGATGAACGCTGCCAGGGTTGCATGCGCAACAGCCTTTCAGCCACCTTCGATTTGCGGCCGAAGGGCTCACGCTGAAGCCTCCACAATTGCTTGATTCAGCAGAAGGAGGCTTCCTTAATGAGCGTTTGACAAGGGGGGTGCTGGCATAGCGTGCACCATATTCAAAAAGCGAAAGGCGTCAAAGGGCAGTGGTAGTAGTCAAGAGCAATGAACATTTCGTAACAAGAGCAGTAGAATATGGCTTTGCGCAGCGGTGCAGTGTGGCCACCAAAGCATAAGGCGTGCCGCACGACGCCCATGAGGGAGAAAGCCACGCCGGCCGCCGAAAGGGCACGTAGCCCCTTCGGCTATCAAAAACAACAGCTTCCAGTGTGTTAGCGAATAGTGCGAAGTTACAGCTTGCCCTACCCCCACTAGGTCTCTTCCTACACGGCTTTTTCTACCACCCTTTCCTGGCCCACAGCTCACTGGCAAGCAGACCTCAACAATTGTGCCTGTTGACGTATTTACGTATCCCTGCAACAACTCTACCTGCTGTTGCTCATTAGTCGCTGACCTAGTGCGTTTGACGTTTGCGTCCATCAAATTCCACTATGGCGACCGTCTGCGTTTGGGCATAGCCGGCGCGGGATACACACATTAGCCGCTGCGCTGGCGGCAAATTAGCAGCGCTTGGGGGATTTGATACTGCAGAGCAACAGCGAACTGACGCAGACTTGACGGCGAAATGTCTCGCCTACTGCGCGCGGTCAATGTCATCAAGGCGCCTCTCATGTCCGCTGGGCGCGCCTACAACAGCACAGCGGAGAAGTATCCTATGCTGACGGGCGTTGTGACCACTGTAGTCAAGACCAGCGCTGCTGACTTGTTTGCCCAGAAGGTAGGCAAAGCTGCAACAGGTCATACGCAATATATAAAAACATTGGTGTTCCGACGACCTGCTGAGTATGCCCCCGTGGTCGCGACTATTGATACACGCTTTGCCGCGCTGGACGGGGCACGTGCTGCGAGTCACGTTGTGACCCCTGGAAACCGTGCTGGGCCGTCTGATGCTCGCAGGTCGTTGAGCGAAGAGATGAAGTCGACTGGCGGCGACACGGCATGTTTGTGATGTTTGGCTTCGGCTACCTGGTGGGCCTACCTAGCGGGGTGTGACGTCTGCCGTTGGGCGAACGTCCCTCCACCGTGCCGAGTGTCCATACATCAGCGATACCAATCCACAATATTAATACCTTGAGTAGATTCTAAAGCAATTGGGGTGCTTGGCGGCCCGTGCGTGCAGGGGTGCTGGCAGTACTACCTGTACAACAACCTGTTTGTGAAGTGGTGCAAGCCCATCACAGCAATGGTGGGGCACGTGGGCTCGGCCCCCGTCAAGACCTTCATCGACCAGTGCATCCAGTGAGTATCCGTATGTATGTCTGTTTCGGCACAGGGTGCTCATATGTCGTCCTGGCCCTGCGTTTGCCACGGTGCGTTGCAAAAGCAGCTCCCATGCCGCGGGATGCACGCTAGAGGGCACCCTGCCGCTTGCGCTTGGCCAACCAATCTCCGCACGAGCACGCAGGCGCACACTTAGTACTGCATGAAACCTATCTCCTGCATTTTCCTAGTCCACAGACTGCCCCCACATGCCACGCCCTGAACTCTGCAGCCCTGACTCCTCCCTCCTCACTGACACTCCCTGCCGCTTCCCCACCCCTACCCCTCATTCTCGTCCCCCTCCAGCCACCCCCTGCTGTACTTCCCGTGCTTCTACGCGCTGAAGGGCATGGTGGAGGGCCGGCCGCTGTCGGAGTCCCTCAACGACTACCGTGAGCACCTGTGGGAGAACTGCAAGGCGCTGTGGATGATTTGGGTGCCGGCCCAGATGGTCAACTTCACGCTGGTGCCGCTGCACCTGCGCATCCCCTTCGGTGAGCAAGGGGATGGAGATGGAGATGGGCATGGGGAAGGGTGAGTAGCCGCTGCACCTCCGCATGGCTTCTGGTGAGCACGGGGGAAACGCGGTGGGGAGGGGCGAGCAGCACGGGGTGCCGCTGCACCTGCGCATCCCCTTCAATGAGCAAGGGGATGGAGTCGGGATAGGGGTTGAGGAAGGGTGAGCGGCATGAGGTGCCGCTGCGCGTGCGCATCTCCTTTCATTGGACACAATGCACTAGTAAAGAGGTAAATGGTTACGCGGTGCTACAGTCGGGTGGAAAGGCACGGGCAAGCCACGAAATGGTTGTCTGCCGTCTTGGCTCCGGCTCTAATCGCATGCGCTGGCAAATTGGCCCACGCGTAAGCTCCGCGACAGTTGGTGTCGCGTTGCATCAAGCAGCTGGAGCGGTTTGGGGAGCGACGGGTAGCATGGGGTGCCGCTGAACCTGCGCATCCACTTTGGCAAGCGAGGAGAAACGCAGCGGGGAAGGGCGAGCTGCAAGGAGCGAAGCAGCGGGGCGCGGTGGGGGATGAACAGGGGGCGTAACAGGGTTGCCAGTCAGTCAGTTCGGAAGCCTGGGGGGTTGCGCAGGGTCGGAGAACATGTAATGTCGCGTGGGGCGGCGGTGGGTGCCGCGTGTGTTGCTTTAGGGCTTGGGTCGTACCAGAGTGTTGAGAGAGTGTCGCTGCGGAAGGAAAGGAGGGCCGGGAGTGGGGGCGGCTATTGGGGGTAAGGCCGCACCCAGCGCAACGGGGGCGACCAGAACCAGTAAGCTCGCTCGTTGGGCGGTGGGCGAGCATGCGATGCACCGTAGAAAGCAAGGGGGGTTGGCGGTCACAGCGGAATTCAGGATTTGAACGACTGCACTAAAGTCCTTTCCCGCGGGGAGTCCAGACGTCACGCAATCCACGTCCCTCGCCACAAACCAAATCGTTAAACCCACTGCATTACTCACCCCACCTGCCCGCCTTCCCCTGACCCCTCGTCCCTCTGCACGCAGTCGCCGGCGTGTCGTTCGCGTGGACGGTGGTGATCAGCGTCATGCGGGGGGCCCTGGACAAGCGGGCGCAGGACTCGGAGGACGGCAAGGCGACGCCGCCGTCGCCGCCGGCAGCGGACGACGGCGCGCCCGCCGGGGGGCTTGGAGGCGGCCTGGTGCGGGCGCCCCTCGGGCTGCAGCCGCTGCTCAACGCGGCCAACGTAGCGTGAGTCGTGGGGTAGCAGGCAGGGGAGGAAGCATTGCCAACGGGGCATGTGGCGTGGGTAACAGGCAGGGGAGGAAGCGTTGCCAACCTAGCGTTGGGCGTGGGGCAGAAAGGGAGGAAGCAGTGCCAACATGGCGTGAGGCGTGGGAAGGGGAGGAGGGAGGGGGCGGCGTTCGGGATGGAGGGTGGAGCGAAAGGGTTGGTTTGGGGCGGGAGCAGCATCATCAAGAGGGCTTGGCGGAAGGGCGAGCATTATGAAGAGGAAGTGACGGGGTCGTAGGGGACATGGGCTGTACTTGCCGGTGGTAGTTGTGTGGTTGCTAATGCTTTCCTAGCAGGGATGCAGGCTTCGGGGCACGAAAGGGACGGCTCGGGGAAGCCCAAGGGAGGGGGGTCGGGCTGCGGGGAGGGCAAAGTACAAAGGCTGACGGTTTTAATGGCATCAGGGTTTCGGGGCGGGGAAAGAGGATAGCGGTCGGTCATGCGCAGCGAAAACGGGATGGGTAGGCTGACGCTGGGAAGGAGCGGGCTCATCTGAGCGCTGCTGTGGGGTGCGCGGCGTTTCTGGGGCTTAGCGCTAAGGGGCTCCACCAGGCACGGCGCGTGCTGGACCTAGTCAAGGGGAAGCGTTGTGGGAAAGCGTGCAAGAGAGGCGCGGGTTGCTCTTGAGTGCCCTCGTCAGTGCCTACAGTAGTTGTGTCGTTGCGCACGTCGGATCGCCAGACCGGCTCCTTACCCGTGCATAGCAATTAGCCCACTTCCCTCGCCCTCGAACCGTTCGCTCCCTCGCAGTGCGGACGCTCCCCCTGCTGGGTCCGCCCCCGCGGCGCACTCCGGACCCGTGGGTCTGCAGCAGCTGGTGGCGGCAGGCAGCGAGGCGTGTGAGGCGGCATCGGCGCCGCTGCTGCTGCGCTGAGCGTGGCATGCATGAAACACGCAGCCCGGGGTGGCGACGAGGTGGTGTTGGCGCCTGCTGCTGCTGCTGCTGCTGCTGCGCTGAGCTGTGTGGTGCGGCAGAGTGGGCGCCGCTGTTCTCACGCTGAGGTGATTGACGCCCGAGATGGCGTCGCCGCCGCCGCTGCTGCTGCTGCTGCACTGAGCGTGGTGGCATGCGAGTTAGCAACTGCACCACTGTTGTGGCGCTGGGTACGTGCAGCTGGCTGGGGCGTCCACCGGTCAGCCTCACAGTGTGTCTGAGCTTTGGCGGCGCGGAGGAGAGGGGTGGGAGCAGTGAAGGAGGCGGCGCGGCGGCGCAGCGTCTCGCCTGCTCTTTCCACGGCTTGGCAACGTGGTCAGTATTACCGGTATGGTTCATTGCACTGGAGAACAACGCTATTATCATCATGGTTGTGCACGGGGCGCATCTGCGTTCGTGTAAGCCGAGCTTATGGGTCACTGTGGTCACAGGGCGGGCGTTGAGGGCACGCAATGCTTATTGCGGAAACTGGCAGTGTGGTCGAATGCGGCTGAAGACAGGGCACTTAGCGCAAACTGCCCGTAGAGGATTAGGGTCGCCAAGCGGCTGACTGTATCGATCTGTTTCGCGCAGGGGAGTGGTGCGCAGCCAGTTTTCTTAGGGTAGGCTGTGCAGGTCGTGTGGGTGGAGGAGTGACGGCCACACGCAGTGGTCGTTGGCGTGACACGGGGTTGAAGAGCAGGCATGTGTGTCGTATTGCATCAGCATGCATTCGTGAGGTCGGGACATTGATATATGGGCTGGTTGGAGGGCCATATGGCAGGCCTCCTGGGCTGCGTGCTTTTAGATGTGGCCGGTACTTGCGAGGCTAGCTGCACTGTTGCCAGTGTTCCTTGCACCGCGTGGAGGTCTTCAGCGACTGCACCGCGTGGAGGTCTTCGTACTGCAGCGACCAAGCTGAGGTAGCAAGTGTCTACCCTGAGTCACAGCGGTCTAGGTAACATTGTGGGACCTCGCTGTTGCATTATGGGCGTGAGCGAGAGAGAGGCATGGTTCTCCGCTATTGGTCACCTTGGGTGCAACATGCAAGCTGTATGTATGCTAGCGGGCAAGGTGCTGTAAGCAGCAGGTGACTGAAGAACGTGAGGGGCTAAGAGCTTGGCAAGAGCATTGTCGCTGTGTGAGCGCCTTTGTAGGAATGCACGTGTGCGCTCTGCAACAAGGTCGGTAGGTGGCTGGTTCTGGTGACGTGTGCTGCACCCTCATGTAACCGCACAGGATGACAATGGCCGTTCTTGTCCCAGAACCACCGCCACCGTAGCAGCGCTGGCAGTGCGTATGCCTGTAGAGCACGGTTTAGGCGGGGCCAAACAGGGCAGACAGTGTCCCTTGCAGCCAAGCCCTGAAGGACCAGCCCGGAGAGCCGATACGCGTACCTTGCCCTTTTCTGCGGCAATGTAAAAGCTGCAACCTGCTGTAACGAGCAACACGACACGAGGCAAGGCTTTGCGTTTCAGACATGGCCAATTGGCACGAGGCACCGCTCGTGCACTGGGTCTGCGGCACTAAAACAGCCCTGCACGTATTTGCGTTTTGTCGTCCACCGGGCACAGGCCTATGTGCACATACGTCACAGGCGTAGGCACGAGCGCATGTCAGCTGTACTTTATGTTGGTCATACCAGACTATACTGTTATTAGATAGAGCACCCGGTGCAATTCCATTAAACAGCAAATCAAAAAACAAAACTCTGCCATAGGTCTCGACAGGTTTCGTGTGCACAAGTTATACGAAAGCGTAGCCACGTGTGGCTTTGCCTCTGGAATGCATGCAGTGCATGAAAAGAACGAAAGGCCAAACCGGAGACAAGGACTGCAGATGTTGGTGCATGCAGCTACCGGTACACTACCCTCACTTGAACCATCGCCCCACACCCTGTGCCGTTCCACGAACCGCAATGCCGGCCTGCATACGGCACGCTGGTGCAAAGCCTTTACGTACAAGCCAGACGTGTCCGCCTCACTAACCGCCCCCGCAACAACACTGCCCTTACCGGTACACGCGGTCAAGCCACACCCCTGCCTCCACAACCAACGCTCCTCACTTCTGCATACCGCCCTGCTGCTGCACCTGCCCCGCCCCCCTTACCTTCCCCTCCGGCCACAGCAGCTTGGCCCAGGGGGCCAGCAGCGCGGCATCCCCATCCCCATCCGCATCCGCACTCGCACCCGCATCCGCTCCCTCCCCTCGCACCGCCTGTCCCTGTCGCTGGCCTGCGCCCGCCTGCTGGCCCTTCGCCTGCCCCTGCTGCTGACCCACACCTCCTGAGTTCACTACCGCCGCCAGCTCCAGTGCGTCGTAGCACCCCACGTAGCCGCAAGAAGACGCCAGGTGCCCCTCCAATCGCCCCTTTTTACTTCTGCTTACCGCCCTGCTGCTGCACCTGCCCCGCCCCCATCCTGTAGAACTTTAGGTCCCCCCGTATCTTCCCATCCGGCTCCAGCAGCTTGGACCAGGGGGCCAGCAGCGCGGCATCCGAGTCCGCAGCCCTTCCGCCTCCTGCCTGTCCGCCCGCCGCCTCCTGCTGCTGCCCCTGCCCCTGCTGCTGCTCCACAAGCGCTGGCTCCGCAACCGCCGCCAGCTCCAGCACCGCATTGCATCCCATGCGACCCCGGTACGATACCACAATGTCCCTCAGCGGTAGTTTGCGTCCGCATGCGCCGGCCCCGCGCCACACCGCAACGCGGGCGGACAGGCAGCCCCCGCCCCCGCCGTGCAGCCGCCCCGTCTGCGCCAGGATGGCGGGTGGAACGCTGCAACGCACGTGGACCCCAGCATGTGGGTTAGGTGCGGTGTGCCATAGGCACATAGCCCACAGGAACCCCAGCGCAGTCACACTGTCGCTGCTGCAACCCTTACCGCCGCCAACCTGGTGCAGTGCATAGACCAGCTTCTTGGCCCTCCCCTCCTTCCGCAGCCCCGCTAGCAGGTCCTCGCGGCTGACCTCCCACCTGTACGACAAGCCCTGCTTCGGTACGGACTGCGGCCGCGGCTTGCCGTACCACGGGCTGCTGGTGTCGTACCTACTGTTCTGCCCCATGTGCCGCCACGTCGACGGGTCTGACATGCGGCAGCGGGCCAGGAACGCTGCTTCCTCCGCTCCCATCCATGGCAGCTTGGGCAGCACGTCGAACAGGTAGGACGTGCTGCAGTTGACCAGCCGCAGCTGCCGCCGCACGCGCGCCTTGTCCGCTTCCGTCACTGCACTGCCCTTGGCCGCCACCCACATCTCCACCAGCAGCACCACCGTCGCCTCGTCGTCCGTGCTGAGGTGGTCCGACCGCAGCAGCTCCTCCAGGGCGCCCACAGGCAGCTCCTGCCACAGCTGCAGCAACTGCGTGTCATTGGCGATGCGCACTGCGTCCCCACCGCCCAGCAGCCATGACAGGAGCTGCACCTTAGAGGGCTGTGTAGAGCAATCGGGACCAGCCGGAAGCCCTGCATCCCAATGCTGCGTAAGGCACTTGCAGCACGCTTCCACCACGGCCCTGACCCGTGGGTCGTCCTCGGGGCTGGGCAGCAGGTGCCGGCAGCTGTACAGCTCCAGGACGGGAGCCAGGGGGGAAGTAGGGGTGGAGGTGCTGCTGCCGCTGCAAGCGCTAGACGTCCGCTTGAAGCACTCTACCAGCGCCTCATCGCACGCCTCTGCACAGCCGTGCACCTGTAGGTACTCCGCCTGGCGCCGGATGCGCACCAGCTGCGAGATAGGCAGGCTGCTTCGGTCATCTCTGGCTTCCTGCCGTTGTCACCTCTGCCGCCCTGCCCCTGTTGCTGCTCCTGCTGCTGCCCCTCCACACTGCCGGTGTACATGAACCGTACGATGGCCATGACAGGCTGCAGCTCATCCTCTCTGTTCAGGAGAACTTCGACTTCCGGGAGCCTCACAGGGCTGTTACGCGTGTCAGGGCAAGAAGAGGCGGTGTCATCTTCTCCCTCTACCGACAACCGTACCCGAAGCCGTGGAGGACCCTCCTCCGCCCCGTTCGGCTCTGCGTCAGCGTAGCAGCTGGCACGGCTCCGCTTTGTGCCTGCTTGGTCAGCTATGGCAGGTGCCCATCGCTCGATGTAAGCGCGAAAGCGCTCCGAGCCGGCCCGCAGGATTAGCTGATGCGCGGGAAGGGGCTCTCCTAGAGCACGGGGACCGACACCGGTGGACTCGGAATCTATTGGGTCAATAAGGAAGACAATGCAGCAGTCTGCGGCGTCTGTGCTGCCGAAAAGAGTGCTGAAGAAGTCCCACATCGGCTGGCGCTGGTGGCTCATTATGCCAGCCCCATTTCAGGTGCAAGATAAAGTCCTCAATATGGTCAACTGCGCAATTCAGTCACGCTTGCTCATGTTGTTGCGCATCTCATTTCTTGTTTCAGAATGAGGCAGCTTTACAGAGTCAGTCCGGGCCACCGAACACAGTTACATGTAAAGATTACAGGGGGGTTTGGCAGGGCTGATCGGCGCCATAGGAGAGCCCTAGTGCAGATGCGGGCCGAGGCGGGAGGGAGGCCCTGATGCAGGCCATGCACAGCACGGCACGCCATGGCGCTCCACGGGCCACGCCAAGTCATGCACCCAGCATAAACCTTCTGCCTGTCATCTGCACAACATCTAGTCAAGGCATGTTGCTTCATAACCTTCACGCAAACCTTTCACGCGAGACGCGACCATACAACTGCGCACAGTTAGCATGTGCTCGTTGTTGAGCAGCCTCAGCAAAATGGCACCTGACGTACCTTTTTTTTTTTTTTTTTTTTTTTTTTTTTTTTTGGGAGAAGGGTTATGGGATTATTGGAGACCTTTTTTTCCCGCGTTCACAGTTTTACACCCCCCCCCCACCCCTCCCCTAGGGGACCCCTTTTT
>VFQN01001963.1_pt1 | contig 32977 bp, 26 predicted proteins | sample 3512371 | NCBI WGS metagenome assembly VFQN01 (sample SAMN10412370, study PRJNA504923) | tailings metagenome | isolation source: Replicate 2 from Balatoc abandoned mine | place: Philippines: Itogon, Benguet | collected 2017-08-28 | reverse complement strand
CAACGACCATTTGACGATATGGAAAAGAACTCAATGGGTATTAGGGCGAGGCCATTACGTGAAACATGTTTTGCAAGCTGGCGCCAGTTTATACGAGCAATATGAAAGTAAGATCGAGGAATACGAAAATGATAATGAATCAGAAATTGGTTCTTATGATGAAAATGAAGACGGTGACGATTCGCAAGACAACCATAACAATGCAAGCCAAGCGAGTGGTTCTAACCAACTGGACTATTGGGCAAATATTCCTCTTGACGAAAGATATTCTCCTGAATGGATTTGTCCTGCATACCAATTCCTTCGGAAATAGGCGAGAAAACGAAACATTCTCCAAATGAAAACATAAACAACTTAAAGGGGAAACAACTGACAAGAAGTCCATACTTTTCATCTATCAATTTAATATTATTTAAATAAATATAATTGCTCTTCACGTATGATCAAGTGGCCCTTGCCTACTACACCAAAAAACACCCCAAAACACAAAAATTAAAATCAAAACTTACAAGGGTAAACAAAAAACAAAAAAACAAAACCTAACGAACGAAAGAGAAAGTAAACAAAACGCAGTTACATAAAACTCAGGGCAATGGCTATTCTCTAACTCCTACAATACTGAACGTGAATCTTTCCTTTTAGAAGAGATAGATGTTATTTCGGCTTCTATTCCGGGCATTTTTAAAAATGATAATGCCTCAACCTTTCACGAACATACACTTGAACTTATTATTTAAAAAAAAATTTTTGGTGCTTAAATAAAAATCTTGAGGAAAAGATCCTTTTATCCTCTGGAGCGAGGCTTTATAGAAGAAGACCAGTGCTTTCATTTTTCTTTAGAAGGGTTCTGAATCTCTTTCTTGCGCATTAGACGTTTAATGATTCTCCATCAAAGGACTGGTCAGAAATGAAAGCTAGTTACTTTCTAACAGGTTTCATCTCAAAACCAGAAGAATCACTTACTTCAACTTCATTATTATTCTTAGGGCGACGAAGTTTGATGGGCGAATTAACAGGAGAACTACCATCATCACCGCTATCCGTGGATCGATGTTTATCACCATGGATTAATGTTTCTTTCAATGTGGTAACGCCACCATTGCTATAATGCCCTGAATCAGAACCAACAGAAGAATCACTTTGAAAATTTTCACTTTTCCCAAAGTTTGCTGAACCTGTCTTTGATTGAACTCGACTCGCACTCCCTTTTCTTCCAAAGCTTGGATTATCTTCAACGAAATGAGGATCAGGACTTGCGTAAGTCCTTGCATCTTCAGGGGTGAATTTTGAATTTGGTGTTCGATTGGAACCATTTGGCTGTGCAGCGGAGTTAGGTGGAGAATAAGCAGCACCTGAACTAATGTGGCTGTTATCGTCTTTGATGTAATTTTCTTTTCTTCGAACATCCTGGCCATTTTCTCCCTACAGAGAACAAACAGAGAGAAGAGAGAAGAGTTAGTCAGTGATCGGAGAGATTTTAATGAAATGAACGACAAAAGAATAATAGGACCTAATTAAACTTAAAACAATGACGATGAATGTTCTAATGCAAAAATCGTGTTTGTTGCTTGATTCAATGAGAGCATAACAAGCAAGGATTTAAGCCATGTAGCAACAGGCGGGAAAAACAAAAAGAAGGAATAATAAATCATAAGAATATACTCTCTTCTCCTGTGAAGGAGACAAAGAGATAGGAAATCTCTCTGCTTGTATGATGGAGATGAATATGTAGGAAAGAAAAAGATCCATCAAATTATCGGAGAAAAATGATAAACAAAGCAAATAAAGTACAATAAACAAATTTAATGTTGTATGCGACCTACTTGTTTCAATTTCAGTTCTTCTTGGTCTAACTCATGGTAGAGCATCTCCTGAGTTGGCCAAAAGATGAGTTGAGTATAATATCCAATCCAATCGATAAAGATAGTGAATAAAGGACCTGAAAAACAAGCATAATACCAGAAAATGCCTTTGCCATAAGCTTGAATTGCATCGTAATAATAATCCGAAACACCGACCGTGAGAATGATGTATCCAAGAAACATCCCGATAATTGAGATGACCATCGCAGTAATTTGAGGATAGGCCCATTGATGATGATAGAAAGCGACTTTTGCTTGAAGTGATAAAACCATACCAACAAAGACGACAGTACCAGCCTCATATAGGCCGTAATCTTTGAAGGTTGGTCCAGTGATGTAATAGAAAGTCAAGCAAAGAACAACAGCATAGAGGATAGCATTGAAAATCCAGATGCCAATTGCTTTCTCGCTGAGCAGTCGATCTTCCTTGCCTGTGGCATAAGTCTACAAAAAAAAAGAAGCCTCAGTATCAAAAGATTGAACAAGGCGATTAAACTAACCTCAGGATGGCGCAAAGCGAAGTTAGCGGTGATATCACGATCTAAAAAGCCAAAGAAGATAATTGGCAAACCTAATACAATGTTAAAACTACTGTACACCCAAGATTCATAAAGCGAGGTTCCAGAGACCGCAGTGAAGTAACTAATCAGAACAGATAGATTTAACTCAATGTGAAGAAATCCCTATCATTATAGTCTTACCTGTACCAAAACAAAGTAAAAGTAATCACCATATTCTTATGCATTGAATAAAGGAAAGTCCTCGATTGACGTACATAATTCCATCGACCATGAACTAATAATAATCTTCTTAAAAATTTAAATTCACCAATAGCAAAATCAGCATTATTCGCAGCTTGACGTCCTTCTTTACCAAAGATACCAACACCAACATCAGCTTCTAAGATCATGGATACATCATTAGCACCGTCACCAATCGATAATGTTGTTGCTTTAGGCTTGGTATCTAATTTCACTAATCTTACTAATTCTCTTTTCTGTGTTGGTGTTAAACGACATGATATCACTGAACGACATCCTTGTCCAACACGTAATAATCTAGCACGTTGATTTAAATCTTTATCATCAAAATAAGTGAAAGATGGTCCATCTAATACTAATGCATAATTATTATCAGAGGCTTGTACTAATGTATCGTATGCTTTATTTAATTTATTCACAAAATCTGTTGCATTATGTGCACGTGTAATTTCAACTAATTTGGTTTCATGGAGAATTAAATTACATGATCTTCCAATATTAATGGCTGTTTCTAATTTATCACCTGTTAACATCCATAATACAATACCAGCACGTGCTAAATCTGCAATCACTTCAGGTACTTCGTCCTGTAAACGATCTTCAATGGCTGTGACTCCAATACAGTTCATCTCTTTCTCTAATTCTGCACCAACACGAGCAATATTTTCCTCACGATTCGAACCAGAGATGGTTGCAGCTTTATATTCTTTTAACCAACGTAGAGCATAATCTTCATCAAGTGGTTTGGATGCAATAATTAATGTTCGTAATCCTAAGGTAGCTAAATCATCTAATGCTTGATTTAATTCAGTTTTTTGTTCATTCGTAATGCGACATAATGGTAACATAATATTATCAGCACCTTTACACATCACAAAGTATTTATTGGTGGCTGGGTCTCTAATGAGGACGGACATACGTTTACGATCAGCATTAAAAGGGTTGACAGCTAAAACTTCATAGGTAAGACGTTCACCAAATAATTCCACAACCATCTCTTTACTCCCACGTTCAAGCAAACGACAATTATACACATCAACGGCTTGAACTAAAGCTAACTCATCAGGAGATTCAGCGCGGTAGTTCCCTGTCTTCTCACGAACAACAGTATGGCAGGTGACCAAACATCGACAAAACTCTTGAAAAGTTTGTTTATTACGTCCAAAGGATTGCAAAATAGCATCTTTAGACGCTGATTTACCTGATGAAGCAGGTCCCTTCCCATTTAAAGATGTATCTTCGCCATTAGCACCTGGAATGTCATACAATTGACCATTTAATGAAAATTTCACCAATTTCATTTCATTACGGGTTAAAGTACCAGTTTTATCAGAGAAGATATTGCTAACTTGACCAATCTCTTGTGCAAGATTTGACGAACGTACTTGACATGCAACATCTAATTCTTCACGGTACATATTTTCATCCGAATGCATTAAGAAAGCTTGTCCTAAATTAACTAATTCAATGGTAACATAAAGCGAGATAGGAACAAAGTTATTATATAACAGGAAGAAAACAAAGCTAGAGAAAAGAGGGAGGAAGAGATCAGCAAAGACGAGACAATTATCAAGTAGTTGAGAGAGGCTTACATTTGTTCTAACCAAAGAGGAAGAATACTTTCATTATCAGAATTACCAGGTGGATAAACATATGGTAATTTATCATGATCTTGAAATCCCATAATATAAATACTAATGACAGAGAAAAACACTAAAACAATTTGTGCACCAATAATAATTAAAATTGCACGATTTAAATTTGATTCTAATCGTGACATCTTTGATGGTGCATGACGATTATTCATTTGAATCTTTGTTTCACCACCAGCATATACGACTACACCATATCCCCAATCCGTATTTGAGAAAATAGCAGAACGCAATAATATATTATCAGCACTTAAAGGGATAACTTCCTTTGCTTTATCTAACTTTAAATTACCAGTAAATTTATGAATGTTTTTATTAGGAGCTTCAAATTCAATGGAACCACCCACTAATTCACTTGTTAATTGGCCATTTTCAATAATATGAGCGAAACTTTCCATCAGTAGTGGAGGTGCTTCACGAACTTTTAAATTCGTCTCACCATCAATATTAGCTGTTTCGATGAAACATTTATTACCATCATTATGCATTGATGTTAATAATAATATCATATCAGCAGGAACGGCACAATGACCATTTAATTTAATAATATCACCTGGAGCAATCTCTTGTGATTTTTTCACTGTCTCGGTATGAGTTCCATCATGATTAAATGTAACGATTGTTACTTCACGAGTATTTTCAAAGGTATCAGATTTAGCACGTTGTAAATCTTCAATACCTTCTTTAATACAGGTAATTAAAAGAACGAAAGCGAAGGTTCCGACAGTAGAGTATGGATTAAGTGGTGAGACGTACAGTTCGGTGGCGTAGGTTCCGATAAGCTAAAGGAAAATTGAGTTATAAGATGATATACAAAGGACAAAAAGAAGAAATATCTTACCATAAGAATGGAAATCACTAAGAAATAAACATTTGCAACTCTTCGAAATTGTTCCCACAAGGACTTCGGTAACCACGTATACCAAGTGTATTTCGTCGTGCTAATCATATTCGGCATGGATTTCTTTTGCTTTTCATCTAATGTTCATAGTTAAGAATACATTTAGAGGCAGTGAACAAGGTTTGATTCCCTCCACTCACCTTTGCCAAAAGTTGTAATCGAAACTGTTCGATTACCAGTATCTCTCTCACTTTCACCTTCATTACCTTTCTTAAACATCTTGACAAAGAACTAAACTAAAAATGAGGTTATTCTAGTTGATGACACGGTCTACTATTAATAATAAATAGGAAGGTTTGTAAAACGGATATCAAGTTTCCAAATTCAAAAAAATTAAGATCTTTTCTAACTTTCACAACCGACACACAACCTTCAATCAAATCTCATCAATAAATGAGTACCAAAGAATTTTAAGGTTGTAAAAACTGATATCTAGCCCTTGAATTGAGAACAGTAAGCGAATTGATCACAAATGGAGCCGATGTGATGCAATGGTGTTGTGTGTGCGATTCTTTGTTTTTTGATCCACACCAGAAGAATAAGCAGAAAAACTGCCTGAAAAGCGCTTTTTCAAAAGATTCGGTAGATTTATGCTTTGTAAATTTACGACAGTGAAAAGACGATTTTGGTGGACACAATTTTTTCTCAATCACTCGAAAGCAACAATTTCTATCAAGAAAATCAAATCAATTGAAAGTTTTGTTACCAATTAATTAGGAAAGTATGGATACGCCAAAATTATCAAGATCTTATTCAGATAAATATGTTCCAGGAAGAAGTGAATATGATTTATTTATGAATAAAAATGTTGATTGGTTTGGTTCGCCTTTCCTCAGCTTTTTCTATATTTTTCTGGTTTTATTTTTCTGGGGAATTCTTCATACAACACAACTTGTTACAACTGAAGATAGTTGGACTGTCACAAACATGGTACACGGTGTGGTAAGCGAATTCCTATTCTGTTAATTGTTCCTGAAGTGAAATTTTTTTAAAATATTATCTTAGGTTACTTTCATCGTCTTTCACTGGATTAAAGGCAACCCGGATGATAGTTCTCAGGGGGAATATAATGCATTTACTATGTTTGAGCAAATTGATGCCGGTGTTCCATGGACGGCGACAAAGAAGTTCCTAATGTTAGTTCCCACTGTATTAACCTGGATTGCATGCTATGCTGCTGATTATAAACCATTCTATATTATTGTAAATGTTGCAATTTTTTTCATTTGCATTATTGCAAAGATGCCACAGATGCATGGAGTGAGAATTCTAGGCATTAATTCAACACCAGGTATTGATAACCCAATCCAACTTCCTGAGGAACAATCTGAAATCAAGAAGACCAAATGACTATCTGCTGCCAGGACATGACAAACCAGAGATTCCCTGATTTGAGTTTTTCATCTTTTGCATTTCTTTGTGATGTAAGGTTGTTATTAGTTTTCTCCCTCTTTCCATCTTCATGTAAATAATATATCCTGATCAATCAATACCATCGTGTACGATCAACGCACATGCGTTGGGTTGTTGCGTAATTTATCGGCGCCAAAAGCAAATGGTTTAGCTGAAAATATGAGAGAAGAGGAAAAGGCATGTAGCACTTGACTATTTTGATATTCCCTTCATCTCTATTCAGATTTGCTTATATCCCTCCTTGGTGAACTCTTAGATGAAACCTCAATTGCAGATCTCGAGACATTACCAAACCAATCTACTCTCTAGATCAGGAATATCTACAACATTTGAGAACCGTTTCTACACGTCAAAGATAGTGTGATTGACGACCTGGGACTCTTTCCTCCCGCTGACATCTTAAACAGGCATAAAGTAATAGTCTTTCCAGACACCGTGTGCTAGTTTTTAAAATATTTAGTGGATTTTTCTTACGTCAAGAATATTCTGATCAATGAACATACATAAGTTTGATTAATTTAAGAGTCGGCAAAAAGCAGCCCATGAATCGATGAACTAATCAAGCAATGAAAGCACAGATAAATATTGAAAACAAATAGACAAAAGAAGAAGAAAAAAGGAAAGCTAAAAAAAGAAGAAAGAAAGAATCTCGAAGTCAATCAACACAGACATCGTCGTAGTGGTAGAAAAGAGAGAGAGAAAATGCTTTGAGAAGTACTAAGAAGGAGACTCAGAAAACAAAAGGAAAAGGAAAGAAATGGTACGACTCACTTAATGGTGTGAGATCGCAGGATGATAGGGAGGAAGTAAAATGTGAGGAAGGACATTTGAAGGTTCTGATTTACACTGCAAACACGAGTCAGCATGAGAACCATAAAAATTGACTACGTTATGAACTACTAACTAAATTTCAACCTAAATAATCATCATCTTTCCGTGCCTCAGAATGTCAAGACGAGTAACCTATGCACTGAGCGAGGCCAGAGAATCAATCAGAAGGAGAAAAGAACTAAAAACAGCTGATCATCAACTAAAGAGAAAAAAAAAAATTCCCATGCTAAGAGGAGCGTATCTGAAGATGGAAATGAAAATGAGGAGACACAAGCAAGTATTTGACCAAAAAACAAACAAACAAACGAGGGAACAACAAAAAAAATAAACGATTCCTAAGTTACCTATCATATATGAATACATTTCAGAAGAAAAAAAATGCGACAAAAAATGAGCAAAAACATGAAATCAACAACGATAAGAACAATAAAAAAAATGAATGTTAAATGAATTGAAGAAAGTTGTGCTTTGTTCTTAAAAGGTGTGTTTCATGTATATGAATAGAGATGAATATGAGAGACAAAATGGTTGTGGTGATGATGATCAATGAATGAATGAATGTATAATATACATCATACATGATTATTAGATAGATGTATTTAATAATCTAAAACTTCTGAGAAGAAAAAATTTTCAATTTCTGATGAATCTTCTTTTGATAAATTATCTTCTAAATGCTTTAATTGTCTCATAATTAATAAAGATTTCTCTTCATTGAAATTCGATTTATACTCTTCTAACAGAGTCTATAGTCATGAGAAGAAAACAATATTACTCACGAAATTTCCACAAACAACTGAGAAATCTTTAACTCACCTTGATTTTACTGTAATTACTAATACGAGATACCGTGAATTTATTGACCTGTTTTTTACAAGGTCTTGTGTTTGCTTCTAATTCAGGTCTTTCATGTATGTTCTCACAGTCACCAGATTTTGATGGGGAAGAAGACTTTGACACTTTCCCTGCCGCAGATCCTATCTCAGTGGGAGTATTCACAGAAGACTCTTCACTCGTTTGAACAGGAGGGCTGTAGAAATATTGATAAAGACCCCACAAATCAGCATTATTGAAAGGCATTTCTTTTAGCTTCTTAGCTCCGATCTACGAACGAGTAAGAGGACTGAAGACAACAAAGAGAGAAGAATCTTACCACAATACCTGCTTTATCAGCAGGTAACTGCTCCTTGTAGATCGGAAGAAGAGGTTGCTCTTTAACTCCTTCAACCATTCTAATGGTTTCTTCAATCGGCGACGAAAGCGATGCGGTTGGGCGTTGGAGTTGTAATGCAGGTTGATGGTTCATTCCAGCGGAAGTCGGCGAAGATGAACCTGAATGACTTTGGCTTTTCGATTTTTCAACATTCTTCCACATTTGATTTAAATACTTCAAAGATTGATCATTTGACATATCACATACAATCGATGGTGATCCTAAAAGATGTAATACCTTCCCTAATTCAAATCCTGTTAATGTCTTTAATGAACTGTTTCGATTTGATGCGATTCCTGTCGCAATTAATCTTTCACCAATAGAAGTTAAATTCGTTCGATCAACATGAATGGACTGTAAAGAGGGATTAATCATTAAAAAATTTGCTAATGCTTTTGCAACCGTATTATCAATATTATTCCCACTTAAAACTAATATTGTAATGGTTTTAGAGTTGGTAATCGATCCGATAATGGATAATAATCCTTCTATACCAATATCATTAAAACCAACATTTAATTCCATTAATCTCATATGTGGTAATGCTAATGCTAATGATTTAGCACCAGTATCTTGGATTTTATTATTATCAAGTAATAATCGTTGAAGGGAATGATATCCGATTAAACTGTCAATAAAAGGTCCCATACCAACAGGGGTTATCTTATTAAAAGATAATTCTAATTCTTGTAAATCACGATGATTTGCCATCGCTTCTGACAATGAAATCAATCCCGCATCGTCTATATTATTGTCGCTCTTAAAAGGAAATGGATGAGACAAAGTGAAAGAACAAGAGGAAGAAACTTACCAAATTCAAAGATTTTAATGTATGATTGGTTAATAAAATATCAGATATACTGCTAGCACCATCACATTCCATTTTATTACCATTTAAAAATAATTTCATTAAGGAATGGTTAAATTTTAATCCTTTCACTAATTGTTTCATACCATCAGCTTTACCTGCATTACCTGTTAGATATAAAGCCTGTAATGTCTTATTTAACGATAAAGCATGCCCTAAACTTTTAAAACCTTCTGATGTTGCTAAATTCCCTGATAAATAAAGAATTTTAAGAGTTTGATTATGAATCAGTGCATTAGCAATCGCTTCAATTCCAGCATCACCAATATTACAAAACCCTATATCTAAGCAGGTAATAGACCGATTCTTTTGTAACAGAGAAGAAATAACTTTTGCTCCTTCATCTTTAAAGTCGTTGAAACCTAATTTCAGAGTGGCTATATTCGATTGGAGAGGGAAATTCCCTGACAGGTGTATAAGTTGTTCGGCTGTTAATCCTTTCTGTGAGAGATTTATCGACAACGAGGCACCCGGGGAGCGACTGTATGCAATATGAGTACTTGTGGACGAGGACTGTCGAGTCTGGTGGTGGTGGGTATGGGTATGTGACTGGGGGTGAGTGTTGGTGTTTTGGGTATGATGGTTGGAGTTATTGTGAGGATGGTGGTGGTTGTTCGAATTATTCGTACTGTTATTGTTAGGACTCGAGCTACTACTGGACAGAGTCGAGGAAGATGTAGACGAATGGAAGGATGATTTGGATGTGGAAATAATGTTCGCAATGGTCGACATCGGCATTTTCGAAATAGTCTGATAACTCGATTCCATGTTCTGCATAAAATAATAAACAACTTTTGTTTAATAAAACAGTTCAAGAGAGAGTAAAATGTCAAAGGAGATCAAACTATCGCAAGACTGAAACTGAAAAACTTTTTGAATTCAAAGATAATGAGAGGAATAAAGAAGGACTTTTCTCTTTGGTAAGTAAAAAAAAATAAGAAAATTGTTTTGACACGACTTTCTCAGTTTGAACTTCTAATGACTCATTGTCCAAATTCAAAATAATAAACGACAAAGGGAAAGGAAGAAGGAAGGGAAAAGGAAAGGTAGTTTCCAAACAAAATAATATGAGATTATAGGATTAAGAATAGATGAGTGTTGAATTAATATCGAGTGATGTATGGATGTATGAGATAAAATATGAGAATAAGATGATGACAGATCGATGAAACCAGAGAAATTTTCTTTTGCTTGGAAATCTTAAAAAACTTCTCAAATAAGCGCTTTTCTTACAGAAGCGGCGATTTCTTGAAACGGTTGTCGTCTTAGAAAACGATCGACTTTAAACACAACCGTTTCCCCTTTTTTCATGATTTGAACTTTCTTTGCACTCACTCTTCAGATATGCCAAAGGGAGGTTTAAATTGGGTCGATGTATCACCTGAACATTTTAGTAGTGGTGTTAAAAAGGAGCCAGACTTCTCCCGCATAGTAGTTCGCTTCTTTGAAGGGAAGAGTCTGCTCGCAAGTGATGTTGAAACTGGAAAATCTGATCCTGTATGTTTCGTCTGGCTTGGAGGGAAAGATGAAACTCAACCAATTTGGGAGAAAGTTGATGACTTAAATGCTCTAGATAATCGAGTTGTTATGACAACTGTTAGTCCAACTACCTGCGATCCTAAATGGAACCAAGATTTAACCTTCCCGCTTGAAGTCGATGATATTTCGCAATTAGCGAATATGAAATTTGTTATCTATGTTCGTGATGAAGATTTAGATGAAACCCATAAAGCCTCCTACGATGAGTTGGGAATGTTGGAATTGAACCTTGAAGATATCATTGCTGAGTCAAAAGGACTTCAATTCTCTGTGATGAAGAGTGCGAGCTGGTATCCTTTAAAAAAGGCTCCTGGTATGAGAAGAGTAGATGGATCCCTAAGAATAGCTATCTCTATTATCTTTGCGCCAAATGATATCCCAAAGGTAACTGAGCAGTTAGCAACAGAAATGAAGGATTCTCCGCCAAACACTCCACTCGGAAAATTAGTTCTGAAAAAGTTTAACAATAGAAAGTTTGAGAATAGCATTTTATCGAAGAGCTCAACATCTCTTTTCTCAACGACAGTAGGACGCCCTTCAAGTGCTTCATCTGCTAATAAGCGAAAGAGAATCGCAACGAATCGACCCACCACCGCGCCTATGCTCAAAACAAGTTCTTTCATGTCAACCGCAAGTGATGCAATTTTTGAAGAGTCGGATCAGATAGTACCTCATCCAAACGCTGCAAAGGATTTGCATTCAGAGCTTTCGGTAGTCAGAGAAGAAGATAATGATGATCTTGTCAGCGAACCGGGATATGATAAAGTGATTTCCCAAATCCAGCAACATGGCAAGAAAATAGAGCAAATCATGGACCAACCAGTCATTAAAGAAGAAGAGCTGGAAGACCTTGAAGAAGAGCTTCATATCATCCCAAATAATTCCAAAATGCAGACTATCCAGCCACAAAATCCTTCTACACATGCGAATCAACTTTCTGCTCTCGAGGAAAATCATCCTGCTATTGATCAATCAAATAAAGATACTAAGAGCGGCGACTTTCACCACGAACTGCCGAAAGGGGATGAAAATCTGATCCAGGAAGTCGTCAAAGGAGGTGTAGATGTCTTAGCAAATGTCTTAACCAACATCGATTTACCTGATGGATTCGATGAGCATCTATTCGAAGTTGGTAAAGCAGCTGCTTCTGTCGCGAAGAAAAGCTTATCTTCTATGAAAGCGAAAGTCTCAGAGAGTGCTGTTGTTAGTGGTGTTGCATTAAGGAGTTATAAAGATCATATAATGAATAGTGTTGAAAAAGTTCAAGATAAGTTGTCGCAGTTAGGAGGTGGAGGAGATGATAATAATCGCAATTCAGGAACGGAGGATTCCGACGCGGACATCTTCGCTAATGGTCCTTTCTTAGGTGATAATTTAGAGAATCCAGGTAAAAATTGTTAATCCTTCTTTGAGATCTATTTCATTTTTTGTTTTAGGTCTAGAAGATTATGAAATTATAAACCCTAAGGTTCCCTTGAATGGAATGAGGGAGAATATGAATCCTGAAACTCATAGAGAATCTCTGCCTAATCCTCAACAACTTGTTAGAAGACAATCATCACGTCAAGAACTGCCACCTCAGATAAATCAAGGAGAAATGCAAATATCAGAGGATGCCTTTCAAGGGAATGCCGCGTCAGTTGTCCGTATCTTAAAGGAACTTCACGCTCAAAGACAATTTATGCAAAATACCGCCATTTTACTGGCAAAGTAAGTTGACCATCGATTGCACTTGAAGTATTATCATCATATCTCGATGTAGAGCGAATGAGAAAGGATTTAAACATTTATCTGGTCGAATATCAAAAATGGAGAAGAATTTAACATTACTAAATGAAAATATTAAAGTGAACGAAGAATTAGATGATTTTGGTTTCCCGATGATTGGTGATCAAGGTGCGCCAGAAGAGTTTCAACCTAAGTATGAAGAAGGAATGAAGGTCGAAGTAAATTATCGTGGTAAAGGAAAATATTTTGTCGGAAAAGTCCTTCGTTATTGTGGTAATGGAACATATGATGTCGAATTTGATGATGGTGATAAAGAGCTAAAGGTTGCTGAAGAGTTGCTTCGTTCTAGTGGTGGTGCCGACAATATTGATGAAAGTACTTCAACGAAAAAATTAAGTCGAACTTTCCCGTCTAAATCAAGACACAAAGGGAAAGTGAATCCTCTAAATAAGACAACCTCTATCCCGGCTGAGAAGTCTACGAAAAAAGATTACAGCGGATTTAAAGAGTTTCGAAAGCAAGCGAAGAAAGCCAAGAATGGCCAAGTCACAAGCTATAACGATGACTTCGTTGTTACGAAAAAGGCAACCAGAGAGCCAGAAATCGAATTCGTTTACAAAGGAGAGAGAGGAGAAGTCGCTGTAGCAAAAGTTGCCTCAGGTCCGGTAGAATTCGCAAGACAGATCCCGGAAGTTGTGAATAATGGAGAAACCAATACAATGAGAATATCAGATGATCCCTTTCTCCTTGGGCCTCCAGCAGCTGATCAAGCCCTTCCTGATTCACCGAATCTCAGAAGTAGCAATCCTCGAAACAACCAGCGATATGATAGATCAACGAATAGAACGTCTTTGCAAACTTCCTACACTAACGGAGGTTTTAAAAGCCCTGGAGCAGCTCCAAGTATGTCTCCCTCGAAGAGCGCTCTTAACCGCGACTTCTGTGATGTCTTAGATCGAGGAACTATTGACGATGTCGCACATTTGTTAGAATCATCTGGTACTCAACCAGAGGTAAGAACTTATCTTTTTCTTTTGATCCACGAATTTACTTCATCCAACATAGCAATTATCCATTTCCACGAGAAATCGATTGTACGACGTTATTTCTACATTATTACTCCAGGGAAGAAATATTGAACGTTGCTTAGCCTGGACTCTTGCCTTAATTCGAGGCAAACAAAATCTTCTTCGAGAATTAACAATTCATTCACAGAAAGATTTATTAGAATCATTGAAGAAGGTATCGAAAGAGCCATCGAAGCGAGGGATGTTAGCACATTTATTAATATCGCAAATAAATCGACAAGTATCATATTAGTTTATTGTTTTGTTTTCTGGTGATTGCTGTTTTGTCTTCTTTTTATTTCCAACATCGCGTATTCTTGTATCTTAATGTAAATAATATAAATATTTTGATCCTTGTTCAATTTTATAAAATTTAAAAACAAAGAATACATCAATACTGATCCACAAGCTCTATCCTTCTCGGTATTACTAACAAAGTAATATTTTATCTCGAGCTCCTCAAAGGCCAAAGAAAGCAATTCGAGGAATCCAGAGATTTTTCAGCTTTTGTCTTCTAGATTCACTCTACTACTTCATAGTGAAACGATGCACGGCTAAAGCAGCGGTTCCTACAAAAATAATGTAAACAAATTCTTTTCCACTTTTCCTAAAAACTTACCAATGGCCGTTGCAAGGAAGAAATAACGATTTCCAGAATTCGTCGTGCGACTTCGAAGCAATAGGCTATATCCTGACAAACCTAGCATCGTTCCGGATCCTATAACTCTACAGGTTAAGCAATCTTCCAATTCTTTTTCCATCGTCAAATAATGTGAAGACCTTTGAACGAAAATTGCAGTAATCTACGCTACATGCGCTCTCCACCTCGTTCAACAACTCAGATCACATTCAAAGTCGACATAGTTAGATTTACAAGTTGAACAATAGAATTGAGACCAAAGCCTTTGAAAATGCTTCGCCAGACATATTTGAGGTTTCATCATTCGCTTCGCCAGAGGAGTTTGTCGACTTCCTCTGCATCCTTTCTTTCACCAAAAGATTTTCTTGACACCAACAGTCCTGCTTTGACGAGTCTCTCTAATAATCCAAGCTCTCACGAAAGTCATCCTGCAACAATCAAGCTTGGCGTCCAACTATCCAAATATGGAGTCAATATGACAAAGTTAGCCCAGGAAGGCAAGTTAGAAAGTGTGATCGGTCGAGAGATCGAGATCCAACAAGCAATCCAAGTCCTCACCAGACGCAAGAAAAACAATCCATGTTTGATCGGTAAGAATCTTACGACATAAGAAGTGCCATTTATTCTCTTTTTAACCTACTTATGTCTATAGGTGAACCAGGTGTTGGAAAAACATCCATTGCAGAAGGATTAGCCAATCTTATCTCCAAAGGACATGTCCCAGAATCAATGAAAGATAAAGTAATTGTTAGTTTAGATTTAGCTAGTATGTTAGCTGGCACAAAATTTCGTGGTGAATTTGAAGAACGTTTAAAAGGTGTGTTAAAAGAGATTGAACAAGCTGGTGATCGTATTATATTATTTATTGATGAAATTCATTGTTTAGTTGGTGCTGGCGGTTCAGATGGTGCAATTGATGCTAGTAATATATTAAAACCATCATTAGCACGTGGTCAATTAAAATGTCTTGGTACAACAACCATTGATGAATATTCACGCCACATAGAAAAAGATGCTGCATTAGCTCGACGTTTTCAACCAATTTATGTCGCAGAACCAACAGAAGAACAAACAATTAAAATTATTAATGGTTTAAAAATCAAATATGAAACACATCATAAGGTAATCATTCACGATGAAACCATTATACAAGCAGTGAAATATGCTGGAAGATATTATCCATCTAAACGATTTCCCGATAAAGCAATTGATTTAATTGATGAAGCAGCATCACGTTTAAGAAATAAAAATGAAACAATACCGTTACGTATTACAGAAATTGATTCAGAAATTGATTTAATACAATTACGTATGAATGAATCTTTATTATCATCAAAGGATATATCAGTAAAAGATGAATTATTGTTATTTAGATTACAAGAAGAAAGATTAAAAATATTACAAGCGTGGAAAGATCAAAATCAAATGATATCATTAATCTTTAATACTCAGACAACTATACAAAAATTAAAAGATGATATAAAAACCATGAAAAGAAATACATTACAAGAGAAAGAAGAATTATTTAAATATATTGATAGTATAAGGAATAATGAAAAAACCATACAAGATTTATATCATTCGTTAAATTGTTCAAATACTGATTCATCCTCTGCTTTATCGAAGAAAAGTAATAGTAATACTAATAATGGTTTCAGGAATACTTTAGAGGTCAAAGATATCGCTGAAGTTGTATCAGCCGATACTGGTATACCGATTGATTCAATGTTAGTAAAAGAATCAACCAATGGTTTAACCCATATGGAAAGTGAATTAAAACAACAGATTATTGGTCAAGATGGTGCAATCGATGTTATTGCGAAGTGTATTCGATTGTCTAAAGCTGGTTTACGATTTCATGATCGTCCGATTGGTGTCTTCCTTTTCCTTGGTCCTACAGTAAGTCTGACGTCATTCTCTTGTGATATCTTATCTCATCTTTGTTGCTCTTGTGTTGGTAGGGTGTTGGTAAAACGGAGTTAGCGAAGGCGGTGAACTCAATCTTGTTTAAGGATCAACCGGCTTCCTCTAATATCTTACGTATTGATATGTCAGAATATATGGAACGATTCTCCGTCTCTCGACTGATTGGCGCGCCTCCAGGTTATGTAGGATACGATGAAGGAGGTGTCTTGACTGATGCAGTCCGACGAAGACCTTATCAATTAGTTTTATTAGATGAGTTCGAAAAAGCCCATAGAGAAGTTAGCAATCTTCTCTTACAAGTCTTTGATGAAGGAAGATTAACAGATTCTCAAGGAAGAGTTGTTGATTTCCGTAATACTGTCGTCATTATGACATCAAACTTAGGATCTGACGTGTTAAACAAACTATCAGAAGAATATCTATCAAACAAAGACGATAATAAAGATCCTGAATCCGCTCAATCGAATTTACATCTTTATCATCAAAGAAGAAGAGAAGTTGCAACGAAATTAGTTCATCAACATTTCTCACCAGAGTTTGTGAATCGTTTAGATGATGTCATTGTCTTTAACTCATTAACAACAGATGGTATTATTAAAATTTGTTCAATTCAATTAAAGAAAGTGAAACAATTATTGCAGGATAAAGGTATTGGATTTCATTTTAGTGCAATAGCAGCTGAACAGATTGCACTCTCAGGAAGTAATTTACAGTATGGTGCAAGACCATTGAAACGATTAATTCAGAATGAAATATTATCCCCATTAGCGACAAAGATTCTGAATGGCGAAGTGAGAACTGGTGATGAGTTATACATTTCTGCAGAAGGTGATAGTCAACAGTTTATGCATTCAACTCTACCTCAAGGAACTGTAGTTGATCCAAATACCTTCCAATACTTTAAATTGGAGCTAGCAGGAGATTCTGATTCTGATGGCCAGAGTGCGAACGAAGAGACTGTCACAGAGTCAGATGCACCGAAGGTGTCAAAGCGTGTGTTGGAAGTTCTGTTACGAAAATCAACTACTGCTACAGCGGGCCAGAAGTAATAATTGAGTGTGTTTTAGTATAGTTTAGTTTATAGGACCCACCCATCATATTTTCTATCATATTAGCGATCAGTGGGATAGATCTATCACTTTCTCAATAATTAATGATCATCTATTTATTCCTTTTCATAGTTCTTCGAGCTTGATTGGAGTAGTGCTAGCAGGAACCTAACAATGTGATCACACTCTTCAATTCGTGACAAGAAATGCTCTTACCTTCCCAATACAAGGGCGGATCTTCTGTTTCCCGTTCATTTTTAATTCACAAGATCCACATTTCCCCTCCTCACAGCCGTAATTAGGCGAAAACCCTGCTTTCTTTGCTGCCTCCTTCAGTGCTGAACCAGAAGCTACTTTGACCTTTTTATTATTTGGAAAAATAACTTCAACCTCTGCCATGTATACTTTCTGTTTTGAAACCAATCGACTTGAAAGAAGGGGATAAATCTGAAAGCTCATAATAACTTGAAGTAAAATCAATACAATGAATCCGAACAATCTCGACATCGCTATTCACCCAGTCAAAGAAATCGGTAATAATCAAATAATAAATTCGAGATTGATGATAGTCTGAGGTGGTTGTCGATTGAAATAGTCTGATAATTGCTTATTTCTCGATTAAATCCCAATCAAGCAAAACGTCATAAATCTACGCTGTTAATAACATTACCGACAGTGTCTATGTCGGTAGTTTGACGTCACTCAGATTTGTGTCAGTGGCTTGGTTCAATCATATACAAGAAACAATCGATTCATAGTCTACCACCCTTCCTTTCCCCTTCCTTCATACAGAGCAACTGTCATCATTGTTACTCGAACCTTAGCAGACACTCAGCAGAAGCTTGAGGCAAGACGATCGTCCTGAGAAGCATTGAACGAAATTCTTTGAATCTGAGAATATACGTCATCTATCGGATAAAATTTTTAGTGAATTCAATCAATCGAAAAACAATGAAACTATTCATCCTACTATTTGTAGCGATTTGTTCGCTCTGTAATTCCTTCACAGCTCGTACTCCTCATCGATTAACATCCGTCCAATATCATGCACCAACCTCACACCACACACCACACCGAACACCTGACCTCATCTACTCCCAATCTCTAACATCCCCTAAGGCTATCACCTTTCCAAGCAGCGAGTTGCTTCTTCGAGCAATGAAATCAAATCCACGAGGATTGTTTTCACTGACGGCGAATAAGATGGAAGTATACTCCAAGGCCTTCTCAGCTATAGTCATCAGTGCCTTGAATCATGTAAATCTTCATGTGAATAAAGTAGTGAAGAATACAGCAGAGGCGATGGAGAGTGGTTGGTCGAAGCGTGGTTATGGTGGATCTTTTAAAAGAACGTTGGAAGTTTGGCTCTTCGTCATCTCTTATGCCTTCCAATATGTAAGCCACTCACTTCTCAACCTTCCTTCTTTACTAACAACATTTCTTAACCTTTGTCTTGTCAATAGATATCAGTCCAACGACTAAAGAAGAAGGATGAAGTCTTATATAAACAAAATCTTCGTCGCCTAGCAAAGATATTAACCAATAAGATACTAGAATTAGGACCAACCTTCATTAAACTAGGACAATTATTATCAACGCGTATTGATATATTACCGCGTGAATTTATTGATGAATTATCATTATTACAGGATAAAGTTCCAGGGTTTTCAGGTGATATTGCGGTAAAGATCATTGAAAAGGAATTTAATAAACCAATTGATGAAATCTTTGAAACATTTAATCGTACTGCCATTGCTGCTGCATCATTAGGACAAGTGCATTTAGCAACATTGAAAAACTCCAATGTGAATGTTGCAGTGAAGGTTCAAAGGAAAGGATTAAAGGAGTTGTTTGATATGGATTTAAAGAATATTAAAGTATTAGCTGCTATATTAGATAAATTTGATCCTAAATCTGATGGTGCACAACGTGATTGGTTATCCATTTATGATGAATCAGCGAAGTTATTATATAAAGAGATTGATTATCAAGCTGAAGCTTATAACTCTATTCGTTTTAAGGATAATTTTAAAGGTACTCCATGGGTCAAAGTACCTGAGGTAAGTTATATTGCTCGATACTACTACTGTGATTTATCGTTGACTTCTCTCTAATAGGTATATTTGAATCTGACGTCGAATCGTGTGGTGACAATGGAGTATGTGCCTGGAATTAAGATTAATGACATTGCTGCCATTGAGAAGGCTGGTATCGATCGTTCTCTCTTAGCGAAAAGATCAGCAGAGTCTTATCTCTCCCAGCTCTGCCGTCATGGATTCTTTCGTAAGTTTCCTTTGATATCTCTTGTTATCATCCCCTCTCATTTATCCTTTCTATAGACTGTGATCCTCATCCAGGTAATGTCGCATGTGATACAGTGGAAGGCGGAAGACTCATATACTATGACTTTGGCATGATGGATGAACTCAAACCTCAAGTAAAGACCGGTTTAGTGAACCTCATCTTCGGCATCTATGAGAATGATGTGAAGGAAGTCTGTAATTCCCTCGAAGCTATTGAAGTATTAAAACGAGGTGTTGATCGATTATCTGTTGAGAAAATTGTTCGATTCTTTCTGAATGAGTTTGCGAATGGTATTAAACCTGGTGAGAAATGGGTCACACAACTCCCACCTGAACAACAGAAAGAGATTCGAAGACAAAGAAGATTAAAGCTTGGCGCTGATTTATTCTCTGTTGGCAATGATGTTCCTTTTAAATTCCCTCCAACTTTTACATTTGTTTTCCGTGCTTTTACTTCATTAGATGGTATTGGTAAAGGATTGGATAAGAGCTATGATCTTACACGACTTGCTCAACCTTATCTGAAGGAGCTAGTTGATCTTCGTGATGGATCAGCCACTCTCTCGCTGATTAAAGCATGGACAAAGAAACTCGGCTTAAGACAAGTAGATCTCTTTGATACGATCTCACAACCAAGAAAGATCGCACATGTTGATGACGTAATAACGAAAATGGAACAAGGAGATTTGAAGCTTCGAGTAAGAGTGTTGGAGTCGGAGAGAGCTTTCACGAAGATGGAATTACAACAAAAGAATATGAACACAGTGATGTTAGCTTCGTCATTGCTCAATATCTCTTTCTTCTTAACAGTATTATCGATGATTATTAATCCTGCTAGCACTCTGACGGCTGGTTCGCTCTCCTCTGCTACTACTGCGACGTCAGCTGCTTTAGCAAGTATTGGGAATAGTCGATATCAGTGGTTGGTCTTCTTGAAGAAAGCAATGTTTATCTTGTCAGGCATCGTTGGTATTCAAATTCCTATAGGATTCTTAAAGCTCAAACTATTGGAGAAGAAGTTTGAAGGTTTTGAGAAGTAAATCATTGCTATTGACAGAGGAAGACCATCTTTGTCCTCATATAGGAAGAGAGCCCATGGCAAGCTGATCTCACTCCCAAATGTCAGTGAAAGGAGTTATCGTCGTTAGTTGTCGTTTGATTAGTTTTTTTTTCTCTCAAATTATCTCGTTAAAACAGTTTTGTTATATCAATTAATGCTTTACTTTACATGAAGTGACGGTCTATGCATCTTCACAGCAGCTCCATGTTTTGTAATAGTTAAACATATCTTTTCCTCTATTTGTCTTAAGACTTCTGATTCCATCCATCCTTCAACGTCACAATACGATTGAAGACATACTTCTTATCCTCTACCATGGAATCTACGTCATCCAGTATGAAGTAACCAACTCTCTCAAATTGGTACGCATCTCTCTTTCCTTTCTCAACGATGTTATCAATCACATTCTTCTCTACCAATGCATTCGATAACACTGTGAGAGAGTTTGGATTAATGTCCTTCAAAAAATCTCCATCAGGTTGCTCGTTGCCAGGATTAGGTGTGAGGAATAAACGATCGTACACATTCAATACGATCGGAACAGCATCTTTATCCGATAACCACTGAATAATACCTTTCACTTTCTTCATTCCCTCTGGTGTCTTACCACCCTTCGTATCAGCATGATAACGACATTTTAGCTCAATTACTTCATTAGTGGAAGGATCTCGAATCACTTCATCACAAGTAATCACATAAGCGAACTTCAATCTCACTTGACCTCCTTTCACTAATCTCTTAAAACCTTTAGGAGGGGCAATCTTACCATCGATACCTGTATCAAAGAAATCATCTAGATTAATATATAAATTTGATGAAAAAGATAAAGAACGATTTCCTAATTCAGGTTTCTTGGGATGATTCTCAATAATTAATGATAGTAGGTCATTATTGTTATTGTCGAGGTTAGTGATAGTAACTTTTAACGGTTTCTCTATAGCAAATGCACGTAATGATTTTTCATCAAATATATCACGTGCACAATCTTCTAATACAGTATAATCAATATTATTTTCTGCCTTCGAGATTCCAATACGATCACAAAAGAGTCGTAAAATCTCGGCCGTGAAACCACGTCTCCTTAATCCACATATTGTTGGCATACGTGGATCAGACCAACCAGTTACATGTTTTTCGTTTACTAATTGTATTAATTTCCTTTTACTTAAGACAGTATATTGTATATTTAATCGTGAAAATTCATATTGATTAGGTTTAAATCCTTGTTTCGTAAAGGGTGATAACCCACTATCATGGAAATGATTGACAGTCCAATCATACAATGGACGATGATCAGCAAATTCTAATGTACATAATGAATGTGTTATGCCTTCATAGGCATCACTAATCGCATGAGCAAAGTCATACATTGGATATATACACCATTGATTACTGGTGATAGGATGATTCATATATTTTATACGATATAACGTTGGATCACGTAAATTCATATTTGATGATGACATATCAATTTTACCACGTAATACACATTCACCTTCTTCAAATTTACCATCTTTCATCTGTCTGAATAAGGAGAGGTTCTCTTCTATCGAGCGGTCTCGATAAGGCGAATTCTTCCCAGGTGATGTCAGCGTCCCTCGGTATTCACGTATCTCATCAGCAGATAGATGATCGACGTAGGCTAATCCTTTTTCAATTAAATATTCAGCTAATTCATAAGTAATTTGAAAATAATCGGATGCATGACGTATTTCACCATCCCATGGTTCAACGTCAGTCTTCTTGGTGTCACCTGTGACTAACCAACGAACATCATCCAAGATAGATAGAACGTATTCCATATCTTCTTTTGCAGGATTTGTATCGTCAAATCTCATGTTTGTTTTGCCATTATAATGTTTTGCTACAGCGAAGTTGAAGTTCACTGATTTCGCATGTCCTAGATGTAAATAACCATTAGGTTCAGGGGGGAAACGAGTTAAAACTCTTCCTCCATTTTTACCACTTGCTAGATCAGCGTCAATAATATTAGTGACGAAATTTTTGAGGAGAGAGCTGACTGGAGCAGTGGATGCTTCATTGGTCGGAGCACTAAAAAGACGAGTAGATTGTGTTAACCACGATCTAAAAGGTACTGTTGTTTTTCGTATTGGTTGTAGGATTCTCATTGCAATAGTGGTGAAAGGGTGAGTAAGAAACAAAAGTAAAACAACAACGAAACAAATAAGTATTTTCATTCACTAAAACACCTCCAATAAAGAAATGATTTCTTCTTTCTTTTTGCTGGGAAGAGCAATTTCAAATGCTTAGCAGCTAAAGGGAATAACAATAACTCTTACAAGGTTTTAATAGTTGGTTTATGTATATTTGCTTTGCTATTAGAAGTGTGTCATTCTTTGCCTTTCCAATCACGAACTCTTCATAAAACAGACTCACTCTTGAAACAACAGTCTTTGTATTCATAATCTAACGTTTGTAGATTGATGGAGTCGGATTAAATTTTAATTCATTCCTTTATCGGTTGTAGATTCTTGCGAGTCAATTTATGTTTGTATGTTTGTTTATTTGTTTGTTTTTTTTTATCAATTTCTGGTCTCTCTCTTTAATACAGACTTTTGTACTCTCGATAGCGTAGTTTGTCGTCTCAGTAAAAACAAAACAATGAAAGAAGAGAATAACCTCCACGCAAATGATGAGATTGTTATCAGCCCATTAACCTATCATCAAAAGCCTGCGATTGGTCAAGATAATCAGGAGGACTTATCGCCGGTTCAAATTCTATTTCCGAATGGAGGATTTGGTATTGGTGTTGCTTTAAAAAATCCCGAGGCAGAAAATACACGTCGACATGAAACTCATCGACTCGGAGTTTTAGCTAGTGCTCCCTCAGGAACAGAGTTAGATCGAGCGGAAAGAAGAGGGTTACTGATCGCATTTCAGATAGTTGGGATTGTTAACATTATTCTAACGAGTTTACTCTTTGCTTATGCTGATACTGCTGACTCCTCCAAAGTTGAACCAGAAACAGGCTATCTACCGAGTGGTTTTGAAAGGATTTCCAGTGAACGACGGCCTATAGAGAAGATTAACTTCGCCTTCACTATCATCCTCTTAGTCCTAGGGATGGTATCAGTGTTCTTCGAAAATGCCTTAGGTCTCACAGGATATTGTGTTGGAATTATATTAAATTTCTTTCTTGCTAATTCAAGTTTATCATCTTTTGTTTTTTCGTTTAGATACATCCTCGATATTGGAATGCTTTACATCGGACTTGTCATTCGATCAAGATTGATGTATACATTCCTTCCTCTGAATCTCCATCGTGCTTGATTTTTAAAAATTCTGATTATAATTTTATTTTAATGTAAATAATGAAGAAGCGTAAGGACTGCGCGTCTGGGTTATTTCCTTGAGGTCCTGAGGCTTAAAATTACTGTCACATTTTACTGAGGCAGAGAAAATTATAACTTTAAATGTTTAGTTCGAAAAAAACAGCAGCAACCATACGAAAGATAGCTCAAATCTAAACAAGAAGTTCGGTAAGCAGAAAATACAAAAAGAAAACGTAAAGAGAACTTCGAGCGTCTGCGTGGTGGTGAGACATCTTTGTCTGAGATGATATTAGAATAAAGTGCTTGCACAGCCGCAAGCCTGGGAGAACATGTATTCCATGGTAAGTATCTTAAGAACTTTTTTTTCCCACAAGATTGGAGATTTGGGAATTTGGGAATTTTAGGTATGTTTTGGTTTGGGTTTTTGTGGGCAAATTTTGAAAGCAAAAGTTTAATCCCGAAAAACAACACAACGCTAACAACACAGAAGAAACTGGCGAACAAATCTTCGTCGTTTTATGATGAATTTTTGCTGTCGATTTGCATCAAATGATCAAAACTAAGTTATTCATTTGTCTCGATTTTCATCGAGAGTCATTGAATCTTATCAATGAAAAAGGTGGAAATGCTTTTCTTCCTTAGCTTCGTAGTCATACTTTCAACTGTTAGTTGCTTCGAAGTTACATTCGAAGTTAGTCCAGATGGAGATGGACTGTTTTTCTTCCTTCTCTTTTTATTCTACTCCTTGTTTATGTGCACCCCGCTTTTCGTTTGGCTTTATCATTTCTATATAAGTAAAGCAATGGAAAAGGCGGAAAAAGTTGCTGGGAAACTCTCGAGGAAAATCAGCGAACACCTCAGTGACGCGGGCTGGAGAGTTTCTCAAAGCATTCGATCTGAGTGAAAGAAAGAACTTTGGCAAAAGGCGTATTGCGCATTTCAATCCAGTCACCTATTCAAATTGGAAACATATTCATTATAGTATTACCGAATTGTTTTTGGGTGCAATTCGTTTTTCGCCTATTGTGATGTGCGCCTATTGTTCGATCCTTCTAATTTTGATTTGATGTCGTATTCCTTTAGCTTCCCTGTATTCTCTTCGTCTTTTGTGAAAAATTATAATATAACGAAAGGAAAAGAAGCGTTTATAACTTTGAACATTCGAAAGTAATTGTAGGAGATGGTAACAATTACTTACAAATATGTTCGAAACTTACAAAACCAAATTGGTTCCAAAAAGAAAGTTAAGAATCTTTTCCATCTGTCTTGCGCTTCTTCCCTCGCTTATTATTTCCAGCGATAGCTAAAACACATCCTGATACAAACTGATCTACTTCATGAAACACTTTCGCTGGTAGAGCATCAAAATTTATCAACACCTCGTCAGTAGATGCTTTCCGAGACAAGGCATATGGGGCTGCCGTTTCAATAATGGTAAGGACACGAGCTAATTCGCTATTTCCGATCTTAAAAATATCATGGCTGAGTTGGATCTTCTCATCGATACTTGGGATACGGTTAGGGTCAGGTGGTGAATTATCCGATAACTTCCTCAAAGCTCGATAAGCACCTTCAAAACCACGAGAGAACTTATCTGCTAAATGATAGAACTAAACGCGACAAATAAGCGAGAGAAAAATGACAATATAGAACGAGCTTACCTCACTTCCATCACGATTATACAACATACAGTTGGACCAAACCAATCTTACATCAGTTGCAACTTCTTCGATTGTTGTGTATTGATTAGATTCCATCTTTGATTTGACTGTTCCAAGATCCATTGGTTTTTTAACAACCTCTGGATAATCCAACAAACCAAGACCTTTCCAATCGACAGGTTCTCGAAATGCAAAACTCTCAGGTTTGCTAATAATCCCGCACACAATCTTATACATTTCTTTTAGCTCTTTGTCAGTACCAGTAAATTCTTCCATCCTTCAACAATTCACAACGAAAGAATAAAACTCTTCTTGACACAATCTCGAAATAATGCCCCTCTCTGGTGAAAATCGCTTTTCTCAATTTTAAAAGCGCTTTCTTTTTTCAAGGCATCATCAATCAAAAGCAAGTAATTTTTAAGCAGCGATAAAATTAACATGAGTGCTGTCTTAGAGGAGAAGTTTGCATCATTTCAATTCACTGGAGATTGGACTTCAGTAATTGAAGAAAATTTGAAAGACACTTTGCTGAATACTTGGCAAGAATGGGGCTTTGAGGAGATTGATGAGGAATTTATTATCTTTGTATTGGTAAGTGATGTTGCAGATAGTCCTGTATTTCGGTCTTTGTTACCTCTACATTTTAGGATATGATTAAAAAACGCGATACCATGAAAGAGGTTGCGGATGAGATGAATGGAGTGGGTTTAGATGAAAGTCAAACAAAGTAAGAATTCTCTAGTTATAACAGCATCGCAGGTGATTTTCGTGGATAGATTAATTATTGAGAGGTTTGTTGAAGCTCTTCAGCCTTATTCCAAGGCGTCTGATGCTAAAGAGAAACCTTCTGTGATCCCAGAGAGTGCAAAGGATCCTTCACTGGATCACCTCCTTGCACCACTCAAAACCTCGAGAGATTCGAAAGATAATGCAAAAGCTTCAATCAAACCAACTGATCCCAAGAATATTAATCGTCTATTGAATTCGGCACTCTCATCAGCAAGAAATAACGATAATAACAATAATAATAGTAATACGCAACAACAAAGAAAGGGAAAGAGAAATCATGATTTTTTAGAAGATGAGACGAACAATAATAATGGTACTGGAAGAAAAATTGCCGCACAACGTACTAATCTACATGATGGTAATAATAAAACTGGTGGTAGTAATACTCGAAATATCAAACAAAAGACGGATATCCCCTCTAATAACAATAATCCTATCCAGAATAACTTCCCTCCTTACCCACCAATGGCTCCATATCCTGATCCTTCAGCTATGATGGGTTTCATTGGTCCTCCTGGTATGATGTCAGGTCCCCCTCCCGCTGATCCTGTCCAATACTTCGAGCATATGAATCAGGTAGCAATCAAATCTGGGTTTAAGAATGCTCAAGAAATGTTAGCGATGTTTCATGGGAATATAGCTCCCCCTCAATATCCCCCTCATCCTCATGGCCCACCACCTCCTCATGCACCGTATCCTTATCCTCCTCAGAACCCTTACGAATACGAACAACCACCATATCAGCAAGCTTACCATCAACCTCCAAGACCTCATCAATCTGGAAGGTATAATCGTTCAAATCTATTTTTTTCTGATTGTTTAAACTGTTACCTTAGGTTTCATAGTGGTCGAAGTAACACGTATGTCAGAGGAGGACTTGGACGTGGAAGAGGTGGCGCTGATAAGCCTCTTCAAGAAAAAGAGAAGGAATCGAGTACCAACCCAAATGAAGCAGCAGCTAAGTCTGACACAACAAGCATAGAGGCTTCTAAGAATGAAGCAACACTTGCTCCAACTCCCAACTTTGATGGCAATGATCAACAACAACAGAGTGAAAGTAAGGAAACCTCTGAAGGAGATCAATCGCAGTCGACATGGGGTAATTCTGGTGGCAGAGGAAGGGGAGGTGGTAGATTTGCTGCGGGACGAGGAGCTCCGAGAGCGAGTGGAGGAAGATTCGGCGGTCGGACTACCGCGCCACCTGCTGCAACAGCAGTCTTCTTCAATCCGTTCGCTCAGAATAACAACACTTCCTTACAAGCCTTGGCAACTAGCACAGCTGCGCCTGTTACTCGGGCTCCTTTCGCTGGAAGTGGAAGAGGAGGTCGGGGTCTTGCCCCTGCTGGAAGAGCAGGAGGGAATAAAGTATGGGTTCGACCGGGCACAGAAGAAACAGTCGCTACGACGCAGCAATCTTAATCTCACTCTTATTGCTTGTAGATAGGCAGAGGCGAAGACATTTTCGTCATTCTTATAAATTATGTATCTTTTCTCAATAATTCTTTATGAGCACCAAAAGGCATTAATAAGAGAAATAATACTTAAACTAATTTTCGGACAATAAGAACCGATATTTTTCCTACGATGAACTTTTCTGAATCTCTTTCGCTGCTTGGGCGATGACATTACTATCAGCTAAACGAACAACTGGATCAATTTTCTGGGAGACACAACCATATTTACTTACCAATTTCCGATGAAGATGCAGAAACATATCCATCCATGTTTTTCTTATGCTGTGTAGAGAGAAGTTGTTAGTCTCTCTTCCATGAACTTCATGCCAACTTACCTTACGAACGAGTTCTTGTTCGACTGGATTCAAAGGTTCTTTCAGTTTATCTAAAAGGACTAAAATCTCTATACTTTGACTCTCATAGCTCTCACGGCTTATTCTTCCTAGTTTGAGGTCAGAGTCTAATCCGGCCAATCGAGAGCGAAGCGCGCCATTCTCTTTCTTCAGAAACATATTTAAGATATCTGGTGATGTTGAACTTCGAATTGCTGCTTGAATCGCTAATTGAGCTGTTCCAATCGAATCAACAAGAGTGACGTTTCCTTCAACGAGGCGCTTTAAAGACTGTTCAAATTCTTTCAGTTGGTCAATAGTTTCCTACAAATTCTTCAGTCAATCGAAATACAGAATTGGTAATAAATCTTATAGACCTTTCGCGTGCTGATGTATTCTTCCTCGTCGAGTTCATCTCGCATTAACTCTACATCTTGGAGTTGTGTTAACAGCCGTTTCAACTGATCTTCAATCTATCAAATGGAAAAAAATTCATCAATCTCCCAAGAAGTGTCGAATATTTTTACATTTTCTCGTAGGCGAATAGTCTCCGTATCTCCCCTCGACATGATTAATGTTTACTTCGAAAGACTCGAACAATAATCCCGACAAATCACGAAGATCTTTGAGTTCTTCTGTTATAACGAAGCCGATCCTCTTGCTAGAAGAGCCAGGTCACTCTTGTTATAGCGGCGTCTCTTCTGTTTTCAAATGAAATCTTCCAACTTCTACCAGGTTTTCTGTCTTCTCTTACTCTGGGCGAGCAGCAGCTCTTTCTTACTGTCAAAAGGACGATTTTTGAAAGGTGGAACTCGTCTGGAGGTTGCAAAGTATGACCCAGAGAAGTTTATTGAGGTGAGGGCTAAGAAGCCTCTCGGTCTGACGCTTTATGAAATTGAAGAAAATGCCAAGAGTGGAGTGTTAATTGGAGAAATAGATAAAACTAGTCCATTATCGAAAATGAAAGAAATTACCCTTGGTTTGTATCTTCTCAAAATCAATGGAAAGGATGTCAAGTTTGAGGACTTTGATAGTATTATCAATGAGATAGTTGCTGCCCCGACAGAAAATGAGATATCTCTAACTTTTATCGACCCAAAGAACATAGTTAGTGGACCTGCTGTTGTGAAAGTGAAGACGATTGACGGTCGAGATGTCACTATCAATACTGTGAAGGGTCAGAATCTTCGTAATCTATTGTTAGGGAGTAACATTGAGGTGTACGACTTAAAAGGAAAGTTTTCCAACTGTGGACGAGGTGGAATTTGTCGTCCTTGTGTGGTAGATTTAGAAGGAAAAGAGGATTGGGGAGAAGCGGCAGAATTCGAAAAGAAGAAGTTAAGGAGATTTAATCCGACTGCTCGACTATCCTGTAACACAATGGTGGAAGGAGACTGTAAAGTAATTATCCAACCAAAACCGAGTTCGTCTTCGAAATAAATATAAATTTAAAAAGAAATTTTAGTTATTGCAATAACCAAAGAAGTTTCTGGAGCAACACCAGAAGTAGCAGTAAATATCCAGTCGTAGGTGGTGGTTAGAGAAATTGGAGTGTAATTAAATGGTTACAGTCTGGATTTTTGCATGAAAATGAACCAAAGCCCAAACTTCTTGGAGTAAGTGTGATTATAGATTAGTGTACAGAAGCAATTTCAGTTCAAAACTACAGATTATATTGAAACTTTTAATCTTTTCCTCTTATTTTCTGTTTGTGAGTTCACACTAGTCACAGTACTCGCTGAAGCGTCACTGGCAGCAACAGTCACTGGACTATCAATCCTTTCTTCTCCTTTCTCGAGAGAAACGAGCTTTTGCTTCTTCGATTTCTTACTCGGAGAAGGACGCTTCCACTGCTCTGTCAACTGAGAGATGATAGATGCTTGTTCCTTCATATTCAAAGATTGATAAATCTCTTTCACGTCGAAGTCCTTCCCTTCCTCTTCCAACACATATTTATCCTGTATCTCCCAAACCATCGCATCGTGTAATCGTAGAAGACAAAGTGCATCATTGGCAGCATAGTACATTTGATTGAAAGTTAGAGGGCGTATTGACCAGTCCGACATCTGCTCTGTCTTAATCAGGTTGAGATGGAGGTAGTCTCTGACTAGCTTCTTTAACGAGATCATGTGAATAGCTTCAGGCTGTAAATTACGATATAGACTCTCAGTATCAATCAATGCATTGACTTCAAGGAAGCAGTCATTGAGTGCTGGGAAGGAAGTCATAATCTCAACTAAATCTCTAACGAGTCCTTGGCCCAATTTAATGCAATTCTCACTCGCAAGAAGGTTCTGGAAGATCGTTTTAAGCTCAATGACAGCACAAGAATCAGTCATCAGGGTTTGTATATCAACTAAGAACACTTTTTCTGAGCCATCAGAGGTTCTCGCAGCAATCTGAATTAATGCAGTTGGATGAGGAGCTACTTGACGACTATGATCAGGTTTCCTTTCTGTATCAATACCAACTATGATACTATCAGATAAAAAAGATTTTAAATCAGACAATTGCTCGAATTTATCAACTAAGACCAATGATGTCTCTGGAAGGTCGAAGATAAAGGGAAGCATCCGATCATTATAATCACCTCCAGCACTGAGAAACATTTATCTTATTCTTTCAAAATGTTCAAAGAAATCCAAAACAAACAGTCAGCAGAGTAGAAGATAATGGCTTGTGGCGACTTGTACTCTAGCGAAGAGAAGTACAGGACGATGGTCGAGTAATAATGTAATACTGTATGATTGGTGAAGACTTCGTTCTCGCGTTAGAGAAGGTAGTCTGCTCTATGGCGAGGGTAAGGTTTTGGCAGAACATTCAAGTTGAAATCATTGTCATTCCATTCCCTCTCCACTCCTTAGAAGGATAGTCAGTCCAGCACTAGCCATCATCACAGCTTCCATCATTGAAAGGTAACTTCTGACTTTTTTGGCTTTGTCATCCTTTGATCATTGAAGTCTAGAATTTTGCATGAAAATGAACCGATTCTTGCGACCCACCACAAGATACCATTGCTTAGTCAGAAATTCTTCTCAACAGACTCGACCCCCATCCAACGAGGTTGATGGCTTAATTTCTTTTCCTATTGATAAACTACCTGCTAACAGTGTTAATGCTCCCAAAAATCCTCAGCCCGTGGAAGAAGTAAAGAAACCATCAACTCACATTAACTTCTCTGATCCTCGTGCCGCGTTCAAATCGAAGACTCTTGCTGAATTAATCCGTGGAAAGCTTGTTTTTACTGCATGTCAATACAAACCATTGGTGAATAATTCAGAGGCTTTGATCAAGTTCTCTTATGATAGCCTTGGCTTGACAATCACTAATTTCTTCTTAAAACGTACTTTCTTTGGTCATTTCTGTGCCGGAGAAGATGAAAAGACCATCGATCCAACTGTAAAACGTCTTCAATCAGGCGGGGTTGGCTCTATCTTAGACTATGCAGCGGAATCTGATGTGGCCACAGATAACGACAAAGACGCTAAGAAAGGTCCAAAGACCGCCGATGACCTCGTCAACATTCCAATCTCTACAACAGTAGGAAAAGTTCAAAGTCGTGTCTATGATTATAAAAATGAAAGTGTTTGTGACGGTCATTTACAGACTTTCCTCAGAGCTGTGCAGGCAGTCCATGATGTTTCTCCTACAGGCTTTGCTGCCATTAAATGTACTGCATTAGGCAATCCTGAATTATTGAAAAGAGTTTCCATTACCTTAACTGAAATCCGTAATTTGTTCCATACATTAGATAAAGAGAATAGTGGTTTTATTACTAAAGAAGATTTCTTGAAAACATTTAATACAAAGATTGAAGGGAAAGATGTATTAACCTATTATAATACACTAGATACTGATCAAGACGGTAAAATTGATTATATTGAATGGACGAACGGTTTACGTTTAGAGGATTTACATCTCCTAACAGCACATTGTACAGTGAAAGGACCTTTATTCCAAGCAACATTAACCGAAGAAGAGCGTGAATTATTGAAAGCCATGAAAGAACGTGTACATCTATTAGCTAAAGAAGCAGGAGAGTCTGGTGTAAGATTAATGATTGATGCAGAGCATAGTTATTTCCAACCTGCTATCGATCATTTAACCCATGAACTATCACGCATCTATAATCATCAATCAGTAAAATTCCCTATTATCTTTAGTACCTATCAAATGTATTTAAAAGATTCACGATCACGTTTATTAACTGATTTAGATCGCGCTAAGAAAGGTAATTATAAATTTGCTGCAAAATTAGTACGTGGTGCATATATGGTATTAGAAAGACAATATGCAAAGGATAAACAATTAAATGATCCAGTTTTACCAAATATTCAAGCAACTCATGATAATTATAACTTCGCATTAAAAGAATGTATTAAAAGAATTAGTCAAGGTGATAATATTGAGATTATGATTGCATCACATAATCAAGGTAGTATTGAATTAGCTGTACAAACAATGAATGAATATAATCTACCACCTGCTAGTGGTGTTTACTTTGGTCAATTATTAGGAATGTCTGATCATTTAACGTTTTCTTTAGGTTCTAATGGTTATAAAGCATATAAATATGTTCCTTATGGTAAAGTGAATGAAGTGATGCCATATCTTATTCGACGTGCACAAGAGAAT
>VFQN01001962.1_pt1 | contig 32978 bp, 55 predicted proteins | sample 3512371 | NCBI WGS metagenome assembly VFQN01 (sample SAMN10412370, study PRJNA504923) | tailings metagenome | isolation source: Replicate 2 from Balatoc abandoned mine | place: Philippines: Itogon, Benguet | collected 2017-08-28 | reverse complement strand
AACCACGGGGGGCTTCGCCCCCCTGAATGCGCTTCGCGCCGGGGGCTCAGCCCAAAAAGCCAGCTACCGCAGGGCAAGTCCTAAGCCCCACCCAACGTCAGAAGACGACGGGCGGCCCCACAGCCCCGCAGAACACCAAGCCGCCACCCGACCGCAACGGAGACCCCAACCAGCGCCCAGGGGAAGAACCCCAGCAGAAGGCACCCCCTACCTACGACACCAAGACAACCACCAAAGAGGCACCCAGCTGCCACCTAGACATGCTGCCCTGCGACCCCCACAACCTAACCAAGCCACCAAACCCGCTGCCCCAAGCCTGGGCGCCGGCGACCCCGTTCACTGTACCCCAACACCCCGACCCCCATCCCGAGCCGGGGCGACCTCACAGCCCTCCCCCTGCCAGCTGCACCACATCCAGCTCCGCCTGTAGGGCAGCGGCTGCCTCCGCCAGTGCCGTGCGTGCTGCTGCGGGGAGGGGACCCTCCAGTGGCCCTTCCACCATGACCCGCCGCCACTGGTCCACATTGCCCCGCAGGTATGCCAGCAAGTGCTCCCGGCCAGCGCGCCAGGCATAGACCGGGTAGGAAGCCCGCAGCTCCCAGAGGGCACGGTGGAATAGGCCCTCCCCGGGATCCGCCAGGGCACCCGGTGGCTCCATCAGCCCCTGCTGAGCGGCGAGCAGAACCTGCTTGCGCTGCCCAACCAGGATGGCACCATACGGTAGATGTCGCTGCCGCTGCTTGCCCCACCAGAGCTGTTGTGACGGCGCCGGGGCTCCTGCTGGCCAGGAGACCGGTTAAGGAACTCTGCCCGGAGGCCGGAGGCGCCTGTGGGCCGGGCAGCGGGGAAAGCAGCCGGGATGTCAAGAGACGAGGCGGCGGGAGTCCACTTCCATCCGCTGCACACCTGCGCCAGCCCCATCAGGCCCGGCCGACCCTCCTGGCGTGAGGCCCGCCGTGGCAGGGTGCCCAGCCCCCGCTGGCTGTGGCCCTGGCTGCTGCTGCCGCCCGTCCTGCTGCTAAAATCGGTGAATTCGACCCACTGCTGTTGCGGCCCGCCTTCTGCTCCAGCTCCACAGCGTGCACCGGCAAGTGACCCGGCGCGTAAGCTCCGCATAGCAGCCGGGGTGTAGTCTAGTGGCGTAGTCTAGAAAGCGGCCGATTGGTCGAGGCGTGTACGGTAGGTAGGGCCATTGGCCGAAGGCCGGGCGGAGAGAGATGCCCGTGCATGCACTAGGCTTCCCGGCCCCGGTTCCCAACCCAGACGCATAGCCCGCACAGACAGACACCTAACCGCAACCTGGACTCACCTAACGGAAGCACGGGCGGGCTGAGCGGCGCTAAGTGGGGGCAAGCGGAACAGGCGTGGAATCGTTAGCAGCGGGCGGCTTCAGTTAGGAAGACGGGCATGGCATGCGATGCAATGCAGCTAAGATGCGTGAAAGGGAACTAGGCATGAAGCACGGCAAGAAAGACTGTGAAGGACTTCATGGATGCATTGTACATGTGGGGTAGTACGGCGAACTGTACTATCCCAGGTGCGTGCGGGCATGGGGTCGGGGCCTAAGCGGCTCACGACCGACCCCATGCACCAGTTCCAGTCAGCGGTGCCGCCGGGCCCCACGCACGGAGGGCGGAGGGGGGAAGCTCACATGCGCGATGGGGAAGCGTCCTTTTGGAGTGCTAGAGTAAACAGTTTGAGCCAAGCAGCGGCTCGGTGCAATGCGCACGATGCATGGGCAGCCGAGACGTCCTTCAACCGCTAGCAGCCCATTCCCCCCGCCATCTATCTCTCTAACCCACGCTACCTGAGCGCAGACTGACGGCCCACTACTGCCTGCTACCCTTACCTGCTCCCACCCTTTCCCCGGCGCATTATGCAACACCTTTCCCTCTCCCCCCGGCCTCTGCCTTCTGACGGCCACAGTCACGCCTTCAAGAGTGGCATATAGCATTTAGGTGCTGAAAGGCGTTGCTTTGTATGAATGCACTTTCACCAATTGTAGGCCCTGGTTTCATGTACGGTACGAAGACCCTTGAGCCCCCGGCTCGTACACGGGTCGTTGCGCGTGTGGAGGGGAGAACCCTTGCCGTGCAACACTGACTGACGTTCATGCGCCTCCTGAGCGCCACGCCAGTTGCATGACTTCATGTCTGTTGTGGCTGAAGCCAGGTCATGGCTGGCCTGTTGCCACTCCCTTATCCGGTTGAGGTTGTGGTGCTGTGTGTGACCAGTGTCCTGTAGTCCCGGTCTAGCCCCAAAACGCCCAGCTAGCTTCCTTGCAGGAGGGAACCTCCCCGCCCGCGTACATCCCTTGCCGGGGTTGGGGATGCTGCTTTAGAAGGCCAGGACCGGTACGCACTTGTACACTAATACGTGATACTAACGGTTGGCCACGCACGCAGGATGTTGACACGTCGACTGATAACACGTGTGGGCACCGTAGTATGACACAGGAAGGTGCCGTACGTACGTACACACCAAGTCAAAGGCCACACTCGCACTCCTGCCTGCACACACCCACGAGAACACCTCCCAACCCGGCGAGAATATCAACGGCAACCGACAGGACTAACAGTGTAGAGGGAAGAATCAAGTGCTCAGAAATGCTAAGTGAGTCTCACAGCTTTCAACGCAGCAGCCCTAGCATAGAAAGATGTCTGCATGTCTGCAAGACATGATCCGCATAACCTGCCCTGGCCACAACGCCATTGACCACCCTTGCAATGCAGTTGGTCATTGTCACAGGAACAAGTGCCAGCATGAATCTCCGAATCCGTCCGCCGTGCAAGCGGGTTTGCAGTCCATCGGGCCGGTGGCAAGGGTCCGAGCCGCCCAGGTCCGTACCTACCCCAGCAGAGCTAGGTGCATACTCAGTCAGCTACCTAGGAGCTAAAACCTAAGGCTACCTCACGGTGTCACATTTGCATGGCACAACCCATATCCATAAGCACGTATAGCCCTATCAGACACAGAGGATCATGTGGCATGGCGCCAGCGCTCGGCCACTGCTGCCGTTGGGCCACAACGGCCACTGCGTACCGTGCCACTTCTCCTATGGGGTCCACTCCACCAGTATGCGCAAATCACACAACAGCACTGTCTCGTCCAGCACTCTTCGACATTCCTGTGAGGCGCAACCCCGCATTGCGGCTCCCCTAAGCTGTCGCCTCGCAAAACGGCGACCAGTCTACACATGTACGTCCACCTCAACGGGACCACAGGCTTAACCCACACGTATGACACAGCGGCGGTCATCTACGCAGTAGCCCGAAACAAGCTGCGTGATAACCAACCAGGCCAACCTGGAAAGGAACGCACTCCGTACCCCTAATCCAGGACAATGCACTGCCAATAGGCAAGCTAATCCCTCCCTGCCCGCAGCCAAAAGCAACCTTCGTCACGCCCTGCACCTGCACAGTCTGCCTCACGCCGTGGTCATTTGCCGCTGCACAAGCGAGGGGCCCTGCGCGTGGGACCCACCAGGGGATGGTACGCACAGCGAGGGCCACGGCTGCAGTGCCCCGGTACCACCCTGCCCGCCTCTCCTGCGCCTGCACCGCACATCCGCTGAACGACGGGTCCCACCCTTGTGAATATGGCCCCGGTGGTGGCGTTGACCAGCCACGTGCACCATGAGGGCCTGCGTTCCGTCCTGCCTACCCTTTCCGCACGTGTGCACCTCATATCCGCTGTACGACGGCTGCGGCTGCAGTGCCCCGGTCCCGCCTTGCCCCCCTGCACCTCATATCCGCTGCACGAAGGGCCTCATCTTGGTGAATATGGCCCCGAAGGTGGGGTTGGCCAGCCACGTGCACACGTCCGCCAGGCGCAGGCCCACGGGGTCGGGCGGCAGGCCGTCGGAGGGCGGACCGGAGGGCTGCGCGTGGGCCGCCCACTCACGCGCGTAGGGGCACAGCGCACTGCAAGGGACGGGGTCGAGAGAAAGAGGGGGAAAAGGGTAGGCTGTCAGTGGTCGCAGCCGTGGTAGCTTGCAGTTGGGTTAAGTGGTTGAAGGCGGGCCGGAGAGCTGCACGTGGGCTGCGCACCCGCGCGCGTAGGGGCACAGGACGCTGGGGGGACGAAAGGGACAGGGGGGAAACAGGAGAACCGGTGGTGGTCAGGCGTGGACGGAACTGCGGTGTGAGCAAGGATGAGCTGTACGGGAGGCTGTACGCAAGGGCGCGTAGGCAGTGCGCAACGAGAGGAGGGGGTACGCGTGAAGCACATGGATGGGATGCGTGGAGAGCGAGGAGATAGCAAGGCTGCCCCACAGAGGGTCTCCGGTACATGCCCAACGAGCGGTCCTTCCGCACCATGCTGCACTTCGCGCCCTTCCTCGTTCCTCGTTACACCAACTCACCTTGGCACAGGTAGGCCCGCCATGCCCGCAGTGTCCTTTCTATCCCCCATTACATGCCAGCGCGCCCAGCACCCTCACCACCCCGCCCGCTCACCTCCGGAAGGCTCGTGCGCACAGCGACCTGCCGTATCCGCAATCTCCGTTCTCCAGAAAGCGCAGGTAGTCGTGCGGCTTGGGGCCGTGGAAGTGCACGATGAACGACTGGGGGCGCAGGGTTGAGGAAGAAAGGGAGGATTGCTCTTGTTGCTTGGCAGCATAAGGGGTCAGAGGCAGTGCGGCTTGGGACCGCGGATGTGAACACGGACCGCACAGGCACGCATTGTACCCACATGAACGCCCATGCTGGATCCAACCGACTCATGCCGCCGGCGTGCCGAGCCCCTTTCCCCCCCGGCCCCAGGAGCACTACCAGTACATCCTTCCCTAGCTCTCCCACCCACTCACCCATCCCGCCTGCGGATCGCAGGCGTTGTAGCGGGCGTACCTTTCTTTCCGTCCCCAGGCCACTTCAGGAAATGCGCTGGCAAACGGATTCCCGCCCTCGAACCCACCCACTTGCCACGCCCGGCAACCCCCTCACCCCGTCCTACCTGCGGGTCGAACGCGTTGTATGGCTTGGTGTTGAAGGCCTGGTTCAGCATCTGGGCGCGCAGGTCGGACTCATAGTACTGCGGGGCAGGCGTTGGAGCGGGGGAGGGGGCGGGGTAGGTAAGGTACGAATGGACATGCGCACCATCATACATGATAGAAAAGAGAATACTTGGGACCGGTATGTATGGGGCCGATACTCCTGCCTCCGTTATCCGTTATCCTTACTCATCTTTACTTACGTACTTGCCGTTATGCCCCAATACCCCACCCTTACCCAACCCTTTACCCACCTTGTTCAGTGCGCCCTGACCCTACCACCACCCCTATGCCCGGGTCCTACGCAACGGTTGTTTCACGCGCACCCAAACCATTACCCACCCTGTTCATGATGCCCTGGTCTGCCATTGTTCATGATGCCCTCTGAACCCAACCACCCACGTGCAATGCCCAACCCGCCCACCTTGTTCATGATGCCCTGGTCCGCCGGGCCGTAGTTGGGGTAGTACAGCCCCTGGTCGTTGTCCAGCATCATGGCGATGAACGACTGCGCGAGGAGAGTATGCAATGGCACAACTGACCATTAGTGACAATACGAGGAGCAGGTTTCAGCGTGTGTGATGAGACGACGGGCAGGTTGGCTACCCATAACATTGCTCGCCCCACGCGACTCCCCTTAGACAGCGCCTCCCACTTCCGCCCCACACCCCTCTTTAGCCCCCCACCCCTCTTCCGCCCCCCTCCCGTCTTCCACCCCTCCCCCCACCTTGCTCCACCCCCTTGACTTGAGAATCCCCCTCCTCACCAACGGGTTAGCTCTTCTCAACGCTGCTAGCCTCACGCGAGCCCCCGTAGCCAGCCCCGCACCCCCCACCCAACCCCCCACCTCCCCGCCTCCGCCCCTCCGCCCCTCCCCGCCCACCTTGTAGTTCGCCCTCGTCACAGGCAGGTTGGCCGTTCATAGCGTTACCGGCCCCACGCGATACCCCTTAGCACCGCCTCCCCTCTCCCCCCTCCCCCTCTCCCTCCCCCCCACCTTGTCGTTCTCCCTCATGACTGGCAGGTTGGCTGTACACAGCCACTTTTTAGTACGTGTCACCCTCCATGTGTCCCCCCCACCTTGTAGTTCTCCCTCATGACGGGCAGGTTGGCCAGGATGATGCCCGCGTTGTAGGGGAACATCTTGTCGATCTCGTACGACATGGAGATGGAGCGGGGCAGGGGGAGGCCTGCGTAAGGGGTGATAAGAGGCGAGGGCGGGGACAGGTAGTGAGGGGCGTATGATATGGAGATAGAGTACCTGTGTGGGCAGAGAGGGTGTAAAAAGGAGACAGGAGCACGGTTCAGGCTACGAGATGGAGATGGATGGGGCGGCGGCAGTCCTGTGCGGGCAGTGTCAGGGGGCGAGCGCGGGGATATGCGGGTGCACAGTGAGCGGGGCAGGGGGAGGCATGTGTGGGCAGGGAGGGTGGGGTAGGGGACGGATGCATGGTGAGGGGTTATGACGTGGAGATGGAGCGGCGCAGGGGGACACCTGCAGGTGGGGCGTCAGGGCGTTGCGGTGGAACACGCAATTACAGCGAGTCTGCTGTTATTCTTGAACGTACAGCATTTTTACAAGATACGGTAGGGACACACTCTCTTAGCCCTCCCAGCAACCACCGACCGCCGCCCGGTAGCCCACCGTCCCCCCTCCCACTTGATCCCCCAACCCCCGTAACCCACCAAAGTCCTCCAGGTGTATGGGGGGTCGATGTACAGCAGGTCCCGACAGGCCCAACAAGTGCCCCATCCCCAACCCCCAACCCATATGCTCCCAAAACCCCGGCGCACGCCGCCAGAGCCTTCCGCGTTCTCCACCCGATCGCCCTGCCAACCCTCGCCGTTTCTCCAACGCGCCCCAAACCCCCTTCACCCACTAAAGTCCTCCAGGTGTATGGGGGTCGATCCAACCCTCTCCCCTTTTGATACCCCAATCCCCTTAACCCAAACCCACCAAAGTCCTCCAGGTGTATTGGCCGCCTGAAGTACATGTCCGCGTCGGTGTACAGCACGTAGGTGTACTGGTCCAGCACGGGCACCACCGGCAGGTCCACGCGCTGGAAGGTGGACACCAGCGTGTCGGGGTTGGAGTACAGGTGGCTGTGCGCCTTGTTGGCCTGTGGGGAGGAAGGGAGGGGTGTGGGTTAGCATGGAGCTGTGGGTTAACCAGGCGGTGCGTGTGGCATGGAGATACGGCATGCCATGGGTATTGGGGTTCACTAGGTGGCGCGGGCTAGCTGAGAGTGGGGCAGCCTCTCGTTTGCCATGCAAAGGGAGACCTGCCAATCAACCCAATAGTAGGTGGTATCGCCCATCTCCTACAAAATCCCCCACCATAGCGGTGTTGTACCATGCCTCCCCACCTTGCTCTTTGCGCGCGCAGGTAGCTCCTCCCGCCACGGCGGCACATGCCGTGTTTGCGCCACACCCACCCACCTGCCTCACGCGCGGCACCCATATCTTGGTGCGAACGAAAACCCCCACTAAAATCGCGACCCCAAGCTACGCGCGCGCCGCCTCACTTCGAGCTTGCTCGGCGCCCTCGCAGCGGCTCCAAGCCGGCACGTGCCGAATGAGCGCCACCCCTCGCACGTCGAACCTTAATATGGATACATCCCAGGTGAGAAAGTCTCCCCACCTTCAGGTTGCTCTGCGCTCTGGCAAGCAGCTCCTCCCGCCACGCCAGCACGTGCCTTATGAGCGCCACACCCACCATGGCACTGCATCAGGCCACCCACCCCAGCAACGCTCCCCCGTCTACCCAAACCCATACCAGACTCTGCCACACCTTGAGCTTGCTCTGCGCCCTGGCCAGCAGCTCCTCCCTCCACGCCGGCACGTGCCGTATGAGCGCCACGCCCTGGTCCGCCAGCCAGCGCGCGATGGGTGAGGTCAGGTTGCCGTCGAAGATGCAGTAGGGCGTCAGCGTGCCGATGGCGACGGCAGACCTGCATATCATAAGAGATGGGTAATGGAACGAGGCAGGTCAGATGGCAGCAACGGATGGGCAATGGGGCTTGAGGGTGCCGATGGCGACAGCCGACCTGGGGGCAGGCGAGGGGGGCATAGGTTGTCCGGCGGCGGAAAACTGAGAAAGGACGGGCATGGCGGTCGATGCAGTAGGGTGCGAGCGTGCGGACGGCGGCAGCGGACCTGCAGTGAGAGATGAGTTAAACGTACATACAAAGCAGCGGCATTGGTGGTTGGGCGGCGTGAGAGGACGGGCAGGGCTGTCCATACGTTCCAGCAACACGCGACGGCAGGTATGGTTACGGAGAGGCTGCTGAGGATTCTATTAGCGGCTGCAGTCAAAGAAAATGGTACATCCAATGGGGAAAGCTTCACACCGTGCCTAGCCCTGTGCGGCGCACGCAGCAACGTGCAAAGTGTGACGGCCTGTACCCTGTCAGACACCGCTCACCGCACTGCCGCCCGCAGCATGTGCTCGTACGCCCCCCCCCCACCCCCCCACTCCATCCCCCGGAAAACGGCTTGCGCTGCCGTGCCATGCACCTTGACCGCGCTCCGTCCCTCCCCACCCGCACTGCCCTCTGCTCTCCGCACTGCCACCCGCAGCGCGCAGTCCTATGTGAATTCTTACTAGGTGAAGGAACAAACCGACCCAGCCACCGACCCCCTGGAGACGCTCAACACCAAAAGCTGACTGATCAGCAGGGTTACGACTGCTGTATCGATTAATGAATACTCACCGCACCGCCGCCCGCAGCATGTAGTCGTACGGCTCGCTCCACGAGTTGTAGGTGAACACCCACGGCACCTGGGGCCAGGGGCGCAAGGGAGGGGGAATGGGTGCAAGCATGAACAAAGGCAGCTAGGGTCGGGGGCGCAGCCGTTCGGAGGGCAGGTCCTTGAGGGATGGGGGCGGGTGGATGGCGGTGGGCTGAAACATGTTGACACACCCACCTTGTGCATGGGCAGGTATGGCGCCAGTAGCAGGCCGCCACCGTTGTAATTGGCCAACCAACAACGTTAGAACCACAATCCTGAGCAACACTGTTAGCCCACCTTGTGCACGGGCAGGTAGGGTGCCAGTGGCAGGTTGCCGCCGTTGAAGTCGGCGGACCAACACCCTTAGACACCCCAAGACATACACGCCGTAAGGCACAACACCGTTAGCCCACCTTGTGCACGGGCAGGTAGGGTGCCACTGGGAGGTTGCGCCCGTTGTGATAGGCGGACCAACACCCTTAAGACACACACGCTTGAGACACAACAACACCAGCCCACCTTGTGCACGGGCAGGTAGGGTGCCAGCGGCAGGTTGCCGCCGTTGTAGTAGGCGGACCAGCGGCCGTGGCGGCGGCGCTCCAGCAGCGCCAGCGCGGAGAATGTCGACACGCTGTTGCCAATGTGCCTGGGGGCGGCAGCAGCAGGAACATCAGTGCCACCTTCAGTAGGCGCCTGAGTTCCTGGTGAGTCCCTGGCAATGCGCTCATCCAGCGCCACTAGGCAGGTGTGCGGGTGTTCCGCCACCGGCATACAGGCCCGGCAAGGTAAAACCCATGACTGCGTTTAAGCACACACGCCCCGACCCTTTCGCAGCCCCAGATGGTACCCCACCGCCGCCCACAGCCCGGCTCCCAAGCTCTAAAGATCCCACCAAGTGAACGTGTTTCACCCCACACCCTTCTTCCACCTGCGGCCCGCAGCCCCAGGTGGTACTTCACCCCTGCTCCGCGGCTCCCTGTGCCCTCACAGCCTAGACATGTGTCTTAGCCCACACACACGCCCCTGCCCCCACCTCTCTGCCCGCAGCCCCAGGTGGTACTCCACCGCCGCCCGCAGCTCCCGGTCCCTGCCCCGCAGCTCCTGGGGGAAGGCGTCGCGCGACGTGACCAGCGTGTAGCCGGCACGTGTCAGCCGGCCCAGCACCTGCAGGTCACGTAGGGCACACACAGGAAGCGAAAAGGGTAAGGAGGCGGCTGGGCGGGAACATCGTGATAAGGTTGCCTCTAGCTGTGAAACGCTGGATAGGCTCCGCGGCTCCGATATCAACGTAAGCCCGCGTTGCCTCCCCGTTGATCAGGTTAGTCACCGGATGGTGTGAAGAGTAGCCATGGTTCCACCGCCCCATCACGTTGATTCGCCCAGCGCTCCCTTTACATGTCCACGTCCGCCTGGTCCGCCGCCACGCTCAGGGGTTTCTATTTAAGCGCAACCCACATCTTTTAGCCCCACGTCACACCTCTTTTGCCGTAGCATGATTCGGCCAATTGCATACTACGCACGCACCCCACCCCCGACCGACACAGCGGGCTTTTCCTTTTCAGCTAAGTATCCCAGCGCGTCAGCTTCAGCGACAGTGACCATTGTCCCCGACATGCCACTCTCCGGCTTTGCCTCGCCTCGCACCGATCTGCCTGCTACTCCTCTATGTCTTGCTTTGTATAAGGCTCACTTGCCTACATCCCGCACCGCATCCGCTACGCACCCCACCCCCGACCCCCAGCCCCACCCCCTGCTCCCTGTCCCTGTCCACGTCCGCCACGTACAGCGGGAGCTCCGGCGTGAACAACCCCTGCCCCTCTTACTGCCGACAAACGCAAGGCAGCACGCTGCCAATGCGCTGCGCCTCTCGCCCCTCACCTCCTGCTCCCGGTCCCTGTCCACGTCCGCCCAGTCCGCCGCCACGTACAGCGGCAGCTCGGGCGTGAAGCCAAAGGACGCCAGCCGCTGGTCCACCGTCTCGGTGTGGTTGTAGCAGTTGTCGCGCACCACGCCGTCCGGGATGGCGCTCCAGCGACTGAGGATCGGGGAGAAATACCGGGGAAACGAGCGTCAAGGTTTGTGTTCGTTATTGCGTAGCCCTCCAGCACACATCCATACGCAGCTACACAGGGGTGCTGGCCGTGGCCAGGCCACACCGCTGAGAGTTCTCAGCCCTTGTACGGTTTTCGCGCCGGCCGCAGTACTTTCCCGACACCCGGTTGAGGCGCCCAGACACCCGGTCGGCCGCTTGGCCGCTGCACCCCTCAGCCCACGCGCAGTGCTCCGGCCGCCCGTCATCCTGAGCACTGCACCCTGCCCCTTCCCTTGCGGTCCCCCACCCACTCTGCAGACCCCGCCAGCCACCACTCACGAACAATGCTCCAGCCACCCGTACTCCCCCCCTCCCCCCCCTCCCCCGGGTCGGCCGTTGTGACTCCCGTACACCGCCCCGCGGCCTTCCCCTCCCCCCCCCCCAGCCACCACTCACGCGCAGTGTTCCAGCCCAGTATTGCCACGCATGGACCCATCCGCCCCTCCGGCCACCCTCCCCAGGGGCAGCCTCTGTCGCATCCCAACCAGCCCCCACTCACGCGCAGTGCTCCAGCCACCCACAATCCACACCCCTGTCGAACCACCGCCCGCCCCCACTCACGCGCAGTGCTCCAGCCACTCGTTCTCCATGCGCAGGTGCAGGAAGTTGAAGCCGCCGGTGGGGTGCGGCGTGGCCCCCACCGCCGCCCCGGGCGCCCCCGCCTTCCCCGCTGCGCCTCCTCCTCCCGCCCCTGCTGCCGCCCCTTTTCCAGGCGCTCCTACTGCTGCTCCTGCTGCTGCTGCTCCCCCAGCTCCTGCCCCTGCCCCTGCCCCTGCCCCTGCTGCCGCCAGTGTCACCGAGGTGGTCCCGGCGGCCAGCTTGCCGCGCCCCTTGGAGGCGGCCGCGCGCTCCCGACCAATGGCCACCACCGCATTGAGGGTGGCCGTCACCAGGTCCTGGACCTGCACAGGGTACGAGCACATGCGTCAATGACTTGAAGTGAAGTGCCCTTCCCCCATCAGCTCAGCCCCAGTCCTTGTGCCCGCCTTGCTTATACGGTACACGACTGAGACGGTGGCATGCCGGCCCGGAACTCTCACCTCGTCCGCCGGCCGCAGCGCGTCCAGCACGGCCCAGATGACCGGCCCGTCCCGCGCGTACTCCAGCTCCGGCGGCGACATGCGGAACAGCGGGCAGTCCACCTCCAGGTGCAGCACGTCGCCGTACGAGGCGGTGAGCGTGGAGATGACGTTGGGCTGGTGCCGCGAGGTGTCCACAGAGGTGTAGTCGTCGGGGGAGGGAGCCTCTGGAGACGGGAGGGTACACGGGGTTCAGGGGCGGGCGGGGAAGGGGGTCAAGGGGTGTGTATGAGGTGGATATGACGTTGGTCTGGTGCCGTTGCCTCTGCGCGGGGCAAGCGAAGGGCCGATGGGATAAGACGTATGACCACACATGCTAGTAGTAGTGCGGGTGCAACAGGCGAGGCCCTCGTCACGCTGCGTCGTCGGCGTGGTCTACTTCCGGGAAACGGGGGTGGTTGGATCCGCGACGCTATGCTAGGGCAACTGAGGTGTACTGAGGTGTACGGCAGGACGGGCTCGAGCCGCGGACCAATGGCCCATGCAGCGACCGCCTCCGGTAAAGCGGCCGCCCCCCCCCCCCCACACACACACACACACACACGGGGCAGCACCGAATGTGTTTTTTCATCTTCCCATCCTGGGCGCGCCAGCGCCCGTCACCTTAAAAGGCCTTACTTCCACACCATCCCAACCTCTCCGTAATCTACCTACATACCAGGCCACCTAGGGTGGTGCCCACTGTCTGCCCAACCCCTGCCTTCAGTCAAACGCTTGCCGCATCCTAACCTGACCGCTTCCGCCTTACCTTTTCTGCCCCCTTCCTGGACCCCAAGCGCAAGAACCCCAGCTCCGAACCCCACCGCACCCCACCGCACCAGACCCACAAGCGCTCGGCCTGGTGACTGCATTCAACCTCGAAGGGGCCCCTTACGCCGTACCCTCCCTGGCCCTCCCCGGCCCACCCTCCCCCAGCGTTGCACCCAACGCGATCGAACCCATCCGTATACAGCAGGCGCCAGGTGCCCGCGTACGGTACCCACCGTGTGACAGCAGGACCCGTATCCCCGCTTTGGCCATGCCCCGCAGGAAGTGGTCCGTATCGTACACGTCCCCAAATGGAACGTGGTTCCGAGAGTCGCTGCTCCTGCTGCTGGTGCCCCCGCCCCACTTGGCGCCCGTTGACTGGTGGTCAACCTGGGTGCCGTCCCGCAGCAGGTGGCCCGGCAGCACCGGCACCCGGTTCAGCCGGCGGGCCAGGAGGATGCCGTAGACCAGCGATAGCCGCTGATTGGTGAAGCCGTTGCATACGGGGAAGCGTAGCGTTTGGTTGCTCCCGGGGAGGAAAGCCGCACGCGCCGGTAGGGCATCGTTGGCCGATGGGCTGTTGCGCACGTTCGCGCCGGCGTTCCGCAGGTGCACCGCTTGGAGCACTGTCTCTGTCAAGACGCGTACGCGAGTGCTGACAGAGAACTGGGTGGTCACGCCGCTGCTGCTGGTCTGGAGATGATGCTGCGAGGACGTCGACCATTTCTGCCGTCCAATCGGAACGACATCCGTATGGTCGTCAGGTCCAAACGTATGGCCTCGATCACCTTGCAAGGTCACATCGCCTCGTGCGGAGCTGCCCAACGCGTGTTGAACGGTCCGCAAGGTCCCAAGCGAAGCAAAGGCAATTAGTATAAAGGCTGCCAACAGTACTTGTTTTCGCCTGCTGCTGGGGTTAACAACGCTGTCCCGTTGCGAGGCGGGCTGGCCCAAATTTTGGGCCAAAACGGACTCCTTGCTGCGCCGGGGGCTTCGGTTCCATGGACTCCCTCGAACCATGACATGTACTGTCATCAACTAACAAGTCACATTAGCACATAGAGCCAGCGCTTCAGTGAAGTTACTTTGGCTTGACGCGCTCGCTGGGGCTGCGCACTACCTCGAAGCTGCCCTGAACACTGCATCACATAACTGCCTAGGTAAAGTCCAAAGCTCTGATGCAAAGCGCGGCTTAGCTTGGGTGTTCTGGATGTAGGGCACTGGCAAAGGTGGGCACCACGAGAAAATGGATAGCTCGCTCGTAGCTGTGAGAGTGCATATGGCCGCTTTGAAGGATACACAGAACTACTATGCAGGGCCGCGTTATTGGCGCCCTGGGAACAGCGCCGCGGCGCAGTATACTGGGATCGATCGCGCTTTACGTACCCGCCTGTTGGCAAGCCTGCGAGTAAGGGTTAACTCATGGCGTTGCTTGAAAGTACAAGGATCCCATTGCATAGATGGTGACTTGGGAGCCTACAGCTGCGAAGCATCAGCCGCTCCTGCCTGTCGCAGTAGCAGCGGAGCAGGGGAGACCCGATTGTCGATGTATACGGTAGTACTGAAGCATGCCCAGAGATGCTCACCTACACTGTTCAACCAGAGGGCCTCCCCTGCCTTCTAGGCGCCCGAGCAAGCACTCGGACGGGACTGTATGGTACGGTGACAGTGCGCTGGTAGCGGCAACCCGGCTGGCCAGGGGTCACCTGAGCCTGCCTGAGCCTGACTACCCCCCCTGGTGTGGAGATCCCTTGCCGCGACGGCCTGCCGTGGTAACGTTTGCAAACGGCACAATTACACACAATGCTGCAAGCAACGGGCACTCCTCCCTGCAAGCCTGCGACGGTCGACAAATGCGTGTACGGTACGTAGTATTGTAGCATGCCCCGAGGGCATCACCTAGCACCGTATACCCAGCAGGGGACCTCCCCTGCCCCCCCTTGCCTGCCCGCCTAGGCGCTAGGGGCCATGCCAAGCAGGGCAGTGTGCAGTGGCCTGACAGGAGGCGCACAGTGCCTTCCTCACTTCCTTATGGCGAGTGCCGAGCGGCCACAGCAACGGCTCCTCCTCGTCCTCCTCGTCCTCCTTATGGCGAGCGCCGAGCGGCAACAGCAACGCTGCCGAGTTAAGCCTGCCGGTCGGACCTGCCCAGGCAGCTACGGTACGGTACCCAGCCACGCTGTCACGGTCGCCTTGCAGCCACACACGTGTCAGTCGTGACCTTCAGCACACGGGGTGCTGTTAGGCAGAACACGGTTTACAGCGACGAACGTAGAAGATGAACAATTACATGCTGGCATGCATTAATTGGTCCAAAGCCGCCCTCTTTCCGTGGGCATGCCTTAAGAGCACGCCTACTTCATGCCCTCTGTCCCCGCCCTCCACATTCCCAATATGAGCTGCCGTGTCCTCCGACAGCGACCCGGCAATGCTTGCCAAACCACGCACACAGTTATAGCCCCCAGTTTAACCTGTAAGGCCCCCTCAGTTGTAGCGTTGCAACGTCGCCGCTGCAACGTATCTTACAACGTACGCTGATGCCATGCGCGCCAACACTGCACCCTCTTCTCCCTCACTGCACCCTCTTCTTTTCAACTGCTCCGCCATGCTGTGGGCGCCCCACTGAACCGCAACACTAACGTAGCCGTTGTGCATAAAGGCAGTGCTGCTAACACAACGATAGGCTTGATGGAATGGACGCCTGGATGCCAAGCCGGGCCACCCAGCAACACAAGCGGTTGCCTACCCAGCAACACAACGGGGTATGCCACCCAGCAATACGTAAGAAGAGAATAACAACTGTCAAGCCGCGCAAATATAACGCAGCTAGCACCATGTTGCAGGTTACACGTCTGCAGGCCAAGTGCACACCTGTACGGCGCCTCACACACTTTTCCCCAAATGCGGCAGTCTGGCAGTACGGCAAAGCATTGCACCTCCCTCCCAGCTCCCCCCAAGGCAGTAATCTGCATAATGACATGGATGCTTGCTGGAGTACCCAGGCAGGCCACCCTTCCAGCAACACAGCTAGCACCCTGTTGCAGGTGCACATACAAGTCTGCAAGGCAACTGTACACCTGCTGTACGGCGTCTCATACACCAATGCGGCAGTACGGCAGTACGGCAGTACGTCTCCCACGGCACACACCTTGTCCACAGCACCCCCATCTCTGGCAGCAACCGCCTCCGATACAGCACACGCCTCTCCCACCGCACACACCTCTCCCACATTCCTTCTCCTCGATGCAGGTATGCATCGCATTTCACTCGCGTGAGCACGCAACCGTCTGTCCCGCGTGGGCCGGGGGGCCACCCGACACAGCTGGTGTTATTCTCCTTCAGTTAAGTCCTCTCAGCGCATCCACAGCTCACAGCCGGAGCCGCCTCGATGTCCGCTTCCAATCGCCGGACATGCCACTTGCCTCGCCCGCTACTAGAACCTGCTTGCTAATTTGCAATTTTGTCCACGCAACTGCATACGCTACACACCTCTCCCACCGCACACACCTCTCCCACCGCACACACCTCTCCCACCACACACACCTCTCCCACAGCTCCGACAGCGGTGTACTCAGCCCACATTTGCTAACCCGCGCTGGCTACCCACCGCTTCCGCTGCAACTTACAACGCCGTGAGTCTTTGACAATCGCCGGTAAGGCCAGGACAGCCACTCCTCCAGCGACAGCTAGCCGCAGTGCCCTCCGTCTGGTAGCCCCCCGCCCTCCAACTGGTGGCAGCAAAGCATCACGTCCCTAACAACAGCTTCGCCTCAGCGCGCCAGCGCGTTGCTGCTCCAGTCGCTGATTGCATTACTTTTGCAGATACCGTTGACCGACTCCGCCTTGAGGCTGGACGGTGCGGCCAGGCGGGACAGACGCTCCCTCAGCGACAGCCGCAGCGCCCTCAACGCCTCCAGCTGCCGCCGCGCGTCGGCCTCCCACGCATCGTCATCGCCCCCCACGCGGCTGCAGCGGCAGGGCATGCTGCTGCTGCCTCCGCTGTGGCACATGTCGCGGGCGTTGCTGCCGGGGGCACACTGCCCCAGTGCGTCCGCCTCCCGCACGTCACTCCTGTGGAGGGCCCTGCCACAACAGCCCTCGCTGCTCATGCTGCTGCTGCTGCCGCCGCAGCAAGTATGCACCGGCAGGAGGCTGGGGCTGGGGAGGGCGCAAGGGGTGGGGACGGCGCCTGCAGGGGCGGGGGTGGGTGTTGGGCCAGGGCATTCGCTGCCACGCTTGCCCGGCTCCGAGGGCTGCGGGTGCTCCCTGTGGCCAGCACAGGCTGCGACGGGTAGCGGCGGACGTGGTGTTGCGTGGTGTGCGGAGGAGGGGGTGGGCGGCGAGACGGGGAGCTTGGCGGTGGGGAGGGGGGCGGGGGCGGGAGTGGGCAGGTCGGGATGTTGGCCGGCTGTGGGCCGGGGCCCGCCACCAGCAGCACCACGGGGCCGGGCGGGGCGTGTGGCCAGCATGGGCCAGAAGCTGGGGAGCCCGCCCCATGCGCTGGTGGCCGTGGCCGTGACGGTGGTGGTGGCGGTGTTGCTGCTGTAGCTGCTTGTGCGAATGCCGCTGCTGCTGGTACGGCTGACGCTTGCCAGACGGCTGCTACTGCTGCTGCTGCTTTTGCTAGCACCTGCGGTGGCGGGGGATGGGGGCTCCCCGCCGGGCTCAGAGAGAGAGTAGTAGTGGTCAACCCTGGCGTTGACGGTTGGCGTTGGCGCGCTGGTCAGGATAGCAACCCCATGGCCAGCGGTGCTGCCGAGGCAGCAGCCGAGGCCGTCAGCGCCAGTGCCGTTGACGGCCACACTGCAACCGCATGCGGTGGTGTCTCCCCTGGGTCCCTCTTGCAGCTGCAGCTGTTCGTCCGCGCTGCCACCGTCAGCTGATAAACGTACAAGTTGGTGTGGGAACGGCTCCTCCTCATCCTCCAGCGTGAAGAAGCTGCGCGCTGCAAGCACATGGGTGCAGGGCGGGCCAACGTCAAGGAATAGGTCATAGGTGCCGAGCCCCGAGGCCAGAGTGTATGTGTACGTGTACGACACGCAGTTCAAGCTGAACAGCCACGGCATGTATGGCGGGTGCAGCACCTGTGCCCATTGATAAAGTAACGGTAGCGGGCCATAGAGAACAACCATGCCTACAGTCCGGGGAGGCGCTTCCCTGCCCACAGTGGTCCAGTGCCAGTGGCAGCGTGCGCTGTGTGCTTGTCCCAGAGAGGCAGCTGGGGCCAGCACACGTGCTCGCATATACATGTATTGTGTGCCGCACTGGTGGTGATCGGATGAGCATCATGGAATATCATGCACATATGGATTACACGTTATGTGGCGAGGCCCTCACCTGCAGCGGACCGGCCGAGGGTGCCTTCGTCATCAGGACAGCGGACCGCCGACACCGTCGGCGACAGCTTCTTCAACGTTTCGGGCGTAGATGATGGCAGCAGCGGAACTAGATGACTTGGTCTGTTTGTGCCCATGGATATTGTTTGATGCTGTAGGCTATCGGTCTTGCCGGTCGATTTTGCCGCTGATTTTGCCGACTCTGGACAGGGTCGAGACGCCAAGTCGACCATGCAAGGCCTGAAATACAGGGATACTGCATTGTACTGATCTCAGCAACTCGCAAGTGCGAGTACATCTGTTGCGGCACTCGACACCGCTTCCCCAAAGTCGACAGCTTCGCGCACTTGCGCTCGCCGCTTCGCCGTTTCGCACCAGTCCATGTTGGCTGCCGCCTTCAGGCATCTTGCAGAGAGCTGCTAAGAGTGCCCTGTGGAGCTCAGCGGACAGTAGGCCTGTCCTGCGGTCCCATCGGCTTGGTCACGACGATGCTCTGAAACCATGGCACGACTGGAGACCCACCAAACAGGTGCCGGCCATCCCCCTGGCCACCGCGCGACCTGCCTGCCTGCCCGACCACCGCCCATGTTGCACTTCATTGGGCCCCCTGCAGTGCATGTGACCCCTCCTCGCCCAAACATCAGCCGCGCATTCGTGTGATGCACACATGCATCGTCCCGTCGTGCGGCCCCACCTAACGCACTCCACCAGTAGCACCAGCACCAGCACAAGCTCTCAAGCGCTCCTCGACCAACCCTTTCACAAATACCAGACGCCTGGTTGGGGCCACCCATCACCATGACCTGCGTTGCAGTCATGTCAGCGCGTCCAGGCGCAACCTGGCACGGCAGCCCGTGCAGGTACCTGCCTCGTGCCCCACAGTGGTCGCTTTCCATTGCCTGTGTTCATTTGCTTAGGCCACGCAGCGAGGCAGCGAGCTAGTAACACGCAAACAACACTGGCAGCGCCGCTGCCCACCACCAAGACCTCCACCATTCATAAGCGCGAGGCCGCCGAAGCGCGCTGGCGCAACAAATGTTCAGGCGGGGGCACGCAAGAACGCACAAGATGAATTGTCGCGCCAGTGTTGTTACGACCAAACGCCAGCGAGCGCAGTACTTCAGTGCAATACCCATCGGACGCAGCGCGTGCTCAACACAGCTGCTGCGCCCGCACTTAGTCCCACTGCGCGCACACGATGAACACATGTGGATTACTTACGCACCTGTCAACTCGTCGAAACACTCCCCTCCCTTGTGCATGGTTTTCCTGAGGCCGGCTGCGTGAAAAACACTATGCACGCTCGCGCCTTCTGAAACTTGTAAAGCCTGTTGCTTCCTGACACCTACACGGCGCCGCTCGACACTCCCCGCGCAGTAACAATTGTCCCTCAACACCAACAGCACACCAACCGCCATGACACATGCCACCAGCGTCACCGAATCCCCACCATGAATGTGCGCGATGCAAGGCACACAAGACACAATAACCCACTCTGCACGCTACGCAATCCGCTCCTCGGATGGCTCCGACACAAGCAGCGGCGCAGCGGCAGGGGACTGCCGCCGCCCCGCGGACCCTGCCCCTGCACCCGCTCCTGCGCCCGAGGGCCTGGACCCAGACACCTCCCCTGCCGTGGCCCCTCCCTGAGCGCCCGAGGGTCGAGGGACAGCGGCGCCGCCGGCCCCTGCAGCCGCCCTGGCCGCCGCGTTGCCGTTCCCGTTCCCGTTGCCGTTGGCGTGCTGCGACAGCGCGCCCCTGGGGGTTGGGTTGGGGGGCAGGTGAGGGTAGGGAAGTGGTTGAGACAGCATTTTGGCCACATGGCTTGCGGTTTGGCCGGGTTGGCCGGGTTTGGCCGGGTTGGGCGGGAGGGTAAGGAGACGAGAGGGTGGGGCAGCGTTTGGGCCCACTTCGCGTGTGCGGGCTTTCCTCAGCCATACCCTGCGTGCTCGAATCTGGCGCCCGCCCAGCATGCACTCCGTCAGCACTGCCGCCGAAACCTCCACGCAAACGCCCCTACCGGCGCGACACACACCGCCCTACATCGGCCCCTCACACTTTACACCAGCAGCCCTCCCTGCCTCCTCCCTACCCTCCCCCACCTACACATTTTTTGCATAACATTCGCCCTCTCCCGCCCCCACCCCCGAAACGCCCCCCGCCCCCACCTGTACATGCCCTCCATCAGCGCCGCCATGGCGCCCCCCGTCAGCGTGTCCCCGAACGCAGAGCTGGACGCAGACAGGCACGACACCTCCACGTGGCCGTGGCCGTGACCGGGACCGTGACCGGGCGGCGGCGGTTGGGCGGTTGGCGGTTGGTGATGGCCGTTGGCGCCGGGCGCCCAGGCGCCCTGGCGGGCCGCCGGGCCCGGGGCGCTAGGCAGGGAGGCGGATAGGGAGGCGCGGGGGTCAAAGGGAACCACCTCGTCCGCAACCCCGCCGCTCGCACCGCCACCGTTGGCGTGGTGGTGGGGTGCAGGCGCGGCGGGGTGGTGGTGGCTCGCCTGCGCCCCCTTGTTCGCCCCCCGGCCGAAGAGGCGGCTCAGGAAGCCCGGCGCCTTGGGTGGTGCCTTGTGTTGCTGCTGCTGCTGCTGGTGGTGGTCGTGGTGCTGGGTGGACTGCTCGTCGGCCGCCGGCGGTGCAAACGTTCTTCGTACGGCCATGTGGTGCGGCGCCGCCGCTGTCGCTGCAGGTGGCGCGGGGGACGCGGCGCTGCCTGTGGAGCTGGGGGTGGCTGCCCGCGCCTCGCCCACGGGCCGCCGGGAGGTGGGCACGGGGGCAGTCGGGGCCCCGGGGGAGGCCGCGGACGGGGCCAGGGGCAGCAAGGGCACCTCCCCGCTGTCCATGCAGCTGACGGGCGGACCCTCACCCTTGCCCTGCGTGGCGGGGGGTGGGGCTGCTGGGGCCGGCGGCTTGGGCTGGCCCTGGGTCAGCCTGCACGCAGGGGGCCAAGCGGCAGCGGGGTCAGGAGCACCGGTCGGTGGATGGCGTGCGTCCTCAGGTGCCTGCTGTCGGTGGTTGCAGGTCTGCATCACACCTATTTACCCGTGTGCATGAGCTAGCCTGGTCTGGCGTGCGCCGGGGGGCGAGCCGACACACTTCAGCAGCGTCTCTCAGCATCAGCCGGCGGTCAGCGTTGCCTCACGGCGCGTCCCTGGGTCGCATGCGGCCTCCCATAAGGTAAAATGTCTAGTCAGCCTGGTGAGTGCTCTGCTGCTTGCTTTGTGTACGGGGTATGCAACCCGGTTCCCGCAACTGCATCTCTGCACACTTGCCTCGCACCCCATGTTGGCCCCTCCGTTGCATGCTAGTCAGCTCCTACCCTCGTGCCCAAGCGCAGTGACCGATACATCCATACCGTACGCCGTACATCCATTCCGTGCACGGGCGTGTGACTCACCGCTCCGCAATCCCCCAGCCACCCGGCTTGTCTGCAGCAGGAAACAGTGAGGCGCCCGCCGCAGCACCTGCACCTGCAGCGGGGCTGGCCATCACACCGTCGCTGCCCACCACCTGCCCCTGCCCCTGCTGCTGCGTAGGGGACGTGACGACAACCGCCCCGGCCGCCACGCCCACCGCCCCGGCCCGTGCCGCCTTTGCAAACACGGCGGCGGCGGCGCCCGGCTGGAAGGTGCCCGTGGCGGCGTGGTGCTGGTGCAGCGCCTGGGGGAGCGAGGGGAGGCGTGTGTCAAATGTGTACGCCTACCAGCGCATTGGCTTGGAGCAAAGATTGAGTTAACGGCACCCTGCTTGAGCGGGCCTGGGTCACGAGGGGTGTGGGTTACGGGTCCTGTGCGATGCTTGTTAGGGGCACGGGCTTGCGCGTGCATGCATACCCACACGTGCTTACCTGGTGGTGCAGCTGCACTCTCCTGGAGTGCTGCTCGTGCTGCGCCTTGGCCCCGCGTGCGTGCCCTTGATACACCTCCCCGCCCCGCCCCGCGCACCTGGTGGTGCCGCTAACCTCCCCACCCTTAATACACCCGGCTTCGCCTCTAACCCCCGCACCTGGTGGTGCTGCTGCAGCGCCCTGGTGTGCCCCAACCCACGTACCGGCTGTGCCCTACCCTTAATACACCCGAGTTCCCCACTACCCCACGCACCTGGTGGTGCTGCTGCAGCGCCCGCGCGTGCTGCTCGTGCCGCGCCTTGGCCCCCAGCCGCGCGAACACGTTGGGCCGGGGCTTGGGCGCGGAGGGGAGCGCCTTGGCGAACGCGGTGCTGGGGAGGCAGGGTAGGGTGGAGGGGACAGGGGCGAGAATGTTTACATGTGTGCGCCACCATTGCTGTTTGCATTGCACTGTTGGTGGATGCAGGCAAGCGGACATGGCCTTTTGTGGCAGGGTGCGGGGGCTTGCAATGGAAAACGTCTGAAAGGGCTTCCCTTGTCACCTCCCCTGCCCCCACCTGGCCTTGAGCTGCAGGTTGAGCGCCCGCGCGATGACGGCCGTCTGCTTGGTGAACACGCCCGCCTTGATGGCGCGCTTGAGCACGTCCTGTTTGGGGACGGGGAGCAGTGGTGTAATGACATGCAACTCGTGGACTGCGGACGTCCTTGATGGCGCGCTTCAGCACGTCCTGCGGGGTGTTGGGATGCGGCGGCTTCAGGGTGCCGTGTGCGCGTTGAGGAACGCGGGCCTTGCTCGCAACCCCGCCTACGCGGGTCAGCGTGGATGCGGCGTGCGGTACCTGCGCGTGTGCGGGCCGTGGCCACACCGGCACCCCGTATGCGACAGCGTTTGGCCTGCAGCAGAGACGACAGCGGATTATACTCGCACCCCTACCTGTGGGCAGTGGCTTCCCACCGGCGTGATGAGCGCGTACAGCAGGGCAGTGCTGGGCCTGCAGTGATACATAATATTGATGCACGCACAATGCCGCTCCCGCACCCCTACCTGTGGGCAGTGGCTTCCCACCGGCGTGATGAGCGCGTACAGCGGCAGCACGTACAGGCAGCTGTGCACCAGGATGGCCAGGTCCGCCACCAGCAGCACGATGACGGCCCAGAAGGGCACGCCCTTGAACACCCACACGCCCTGGTAGCCCTGGGGGAGGGAGGGGCAAGGTGGACGAGCGACAGCGGTGAGGGACTGGAGTCATTCATCGCACAAGTCGAGCCCAATCAGAGTGTTGAGTGCAAGGGTGTTTGCCGCGCGGCCAAGCAGGCAAGCGCACCAGGTGCACGTGTGTTAGCTGCTGTTGCCGCTAACCCACACGCGGCCCCACCATGATGAGCGAGAAGATGAGCAGCGCGAGCGACAGCGCGTTCTCGTAGTAGGCCCAGTTAAACAGGTAGGCGATGACGCGCGGGTTGCGGAACCAGAAGAACGAGGCGGCGTCCGTGTCCTGCGGGGAGGGCAGCGGGGCACAAAGGACTAGTAACGTGAGGAGGGCAGGGGGCGGGGAACGCGCGTGGAAAGAAGCACAGCAGACCGTGCTGGCGGGTAGTATCTGGGCTACAGGTGATGCCGAGATGGTTGTGGAACCACCGGAGAAGGAGGCCGTGGCGGCCGATCAGGGCCTTCGGGGAATGGTGTGCGCCACGCAGAGCTGTGAGCCAGGGTTCACACCTACCCCCCTATTTGTAGGACGCATCTGAGCCTTGCCGTACCCCCCACCCTGCACCCGCAACCTTTCAGACACGCCTAAAATCGCCACCCTTAAATCGCCACACCGTCCGCCCTGCCAACCGCGAAGCCCTTGTCGCTAGACGTACCGCTCTCGACACACGCCACTTCGCTCTGCCCTCCTTGAAGCCCTTGTCCTAGACATGCTGGCCTTAATACACACCATCTTCCCTACCCACCTCGAATCCTGTGTCCCGGTACTTCTCGATGGCCTCCCGCATGCGGTCCTCCTGCACCTGGTTCATGCTGCGGTCGCGAACCAGCCTGAGCGTGTTGCGAGGCGAGGGGTGAGGGGCAGCGTGGGCTGGGGGGCATCGTGAGCGGGGATGGGACGCGGGGGCAAGGCATTGGGTGCGTCGGTCACTGGGCTGTGTGGTGTCGCGACTGGTGTTCCAACCGGCGTCGGCGGGGAGCAGCAGGTGCTCCAGGAGGGAGGTGGGCTGAGTGCACACCGCAGGCTCAATGTACGGGCCGTGCGGTGTGGGATGTAGGCAAAATGAGCCTGATACAGTTGCAGGCACACAGGATGAGGAGACTGGGTGGACTGTGTGTGTGCCGCAGGCTCGGTCTACGGCTTATGTAGGGCACCGTGGGAACACGCGCGGTGGCGCTCATGCCGCTCAGTGCAACAGTGCAGCTGCAAAATTAACAAATGCCGTGCTTGTAGAAATTGCAGCAACAAGCAATGCAAACCCCACCTGTCGGCCTTGTCCGCCACGCTGCCCGCCGCAATGAACAGCACGCTCTTGGCCTGTGGCGGGAGAGGAAGAGCGGTGGGGCGGGTCAAGGGCTGGGGCCGAGGACAAAGGCAGCCCAGGCCACGTGCAGCGCCATTCGTGTGCTGCAGCAACGACCATGTGAGTATGCCTGGTCGCTCTACGCGCGAACGTTCCAACCATGCGGCGTCAATAAAAATATAGTGACGTCAACCGCGCACGCATCCCCGCCCGCACCTACCTTCTCCACGCGCTCTCCCAGCCCGTCCGCCAGGTCCTTGACGGGCTGCGGCAGCGGCAGCACGCGGCGGACGGCCCACGGCTGCGGCAGGCAGGGCGGCCAGCAGTTGCCCTCGCCATCGCTCTCGCTGTCGCTGCCGTGGCCGTTGTGGCCGTTGTGGAGACCGCCGTGGTCGTTGTGGTGTCCGCTGCGGCGGCGGCTGCCCAGGCGGCGCCACAGGCTGGGCTGCTGGTGCAGGGCGGGTGCATGGCCGTTGTGACCGTTGGGGTGGTTGGGGTGGCCTGACGGGGAGACGACGTCGTCCCGGCCCACGCCGCCGGCGGTTGCGGCGGGCCCGGGCGCAAAGGTGACGGTGTGGGTGGCGTGGGCCCCGCCCGGGGGGCTGGGCAGGCTCGAGCCCTCGCACACGGGGCCAGAGTCCTCCGGATGTGCGGCGTGGTGCTGGTGGTGATGGTGCGATGGGCGGGTGTTGCTGTTCCGGTGGTGGTGGTGCTGCTGCCCCCCGTGGCCGTGGCCGTGACGGTGGTGGTGGTGGTGTGCGAGGTGCTCCTCCTCTGCGTGGAAGCCCGCGCCCGGGCTGCCGCACTCCAGGCTGCTGCAGGTGCTGACGCTGCTGCCCCCGGGGCTGGCCGGCGCGCGGATGCCGCTGCGGGCGGGGGGCCCGTGGGCGTGGGCGTGGCCGGCAGGGACGATAGCCCACCTGCGGAGATGATTTGGGCAGCAGGTGGGGTTGTGGGCAAGGGCACAAAGAATTTGATGCGGGCCAGCCAGGGAAACAAGCACTACCCTGGGTTCAAGGCACACAGGTGCGGCAGGGCAGCCGGGTTTGCCGGACCACCTGAGCGCCAGACCCATGGCCCGATGCTAACGGTACGTAACAGACCCGTTTACTACGCGGCACCGGTCCTTGAAGCACAAGACACGCGGAGCAAAGCACACAGCCTGGGACTCACCCGCCGTCGGTGCCGTCATCGTACCCTGGCGGGCCGACCCTCACAGGCGGCGGCGGGGCCGGCGGTGGCGGCAGGGGCGCCGGTGGCGGCGGCGGCATGGCTCCCGCATTGCCGTCGCCTCCACTAGCTGATGTTCCTGGCCGTGAGCCGGCGGGCGATGCTCCGCTGACGCCGGCGGCGAGGGACACCAGCGACGCGGCGGAGCCGTACTGTGTGTGCGCCGTGGACCCCAGGGATGCCATGCCCTCCCCTGCCTTCCCCCTGCCACCAAGGGAGCCCAGCGACGCAAGGGCGGCGGCGCTGGGCGGGCGAGGCAGGGTCCCTGGTGCCGCCGGCGGGACCAGCGGCACCGCGCCAGCCGCCTCCACCGCCGTCGGCGGACTGTCGCTGCTGCTATTGACGTCGTCGCCGTCGCCGTCGGCCCGCCGAGTGAGCAACAGAGGCGTGGCGGGGTCGTCGCCGTGGACGGCGGCGGAAGGATGCGGGCTGAGGTCCACGGCGGCGGTGCCTGCTCCATCGCCAGCTGACGGCACCTGCGCTTCCGACCGGACGCCGCTGCCTGGGCGACTCGCCCCCGCCGCCGCTGCGCCACCCGCAGCCGCACCCAACAATCCAGGCTCGGGCGAAACCCCGCCGCCGCTGCCACCGTCCGCTGCCGCCGCCCCCTGCTGCGCACTGCCCGGCCTGCGGTCCGGGGTGTCAGGGCTGCCGTCCCGCTCGTCCTCCTGGATGGCACCTAGGGCGGGCGTGAAGCCGCCCGTGCCCGATATGCGGCGGGAGACAGTGGCCGACAGCCCGGGGCCCGAGACACCCGGCGCCTGCGCACCCACAGGGACACCGCCGTCGCTGCTCCCGCGGTGCGGAGGGGCAGCCGCTAGTGCAGCAGCGGATGCAGATGCGGAGGCGGAGGGAGGCCGCGAGCCGCTTGCCGTTTGGCTGGCGGAGCCGCTCACGGTTTGGGCGGAGGAGGGCTGTGCCCCACTGCCGCCTGGCGCCGCCTCTGCTGCAGGGGAGACGTGGGCTGCACCCGCCGCTGTGCCGAACGAGGTGGCAGACGGCATGGGCAGGGCCGCGGGCAGGGCCGGGGGCAGGGGCGGGGGCAGCAGGGCAGACAGCGCGTCAATGGTGTCGGCCGACGCCTGCCCCACGCCCGACTCCCGCCGCTGTTGCTGCTGCTGTTGCTGGTCCTGCTGCTGCTGCTCCTTGGCCCCTTGGTGGTGGTGCTGGAAGAGCGCAAAGACCGAGTGCCGGTTCGCGTCCTTGTCCTCCCCTGCTCCCCCGTGCTTGCCCATGTGCAGCCCCCCGCGTGCACCCCCGTAGGCAGGCGCCGCAGTCAGGTTGAGGTTTGCCACGACGCCCCCATGGCTGCCCCCGCCCCCGCCGCCGCCGAATTTGGGCGTGGGAAGCATCCCTGCGCTGCCCAGCTCCGCGGAAACGGCCCCGGGTGAAGCGCCGTTGGGCCTCCTGCCGTGCACGTGGCTGTTATTCCTGGCCGGGAAGCCGCCGCCCAGCCCCGCCACCATGGTCGCGTTGCAGCCGGACACGTGCGGCGGGTCGTCCGCGCCGCCCCGGATGGTGCACATGAGCTGGCGCGCGGAGCAGCACCGCCGCACCGGCTTCCGGTACGGGATCTCGCGCATGAAGGCCGCGGCGGCGGCGGCGGCCGCCATGGCCGCCTTGCTGGGCGCCTGGCCATCCGCCGAAAAGTCCTCGCCGTAGATGCCCACGCGGCCGCCCGTAGCGCGAGTGACGGCCACCTGCGGATAGTGATCAGGGTGCTCGGTTGGTGTGTGGTGCCCGCATTCCAGCGGCGACGGCGGAGGACTGACAAGGGGCCTTAGGCTGAGCGACCAGCACCACAGGACTCACGCACGCAGGGCAGGGCGGGCTGGTGGAGCAACAGGTGCAACGTAAAGGTGCTCAAAAAGAGTGTTACAGTCAGCCTGGATGAAAGGCGTTCTCCTATTAGAGCACTTCTCTTCCTTTCGTAGCGTAGAGACACGGCCTGGACAAGCTGACATGACGCACGTTGCAACGTTACTAGGTTGCAGTGGCAACCCAAGCAGCCCCCCACGCCCCACCTTGAACCTGTTGCTGGGCAGCACCATGACGGGCACCGCCGGGGGCCCGCCGGGCAGCTCCGGAACCCCTGCCGTCCCCAGCCCATGGCCCCCTGCCGGCGTGTGCGGCGTGGCCGGCGCCTCCATCCCCGTGTGCGTGGGGCGCCGGGCCCCGGGGCGCAGCGACATGAGGAAGCCGGCCGCGGCGTGGGCCGCCGCGCCCAGGAGGCTGGAAGTGGCAGGCCGGGCGGCGGAGGCGGGGCGCGAGGTGGCGGGGCGGTTGCTGACGGCGGAGACGGGGCGCGAGGCGCCGCCGATGGGTGCGCCGGGGGACAGGGGCAGCTCCATGGACAGGGAGGGCCGCTGGGGGGAGGCGGCGGCGGCCACGGCGCGGGCCTCCTGCGGGGCAGGCATGGGAGGATTCAACGGGTCAGTGAGAAACGGGGTGCACCTTCTGGCCGACAGCTTCGACAGGACCGCAGGCGGTCCGCTACGGCACCACAGAGCCATTTCGGCGGGCAACCCCTGTGCGTCCCCACCTCCAGTTGCTCCATCGCCGCCGTGAGCTTGCTGGACGCCACGCCCAGCAGCATCAGCCCGCCCCCGTTCCCGCCGCGCCGCGTGCCCATGCCCCAGCCCGCGCCCTGCCCCGGCCGCATGCTGGCCATCAGCGCCGCCCCGCCCGCCCCCGGCCGCATGCTAGCCATCATGGCCGCGCTGGGCCCAGGGGTGGCGGGGCCGCCGCTGGCGCTGACGCGGGGGCTGGGAGGCCTGCCGGCGCTGAAGGGCCCCGGCGGCAGCGTGGGCGGCAGCACGGCGGGTGTCCCGCCGGCGGTGGTGGGCCGCGACAGGGGCGAGGGGGCGGAGGCGGTGGCAGGGCGGGAGAGGGCGGCCGTGGGCCGGGGCGAGGGCGGCACGTGGACCACCACGTCCCCGCCGGCATCCCCCGCCCCCTCGCCACCGCTGGAGGATGACCACACCCCACCGCCCTCCGACCCGCCCTGCCCCTGTTCCTGCTCCTGCCCCTGCTGCTCCTGCTGCGCGCGCCTGGCCAAGTCCTCCGCCGCCAGCACCCAGCTGGGCACGGACGGAGGGGACAGCTGCAGGCCCCCCGCACCCGCGCCCCGCCCCTTCCTCACGCTCTTGTGCGCGCTGCCCGCGCCGTGGTGGTGCCCCCCTGCCGGGTGCAGCTTGGGCATGGGCGGGGGCACACGTGTGCCCGGCACGGGCGCACCGGGGGGCGTGGGGGCAGGGTCCAGGCGGGGCGCGGGCAGGCCCAGGGCGGCCCCGGGGGAGGACACTTGGCCGGGCGGGAGGGCGGGGGCGGGGAGGGCCTGCAGCAGGGACTCCAGGTTGCTGTTGGTGAGGGCGTCGGCGGGGGCGGGGGCGGCCCCGGGCTGGGAGGTGGTGGCGGCGGCTGCCTGGCGGGCTGTGGCCTGGCGGCGCAGGGTGGCGTCCGGCAGCATGGGCTTCTGCGCCATGGTGCGCAGCAGGTCCATGGCGGCCTGCCGGCTGTCCAGCGCGGAGATGGCGGCCACCTGCGGGAAGGCGAATTATTTTAGGACCCAACAATGTAAACAAATTGGGCAACGCCATGTTGGCAAAGTTCTGTCCATGCACAGTTGTCGCACGGCGCAAATTGCTACGTCTTACTAGAGGCCGTGCAAGCAGGGCGCAGGGCAATTACTTTGGAAGGCGCCTACCTGTGCCTTGAGCTTCGGGTCCGCATCAGGCAGCTTCTCGTCCAGCATGTGCGCCGCCTTGGCGCTGCCCTCCCCGCCGCCGCCCCCGCCGCCCTCCCCGCCTGCGCCGCCCTCGCCCGGCCCCTCCCCGCCCGCGCCGCCGCCGCCGCCGCCCCCTGCCGCCGCCGCTGCCAGGGTGTCCCCGTCGAGCTGCGACAGCGACAGGCGGCGGCGCAGGCGGCCGGGCGCGGCGTGTGCGGCGTGGCGCGCGTTGGCGTCCATGCGGCCGAACAGCACCGAGTCGCCGTACTTGATGGCCACCTGGCGGTGCACACCAACAGCACAGACCGCAGATAACTCGTCACATGACGGAAGCTCACCACTCGTTGACCCTTGTGGTGCGGCATTGTGCGAGTTGATGCAACGAGCTCGCTGATTAGGCATTGTCGATCGTGCTTGGGGACACGCGCCGCCGGCCGTGCACCGCACCCGCTCCCCCGCACCTGTTGGTGCAGTGAACTTGCTGTTTAGTATTGTCTGCGGGATAACGCAACGCCGGCCGCACCACCACCACCCCCTCACCTGCAGCCCCAGCAGCGCGGTGATGGTGACCAGTTTGGCGCCCACCACCAGCATCAGGCCCATGACCAGGCAATACGCCCAGTACGGCACGTACGACGGAGTGGGCAGCACCAGGAAGAACACGGCGATCAGCCACAGCGGCCACGACGCGTGGATCTGGGGACACGGGAACGGGACAGAAAGGTAAACGGGCATCGTAGGACAACAGCCCACAGATTACCTTGCATCCTGTGCGCCAATCGCGTCTGGTGCGGACCCCACAACCGCTGCAAACCCCTCACAACTGGAGCAACACACAGGGACTCTCAGCGTTCTGTTCAGGCACCCCACAAACGCAAGCCCTGACGGCCCTCACCGCATGCGCCAGTTGGCTCTCCATCCCTGCGGCACGGGGTACACGGTGCGGGACCAGCGTGTCAGAGTGCCGGAGCCTTTGAACCAGGTGCTCTGGATCGGATAAGGAGCTTCGGTAGCAACATGCACCTTGCTACATGTCCCCGCCCAGCCCTTTTGGCGCCCACCACAGCTCCCATTAGCCCCCAAGAAACGCACCGCTGGTGACCCGCTGGTGGAAGTCAAAGTCGTGGTTCGTGCCCTTGCGCAACATGCATGTTGCATCGGCTGCCCCTCCAGGCCTTTCCAGCACCCACCGCTGGTGACGAGCTGGTGGAAGTCAAAGTCGTACGCCAGGCCCATCTTCTCGATGAACATGAGCCGCACGTTGTGGTACATGGGGTGCGACACCGACACGCGGAACTGCACCGCCAGGCCCGCGGCCAGGCTGCTGAGGCGGGACGCCGCGGCGCGCAGCGCGGAGCTGGCGCCCTCGGCCCTGTCCTCCAGGGCGGCCACCGAGGAGTGCGTCATGGCGTGCACCAGGGACCTGGGGTCGGGTGTAAAGAGGGGTCGGGCAGAGGATAGGGAAGGCGGTTAGGAAGCCCGTTGGCACCTCGCACGTTGCGTCCCGCGCGCTGCATTTCGCACGTTACTGCCGGGTGCCCAACCCACCCACCTTGACGCCTTCTCCTGCATGACCTTGACGTCCCCGCTGGCGCTGGCGCGCGCCTCCTCCTGCGCCTCGTCCTCCCAGCGCCGCCACGAGGCGACCTGGCGGGGGGAGGCGTGGAGGGGGCAGAAGAAAGCGTTTGCCCTACCCCGTAGGTACAGTGTGCCACACACTATGCCACACTCTGTGCCACGAGGCGACCTGGCGGGGAGACGTAATGGAGGCATGGGAAAGCGTTTTAGCCACTACCCCACGCACACTGTGCCACGAGGTGACATGGCGGGGAGACGACGAGAGAGTTGGGCGGGATGGGCAGGGGACAGCGCTTGTGCGCCCCCACAGCCGCCCTACAGCCCCGTAGCCGCGACCCCATGCACTCTGTGCCGCTGCCCCTGCAACCCCTGGCCCCTGGCCCCCCTGCCCTCAACCTCGCGGCCGTCCCCCGTAGCCACGACGCCATGCACACGGTGCCGCTGCCGCTGCCCCTGCAACCCCTGGCCCCCGGCCCCGGGCTGACCTTGCCCAGCGTGAGCCATATGGTCAGTGCGCAGTAGCAGATGTGGGTAGCTGCCACCGCGAAGATGAAGTAGTGCGTCTCGTGCTGCACGCTGATGGGCCACAGCGGCTCCTTGCCCTTTCCGCAGGTGTCTGTCAGGTTGTACTTCTTGGCATAGTAGGGGTACGAAGACCCGCTGGTGTGGGGTATGCAGATGCGGGCGAGGTCCTCCTGCACGGGGCAGCAGAGCGTGGTGTTTTGACCCGCCGGGGGCCTTGCAGGTAGCGCATCCGCCTTCGGCGCCAGCAACCACAACGTATCAATGGTTGCTTAAATTTCAAAAGCAGCTTCAATTTGGAACGCGGCGGCATAGAGGTCTTGGATGTTGCATGTTCTGCCTGCCCTTGGCTGCAGGGAGCCCCACTGGACACAGCACGGGACTGTGGATTATGCCATAGTCTGTTATGCACACGAGAGGTACAAGGGCCCCGTGGAAGCGCCGTGGTCTGCGGAAAACCGCAGGCTACCCCGGCCCTGGCTCTTGCACATCTGCATGTACATTCTTCTGTATTAGGCAAAGCTATTCAACCACAGCGCTATGCATACCTGAAACACCGTTAGAAGCAGCGATAAGGTCCCGAGGTATAGCAGCTCGTTCTTTAGCGCCCGGAAAGCCGAGAGGAGCCCTTTCCTCTTCTTCAGGTGATGTTCAATAAACTCAATTATGTGTTCAAAGGAGATGGTCACGAGCACAAACCCCACGAGCAGGAGGGCCACGCGCCATCCGTCGATGGCAGTGATAGAAGGCCCCGCTGCCATCCTGGCCCGCTAATCAAGGGTAGAGAGTATCGCCATGAGAACGAGCCGCTCGCTTCAGTGATCCAGTGCCGTTGCTCGCCGCCCTGGACCTTGCGGTCTCTGTGACATGAATTACTATAATGCTAGACGATATGATAGCAACGACGAAAGGGTAATTGTTCCAGGGCAGATTTCCCCTGCTTCAGTCAGGCGCACCGAGCTCGAAGTACGTCAGTCGTCACAGCTCACAAAGAATGCCTGCCTGAAACGCAATTTGCAGTACTCCAAGTTGATAGGCAGAAAACGTCCTTGGCGAATACGATTCCGCTTGGATCCCACACCTGCTAGCAGTTGCGGGTGCAGGCAAGGGAGCCCCCGACTGAGATGGTATGGTCAAGGGAGCCCTGTGACGGCATGGGGAAAGGTTTCTGCCTCTTGGGTGACGCTGGCACCACGATGGCACCGAAGGCACGCGTACATATACGGACAGTCATCAGAATGAAAGTGCACGCAATAGGTGCCTGCGCCCAGGCGCCAGGAGATCAGCATACAATAGCACGCAGGCAGATGCCCTCTCTCCCCCCACGTTTGGGGCAGTTTGGGGAGAACGCCTCGGTCCCGACCTGGGCTCATAGTGGCGTGAAACGCCCGTGCCGCCGCTTGAAATGTGTTATACATTCTGCTGCATTTGTCTGCGTCTAGGTGGTCGCAGGTTAAAGTCTGGCGCAACACACTTGGCCACACATATAACACACACTCACGCTGCCCTTCTGCCTTGCTGCTCTGTCGCTGTCTGTTAAATGGTCCAAATGTCTTCGCTACCGCGACGTCGGCCAGCC
>VFQN01001961.1_pt1 | contig 32991 bp, 30 predicted proteins | sample 3512371 | NCBI WGS metagenome assembly VFQN01 (sample SAMN10412370, study PRJNA504923) | tailings metagenome | isolation source: Replicate 2 from Balatoc abandoned mine | place: Philippines: Itogon, Benguet | collected 2017-08-28 | reverse complement strand
CGTAATCCGTTGGATTACATGAGTGATTGTAATCCGCGATTTTTAGAACGCTACTGATAGACAGAGTGATAGAGGAGGTCGTGCTAGTGTCGGAATCGTTTGAGTGATCAGTTGAAGTCACACCCAAACATTGTTGAAGTGATGAATGTTGATTTGTTGGAAGAAGGTTGGAAATGTAATTTGAAAGTATTTTGATTTCTGGAATTGTTGGAACTTCTTCCTGCATTCTTTCTCTTGATTGAAAAGATTATGCACTATGCGATGCACGGCGCATGAGTAAGAACCGATTTCCTTCAAATTTTCTTCTTTTTTCCATAAATAGAGAGAGCAGGGCTGGCCAAAAATTAATTTTCGCAATTAATTTTAAAGAAAGATTGAATTCATTGAAAGATTAATCCACTCACAATCCTATTACTAACCTCTTCAACTTTACCTCTTCTTCTCTCACTGTGTTTTAAGGAATTCCTCTATTATTTAAGTATTTCCTTAATAAACGTTGCGATAGTGAAGTAATCAATTAATTTATTGCTCGAGGTCTTTTTATTGTAATTAATTTTTGCCCGGCCCTGAGAGAGAGATCGACACATCAAAGATCAACGATCAACGTGCTCGACTATCAAAAGAACAGATGGTGATCAGCCTTGTGTGGATTCTTCTTATATATTGTGTTTCCTTTCCAGGAATTCAATCCTTCCTTCATCCTTCCTTTTGGAGACTGAGAAGAACTGACAAGTCCCTGCAGTCATTTTCTGTCCTGTTTGCACGGAAGAACGGGACTAAACCACCCATTAGAAAGAAAAGGTTTTCTGATGAAATACAGAATCAATCTGATGGTAGCGCACAGTCGGAGGGCAAAACGGGAGTTAGCCAACAGTTAGACTTTCCTCAGATCGATCCGAAGCGTGGACCGTTCCAAGATATCGACCCGAATGAACCATCTGTTTCCCCTTTTGACGAAGTTCTGAAGTCTGACGAGGAACTGGAGTTAGAACGACGTCAACATAAGCTTCGCCAGCAGGCTCTGATGCAAGAGGGATTGAAGACAATGAAGTTGAATGAAGGAGGGTTAGATGCTGAAGGTGAGGCAATGGAGCGGGCCCGCGAACAAGCGGAGCGTATTCGAAACAGAGTCGACGAACAGATTCAGATAATGCAGCAGATGAATCAGATCGATTTAGAGAAGATCGTTCGTAACGGACAGGAGTACTGGGTTCACCCTCTTTACAAAGAATTAGGGATCTCCTTGCCGAACTCCAAGGGTATGACAGAGGTGGAGTTTGATTTGATTGAGAATCTACGTCAGATTCAATCCACCTTTATCGGCCTCAGACCAACGCCTGTTTCCAACAACAGTGACACATCAGATCAGAGTGTCGTCGGAGAGTCACTGGTCTTAGGAGGTAGTGATGTTGATCCAGTCTATTTACCCAACAGCCCGGTGAAGGAATTTGTGAAGTATTATCCGTACGGCTACAATAACCACATCCCTGGTCTCTGCCTCAAGTCTCCATTCGATGTTTTTGGTAACCTCTACCCTCAACCAAGTAGCTATTACAAGCTACTCCCAACCCTCGATGCTTTCCGTCTCACCGAGGAGTTTTGGCGCCAGTTATACGATCGTGAGGACGATCTCGTCGCGCTCTGGTATGCAGAGGACTATCGAAAGGAGCAGGAAATGAAGGATGCGCCATGGTGGAAGCGGGCAATTATCTTCGGATTGGATAACGACGATGGCACGAATCAGTCGTTTGAGAATAAAGTGACGAACTACTTCGAAGCACTGCTTTGGGGAGGCTTATTTCTCTTTTTCCTCAACACAGCCATAGGTCTCACGAATGGCTTGATGAACTACATCTTTCGTCAGGAGTACTTGTTCTTCTTTGAGAACGATTGGTGGGCGCTCCCGATCAAAGACATCTTGCCACATTTGCCACGCTTCGAAGAGGTGAAAGCTGTGAGTCCAAACTACGGAGCCAATTTCCTTTCTAGTCCTCCTCAGTGACAAAGGAGAGTTTGAGAACAGATCGTAGCCAGTGTTGTAATTGTACATAGTTGTTCGCCCTCTACTAAGTTACTAAGTGATGAAAGTATTTTGAAAAACGATACTTCTTCCCGTAAAACGATTAAACGATCGGATATCGAACGACTGTGTTGAAGGAAATTGAATTATTACAGCGTTGAGATCCTCGCCAAATACTCCACACTGCAGAGCCATTGTCATGATTTATACACCCTATCTCTTTACTCTCTTGGTGGTCGTCTCGACGTACCAGACTGAGGCTTGGCATCTGGTAATACAATTTCACTGTTTATTGAGAGTTTTACAATCTCTTTAATTCTGTAGAAACCTTTTCGAAGATCCTCGAGAGTTTTTATGTCTGAGGAAATTCATGAAAATAAAGTCAAGTCGTTTAATCCGAGGGAAGAGGTAGGTGGGTGTGATCGGATTAGCTTTTTCTAACTGAGCGTAGAGACGGAGAATCTTGAAGACCGAGAATTATAATCGCTTAGGGTTCAAGGACGAGAAGGCAGAGGTGAAGGAGATAATGTCACAAGAGTTTACATCTCCACTCGTCGCAGAGCTGAGGAGTAACAAGGGAGTGTTGAAGCGGGGAGATCTCACCGTCAGGCTCGCTGAGTTCTTCGGCTTCTGCTGGGGTGTCGAGAGAGCGATCGCCATGGCATACGAAACAAAATCTCATTTCCCCAATAAGAAAATTCATATCACGAATGAAATCATTCACAATCCTGAGGTATGTCACTCTTTCTGCGCTATTATTTATAAGGTGACGTCACTGCTGGTTTGTATTGCAGGTGAATGAGCGTTTGAAGAAAATGGACATTCACTTTATGGATAAGGGAGAAAATGGTGAAAAGGACTTTAGTACGATTGGTCGTGATGAGGTGGTGATTTTGCCGGCGTTCGGAGCGACGATCGACGAGTTGCAAACACTGGATAAGAAGTACGTCAACACCCATCCCAAAGTTCTCATAATATTCATTTTCCTTACGATTATTAGAGGGGTGCAGATCGTCGATGCAACCTGTCCTTGGGTTAGTAAAGTGTGGAATGCGGTGGACTCGCATCGTCAGAGCGGTAAGACAAGGTTAGCAAGTGATGTCACTTTTCATTTCTCAACTAAGTCTCGAATTACAGTGTGATTCATGGGAAGTATGCTCACGAGGAAACCATTGCCACTGCCTCTTACTGTGACCACTACATCATTGTGAAGGTGCTGTTCGAAGGCTGTGTTGATCAATGTACTCGTTATAAAACTTATGCCATTGCTTTAGGACCTCGAGGAGGCGGAATTTGTGGCAAAGTATATTGTGGAGGGAGGAGACAAGGTATCGTGTGATGTCACCTGATACTTCGTTCTTTGACGTGCTGTGACGTAGGAGGAGTTCATGAAAAAGTTCGAGAAGGCAGTATCCAAAGGCTTCGACCCTGACGTACATTTGAAGAAGGTCGGTTTAGCGAACCAGACAACTATGTATAAGCGAGAAACAAAGGAGATAGGCAGGTAAGTGTGTTGTTCTCTCTCTTTCGGTGAGGCATTTCCTGACATAATGTGACTTCAGAATCCTCGAAATCGCGATGTTGAAGAAGTACGGACCTCAAGATCTCAAGGAGCACTACAGCGAGTTCGACACGATCTGTGACGCGACACAGGAACGACAAGACGCAGTGACGGAATTAGTCCAGCAGAAGGATTTGGACTTCATCCTCGTCGTCGGAGGCTTCGACTCTTCTAACACCGCACACCTCAAAGAGATCCCAGAGAAGTTTGGTGAGTGTGAAGCACGTCATTCTGGCCTGCTTTGACTATTATCATTCTATGTTAGGTGTTCACTCTTATCACATCGACCGTGCTGAGAGAATTCGCCCTGACAATACTATCGAGCATCGATTGACTGACGGAAAGATCGTCATCGACAAACATTTCCTCAAGAAAGGGCCAATGACCATTGGCATCACATCAGGAGCCTCCACCCCAGACAGGTATTAGTTATCCTCGCTTTCTTCTCCTCTGTTTAACCTGCGTCAATGCCAGGTCCCTAGAAGAAGCATTGGAACGAATCTTCATCATGCATAAAATGCTATAAGAAGGGAAATCTGATTATTTACACGAAACTCAAAAGATAGGACTCATATGAACTAACGAAAGTCTGACACTCTTCCCTTCCTCTCCCAGTCTCCATAGCGAGTAGGCTCTGGACGCCTTCCACCACGAGTAGGTCCTCCCCATTCCAACCCCACAGGACCTTCGATAAACATCTCCTCTAACTCCTCCTCTTCTTCCTCCTGGCTACTCTTTGCCACAGGTTCATCCCCACATTTACTCTGACTTGACTTGGTGGTTGATGTTTTCGTGTTTTCTTGCTTGTGAATGACGACTTCTTGCAGTCCTCTGAACCCAAAGAAATTGAAGGCGACCCTGCTTCTGCAAGAGACGTTCTTTGTAACAAAAAAAGATCCCAGTCGAAGTAAATGTCGCATTGAATAGTCGAATAAGGTAGGAATTAGGAATAGAACGAGTAACGAGTAACGAGTAACAGGAATGAGTGAGAATTTACCGGTAAACCAGCTCAATCATTACCGACAAACCGATATAGTACCGACTCAATTGCGATCTTTTCTGTCTTAAAACTCTGTCGACAACTTTATTAAATTCCACTGGACATATGAGCGAATCACTGGAGATTAGTAGCAATAATGGAGCGCATCGAGAAGGAAAAGAGATCACTTTCAAGGAGAGCGCCTATCAGATGTTCTGCACGAGCTACCTCAACCTGCTCCTCTTCGCAACTCCTCTTGCCATTCTCTCCTACGGTCTCGGCTGGTCTGACGTGACCACCTTCGTTTTTTCTCTGATTGCTCTCTGTCCATTAGCTGAGAGATTAGGTTTCGTTACAGAACAGCTCGCTCTGCACACGAACGAGACGATCGGAGGACTGCTCAACGCGACCTTCGGAAACGCCACTGAGCTAATTGTCTCAATCGCTGCTTTGTCCAAAGGCTTATATCGATTAGTGCAGCTATCGTTGCTCGGATCGATCTTATCGAACATGTTGCTGGTGTTGGGCACCGCCTTCTTCTTCGGAGGACTGCAAGAGAACGTGCAAAAATACAACAAAATCTCCTCCCAAGTGAACTCCACCTTGCTCATGCTCTCAACCATGTCCATCTTATTTCCAACAGTTCTGTATCAGTCGGGGAAGTGTTCGAAGTTAGGAGAGCTGGGTCTGTCACGAGGCACCTCACTCATTCTCTTTTTCCTTTACTTCGGATTTCTTTACTTTCAGGTATATCAATCACTTTACTCTCGCTTCCTCTTACCAGCTTCTATCTCTGATAGCTGTTCACTCATAAGAGCGTGTATGACGAGCCTAGCAAGCCTTTGCTTGGGGGCGAGACCTCCACTACTTCACAGGAGGAAGGTCGGACAAATGGAGCGAAGGAAGAAGAGGAGGAAGAGGAAGAAGATGTGCTAGGTTTCCACTATGCTTTGTTCTGGCTTGGTGCCATCACCGCGTTAATCGCGGTGTTGTCAGAGGCGATCTCTGATTCCATTCAGGACGCTGCCAACGACGCAGGCATCTCAGGAGTTTTCATTGCTGCAATTCTCTTACCGATCGTAGGAAATGCCGCGGAGCATGCAGGTAAGTGTCTATAAGAAGAGAATAGTTCTGACTTCACGATCGATGTAGGTGCTGTGATGTTTGCTTGGAAGGGAAAAGTCGACCTCGCTCTGGGAGTAGCTATCGGCTCGAGCACTCAGATCGCTGTGTGTGTTCTGCCCTTCCTCGTTATACTCGGTTGGATGATGGGCAAGGACCTGGACATGAACTTCGGGTCCTACGAGTCTACTTGCGTTCTTCTCACTGTCATCTCAGTTACCTTTGCTATCAAGGATGGCGAGAGCAATTGGTTGTTAGGAGCAACCTTGATTGCGGCGTATTTGATCATCAGCATTGGGTTTTGGGCGCATAGTAACGATAGTCTGAGTTCTAGTGATTAGTAGTGCTTGGTCTCAGTCTTCAAGAGAAACCTTCTTACACTGTTGTTTATTTCATGTGTTGCTGTAATAGTGCTATTATCGCGTCATTCGCGTAACCGTTACCTGTGACGTATTTTTCTGCAACTCTATCGTGCGTTTTATATTTCCGCCTCCGCCAGTCGCGTACGCCAGTGTGTCGCACAGTCAATCAAAACTAAACAAACGAAAGATAAGAAGACGAAGGGAAAGAGGCTAGAAGGCCAGACCAAACATCTCGCCTTCCTTCACTCTTATTCAGACAGCTTTCTATCGATCCCACTTCTCCTCTCTGGTTGTTCTCTTCTTCCCACAAGTGGACAGCCTCGAGAGAATCAATCACACCTCTCAAATCTCTTGTCTATAACAGGTCATTTCCTGTGGACGAAAGAGAGTGGATTGGGAGAACCGACCCTATATTCAATTGAAGTATATTTCGGGTGAATTACACAGGATTTTGTGGTCTCATTTCTCTTATTTGTTACGATTCATCACTCCCTCCTTTATTTACCAATATGAAATTACTGTTATTAATTTTCCTTGGCACGATCACGCTGATTCGACGTGCTCAGAAGAACATCTTCACCCGCTTAGAGGCAAATCCCTCCTCACTGCTAGGCATCCTTCCACAGGACGAACAGGGCCTGAACCTGCGCAGCTCCGTCCACGAAGGCAACATTCAACGTGTGATTTCTATATTGCAGGGAAACATCAAACAATGGAGTTTCATTGAGGCGCAATTGTTGGAGCCTAATGTTAACCTCGCGATGCCTGAAATCTTCATCCCTCTCAAACATCTGACGACAACGCTCGAGATCCTCGGCAACATCTTCTTTATGAAAAATGACTACGACGAAGCCCGAAAGTGTCTTGAGCGTGCATGTCCTTTAATGGAGTTGCTTCCCTCCTCCATTCTCGAGAGTTTCGAATCTGCGGCAGGACAAAGCGGCGGTGATGGTTTGATCAACGAGTTCAACTTCATCTCTGAAAACGAGATCGACGAGACTATTCGGGAACAAATCATCCTCAATAATCAGCAGTTTGTTTCTCATTCCCAGCGAAACCAACCACCTCAACCCAATCAGTTCTATCACTCGACGGGGAAGAACTACGCTGCTGACTGTTTCGAGTTGCTGAGAAATGTGTATATCAAGCTCTATGGACTCAACAACACCTCAGAAAACAATGACTCCGAGGATGTAGCATTGAATTCTGACGAGGAGAAAGTCCGTGTGGATCGGACCGAATCAAGCTCAGACTCTGACAACGACCTGGATGGAGAAAGTAACTTCTCTGGAAGCTATGACGACCTCCCAATCGATGAAGATGATGCGACTGGGAACGACATCGGCGTTACGTCGATGCATGAGAAGTTTATTGAAATTGAGACGAAGATCGAGGAGTTGCGCTCGCCCTTCCAGCATCTTCGCTCTGAACTGCAAATGGTGCAGGATCGCACTTCTCAGTTAAACATTGACAAATTTACCAGCTTCAACGACGCCGACCTTCCGATCATCGAAGAGATTCACGACGAGAATGACGAGGAAGAAAACTCTCAACCGCGGAGCAAAATTCCTAGAGTAGGACGTATAGCACGCCATAATGGAGAGAAGAATAAGCTATCGAGACTTCAGAAAGAATCGGGAACAGCTGACGACAATTCTCGACCTCAATCCTCTGGAACTCCTAATGAGCTGTTGCCGCCAACGTCATCCTTCCTTGAAACTTTGAAACGTCATGTCACGAGCTTCTTTTCTTCATCTGTTTCTCCATCTCGCCCTGAATCCTCAAATTCGTTCGACGAGAATGAGGAGAGTGACATGGACTCGTCTGCGTCCATGAGTGGAACGTTATCGTTCATGCAAGATGACGAGGACGAACTGCGCAGTGACTTCACGTCCTCTTCGGCCTTTCGAGGACTTAGTGGAAGTGCAACGAGTATCATCGCATCTGATCTCGAAGTGATGCTGCGAAAGTTTGTCAGGGAAGACGAAGAAGGACGAAGGGAAATCTTTTATCTCGCGAAGAAATATTACGATGACCTTGAGATGAACTTTCCTCAGGTAAGCTTTACTATTTGCTTTAACTCCTTCGCTTACCCCTGATAAGATGGATGAGAATGAATATTCTGCGAACATGGATCTGGGCACAGTTTATCTCGAGATTATGGGAAGAGTGGTGGATGAAGGTTTTGGGTTTGTAGGACCGGAGTTGGAGAAGTGGCAAGATATCGGTCACAGTTTAGTGACGAAGCATATCCAGCCTATGTCATCTCCCCATTCTTCTTTCGACTCATCATCTGATATGGGGGAAGCAAGTAGCTTTGGTGTTGGCATCATATGGGAAATTGATCCGGAGACTGGAAAGAAGCAAGAGTTCGCGGTTGAACTCGATGGAAGTTATTTCGATGCTTTCACCTTACAAGAAAGAGTAAGATTGTTCGAAACTCAACTGAGTTCTCATATCACTTTCTTTTTGAAATAGAATCGTCTCCTCGTGTTGAGTGCATTTGACATCGCATTGAACCTTGAACCATATGAACAATTTGATCTTAGTCTTGGATTTGGTTTGGGTATTCTGGACAATGATCGCAGCAGACAGCGAGAACATGCTTCCCTATCTTTTTATCATCAAACTACTCCCAACCAACAGCCTCATCTTCTGAATGTCCAAAAGCCAGTCCAATCAACTCATCCGCACTCACCACAGCCTTCTCGACAAAAGAAAGGACGTAAGGAAGAGTCTCCGTCAGCATCCACGAAAGGAATCAAGAAATCGAAGCGGAGTAATGGATCGAAGTCTTCAGCCACTCCCTCATCTGCGTCTTCGACCTCATCTGTTGGCAGTGGGGTTTCAAGCAGTAAAGTAGAAAACGAGCTCGAACCTTCTTTGTTTATGGATCAGGTAAGGCAGTCTCAATGAGAATACTTTGAATTCTGATATTCGTGTTATAGACTTCTGCTACACTTGAAATTCCGGCGGCACTGCGATCTTCGGTCCCGATGATAAAGATTGAAAATGACTGGACCTTCTTCCTGCTGATGTCGTTTCTTGCCTTTACTCTTATTGTGGTTTACATCGCCTACTATCAAGAGTTATTGAAGCGACGGCTCCGACAGCGATCTTCATCGACTCGCAGCCAGAAAAAAGTCGGTGCAAATGGAGCAACACTGACTAACGGAGCAAATGCGTCTGAAACTGGTTTTAGTTTCTATGATATCATATGTTTTATGATGACGGATTGGTACGACTTCTTTGTCCCTATATTTGTGTTGTTGTTGGCGAAGATCTCTTCCCTGTCCCATGACTTATACCAGTCCGTAAAAATAGCATTGAGTCGTTCCCTGGTTCAAGTGACACTTCTTCTACGTGAACGAAGGGAAATGATTTTCCACTCAGCGGCCTTGCCAACCGCCACGAATCATGTGGCTCCTGGCATTCAAACTCCCTCTTCTCTTAACACATTGAATTCAGCAGCGAATAAGCCTCCGCTAAAGAAACTTCCTTCGGCTTCGAGTGATAATTATACGGGAAGTGCAACTCAAATAAGAAAATCGATCAATCCACCTGCTCAGTTACCAAAACCTCCGCCAACCAATCGGCCACCCTCGCCGCATCGTTCAAACACATCGACGCAACCTCAACAAGAGATCCAAAGTAAATCTCAATCTTGGCAGCAGATAATTGCTCATGAAACCACCTCATCAGGCTCAACATCAACATCGTCCTCATCAGTCAGCGAGGGTAAGGCTGAAGCCCGGACGTCCGAGTTGCCTCCATCTGTAAAGCCCTCTAATAATGCGAAGGAGGAGAAAAATTCAAAGAAGAAAGGAAATCAGAACAGCAATCATCAGAATAATGGAAATGCTCATTCCAGTAGGAAGGTTGAGGCGACCGGAGCGAAGCAGTCTTCGGTTGATGTATCAAATGTCGACATAAGTTCAGACAGCGATTTGCATCTTTCAGATGAAGAAAAGGACAAGAGAATAAAGAAGATTGAGTCTGGGAAAGGTTCTAAAGGGACATCGATGTTGGCAAATAGGGTGGAAAACAATTCAGTTGAAGAGATCGTGGTCTCAGAAGAGTTCATGCTAAGTCAACCTGAACAGTATGAAGCCCTCGTCTCCTCGCTTCTTGCGGAAGGTCAATGGAAGGAGGCAAAAAAGAAACCCCCGAAAAAGTCCAGCAACTCCACTGCGAACCCTTCAATTCACTTAAATGCTTCGACTTCTGAATCCAACAAAGAGAAAGATAAAAAGCCTCGCTCTTCGAAGATAGCCGGAAAACCTGTAGATGTCACGTCAAACAAGAGAAGCAGTGTTGGGAATGGCGGTATTAGCTCTACAGTTACTACTGCTGCCAGCAACGTTCATCATACTTCTCCCTCCGCGAACCAAGCGAAAATCGAAGAAACCCTTTCTGCCGAGAAGCGTGCTGCATCTCTGACATTAAATCTGGAATCCATGCTCCCCCCTGCTGTCTTGGAGCATAAGCCATCCTCTTTGCCATTGCCATCCAATCCTAAATCCTGGAAGACTGTGGCAACTCGAAATACAGGTCAAGCGTCCTTAGTCGAAAGGCAAGAGCTCGCTAACTCGGTGACGGAAGAACAAGGGACAGTGAGAGGGGGAGGCGCAGGGAAGAGATCTTCAATTCTGACTTCTTCGATGCAAGGAAAGGAGCTGTCTGAGACGACCTCCACACTCACCACTCCTCCTGAGCTTCCCGCCATGCCTGCCTTGCTCCCAAGTACCACTGTTCCTGCTCTAGGATTTGGATCCGGAAAATTTTCTATGAAAGATGATGCGACCAACCAACTTTCCCTGTCCTTTTCAAGCGGTGGACTTCCCACACCCTCCCTACAATCAAATCCTATAAATTTGGCACATGCTCCCCCTCCTGGTCTGTTAAATATTCGAGCGCAACCGACTTCGTCCTCGGGATATCCTTTACACCTCGGAACATACAATAATCCAAATTTCAATCCAACAAACGGATCCTTGTTGTCCTCTCTCCTAGGAAGTGCCTTAACTGATGATGTGAGGGATGGTTCTTTGTTAACAGGCGCGGGGGTGCTCACCGAAGAAGATGGCGATTCGAACGAACTGTTGAGAGGCATGTTGGATGATATTCTTCGTCCTGCTTCTCCTCCTCTCATGGATCGCCTGTTCAGTGCGAAGACCATATCACAAGAAGCATTGCCATATTCGACAGTCTCAAACCAATCGAACGCTTCCACACTGTTCACCACCAACGATCGAAACACTTCTCATTTAAACTCGACAAATGGACTGTTTTTCAGTAAGTCGTCGATGGAGGACATCATCTCTGACTTGTCGCCAGATGCACCGGTGTTTGAGCCGAACCCAACGCAAACCTTCGCCAGTCCGAACTTACACGAGCAGTTCGCCACCTCATTGACCAATAACCTTTTAAACGACGATTACTGGTCTTTCCCTGGCTCTGACGTTACCAGTACAGGGGATTACGCCAATGCCTCGGAGTATCACCTCACCTCGCAGATAGACGATTTCCTTGCAGATACTCTCCAGTTCCCCGAGACTTCCTCCCCTCCTCACCTCTTTCCTCAACAGCGTTAAGATGTCAATTCATGTCGTGTTGTTGTATTGCCATGTCTCCTCTCATCCTTCAAAGTGCTCTTAACCCAAAGAAATCATATGAAATGAAATGAAGAAACTAAGAATTAACAAGTAGAAATCTAAAACTCATCTCTCTTCTTATATTACATGTCTTCACAAGGATCGGAGCTCGGGATAATCAACTATCATGTCCTTATTTGTCAGAACATCACTCACTTCACTAGGAGTCCAAAGCACTTCGACTGCAAGAACGTTCTCTCCCTCATCTGTCAGCGCCTCAGAGGCTAATGCTTGTAAGCAACTCGCCACATCTTTGACGGAGCGAAAGTTTTTGTAGTCCAGCGATCGTGACTGTCCTCGAATCGCCGCGACTATTGACACAACTGCCTTCGTTGCTCCGCCGCGTTGTTTTCCCTCAGTGACATCGATGATACGATCAGAACTGACAGAGATTCTATTGTTCGTCGTCTCTTTCTCGAACTTGGCTCTCTCTTGCACAGCAAGTTGTTGGAAGAAAGGCTCTGCCCTTGCTGATTGACCTGGACGAAACTTCTCTCCGGTAATAGAGGCAGCCACCCAATTTGTTTGTTTCCTTAAAAGATTGAGGCTCGCGTCAGAGAGTAACTCCGCGATCTCTGTTCTGCCTGTTACCACGCCTCTGCGCGAGGCGAGGGCAGCGAAGGTTTGCATGACGTTATTCGAACGCGTCCAATCGTCATCCAAAGCAATCTGAAGGCGAACAACACTCGCCCCTTCCCCTAAGGATCCGACATCGCCGTCGTCACTGAAGTCACTGCCCCCGATGCGATTCTTGAGGAGCAGGTAAGCGGCGTAAGCGAGGCCGCCCATCAAGAGGATATTCGGGTTGAAGAGAGAGAAGGGAGAAATGCCATAACCCCAACCAAACCCAAAGCTTGGAAATCCAAAACCAAAGGAGAAGGGCGAGAAGAGTGGTGCAGTGGGGACGATGATGGTGGGAGAACTGTAGGAATAAGAATTGCCCATCGAGTTGAGACGAGTTGAAGACCGATAAGAAGAGGAGGATCGGAACGAAGACCCTCCAGAGCGACTGCCAGACTGTGCAGCAAGGGAGTCGCTGGGAAGTTGAGTGGAGAGAAGCGCGGAGGACAGAAGAGTGATGGAGGCTAGCTTCTTCAAGTCAAAGGACTTTGAGATTCTCTTGAATGGGGAGGACTTGCTGACTTCAGCATAATCTTTCTCAATCATTCCTAATGAATTGCGTCTCACTCTGGTCATAGCAGATGGAAGAGGTTTCCAGGCATTGCTGAGATGTTGGAGGAGTATTAAGAGAAGAAAGCAGACTGCAGTTGTGTTGCGCTTCATCTTCGTTGAGGAAAGAAATGATCTGTAGTTGTTCACTCGTTGAGCTCGTTTAGCTGGCGTAGTTGTCTATTGTGTAGTATATTAGGTATTATATTATATAGGTAGACGGTTTACGAGTATCACCGCACTGAGGCAACTTCAAAGAACTGAGCTGTCAAAAAGAAATCCTCATTAATTCCTCAAAAACTCCAAGAGTTCCTTTCTATTTCCTTATTTATTCTAGAAAAACCTTCGCCACGTCATGCGTCTTTCTGCGATGTACTAATAAAAGAAGGGTTATTCTGAACCAAATGTGCGCCGCGCACAAAAGCACCAATTTTTTGAATAACGGAGACATAGAGATATTGAGACAATGGAAGAAATCTTATCCCAGGCAAAGGAGAAAGGGTTATACGTTGTGAATAGCGAAGAATCTACACTTGAGCGACTGGAATCTGACTACCGCAATGTCGTTGAGAAAGTAGACCGTCTCTGTGAGGTAATAGATCCTGACGAGAAGCCCTTCCAATCGAAATACGAAGCTCGAGACTCTTTGGATGAATATTTGAAACAATTAGAGGCGAATAAGACTATAGCTAAATTGGAAAACAAAGTTGAAATTGTGGACAAGCTAAAGCAGCTCATCGCTCAGGTCCAAACGCGTCTGGGTTCGATTTCTTGGGACTGTGAAGAGCCACACAACGCACAGACAGATCTAGAAATGGCCTGCAACTTCTATTTTCCCAACCTAGTATTGGAAGTTGAGGGTTTGGTCGGGCAAAGAGATGAGCTCCTGTCTAACCCTGCGACAGCTGAGAGCATAAACCCTCTCGAGGCAGCGAACAGTGTCACGGCACCCAATCTACCAGAACTAACCAGCTCTTCGTATTTCGATGCGATGAAGTGTTTAAATCTTCTCGGGATCTTGTGGGCAGGACGCGGTCAGCCCTTGAAGTCGTTGTATTATCTCCTAGGTGCGAATTCCTGCTACTCGAAGTACCGGAACTCAATCGCTCTGACGCAGTCTCCCTCCGTCAAAGATGCAAAAGAGATAGAAAACGTATATACTCATAATTTATTCTATTTAGCTCAGGCGTACGGGAACCTGAAGGCGATGAAAAAGTCGTCGGAGTACTGCCATCAGACGCTGCAACGTCAGCTGACTTTAGGGCTCGCGGACATCAAGAATGCCTTAGAATGGGTGAAAAACTGTTGTGGCATCGGTGACTACTATCTAGCTACACAACAATATTTTAGTTGCTCGTGTGCGCTGCTCTCTGCCGAGAGAGTGTTGAAGGAGAAGGTCATCGCCACATTGTACGAGGAGATGGAGAGACAGCTGCCCTCCTCAGAGACATCGGTCGGGAAGTCAAATCAAAAGCCCAACTTCGTGCAAGGAAGCCTAAACGCCGCTGAGAGCGAGGCAGATCTCCACCGTCGCTTCGCCATCCTTGATGTGCAGATCTTGAAGCAGGCGGCTCAGAGGGTGAAGGAGCTGCAGGCCGCTGACTCGATGGGCGTTGACCCTGCCCTAGTCTCCAGCCAATATGTCAACGAAGAAGACAATGAACGCTACACAGCATTGAAGGCTGCAGTGCGTGATGAGAAGGAGGGAGAGAAGGTCGCCTTTTTCGATGATCTGTGGATCGCTGTGATGTCTCTAATGCGGGTAGATGACGTCAACACCTTCGAAGATGCGAGGAAAGTCTTTCTTCGGGCTGCGGCTCGCATCGATTCTGCGAAGAAATATTACGTCTTGGACGGTAAGTCAACTTCACCTGGCGTCTAAATAGTCTCATTGTTTTGGCAGGATACGTCACTGACCACGTCATCTTGGTACAAGAACACTCCAAACTCTTTCACCACCTCAACGCCTTCGAGTCAGACTACAAGCGGAAATTAGCGATGGAAAGCCGTCGCATAGAGCTGCTGGGTCCCATCATCAGGTCTTTGAACATCGTATCCTACGAGGTGCTGCACAAGCAGGTGACGTCATCTCCTCTTCTCTTTCCCTCTCTTTCTCTTATGAGTGGTGTAGATCTCCTATGAACTCGGGGAAACAGCCTTGGCGCTTCTTGATTTGAAGTTAGATAAGCTGCGAGGTAGCGCTGGGACCGTTGATGAGAAGAGTCTAAAGAAGACAGAGATCCTCAAGTGCAACGAATATGCGAAGCAGGCTTGTGTCTTCTTCGCTCATTTCACCTTTCTGTACGCTCAATCGAAGGATCGCAAGGTAGAAAATACCATTAGCACCCTCGAAGGCTTGCCATTGTATGATTTGGCCAACCGATTCTGCTCAGAGCCTGACGAGACTCTCATCTCAGAGGAGGAGGTGCGGCCGTTTCTCAACGCGAACTTCTTGTCTTGTCGAGTGCTGTCGAAGGTGATCGCTCACTCCACGTCTCTGCCGCCTTCTTCCACGGATCGAAGTCGCGCCTCCTTCCTTATCGCGTGTTTGCATCGTTACGAGTGGATCGTTCGCTTCGCCCCGAAGATCTGCGAGCGTCGCGGTCTGATCTTGCAGGAAGTGTTTGGTGAGGAGTTCCAAATCTCACAAGACATGGTGAAGCTTCTGCCCTCGAAGATCGATCGCATGTGCTATTTAGGGGAGTCCGGACTGTCCCTGTGATCGCTGAGTAGGAGTGTGGTGTGTCTGTGAACAGTTAATTTATTTATCAAACGAAACACTTAATATCTACATCAAAGAAGGAATCGCTTCGTATAGAATGGAAATGCGATCCGTGAGCGAGTCAAACCAAACTGTGGCTCCTCGCAACTGATCGCAGAATCAATGCTTGAGATTGTTTCCGGAGACTGAGATGTTCATCGCTCTAAGAAATGAGGTTACGCAGTGATGAGATTAACAACACTCAAAAGGAAAGAGAAGCGAGTGACATACCTAGGGTTCGACTTCTTCCCAGTGGACGAAGACTTTCCTCCTTCGGTCATCTTCTTGAACAGTTTCATGCGCTCTTCGCCGAGTGCTTTCTCCATGACATTTCTCTTATCGATATTCTTGAGCTCTGGTTGAACTGTGAACAAGTAGCCATGACTCGTCGGAGCTCTCGCACGATTGTGCAGCTGGGGCTCCTTCTTCGCAGTTCCTCCAGATCCTCCTCCCCCGAGAATGGACTGTAAACTGCCGTAGTCGCCAGTAGTATTACCCGCCGAGCGACTGTTCGTCGAGTCGGAGTATTTCCGAACCAAGGCAGCCTTCACTTCCTCATTTTCTGTATGAGCGAAGGACACTCCCTCTCCTGTGCCTTCTGTCTTGCTGAAGATCGGACGACTCCACTTGTCCATGATTTCCTTCAGCAATCGTTTGTTCTCAGGGGTCTCCATCTTATGCTTTCTCAGAGCCACAATAACGTATCCTATCGGCATCTTGTCGTTGCCGCGTTTCAGATGCTCGGTGAGGCAAGGGAGCTTCCGCAGCATGTCATAAACAGACGTTCTCAGCGACAGCGCAGGCAACGTAGACGCGTTCTTAGGTTCAATCCAATCCCTCAAATAGCACAGAAAATCCTTCTCTAAAAGGGTATTATGAAGATCTTTCATCGCAACTGCTCGCTCCACTGCTGGGAGGAGTTTGAGCTTGTGCACCGCTGGCTCCTTCTTTCGGAAACACTCATCATCCAGCACCACTGCCTGAGCCATCTTCTTCAGTAGCTTCTCTGCCATTATATCCTTCTCGGCATCAGAAAAGGCTTTGAGTTTTGGCTTGCGTATCTCGTTGAGCGTGACGGAGAGAGGGTCGAGGTCCTTCGTCTTCGGCACATAACTGCTGCTAGACGCCGCCTTAGATGCACTACTCGACTTTCCCTTTGAAGGTTTTATTGGTCGGTCGTCGTCAAAATTCTGTTGATCTTCATCGTATTCGTTGCGCACGTCAGCCAGGTCGTCGTCTTCGTCGATGAAGTCTCGATCGTCCTGTGTTTCCCGCACATCCTCCCCCGAATCATACTCATCACCACTGCTGGCATAATTATCTTTCTCATTCTTTCCTTCTGTCTTTTGTAGCTTCCTCTCCTTCTTACTGCCTTTCTCTTCCCTTCTGCGTTTCTTCGCCTTTTTCAGGTCCTTTTTCCTCGGAGCACTTTCGTCGTCACTGTCGACCAATCGACTCTCGGATATGCCCTTTTTCGATCCCAGCTTCTTCAACTTGCCGCCTCCACCAGCAGAGGGTCGATCGTCATCAGAATCTTGGAAGAGATCATCTTCTTCGCCTCCGAAAATAGCAGTTTCGAGCGAGGGTTTATTTGCATCAGTCGCTTTGTTCTCGAAAATATCATCATCACTGTCTGCTCCAAAGATTTCCTCTTCCAAATCACCCATCTTGTTCGCAGTTGAGGGCTAGAGGACGTCTGAACTGTCTGAACTGTTTGCGGTCGTTTGGGTTGTTGTGAGAGAGGTAACGATAAACACTTTTTCTGAGAAAAGCGCTTTGCAAACATGCCGTGCACCGTGCTTTTCCCGAGTTCATGATTTTGAATGAAACAATACACTGATATTGTTAGACTCTCTAGACTTCTATAGTTCTCCATGACTCTCTCCATATTCTCATGGATCTCTTGGATTTTATTGGTGATTGCTTGGACAAGTCAATCCTTAGATCCCATAGATCCGAAATCACCTCTCAATCAAAGACTGCCGGACTGTACTGCTGGAAACTATTCTCGCACTTTCAAGAAGACTAACTGGAAAGGCTTAGTATGTCCTATGATCAAGGATGAGATAGGATTCCTGGCAGAATGGACTGCATTCTATGAGATGATGGGTTTTGACCATGTCATCTTCTTTGACAATAACTCCACCACTCCTCTCTCTGAGCTGGACCCGTGGATCTCGACTGGATTTGCTGAAGTCGTCGCACACGGCGTTTGGTGGGAGCATGATAAAGGTCTGAAGCAATCTCTCACTAGAAGCAGTGGGAAAAGGCGCTTCAATGATATGATGCGTGTGAAGTTTCTGTCTGAGGTGTTTTGCAAGAAGAAGGCCATAGAGCTCAACTACGACATCTTTCTCTCCGTCGACTTGGACGAGTTCGTTTTCCCCCTCCAAAGAGGGGTGACCCTCATAGATGAGATGGCTGAGTGGTTCTCCTCGACGAAGAGGCGAGTGATGTCACTGTCCAAGCTCAACTTCAACCCTGTGCCTCACTTCCTCGAACCCATCAACCTGCTCGTCATAGAAGCCTTCCTTGTGAGAATGAGTGCTGCTAATAGAATGAACTATTACAAGAATATTATGCCTAAAGTGGCGTTGTGGCTATCAGGGAGAGAGAACACAAAGCACTTCTCAAACTACACCTTGGAGTACATCGTCCATTGCTGCGACTTCCACGGCTGTAACAATCACGAACACAAGCCTTGTGGCACAACATTAAAAGATGGTACTATAAAGCATCTCTAATCCCTCGTTGTTTCGTGTAATGTGTTGTGTAGAGCGCTGGAACCTTGAAGGAAAGCATTTGAAGTGGAAGGCAACTCCTCTCATTCACCGTAAGAATCTCCCTGATCACATGATCTGATGCTGACATAACCATAACATGTGTCTAGATTACGCGAGAAGCATGGAGAAGTTTATGTTAAAGCAGAAGACTTGGGACACTGCGTCAGGGGAGAACACTCGTGGCTATGACTTCTACGCTTTCCTCGACAGAACAGTGGGTCACACCTTCGACGACAGCGCGCTTCATTGGACCTGCCAACTCAGAGAGTTGCTGCGGAATCGCACGTCAGAGAAGCACTTCTTGCGCGCTGGGGACTTCTGGTATCGAAACCCTGAGTTCGGCAGAACGGTCTCTGACCCGAGGAAACGCGGCAGGAACGGCGCTGGCTTTGGCAAGTATCTGAGTTGGTCAGAGATGAACCCTTATCCTCCCGGAGACACTTATCAGAAGGCTCATCGTCCCTACGATCCGAAGAGCGAGGAGAAGGCGAAGAAGAAGAGGTGAGGAAGAGATACAGCGATAGTTTAGGATTAGAGTTGGTGGCGTCGAGCGAGTGACGAAACAAGCTGCGACAAACAAATAACACGAGGAAGAAGAAAGAAGGAAAAGGCAAAGAGAAATGACTACCTATCTGATCTATTGTAGGAAGAGATTGATCGCCGCGAGTCCCTTGTGCATTATTACACCCAGTCCACAGGATTCTTGAAGATCTGAAGGATTTCGTGCTCTTTGGAGCCTGGCTGAGGATGATGATCGTACTCCCATCGGGCGATCTCAGGCAACGACATGAGAATAGACTCAATGCGACCGCCAGTCTTCAGACCGAAGACTGTGCCTCGGTCATAGACGAGGTTGAACTCCACGTATCTTCCTCTTCGCAGAAGCTGCCAGCGCTTCTCCTCCTCTGTAAACTTATCGTCTTTGTGTTTCTGAACGATTGGAGCGTAGGCTGGAACGACGGCCTTTAGACAGTCTTCCGCGAGGTTGTAGAGCTTCTCAGGGTCTCTGTCGTTGAGATCGTCGTAGAAGATGCCGCCCAGACCTCTTGTCTCGCCACGATGAGCGATCACGTAATACTTGTCTGCCCACTTCTTGAACTTTGGATAGAACTCAGGGTCGTGCTTGTCCAGGGTGTTCTTGTACACGCCGTGGAAGTGCTTGATGTCTTCTCTGTCAAGGTAAGAGGGAGTGATGTCAGTGCCACCTCCGAACCACCACACGCCTCCGTCGGTCTCGAAGTATCTGTAGTTGAAATGCATTGTTGGGGCATGCGGGTTGCGTGGATGCATAACGGAAGAGATTCCACAGGCGAAGAAAGGCACGCGCTCTCCGGGCTTCAACCCCTTGGCTCTGTCCACGCCTCTCTCGGTAGCAGCGTGCAGTGCCTCTTGAGGCATCGTTCCATAGACCACAGACAAGTTCACGCCCGCCTTCTCGAAAGCCTTTCCTCCCGAAAGAACTCGGGAAATGCCCCCACCGCCTGTCTCGCGCACCCATGCGTCAGTGCGAAACTTTCCCACGCCGTCGACCTCTTCAATAGCTTTGCAGATCTCAGCCTAAGAACCAAGCGATGAGCAAGCTCTGACCAAGCAATGAAGTGAGTGAATACCTGAGCGTTTCTACACAGCTTCTCGAATTTTTGTCGCATGACGGCATTTCCGTCGATTGCCTTGACGAGGGTCTCAGGAATGTCCTGCACAGGAGAGTGATTGTCCCAGAGAGAACTGTGCTTGTCTGCTCCGCCGTTTAATTTAGTAATTAGACGGCGAGGATTCTGTTGTAGTTTAAAAGCGAAGGTGGTGCTGGATAAGAGGACCACCAGACAGAAGATGACGAAGATGTAGATCATGTTGTTGATTGGTATTGATTGTCTATTGGATGACTGTTGGCTGACTGTTGGGTGATTAATTTGTGCGATGGGTTGTCTGTTGTGTCGGGTGGAGGGAGGAGAGGATGAAGGAGATCTTTTCAGTTTGCAATGGAGGGATATGTCTAAGATATCCTTGCTTCAATGAATGTCGTACGACTAATGTCAAGCGGTTCCTAGCTCCCAGCACGATAGACCGGCGATTACAATGCCGGGATGGTGGGAAGACACACGCACCTCATAGCGCCAAATAATAATAAAGCATTCGAGAGCAACACAATAAAATACACAATATACATACATAGAGACCAGAGACCAGAGATCAGAGAACAGAGACCCACGACACTTGATAGAATGTATAAGAGACACTCTTAAACCTCCACTGACATTGCAGCAGAAGGAAATTTTGAAAAAAATTATATTAACAATCAAGTCTTTCTAGCGACGATAATCATATTACATGTTGACAGAGACCTCCTACAATACAGAAGAAATAGAAAACAAGGAAAAAGGAAGAAGGAAGTGAACAAAATACTCGGTTTAGTCGATGCGAATCGTGTATCCTGCTTCGCTGGGAATGTAGTTGTCAGGCTTTTGGTCGGTGGCGTAGCTGTTAAACCAATTACGCACTTGATCATAGCGCCAGACATCCATGTCCATCTTCGAATAGTTTCGGATCTCGTAGTCGCGGTCAGAGGGACGCTTCTCTCGGTCTATCTCCAACGTCTTCTGGTGGCTGAGGTTGCGACCTGTCGAGACGCGGAAATCCTTCTCATCTGTTCTCTTTTGCTTTAGTTGGCTACTGATTTTGGAGACTTTAGTCGTTAAATCAAGAATCTCTTCGCTGCACCTCGCGAACTCTTTCTTCTTCTTCTCGAGTAATTTCCTTCGCAGTTTCTCTCGCTTCTCAAGCTCTTCAGGAGAAAGAAGCAGTTTACTTCGTTTGAATTCTTGAGTGGCTGACATTCCTGCCTGCTCTAATAGGTGGGTAGAGTCTGGTGATCGGATCGGAATGAAAGAAGGGCAGTCTGGTGTATTGAGAGCGTAACGGCATAATCGCGTCCTCATTGTGGAAGACTCACTGTCTCTGGCTAGTGCAGGTTTTCTCGCTTTAGAAGGTTAGGGTGTTGTAGCGAGAGAGTTGAATCGTCAGATCTCACATATACAGTATACAGTATATAGTATATAGTAGAGGTAGATAGTCTAGAGGTATTGTCATAGTATTGTAGAGATAGCTCTATACTAATTATTAGCATCGCCGTCTATCTATCGCAGTCTCATAGCAGACTTAGCAGCTCTACTCATGGCCTCTTCCACACATCGATTAGTTCTCACGTTACTCGTGTTTCTATTCTCTGGGACTCGTTCTTGGCACCTCCCTCCAAACAAACCTTGGAAATCGATTCTTTCGACCTTATCTATCGCCTCTTCCCTCTCCCTCCTTCCTCAAATTACCCTCCCAACTGCAACCTGGTCATCTGAGATATCTTACTCTAGCGAGAAAGTGCAGCAAATCCCTCTGTACACTGAGAGAAGCGCCAATGTCGTGCCCTTCTCTGACATCTCTCGTGGATTCAAGTTACTCCGACCCTTTGGCTTTAACGAGTTCGAAGGAGCGGGCAGCGGCTATCTAGTGAAGTTCTCGTCTCTCTTCGATAGTAAGTCACACTCCTGTCTTCTGAGCTCTGAGTGACGTGGAGCGTGTTAGTCGATGAGAATGTTGTCGTGGGATATTCTGACGCAGCGGCAGACAAGAAGTCCATCGTTGATTATGGTAATGTTCCTCATACCGTCTTATTAAGCCCTCTGACGTCGCATGACCTCTCTCTCTCTGTTAGGACCGCTAGAGAAGATCGGAGAAAAGCTAGCGAAGAAGAGAGGTGGCAAGGTAGTGGAGGCTTCTGTGCGGGAGACAGAGGGCATCACCTTCTATCAGTTCCGATTCGAGTATCCGCTAGACACGTCACTGCCTCGCCCACGAAACATGAAGTAAGAGTTGTAGTTTGTCTGTCGCGTGTCTGACGCTGTGTTGTTCGTCAGAGCGAGCAACAGTATGGAGCTGTATCAATTGTGTGTTGCGAAGGGAAAGCTGTGGTCAGTCCAAGCAACGGTGAGTTTCTCAAATCAACTGAAAGTAGTTTGTTCCTTCTGATTGTGATTGACTGTTTAGAGCAATGACAAGCTGTTCCCAGCGCATGAAAAGACTTTGAGAATCGCATTATCCTCTTTCATCCCACGACTATAGACTGTAGTCCTCCTGCTAGGAGATAGCACAACGACCCACACTACCACTACCACAACAAACATAACAACCAACCACAGCAACACTGCGACAACTGCATATTCCTTTTGTAAGTAATAATTTCAATCAGCGAGTCACTGGACTGCTTTTTCTTATTTTCGAAATGCGGGAGAAGCGAGACTTGCCATTGAGGCAGATGATGTCAGAGGCTTCTTCAGAGACTTCGTGGACGACGACATCGAAGACACGCTTTCGTTATCGCCACCTCCGCCAGACGAGGCTGTGCCCGTCTGTTTCTTGGCTTGTCCGAGCTCCGTGCTGCGACACCTCGACGCAAAGTTCAGCGAGCAAATAGTCTCGCCGAGGTTATAGATTGCCGGACTAATGTTGACAAACGTCAGAACTTTCGAGTTTCCGCCGAGAGAGTCCTAGAACAGCATTCTAATCTCTCGAAGATAGGATAGGAGGGGTCATAGCACTAACCTGCAGCAAGAAAGTGAGTTTGGAATTGCGGTATGGAACATGCGTCGCCTTTTTATTCCCCAAAGCACTGATGACGTCTCCCAGACACGATAAAGACTTATTGATGTTTTGAGCTTCTTTCAGGCGGTCACCTGTGGCGTCAGTCTTACTGACTCGCTCAGAGCCAGCCAGGTCGATTAAGTGTAATTTGCCTACTCTGACGTCAGCAAGGCTCTATGAACTAATAAGAGTAAGAAACTTACCAAAAGTCGTGGAATTATCGAGTTTATTGATCCCGCGACACGTCACAGTGAGGATAGAGTGACTGCGACTCGAATGCTCGTTCATGTCATGCGATCCGACCGCTCTGTTCGCCTGCCCCAGCTTCATCAGATCCTTCACTTGCTCCGGAGAGGTGATGACGATTTCCGTCAGACCAATGACTTGATTTCCTTCCGGGGTTTGGCGAATGTCGAGCTTCTCTTTCTCTTTGGCGTGAGAGGAATCGAGGAGATCTCGGATGCTCTCGTTGTATATCTCGAGCATTGAGAGGGATAGCGTGTAAGAGCTCGTCTCCTTCGTTGACTCTATCTGCTGGAAGAGTTCGTTAATAGCGCGGGGGGAAACTCCTCTGTTGTTTCCATAACCCTCCATTGTGTACGTCTTTCCCGAACCGGTCTGACCATACGCGAAGATGCAAACGTTGTAGCCATCGAGAACAGAGACACACAAAGGCTGCACCGCCTCGAACACTTCCTCCTGAGTACTACTCTGTCCGAAGACGCGATCATACTCGAACTTCGTCTTTGTTTGAGCATCTCGCTGCACCAGCAGTTCCTCGTCGTTCGGAATCTCGGTCACATCTACATCCTCACCAGAGCGTCGCTCCACCTCTAAGATCGGTCGCACACGACAGATGACACGTATGTTTCCTTGAAGCTCCAGCAGCTTGTTGTGAATCTTCTTGCGTAACTTCCTCTCTTTGGTATAATTGGCGAGGTGCTCATCCCTCTCCGCATTCGCCTGACTGATCATTTGCTGCATCTCAGCCCTGAGCTGAGCAAGAGCACGATCGATAGCCTCTTGCTTCTCTTTCTCTTTTGCTTGGATCGTTTGCTCGAGTATCGCCCGATGATTATTTTCGATGGATGCCAACTCGCTGCGAAGGGAGGAGATCTCATCTTTCAAAGAGGTCACGATCGTTTGATGCTGGGTCTCCAAAGTTTGGATTTGCGCGTTGAAAGATTGCTCCAATCGAAGTTGAAGATCGGCTTTGTCTCGTTCGTTCTGTTCTGCGAGTGTTTTGAGCGCGAGGTCTTTCTCCTGCTGAAGAGAAGAGGCTAAGTCGGAGAGTGCATTCTTCTTTTCTTCGTCCTTCGCCGTTGAGAGTCGCTCGATCTCTGTTCGCTTCTCCTGAGCGTGAGACTCCTTCTGCTGTGCAAGCTTCGACTCAAGTTCTTGCTGATGATTCTTCGTAAGCTCTTCCTTCTCTGTCTGATGTCTTTCGACTAACTGCGATCGCTGGGCAGTCAGCTCACTCATTTTCTCTTCCTCGAAGCGCTTCTTCGCAGAATCCAGTGCAGCGGTCAACTTCTCCTCGTGTTGCAATGAAAGCTCTTGGTTCTGAGTGTGAAGCTTCTCTGCGAGCTCTTTTTGATGATCTTCGCTGAGTTGTACTTGCTGACGTTGAAGATGTTCAATCTTTTGATTGAGCTCATCGATTTGCGAGGATAAAGACGTTCTCAATGAATTGATCTCTTCTTCTTTGTTGGATTTCAATGACTCGAGTTCTTCCGTGCGTTGCTTGTGCAAAAGCTCTTTCTCCTGAGAGGAGGATTCAGACTGCTGTGCGAGGCGCTTTTCGAAGTCTGCGGTCGTTTGCTCAAGCAGCGCCTTCTTGCTCTCTTCTAAGGAGCGGTTCTGTGCCTCTAACTCCTCGATCTTCTGCTGGTAGATCGTAATCTGATCGCTGACATTTCGACTGTTCAATTCTTTCAGCTCTTGCAGCTCACTCTCATATTTCGATCGAAGGCTTGCCAGCTCGCTCTGATGATTTGCAACTGTCTCATCACTAGATGCTTTGCCAGCTGAGATGCTTTTATCCCTCTCAGAGATTTCTCGTTGAAGTTGCTCTTTGCACTCAACCAACTCTTTTACCTCAACCTTCTGTCTCTCTACCTCCTCAATCAACTCATTTAACCGTCTTTGTAAGTCCATGTTCTCTTGTCTTGACTTCTCTAACATTTCTTTCTGCTTCTGCAGCTCTTCCTCCTTAGTCGCTTCGACGGTCTGAATGCGCTGACTAAACTCATCACACTTCCTCTGGCTTTCCGCAAGAGAGCTTTCCAATTGATGAATTTGTGACAATAACTGCTGCTTCTCTGTTTCCTTCTCGGTATTAGCGTGTCGGGATTTGAGACTCTCTTCTTCCGCCAGGCGGGAAAGTGAGTTGCTCGAGTCAAGGACACGCTGATTGGCGAGCTCCAAATCTCTCTGTAGCTCCTCCTTCTCTTTTTGAAAAGATTTCAGCTTATCCAAATTGATTTCCCTCTCGCTTTGCAAAGAGAGAACCTCCGACCTCACTTGTTTGAGTTCATTTTGCAAACTGACGATGACGCGAGCCTCCTCCTCGCCCTTCGCCTTGTTTTCCGAGACTTGCACCCGCTGTTGCAGTTGCTCTTCTTGTTGCTTGATAAGCTTTTCCTTTTCGCGTAAATCAAACTCGAGATTGACGATCTTCGCTCTCAGCTCCTTCTGGTTCTGGTTCAACGTCTCGAGTTGCTGCTGCTGCTCGGAGGAAGTCTGGTCAGAAGGCTTCTGTCCCTTCAGAGGCGAAGAAGGGGGCGAGAGCGCTGAAAACGACGGAGAAGGTGCAGATGAAGCAGTCGGACTCGACAATGGGTTCTGAGAAGAGGAGGAGGCGACAGAGCGATCTGCCAGTTCAGCGATGGAGTGTTCTAGCGCATGAACCTTCGTAACCAACACTTCATTCTCACGCAATATTTGCAATATTCTCTCGCTACTCTTTTGCTGCTGCAATTCGGTCTCTGCAGCGAGGCGAGAGTACTCAGAGACCAAGCTATCGATGGTCTCGTTCTTCTGTCTTTCCTTCACCTCCACCTCCGCCTTGAGGGAGACCAAGTCGTTCTTTACTGACTCAAACCTCTCTTGCAGCTCTTTATAATTCTTTTTAACGACATTTAATTCGTTTTTCTCATGTAAGATGGCGCGCAGTTGCTCTTCCGTCTCTGTCAGCGAAGTCTCTAACACCTTCTTCTCGGATAGGAGCTTCTGGAACAACAAATTCGACTCTAAACTACCCTCAGGACTATTACCTCCGACAGAACTAGCAGAGTCAGGAGACTGTTGCTTTAAAAAGGCGATTTCCGCGTCTTTTTCGGCGATGAGCAATCTCGACTGCTTCGAAAGCTCGAAGTGCTGCATCTGAGCTTCGTCGAGCAATTTTTTATATTCATCTAATTCTTTTCGTATATTTTGAACACCACTATTAGAAACTTCGGAGACACTGTCATCTTCGTCTCGGTCAGTGGCAGTGAGTGAAAGAAGTCCATTTCGACCTTCCGCGTCCAAATTTTCCAGAGCCTGGGCAACCATGGAGGTTGCACTCTGCCAAAATCCACTTGCCAACATCGTAGACTCTTCCTATGGCCTGTCGCAGAGTTATTCGCTGTCTTTCGTCTCTTTTGACTGTTTTTTCTTTCTTTTTTAAAATTCTCTGCGGCGAGGCGTAAATTCAGGGGGCGCAAGGCGGAAAATCGTTACTGAATATTACCGGCACAGCAACTACCGATACCGGTAACCTGGCAGACTTTATACAGTTAAGAAAAACGTGTAAACAAGCGGACGAAAGAGATTTAAACTCGGGAAACAAAGTTAATAGACCGAATTCAACCTCATAGAGTTGAAGTTAAGGGAGCGAGAAGATTCAACCTAAACACTTATTTTTCTCTTTTCCAGTTCAGAAGTAATGAAGTTTTGCAGTCCCCCTTTCGGAACAGCTCCAGCAAAAGAATTCAGCAAATCACCTCCGTAGAAGAGGGCAAAGGTGGGAAGTCCTTCGACGTTAAACTGCTCCACCAACTCACCACTTTGATCAGCATCGATCTTTACAATGTCCACCTTTCCCTCCAACTCTTGCGCCAACTGATCTAATATAGGGCTCATCATCTACAAGAGAATAAAAATCGATCAAGAGTTATCAAATCAATTAACATCTCCACTCACTTTGCATGGTCCACACCAGCTCGCGAAGAAATCTACCAACACAGGTCTTTCATTCTTTAATACTAGTTTTTCAAAATTTCCAGTTGAACCAACAGTGATAGCTTGGCGTATCGACTTCGGTTGGATCTTTTGCAGGTACGGACGGTTGAAGACATATCCCACAGTAAGATGAACGCAAAAAAGATAGAAAATAGATAGAATTAAGAAGACTGCAATCGATTGCATGTTGCTTGATTTGACCTAGTTTGATGAGAGGAAATACAGAGGAAAGGCAAGTCGAGAGATGTCAGAATGTTTTCTTCACAAACAATCGACATCGACAATAATGTAAGAGAAGAGAGTCGTTAACTATAGCGTATAAAAAGAATAAGAGAAAACTCTAGTTCTCAGAAACTCGATTTTCTCATCGTAATTTCACAGTCCACCTCCCTAACTATAACTATAACTATAACTATAACTATCACTAGACGAAGGTTTCATACTGCACACGAGAAAGATCATACCCGACAGAGCATCCACATGAGCATACGTGCTCTTCTCTCGTACTAATCCAATGATGGTCGACTTTCAATCACTGGAGGAAGAAGTGAGTGTATTCGTTCAGCTGATCCAACCTACGAAACAATCGAATGATGCGCGAACGAAGGTTTATGAATATTTCAAAGGTTTGGTCGATCAGAGGTGCAAAGACTTGCTAATTTTGCCGACTGGTTCCTCTTGCTCACGCACTTATCTCCCGGATGGTGATTTGGACCTGATCGTGGTGTCTCGTAACAACCAGTCAGAAGAACTCTCGCAACCGCAGCAGCAGTTACTCTCTCTGGGAAGGTTATTTAGCGTGCTGACGGAAGAAATTTCAATGAAAGAGAATGGCGTCGTGGAAAACAATAGATTTACGATAAGAAACGTGGAGTTCGTCAATGCGCGCACGAAGCTTCTTCACTGCAGAGTGAACAACATCGGCGTCGACATTACCTTCCATCAGATTTCAGGAATAGTAGCGCTTTATTTTATTGAGAAGGTTAACAAGATTGTTGGGAGAGCAAATCTCTTCAAGCGCGGTCTGCTGCTCGTTAAGGTAAGTTACTTTCTTTCTTCTCGAAGGATCAGCGCTGATGCACTCATAGAGCTGGTGTTTGAACGAAAGTGTGATTTATGGAGGTGGACCGGCTATCCTTGGGGCGAAGGAGGGCATGCTTTCGTCCTATGCTATCAGTGTGCTGGTGACGTATCTCTTCAATAAGTTCGGGAAGGATCTGCAGCACCCACTGCAAGTATTGCATTTATTTCTCCATTTCTACCAGTTTTATCCGTGGGAGACTCATGTGTTGACATTGGAAGGTCCTAAATTCATTCAGACTTCTTCTGTTTCGAGCTCTCAGGTGAATACTGGTAGAGAATACGAGAAACAGTTCTCCTGCGACAATCGATTTCTCTCGGCTCAAGATACTGTCCTTCGCAAGTATTCCGAACTACGAGTATACACCGCTTTTTCTGGCTTGGAAGGCCTGATGAAAGGACAATCTGACGCTAAAAGATTGTTTCAGGACATACTGCCCAAGTTTCCTCTGAGAGCTTGCAACATACAAGACCCCACTGATCCCACGAACAATCTCGGGTATTCCGTCCCCAGAAATAACCTTCCTGTTCTTAGTCGCTCGATGATGATCGGTTATCAAGCGATGGAGAATGTTTTCTTTCGCCTACAGCAAGCTGATCTGCTGAGACAGCAGAGCTTCCATCAAGACCGAAGAAAAGACCAAAAACCTTTTATCCCGCAGTTCACTATCCCGCAACCTTTTACAAATCAATTTTCTGTGGCATTAAACGGGAAAAAGTCTCAGAAGAACCAAGAACCACGACCTTCCTCTGTGACAGGAGATCCAAGCGCTTGTCTTCTCCCTCCCCACAACAATCCCTTCCAACCGATCGTTCCTGTTTATTCTGTTTTTCCCTCTGCTCCTAACCTTTATTCGAACAAATCAGACCAAGTCCGTGAAACAGGAACCAAAAGCTATTCGAGATCTCCGTCCATCGATAATGACACGAACTCGAGCACACCTCCTTCGACTCCGTCGCCACCTCTTACTGTGCCACCTCTGACTGTGCCACGAGCACACCAAGACAGCCACCACCTTTCGCCTTTTCTCTTTGATCTCTTTCCCATCTCGTTGCGAAAGTATGTTCTCTCTGGCAATCTGCGCAGCGATCTTCTCGACCATCCACTCCAGTTTATCCAGCACAAAAGCACACGTGCCTCCTCGGAGGAGTCGACGGTTGCTCTGGAAGGAGATGCAGAGAGCGCGTTGAATGTTCTACTTCATGCTCAGATTCAAAAGGAAGTTGAACCGCCATCAACGGAATCAAAAGAGGTCGAGACAGTCCTTGTTAACGAGATCAAAGCAAGTGAAGACATCGCTTCACTCGCGCCACCTGACACATGTCATGATGTTGCTTCTCTTCCTTCTATTTCACCACAAATAAGCGAACCGATCGCAATCGAAGCCTCAGGACTGACCTCGGAGCTGTCATTGGATCGATCAAGCGTCAAGCGAGATGTCGACATCGCCAATCCTGTGAAGCTGAAGAATCGGAAGAAACGAAGTTCAACTGACCCTGCGACGATGAAGAATTTACTCCATCAGCGAGAAGCTCCACAGAACTTTAATAAAATCAAAGAAAGCACCTTGAACACGACCCATGATACTGACAGGCAGCTCTCGTCGTGGGAAACGACAGGTGAACCGCTCAATCGGCGGCTTCTCGAAGAATTGTGCGATTGGGTGGAACGGCAGCTTCGTGTGTATTACTATCCTTTATTGATCTGCTTCGTTGCTTCCATGATCGCAGCTGCTTTATGCTTTTCCTCGCTGACACCTCCTCCTCACTCCCAGTCTCTGCATATGCTGTCCCTTCTTGTCTCATCTTCGAAGAACCAGAGTAGCGAGCAGCCTCGGGAACCTATCCCTCACGCAGGGAGAGGAAATGTGCTGTTAGAGGAGGTCATTCACAGTTTAATCCAGTTAAGTTCAACGTCGCGCCTCTCCTCCACTCAAGCTTCGGAAGATGACAGAGAAGCGACGAGGATTACAGGAGAAGTAAAACACCTAGAAGATGAAGTCGATGAAGTCCCTTTAAAATCAACTGAGACGCATCTCGCCACCCACTGGGTGCAAGTCGGGGACAGTATCACCTTCGGAGATTTCACACTCTTCGCGGATTACATCGAGACAGGCAGTTACCCGATAAGCACGGCACAATATCTTTGGACAAAAGACGGTCGAAACGTCTCCACGACCATCCAACCCTTCTTCTCTATCGAAGAATCCTCCTTTGTCGATGGTGGTCATTATCGCTGCTATAAGCTTCTTTCGCCCCACCAAATGCTTCTTTTGACAGAATCAATCGTTCGTATTAGCAGTAAGTTCCTTACTTCCTCCATCTTACACTGTTTTCATGCCTTGATGATAGAGAGACCGCGGATTAGAAATCGTCCCTTTTATCACGAAGCAAAGCTAGGGAAGACTCTTGTTCTGAATTTAGACGTGGAAGGAGTGCCTCCGCCGAACTTCAGATGGTTCCGCAACGGTTATCTTCTTTCTGACCAGATTCAACACAGTCTAGTGATCGACAGAGCTGAGCGCTTCCACGCAGGCACTTACTCTTGTGAAGTATCGAACATCGCAGGCAAATTCGTGTGGCTCGAGGCGACAGTTAGCGTGACGGACTAATCGACGTTTGTCGATGTTCTTAGTTTATTCGTTTGACAATTTATTTCTTAAGACTACGACTCGTCGTCGAAGTCGCTAAGCTTTTCTTTTCTTTTCTTTTCTTTACTTACAAAAAGGGCAAACTCTATGTCTCTTTCCTATTCTTACTCGATGATGGAAGGAGTGCCTGGGGGGAGTTTGTCCTCGTGGAAGTGTTTGCTGCCTGGAAAGATCCGCAGCTTCTGAGCCAAAATTTTCCTCAGATTATTCTTCGCCATCATTCCTAACACTGCTTTTCGTAGAACCTGGACAGACAAAGGAACATCAGTATCAATAGAAAAGAAAGATCGCGAAGTGCTCAAACCTCTTCTGGCTTCACTTCCAGCTGCTCGTTCACTGTCCTCTGCTTCAAGCCACCAGCATATCCTGTGTGCCAAGTATATTTCTTTTGTTCAAACTTTTTGCCAGTGAATTTCACATCTTTCGCATTGATCACGACGACATAATCGCCGCAGTCATAGTATGGCGTGTAAGTTGGCTTGTGCTTTCCTTTCAAGATATGAACAATCTGAGTCGCCAAACGACCGACAATCTTATTCTTGGCATCAACCAAATGCCAGACTGGCTTGCTGAACCTTGGACTGGACATGTCTCGAGTGTGAAGGCTGTCTTATGATGGGGGGATAGTCACGGGATAGACGATACACGATAGACTGCGATAACCACAACAACTGACACAATTCCGAGAATTCTGAAGGATTTCCTTCATCTTTCCAGGAAAACAACTTCGAAACCGTCGCACTGATTTCAATTGATTTGATCGGAAAAGATGAACACTTTAACCGCCATCGAGGCTGAGCGAGTCAACCAGATCCTCAAACATGCTATAGATCGCTTACAGATCTTGTCTTATGTTCCAACAGCGTGGGATGACGACATTGTCGTGGACATCAAATGCCAGCCTGTGCTCAACTCACTCGAGCGACTTTGGATGTGCGAGGAGCAACTCAAAGAGCTCGATGCGAACATGCAAATGGGTATAAATGAGGGTGGAGTCAAAGATATTAACACATTGAAGCAGTTGCATCGCGTCTGTCGCGCGACTTGTCGAAACTTCATCGCTGACAGACCTTCACTGCAGACGGTCATGGGGCGACCCGAGCTCCAATCCGACGACTTTTCCAAGTTTATTCGCTATTTAAACGAGCTAAGGAGTCAAGTTATGCAGAAGCTGACGACTACGGTAGAAGATGAGGCAGCGAACAGAACGCTGCTGCACGACCTCACTGAGAGAGAGCGACACTACGAGGAGAGCCGTGACGTCCTACAAGCAAAACTCAACGAGCTACGTCATGAAAGAGAACACGTCTCAGCAGGACTGGATCAAACGCTGAGGAAACTCCAACACGAGTTACAAGAGATCACTCAGGTGAGTTAGACCCCTCCCACCACTCTCTCCTCCCTCCCTCACTCATACCACCACTTCATAGCACAACAACTTCGAGATAGAATCTGTGCAAAAGGAAATGAACGAGGCCATTAACAAGGCGACCGCAGACCACGAGTTGAAGATGCGTCAGCTGCAAGATCGCGTCGACGGGCTCGAGAGACAAGTGAACGAGGTCATCGAGAAGAACAAAGAGGAGGAGCAGAGGATGCGACGAGAGAAATCGAGAATGGAGAATGCTTTAAATGCGAAGATCGCACAGTACGATGAGGACATGGAGTCGCGGCAGAAGATTCTCGACGACCTGAACAAATCCTTCGCCACTGAGTCGGCGGAGTATGCGCTGCTCAAAGAACACTTCGACAAGATCGACGCTGACATCTCCCGACACAACGAAGAAGACGCTCTGATTGCAGCTGTGAAGCGCAGAGAACTCTTCGGACACTTCGTCTTGGCGCAGGCCGCGGCGAAAATCCAGGCGCGATGTCGAGGGATTATCGCCCGCGCCATCGTGGCGAAAATGAAGTCGAAGTCTAAGAAGGGAAAGAAGGGGAAGAAAGGGAAGAAATAAACCAATAAATCATATATAAATATAATATATCATC
>VFQN01001960.1_pt1 | contig 32993 bp, 13 predicted proteins | sample 3512371 | NCBI WGS metagenome assembly VFQN01 (sample SAMN10412370, study PRJNA504923) | tailings metagenome | isolation source: Replicate 2 from Balatoc abandoned mine | place: Philippines: Itogon, Benguet | collected 2017-08-28 | reverse complement strand
AGAGTTTTCTAGTCATCTCAACACACCACCTTGATTTAGAGACGAGGACTATTGTTCCACTCAAATTTGAAAGGTTTCTTTGTTTCAATTGGAGTAAATAGATAGAATTGTTAGGAATCAGTTGAAAAGATGGAAGGAAAGAGTACTGATGAAGAAAAATATGATAATCTTTTGCAAAGGTTAAGTCATTGGGCGAATGAAACGCCTGATCGTCGTGTTTGGACCTTCCTCAATGATAAGGGAGAGCCAGTTGAATCCTACACTTACAAGGTCAGCCCCTTAAAATCACCGAAATATTAAATGATAAAATGTTCTGATAGGAACTAGAAGCTGCTTCAGATTACTTGTGTGATTTCCTTCTTAATCAACCCAAACTTAAGAAAGGAGATCGTGTATTACTCGTCTTTTTCCCTGGATTGGACTTTTCTGCTGCACTCCTCGCATGTTTTAAAGCTCAATTGATCGCTGTCCCTGTCTTCCCACCTGATCCGAGGCGATTGAAGAAAGATTTACATCATTTCATCTCAATCCAACAAAACTCTGAAGCAACGATTGCTTTAACAAATTCCCAATATAATTTCTTGAAAAAGATTGAAGATATTAAGAATATCTTTTCGAGTGAGCGATGGCCTGACATTCGCTGGTTATTAGTCGATGATCAACTGAAGAGAGGAAAGACACAAGCAACGAAAACAGGAACTGGAAAAGGAACAATCTCTATTCCATCACCTGAGACAATCTCTTTTCTTCAATATACGTCAGGTTCTACGAGTGAACCTAAAGGAGTGATGATCTCTCACAGTAACCTCGCTCATAACTTAGCGATAACCACTGTAGAACTAAAAACAGATCAGAGTACGAGAAACGTCTCCTGGCTCCCTCAATATCACGACATGGGTCTCATCGGTAATTTTCCCTCTTAGTTTCTATATGTTGCGTGTTACTGTTATTGCTGTAGGATCTTATCTCGGAGCGATTTATTGTGGTGGAGAAGGATATTACCTCTCACCAATCTCTTTCTTGAAAGATCCTTTGATCTGGATTAAAACCATATCTCGCTTTAAAGCAACTCATACTCAGGTAATATAAAGCCCCTTCTTTCTTTGATATCCTTCCTCTAGTTCTCACCCTTCTCTCTCTTTCTCTTTCTCTTTCTCATTCTATATATAGGCTCCTAACTTCGCTTATGCCCTCGTTGCAAGAAAATATAATGAACAAGAGCGATTTAAACCAGGTCAAGAACCAAATTTATCATCATTACGTCATGCGATCAATGCAGCTGAACCTGTTGACTTTAATGCAATTATGAACTTTTACGAAATCTTTATAAACTATGGATTAAAGAAAGACGTAATCTATCCAACCTATGGTCTCGCTGAACATACTGTATTTGTCTGTTCTGGTGGACGATTAGTTCTATTAGTCAAGAAAACATCATTAGAGAAAGGGATTGTTGAAGTTTTAGAAGAACAAACTTTAGTCTATAAAGAGAAAGAAGATACTTATCCGCCAGAAGATTCACAGTTAATTGTTGGTTGTGGTATCCCAGGTAAAGACAATGATGTCCATGTGGTGATTGTTGATTCTGATAGTCAAGAACTCACACCATCTAATCGTATCGGTGAGATATGGATCTCATCAAAGTCCAAGGCAAAAGGGTATTGGAATCATATAGAACAATCAAAACATGACTTTGAAGCAGAAATCAATGATAATGATCATAAAGGAGAGCGTTATTTAAGATCAGGTGATTTAGGATTTCTTTATAAAAATGAATTATTTATCTGTGGAAGATTAAAAGATTTAATTATTGTTGGTGGAACGAATCATTATCCACAAGATATTGAAAGGACTGTTGAAAGAGGTTTAGCTGATCAATTACGTGCAGGTTGTTCTGCTGCTTTCTCATTACATCCAACAGATCATAAGAAGTCAGAAGAAGTGATTTATATTGCTGAAGTGAAAGAAGGAGTGACGTCAGGTCAATTTGATTATATTGTTCAACTGTGTCGTGAATTAGTCTCTATTGAACATGGGATTGGTTTAAAGACAGTTTGCTTGTTAGAGACAAGAACAATTCCAAAGACTACATCGGGTAAGATTGCTCGTGCATGGTGTCGGAAAGCATTCTTAGAGAAGAAGTTAGCAATAATCTATCGATCTGACGCAGAATATAGTGAATATCCGGAATATTCTGCTGATGAAGTGAATAATAATAGTAAAGGAGTGTTACAATCAACCAATAGTAATGGGTATTTGAAGGTTGGTGTCGAGGAAGGAGATGAAGGAGGTGTTGGTGGAGGAGGGAATGATAATACATCAGCGGAGAGGGTTCGTGTTAAAAGCGTGAATTATCAAGCTGTGTCGCCTAATGAAACAGTCGCTGCACCTCGCAATAATGAACCGAAGCTCAGCGCGGAAGAGATTCGAAGGCTATCGATAGAAGAGATTGTGGGGAAGCTAGAGAATACTCTGATTCAGATATCATCTGTCGGGCCATCGAAGCTAAACCCTCCCTTAGATAGAAGCATCGCACTCACTTCCTTTGGTCTAGACTCGATGACAATAGTGCAGTTTAAAGGAGTTCTTGAAAACAGGTAAACACTACCTTATCCTCATCATCTCTCCGTCTCATTCGTCTTATGATATCAGATATCACTGTGACATCCCTGACGAGTTTGTCTTCTCGCCCATCGCTACTTTGAAAGAATTAGCTGCAGCAGTGAAGCTCGGTCACCTGTCAGACGATCAGAGACAGCGATATGAGAATGTGGGTGCATCGAATCCGAATCATAGCATCAACAACAATGCTGCTGCTGGACCGAGAGCTGAGGTAGTGGTAGTGAATCAGCGGACTCCTTGTTGTCCTTGGTTCACTTGTTGCTATTAATCCTAATATATACACACTAGTTCACATGATATGATATATCTATATATATATACTATACACCTCCTAGGAAACACTGTTCCTCTTCCTTTGTTTTATTGTGGTTGATTGAATATTTGTTGATCGATTGATATGATATGATGTCAGTTCATGCATCCCTCTTATAGAATGTGGTAGGGTGAATGTAGTTTCACATCTTTAGCCATTAATAATAATCATAATAAGATATTGTATAACACACTTCATTCAATCTATTCGATCTATTAAAACTATCTATAGAAGTGACGTCAGTGAGAGATATGATGTTATTATAATGGTTAAAGATAACAAAACAAAAATAAACACAAAAAACAAACCATACCCAACCATATCCTATCACATCATACGAGATTAAAGAAAAAGAAGAAAAACAATTATAACTGTGATTCATTTAACATATACTGTTCCTATATGATATTATGATATTATTATTATATGATTATTAAATTATTAGATTATTATTATTTCTTTCCCTTCTTATCTTTTCCTCCTTTCTTACTCTTCTTACTATCACCCTTAATCGCCTCTAACTCTTTCTTTCTCTTAATATAATTTCTTAATGTTCTTTGTATCGTTCTAGCACCTTTATTCTGTCGTTTCAATAATAGTTTTGCTTGTTTCGCTCGTTCCACTTCTTCTTTCTCTTTTAATAATCTTTCTTTCTCTGCTAGCGAATCACGTTCAAATCTCTGTTGTAATGATTGTAATTTATCTAATAGATTATTTCGTTTCGTTGTTATAATGGATATATTGGAATCAATATCAGAGATTTCATTATCATATTTATTCTCCCAGGTTGTTAATATATCTTGTAATGATATTAATTTCTTTGTTAAGAATTCCTTTGTTTCATTATTTACAATATTTTCTATATAAAGTTTTTCTTCTAAATTTTTCACTTTTTGTTCTAATATATGTTCTTTATGTTTATATTCACGCCAGATTGCTGATACAGATGCTAATGATTCCTTACGACGGAATTTTGTATCAGTGGTTGTATTACCTTTCACACGCATTAATTCTTCTTTTAAATGAATAATTGCTTGTTTTTGTTCTTGGGTAATTAATTGAAATGATTTTTGTTCTTCATTTAATATTTCTTGTAATTTAATGACATTTTCTCTCAATTGTTTTTCACGTGATTTTAATTGTTGGAAACGAATCTTTTGATGATTCTCTTCATCAACTTTAATAGTAATTGATTGATATTTACCACGATCACGTAATTCTTGGATACAACGTAATAGAACATCATTTAATTCATTACGATCACGTTGTACTTTGATGAGATTGCCGGAGATATTCGGATTTTCCTTTAATGAACGAACGAGATTATTCGTGGATTCTTTTAATGCACGTGATACTTCTTGGATTTCATCTTGTACTTCACGATATCGGACTTTATTGACCATACCTTTCATGGCAGCACGTTGTTCAATGAGTTCTTCATAACGTCTTTCGAGGTTTTTCTGTTCTTTTAATGTTCTTGCAATCTCATCACCAATGAATTTGGATAATTCATCACGATGTTGTAAGATGTCGGGTGTTATACTATGAAGAGATAAGTCGTCAGGGGGAGGTGAAGGTGTAGAAGGAATGTGTTGTTTCCCACCTGTCAAGGAAAGAGAGTTTTTCTGTGGTATCTTCAAGAATTGCTATGATTCTCTCTGATTCCACAATTCCTAATTTTTCATGATCTATTTTACCACTGGTTGTCATTTTCTTTGTCTTGTCTGGTGATAGATCAGAGTCGAGCAGCGCGTCTTATTGATTCAAATCCAAACTAATGTTTTATCAGTTAGAAACACATGCGACGGTTTCATAGGAGGAATTCCTAGAAAAACCAAAGAAAAATATCGGAAAAGATAAGGAATTCTTAGCCCGCCCTCTTCTGCCGTGTTTGAAATTCTTCTGATAATTATCGCTCTTCGTTGTGAAGGTTTGAACGCTTTAGACCACGATTACTTCATTATTATTGAGGGATAAGATTGAAAATGAGTAATAAAAGTACATTGAAATATAATGAAAATCCTTTTGCGGTAAGAGATGGATTGCTCGGGTGATTTTTATCTAATCAAATTGTTAGGATGATTCCTCTCATCAACCGATTGCAACGACCCCACCGTGGTTGTTGGACGCTCCTGTGACGAATAGTACAGGGTACAAACAAGTCTCTCTAGAAGATAATGAAATGGATACTGTTCACATTAATCTGAATGGTCCTGGCCCATCAACTTTCAACCCACCGATGTATTCCAACTCCTTCAGCAGCGGCTATCCCACTGGTTATGCCAACAATTCCACTCCTTCCAACTCAAATGCTAATGTCAAGCCTGGCGAGGTGGACCCCGCCATCCCTCGAATGATCACAACAACTCGTGTGGTTAATCTTGTGCTGAGCATCTGTATGATCATCATCTCCCTCCTAGCCATCCTCACCACACAAAGCGCAACAACAGGAGTTTTAGCATGCTATGTGGTTGTCTTTGCGTGTCTTCTGTGTTGTTTCGAGACACATCTCAAGCAAGTTTCGAAGATGATCGCATTAAACTTTGGTTTCATGTATTCGGCGAAGTCTCGTGCTGTATTCATGATCTTCATTGGCACAATTATGTTCTCCTTCAGTCTCTTTGGAAAAATATTAGCTTTATGCATGATAGGGAATGCTTTTTTCAATATTTTCATTCTATTCAAATATCCTGAGTTTGACAATGTTCAGCGAGAAAACGCCACTGCGGAGATTCGTGATTTCTTACAATCAAACCCTGCATTCGCTCAAACTATGGCTCAAACAGGTACAAACTTTGTGCAATCAAATCCAGGTAAGAATGTTAAGAGGTCTTGTTCAGGTTTTGTTTGAATTGTTCTTTCTTCTTTTCAGAGTTAGCCAAGCAAGGAATGCAAGCGGTGTTCTCTTCAATGTTCTCAAATATAACTGGAAGCGGAAGCAATAATACAAGCAATAACAACAACAATCAAAATGAAATGAATCGTAGTAATAGTGATGCTAGTATGAATCGAGCGAACTATGTCTCCGTGTAAATATGAGAGGTTTTGAAAACTTAATGTGCTTAATAGGTAATAGCTCTTAGAAACAATCGTCATTGATTTGTTTCTTCTTTCTGTCTTGATATTTAGTAAGATCTATCATATCGAGTGAGATTGGACTTCTTGAGGCCACAATCTTTGTGGTACTTGTAAATAACAACCAATTTATCCAAGCGCACATACTTAGGTATTGCCTGCAACAATGTCTTGCATTCCTTCATACTCAATCCATAAATCATCTAATGCCGCGAACCGCAATTCATGGTGTCGTTCATGACTTACACGGAAGTACAACATCTTTCGCACTTCGTTCGAATAATTGGGACCTCCTAAATGAGCGACTTTGTGCAAAGCAATGACTACGTCGCCTGCTGATGCAATAATCTGAGTCGGCTCTCCTAGATCAGGCTTCTGCACTTCATTTGCCAAGCGAAACTTTTCATCGAATGTATCCGCCGCATTGAAACGATGAGCATATTCCTTCAGATATGATTTTAGCGTGTAATGAGATCCATCATGCAGACATAAATTGCCTGCAAATTCTTCAAATTGGTCATTTAAAGGAATCCCAATCAAGAAAGAAAATGTTCCCCACATTCCTCGCCCTAAACCATCCACATGCCACGATCTTCCTCCGATAGGTGGATATAGGCGATTAAGTAGTGGATCGTCCGACTTCATACCATCATAGAGAGAGGATGATTTGATCTTATCACTTTCCCCCGCTTTTATCATATTAGACTTTTGAACATCAGCTAGTGTATCTACACGCAATTTTCCTCTTTTTATTGGTTGAGTAAAGCGATAGGCAACCTGTGCTCCTCCCACCGCAACACGAAAGGGTCTTCGGATCTCTTCTATCGGTGAGCCGTCTTTCGTTGGAAGATTTGCTAAGGGTTTCAAAGGATGGGATGTAACGGTGAGCTTCTCAGAAGTATTTTGAAGTATTTTCTGAGAATACTGTGATGGAGTGCCATGCAATAATGACTCAACCATCGCATGTAATGGCGTTGCGTAATATAATGAGAGTACAGACAAGTCATTGGTCGACCCATTGACAAAATGAGGATCATCATCACGTTGAAATTTCTTACTCTCTAATCGTACTTTCACTTTGTCAGGATTGAAGAAAGGATTGTCAGCGTAAGTTCCTTCTTTAAATTTCTTCCCCTCGAATCCTTTCTTTTGTTGTTGTTCTGCCTCGTCCTCTTGTTTTTTCTTTTTATTCCAAAAGCCTGAAAAGGAAGATTTCTTATCCTTCTCCTTGTATTCTTTTGGTGCATATTTCTCGTTATGAAGGACATCAAAGTACAAATCAGTGTCCATAATATGCTTACTAATTGCTTCTACTGCTGCTGCAATAAGTGTTTTTGGTATAATGTTTTGAATTACAGTATACCCTTTAGTGTATAGTTCAATTTTATTCTCATAAGGGATAGTGTAGTAATAATATTGATGGTAGTATTCCTCATACAAAAGCTGGAGGGGTGGGTTCTGATGTGGCTTATGGAGTAAAGCTCGACGGTTCGTCTCAATTTCTTCATCCGTCAATGGTAAAGTCAGACCATAAGGAATAGGGGCTGGACCTTTCTCGTTTGAATTGGATGATGGCAAAGGAGCCAACCACTCTTTTAATCGTACCTCCCATAAAGGATTCGGAAATAGTTTTAATAAATACCCATTTTCGTAATAATGTTTGAGTAAAGGTCGACTTTGAATAATGCTTTGACCTCGTTCGCTTTGGGCCCAGGCAATTTTCTCTTCTAATGAACTACACTCCGCGTAATTTTCCTTAAGAATTGTAACCGGAGTTGAAAGAGGAACAGAAGAGTCGTTGCCAGCTGTCATCTCCGATGCGGATGGCTTTTGATCATCATAGAGAAGATATGGCTTCCCTAAGACATGTTGCCATATATTTCTCATCTTTCTCGTCTCGCAAAACTTGATAAACTTTCACAATCCTATTCAAACAATAGAAAGATTCACTCGATGAAATGAAAAGTTCTCACTCGGTATTCGGTAAACTGTCGGCACGGTCGGTTGTTCTGTCTTAATTTGTTCATATGTTTCTGTCCTCCTTCAATCTGATTTTCCAATTAGGTTTCATCGTTTGGTTTCAATTTAACTATGGAAAGTTCCAAATTGGTGCGTCTGACTCTGATTCCTTTGAGATTCTTCACCACAAACTCGGTAGTCATCATGAAATTCGAAACCACGCTGAACCTAAACATACTTTTGACGTTCGAAGAGTGTTTCCATCTTCCACAGCTCTGAATGATCCAAAGCTCTTCGATGAGCTACAAATATATATTAATCAGCATAATCAAGACGTGGTTAAGACTGATCCTGACTTTTGCCATCGAACCTTTGTGGTTGGAACCTATGCATGTCCCCATACTGTTGGGGACAACATGCATGAGTTCCTAAATAGCGTTATTGGAGGTTTTATTACGAATCGCACCTTGCTATGGAGATTCTGTGATCGTCGCTCTTGCAAGGTCGACACTCTCGGTGACTGCGATGCTGTTCTGACCAGACACTCCTGGATCCTCTCCTACGCAGACTTTTTGAAGATTTGGGAAGAGAGGAGATGCTCTTGGAGTAATGTGCCCTTCGAACTCATTGGAAGGTCCTCCAAGGAATACGCTGATGAGATCGCCATGTGCTGCGGTCTCGACCGGCTAAATAACATTATTCCTATCATTAACTTCGGCAATCATGACCTGCATCAATTTTTCTCATTTTATTTACCAAATGTCCGTCTCTTATATCCTAATGCTCGTTATCGCGCGAAACTCTTATTCCGTCGCAGTGAGGACTATGGCTATGGTATTATGTTCCGAAGCTCTTTCCAAGTGAAATCATTCATTATTGAGAAGAATAATCAACTCATTCAAAATCATTTGAAACGATACTATTCCTCCTTGTCCCTAGAATCACAGCCTCCTTTCTTTATCTCGACCAAAACGGAGACAGAAGACAATGAAAACAGCAGGGCATACCACTGCATACATGCCATCATACCAAAATTTTATAAGCTTCTCCAGATGATGAATGATAATACTACTTCCTTGCGACCTTGTGTTATTCTGTTTTCCTCGAATAATTATGACTCAGTTGAGTTCTGGAACCGATGGAAAGTAATTAATAATAAAGTCAACTGCTCCATTCTTACAGCTCATCACAGGAAATCACCTGAACATGGTTCTTCTACTAGTGAAATGATGATTAGTGAAATGGATCTCCTGTCTCGAGGAGACATCTTCATAGGCTCTTCATCTCTCACATCATCGAAAATCCAGAATTTCGTTTCCTCGTTTTCTTTGCTAATTGCAGAATTGAGAGCGACTAATGGATTGGAGTACTCCACGTCATTTTTTTCGATGTGGTTGCCAGATTGTATTTCTGTGCTTGGAGCTGCCAGAAATCCTAAAAAGATGTATATTGATCATAAATTAGATTGTAAAAAGATCATAGAGACACCAGTCACGCTTCATGCTGCTTGTCCCTACTCTAACGAGACATTCACTCCTCTGAAAAGATGATTTTAAGCCAGTTCATGTTTATTCATCAAATTTTTTCTTTCCTTTTAGTCAGATTATTTTTTCTATAATTCTTTAAATAATTAATTCATATCGGTTATTTCAGAGGTTTTTAGGTGTTACATCAGAGGCTAATTTATCATTATTTCTTTTTCCCTCCTGCTGATGCTGCTTGCATTGCGGCAGGATTGATCTTTCCCCTTAGGTAGTAAACCCATGAAGGGATCTCAGGCTTTGAAGTACAAGATATAAACAGTTTGGCAGTGATGAAGTTATTTCCCGTAGATACTAAAGCCGTTGCTAGAGCAGTGATGTCACCGGTGCCTGCAGGTGAAGACCCACTCAATAAAGCAAGAAGATGTTCTTCCTTAGGCTCAAAGGAAATAGAAACCTTAGACTCTGTTTTAGCATTCACTGTGAAGTTACTGCTTGTGGGAGGATTAGTAATCCTGAAGGCTGGATGGTCGATGACCGCAGACCAGTTGCAATTAGTAGTAAATACATTTCTAAAAGCAATCTCAATAGGAGGAAGACCTGTCTCAAGCGAATAAGGTCCTTGGGGGATTGGAGGGATGCAGTTTCCAACCAGTTCACATTCATAGTCACCGAACTCACTTGATTGGATGAGTAGACGGTCATTGAACTCCCCGATTTCATTTGGTTCGAATTGAATCGGTAATCGAATCTCACTGCCTTCCCACTGCTGTCGAGGATCGCTAATTCCCTCAAGAGGCAGCACCTTCTGCACGGAAAAGATAGTATCTTTCTTTACAGAACACTGATAATCTGTCTTGGCGCCATTGTAAACACGGAATAAGAAAGACTCTGTCTGAACATTCCCTAAGGATGTCTCGAACTTTAAGGTCTGTTTGAGCAGCGAAGGAGTTGACTTGGCAATGATCTTATATTTGAAAGTCCCTAATTCTTGGGTCGTGACTGTAAGAAGGTGCTCTGTTGGTTGCGATGATAACTTTAGTGGACGGTATTCAATCTCGTAAGATCCCTCACGTTGCCCATTAAGACTCATTAATTCGTTAATGCGAACATACTTCGAATCACAGTTCCACCAATCACCCGGTTTCTGTAATGATCCCATCGTAATTGAGACGTCTGGTGGAAGAGGATTTTCGATAGTGAAGACTAAGCGTGCTGTCTGTCGTAAAGGTGCTTCGATGTGGAAAGTTTCTAAGATTTCTGACATCACAGTCTTTGCATTCAACTCAAAGTAGCAATATTCCTTCGTGTCAGGATTTGTGAAAGTGATTCGAGCTTTACTATTGCCTTCCATAAAGGACAAGAAACGCACAGGGAACTCCTTCGTGCCATTAGGTCCAACCTCCGTTGCATTAGCAGCAATAACAAATGTTGCAGGTGTTGGCTTTGCAAGAATATCTATTGTCACTGCTAATTTCTGAGGAACGCTCAACCAGTTCTGAATCTTGAGGTTAACAGTATGTGGCTTCTTCGCCGCAGTTTCAATATCAATACGATCAGAGACATCGGGCTCACTAGCCACACCAGATAATTCATATAACTGGGCTGACCCATCAGGAAGTGCGAGGAAGAGTTTCCCTACATGGCTATTTCCCTCTGCCGTCATGGTCAACGGATAGTAAGTAATCGGTAAGTCTCCTGCACCCTTGGCTGGAACTTTGAACTCATGTGGAACTTTCCAATCAATTCCTTCCAATGAAGGAGAGAGATACCAATCCTTATCTGAAGGATTTTGAATTTTGATTGTCTTTATTTGGTTCTTTCGTGCCGCAGATTGGAAAGCCAATGACTGGATGTTCTCAGTTGGTGGGGTGATACATAAACCAGAACAAGTAATCTTAAGCGGCTCCAATTTTGCCATTTCCGCAATAGTTGATGCACTTTCCTTCCCACCAGCTTTATCACTACTGAGACCAGCAGTTACATATAAAAGCATGTTATCCTGACGAATATCTTCATTTACGAACTTCGGCTTAAATACAACATCGAAAACTACTTCAGTTCCAGGTAATAATTTGCCAACGAAAGGTGATATTGAAAAGTGGGGGCCAAAGGATTTGGAATCCCATTGGTAGTTGATACTTAAATCACCAACATTCTCAAGGGTCAGTTTCTTCACTTTCTGTGAGTTCAATACCACCAGACCGAAAGGAATCGAGTCAGTATCTAACTTCACCTCCACACCTTGGGACTTCCCAGAAAGAGTCACTAAACTTCGAGTAATACCCGCATATTTAATCAATAAATCTTCGTTAAATAATGAAATGCGCTTGGTTGGATTAAAAGTTACTTGAATAGGGTAAGTTTCTTTTGGAGCAATAGTGACAACTTCAGTTGGCTGATAAGATATACAGAGTTCCGTTAGATTGTTTTGGTACTCTCCATTCTGCAATAATTGAACTGGTAACGCACGTTTTGATTTGTTAACAACCAAAATGGTGCGCTGAACAAGACTTCCAACATTCACTAATCCGAAGGCGGTGCGGCGCTGTGAACCATTAACCAACTCCAATCGGGCGTTAATTCCCTTTCCAAGGACATTAACGGCAATTTTACTCGTCCCATTAATTAAAAAAGGAATGGAGAATTGATAATCTTTAACTTCACGAGGAGTAAATCGGATTGGAATAGAAAGTTCGCCTCCAGGAGGAATGACCGTCGGTGGACACTCTACCCAGAGATTTCGAATTTTCCCAAAAAGACATTCTACAGAAATATTGGAGACTGAATCTTGGTTCTTCAAGACAAGGATCTTTTCCTCCACAACCGTGAGTCCTCCTGGCGAGGTAATAAAGCAATCACTAAAGTCGTGGTTCATAAAAGAGAACTTTAAGGCAGGCTTAATGGCAAGACCTCGAGGAATAATCTGATAAGTGTATTTCCCCGCCACTGTAAAGGAAAGAGAGGAATTGGAACTTTCCAAATTCCCTTCTGCTTGCGGGGCAAAGGTTAGTCGATAGGATAATTCCTCTCCTTTCAATAAGGTACCATGGTACTTGGCTCCTCCACCTCCTGCTCCGTTAGAAGCTCCTCCTGTTAAGGTAAGCATGCTCCCAAGCTTATCTAATGCCCAAGAATAATCGAAGTTATATTTTCCCGCGTTTAAGACGGTAATATTCTTCGTCAAAGAATCTAAAACTTGAACTGACCCGAAATCTGCAATATTAACAGCCGGGAAAGGCTTCAATAATATGAATTTCTCCTGGATCGAGGTTTCCGCTGCATCCAAGGTAGCATTCAACTCAACTTCTTTCTCCTTTCTTGGGGATTTAGAGCGTTTCTGCGTAGAATCCTTATCTGTACCACGAGGAGAGACAGGATTTTCGGCAACGAAAACTGGAAGGGTCTGTTCTAATTGAATTTGAGGGTGTACCGCATATCCTTCACCTTTAACATTTATGGACAGCTTGTTGGGCTTCCGCTTGACAATGCAAACAATGTTATAATTATAGACAACCTCCTCCTGGGGTTTGAAAAAGAGTTGAATGCTCATCTTACCGTGAGGGGGGATGGTACCTTCTTTCGGAAATATTTCTAATACCTGGCCTTGGGCACCTTCTAATTGTAATAAAGAATATTTATCGAAAACGAAGTTAAACGGCAAATGCTCTTGATTCTCCAAATATATAGTTTCTGTGATTCCTTCACCTCCCAACATAACCGAATGGAAGTCTAATTTAGCAGTTGAAAAGGATACCTTTGGCTCATTCACTTTTCCAGAGAACAAGAACACTTGCGTTAATCCCATCTTCGGGACAGTGAACTTGTAGAAAGCCTCCGCAACATGTATATCCTCAGGGAGGTACTCGAAAATAAGTTCAATTCGCTTTCCTGGGAACATCACACCAGCTGACTGAACACATCGCCAGAAAGGCGAAGCCTCACCCATTGTCTCCCATAGAAATTCGTAGCTCTCATTAGTTGTATTTGTGACATAAAACTTGAAGGTATTTCGCGTTCGCAAACCAACAGATTCAACTTCAACCACCTTCAAATCAGAGGTTTCAATCGATGAGTTCAAACCATTTTCATTCTTGAGGTTGGGTAATCGTCTTGAAAGGTAATCAAGCGTTTCTTTAATATCAAAGTGGCATATTGGACGCTTTGCCAAACCTGAAAAGATTATTTGAGCTGGAGCTTGGGAAGTGGAATCTCGGTAATTATCAAAGAACTTTCCGTTTAATCGATACAAAAAGTCTCCAGCATCCATTGGAGCAAACTTCACAGTGAATTCTTTCTCCTCATGAGCCAACAAGACAGCTTCCTCAGGTTCTACTTTAAATGGACATGGTACATCGTTGTTTCCTAACAATTTCGTCGTGTTTGGACGAGAAAGAGCTCCACTTCCGGTGGTTCGCCGCGCATTCGCCAGATTTTCCCATAACCAATGAAGTGGAAGTACGATATTAGAAAGATTCTTCATCTTGAACTTATGCTGTGATGATTGAAAAATATAAGTCGGAACGAAGGCCATCGATTCATTATTTCCTTCACAATCAAACTTTATTTCGTCTGCCACTCCTGAGCAAGTGAGGGAAATCTGTTGAGGACTATAAGAGGAATCGATCTCGTTGAAAGGTTCATTAATAATTTCGTAAACCATCGCTTGGCCAGTTTCATTATTGGGCGCAAGTTGTAGCATACATTTCTCTGGAGGTGGACCAACTGGTTTCGCCTTTTTCCCTTTGGCCTTTTCAGTTTCAACTTTGGCGTTATAATCCTTGATAGCAGCTTCGTAGTCAGATATTGCTTTCAAATCTTCGGGGTAAGCCGGGCGAACAGATTTCATACTATCATCCAATCTACCCCACAGTGATTGCTCCATTTCCACAATCTTTGGGTCCTCTGAAGTAACTTTATATTCAATCTTTCTTAATGAAACCTGGATTTTGCATTCTTCCAACTTTATTGCGCTGGTCGAAGTAAATTCTAAGTTAATATCCTTGCTACCTTGCGCTTCTAAATGTCCGACTGAAGGAGAGAAGGAAATTAAACCAGATAAAGCAGGATCCGTCAACGACAGTTCAAATTTCAGAGGATAATTCGATCGTGATTTAAGTATGAAGACTTGCTGAGACTTGTTCATTCCTTCAGAAAGGTTTATATCTGGGAAGACTATCGCATCTGAAGTAAAGATTTTCGGATCTTCTCCCTCGCTGTTATTCGATTGATCTCTTTGGTAAGCCTGAGATGGCGGGGGAAGAGAACTCGTTGTATCAATAATTGCATCACTCGTGTAAGCTACACCACTAACAGAAATAGTGTACGAATCAAAAGGATTGTTTAAAACAGAGATACGAATTTTGCCTTTACATTCACCATTTTCCATAATTTGTTGGGGGGCAAAGTTTACAGGAATTTCCTCCTTACCATTCGCAGGAATAACTAAACTGGTTCCATGAGCAGGAAAGAAGAAGTTCATGTCCCCTTGATACTCAAACAGGCAAGTGGCTGGCATAACTCCATCATTCCTCAAGAGAAATTTCTTACAAATACTTCTTTCTAACAAAACTTTGGAGAAGTTAATGGTTATATTTCCATCCGCATCTCGAGTGGTGGGTTGCTCGATGGAGATACAAGGTAATGTGCCCGTCCCACCAAGGTCAAAGGTAAGCATTTTACCTGAATTGGAGACTTTTGGTGCCACTGAAGAAGTGATCCCTTCATCATCGATTTCAGCGATGAAGACTGATCGATAGGATTTAATTTCGGTAGGATTGAAGTAAATATTCACAAACCGGCTTTCATGAGGAGGAATCTCCCATGATTCAGGTTGAACAATGAAGGCTTGAGGAGTAATTACCACTGTATGCTCTGGCGCTCCCTTTCCCCCTTTACCGCTTTTGTTATCTTTACCTTTTGCATCTTTTCCGCCTTTCCCTCCAGCAGCAGATCCAGGACGATCATTTGCCTGCGCAGCAAGTATGGCCGCTTGCTCTGGGCTAACAATCTTAAACTTGGCTTTTATATCAATCTTCGTTGGGTTGGTAATTTTTACTCTTTCCACAACACCACGACCAGCTTGATTGCAAGAAACTGGTGCGAAAGCCAACATGCGTTCCGCCTCAGAGTACACGACTTTGCCCAAAGGGAGCTTCTCTACCTTGCCTAACGGGGCAGCCTCTTTCAAAGAACTGACCACTTCTTGTTCTTCGAATATGCTTTGCACATCTTCTGTGACTAGAGCAGGGAGACAACTCTCACCCACCAACTCGAAGGAACGAACAGTTTGAGTAAGTGGGTCGTTGGGATCAGCACCACTAATAGCAAGTCGTAATTTTTCCTTCACCGTTTCACAACCAGAGGGATCAAACGCCATTTCAAGTGATACAGCCTGACTGGGCTGTATAGTCGCAATGCGAGGATGAATTTTAAATGCTCCCACCACTAAAGGATCAGTAGGCATCGACGTCGCCGCAAGTTGATCAGGATCTTGTACCAAAGGATTCAAATTAGAGGTTGGAATAGCTTCAACAGGTGCTGTTCCTTTCCCTTTGGACGCTGGTTTGGCGTCCTTCTTACCCGCCGCCTTTGGATCAGCTGGAGCGATTCTTTTCATATAGTTTTCGCCCAATTCCTTCGATCGAAGAGCAGCAGGAGAGGCGAAAGCGTAAGCAGAAAACGCAGAATTGTCCAAGTCATCTATTTCATCATGTTCTGCCATAGCTGGCATCACAACATAAGTAATCTCAAACTGACTTTCATTGCGTAGTTCTGCCCTTTTCACTCTCGGCTCAGCATCAAATCGCATAGCCCCAAATGAAATCCCTTTCGACGGCTGCAAACGGAATCGATTATACTTTGCTGCTGCTGATATTAAGAGTGGGAACTTTTCGACTATTTCTCCAGTAAGAGGTTCACTAATTTGGACTAAAATATCGGAATTTCCTTTCAGCTGTAACTCTCCTTCCTTGGAGCAAAAGGTCAATTTGATCTCTGCTAGGCTATTCCCAGGATCAATAGTACCTTCCATTGGTTCGATTTTCATCAAATTGTTAATAAAAGGTGTTTTGAGAACAAAACTATATCCAATCTTATACTTCCCCTTATTCCCCATCTTCAGCGTCTGGACAGCATAATCACCAACCCTCACCAGATTGTAATCAACTGCGCTACTACCTTGTTTCTCCTGACCATCAGATGTTAAGCTAACCGCCGTAATTTGGTAAGCTTCAGCAGTTACGCGAAATTTCTTGACGATAGAACGAACAGGTGCGAGCAAGCCTCCCTCGTTATCTGAAAATTTCAAAGAAAATTTCCCTGTAAGAATTAAAGGCTCAGCAGACGTAAAGAGGACATCCACGTTGGCTGAAGCATCAAAAGAAATAACACCACTACTGGGAGAAAATGAGATATTCGCAGATTCATTGAAATCCTCTGGAATGATCTCCCACGCAACAGGAATTGTAGATAAATTCTTTAATGTAAAGGAGCGAGTTTCAGTTTTGCCGATTAGAACACGATCAAAATCAACTAAAAACGCTTCCTTTAGGGCTGCAAGTTTCCCCTCAAGATCTTTGACAGCTTTCTTATCAGTGTTCTTTGCTAATGCTTCTTCAGCTTTTGAAATTGCCTCCGACCAAGGACCAACAACTTCCATATTAGGATCGGCGCCCCAACATTTTAAAGGATACTTTATTGGGGAAGGATTGTCTTTCACGGTGAGAACAACAGTCGTTTTATACTCACGAATTTCCTTTGGTAAAGCCCAAAGCCGGACTTCTTTAGTTTCATCTTTCTCAACTTCTAAAGCAGCAGGTTCAGCAAAGAAAATATCCTTGACATCCGTTTCTTCATATTCGAAAGAGATTCCAATTTCAGCCTTGTATAAACCATTATTGGAAATTCTTATAATATCAGAGTTAGTTGATTCTATAGATTCATAGTTGTCTTTGTCATCTTGAGTAGAATTTTCAGTAATGATCTTTTTCCAGTCAGATTTCTTAAATAAAGCTAACGATCCAAATGAATAGAAATTCTCTGCAATCACAAACCGCTTTGTTGGAAAAGGGTTGGAAGGGTTTAATGCTTTCATTCTTCTCATGAAAACATTACGAGTGTCGTTATTGATCTTGGGGTATTCGCAGATCGAGGAACATGGCAAATTAAACCTTTGTCCAGTACCGATAACCTCAAACTCCAAACTTCCTTCGAATTTTGCCTCTTTCTCGGCAGAGAATCGAATTTTGAACTGTACACTACTTTGAGCGGGAACGACCCAACGTGTTGGAGGAGGAATGACTATTAAAGGAGGTGCTTCAACTACTGGAGGGGGTGCTTCAACCTGTTTTGGCGGCGCTTTCCCTCCTTTCTTTGCTTTTGGATCAACCTGTTCAACAACAGGCTCCACGACAATTGGTTTAGGTTTTACCAACTCATCAGCAATATCGACGATGCGGAAGTTCTTAATTGGCTTGCGAGCAGGGCGAGCCACAGGCTTTTTAAAAATCTGAAAAGTTTCAGATTCAGGTAAAGAATTTTCTTTCTCTGCCGCGGTTATCTTGGGAGCAGGTAAAATGGCTGACGCATTTTGATATATCACCTCTGCTGTTTCGTCTCCCTCGAGAAAAACTTCGAATAAACCACTATCCTTTGCCACTGGAGGGAGATCCACTGAATGATTGATTGAAGTCTCAGAATTCTCTATAGCTTCAATTGGCTCGTTATTTTCAATTTGAGTTACTTCATTAGGAACATTTTCGGTATTTTCTGGTTCAAGTGAAGAATTGACAGGTAGATCTTGGAACAACTCGACTAAACCAGGAACAACAATCGAGAAATGAGTCTTAAATGGTAAATCCCCTGTTACAGAATCTACTACTTCTGTATTTACCGGAATTTCCTGCTCAGGGGCTAAGTCCGATTTAACTTTTTGAAGACGTGCTAAAGTTGCTTCGACTTCGACTAACTGGAGGCTTAGAGAATACAACAATTGACGCAAGTAAATAGGCTTCTCTTTATCATCCAAACCTTTGAAATCATGGCTTTCTAACTCAGTCACAAGCCCCGATAATGGATCAGTCCAAGATTCTTCTCCTGAAGGGAGAAATTCGGGGATTCCGGTGGCCCAGATTGCTTCATACTCTTTTACTAGATCTTCTTGTGTTTTTCCTTTTGGTGGTTTCGAGATCTTAAGGAAAAGCTTTTTGTGGGTTTCTAAACTCTTCTCGTACCGCTCCTTTAATTCAAGCTTCATTGAATGCAAATGATCAATCCATTCAGCGTATCCTGCAATTCCACTTGCAAGATTAACATGAGTAAAGATCATTTTCGGTAAAACTTCTCTAAAAACCTTCAAAGCAATCAATGGAGCAATAAATTTACTTTCATAGCCGTCAATAATCACGCCGTCCCCTAAATCCTGCCATAATAAGCGGAAGGCGATGACAGGTGCAAGATTCTTCTCGTTTTTTTCATACAAGGCAAGAAAATCTTCATATTTCTGAACTTCTGGCGTTTGATATATTTCATCAGGAATATCTTTCCCCTTTCCTTTTTTCGCTTTGGTAAACGCCTCTAATGCCTGAGCTTTGCTTTCCTCTGCTGCGGCGAGCAACTGTTGCTCGGTCGCGTTCTTTGAGGCTTGCTCGACGGGAGTAGAAGAATTCGTGAAAAATCTTGCCATGACTCCAACTTCATGATCAATAGCAGCAACGTCAGCGAGTAAATCATCAATCTTCTTCACAGGAATGATCAATTTGCGAGAGAGCGTGTTTGCTAAAGTTGAAACACCAATCAAAGGGGGACCGAAAACAAAAATGTCCTGATGAAAATCCTTGTCACGATATGTAGATTTTGACTTTGCAGGGGGAGGAAGAAGACTAATCGGCTCTGCAATAGGATCCATAGCCTCTTCTGTCAATGGTACTTTCTCCTCTGAGATTCCATCTTCTGCAGCCTTTGTCTCTCCAGAAGCGATAACTGGTTCTGGAGATTTTCTCCCTTTTTCTTTGTCCTTCTCTTTTTCAGCCTCTTTCTCTTGCTCTTTTCTTTGGGTAACCAGTTGAGCCGCACGGATAATATCTGAAGGAAGAGGTTCTCCCGGGTTTCGTACTGTAGTTCGGAAAACTCCACTTTTATCGTAAGTGTCTAATGAAGCCAAAACTTCTTCTTCTTCCTTAAATTTTGTATCAAAATCAATTGAGAAAAATTCCACCGGAAAGTCAGTTGGGTTCAACACAGTTATTACTCGCTCCCCACCTTCAGAGAATGGTAAAACAGGATTAATTTCGGCAAGAGCAGGATCAAAGACCAATGGAATATTAGCCCCTTCTCCAATCAATCTGAGCGATTTTGGCTTTTTATTTTGATCAATTCTCAATTGGAACTCAGCTATAGAGCGATGAGCTTCAGATGGAATAAATTCAACACAAATAACAGTTTTTTTAAAAGGACGGAGAGAGCCGCTTGAAGGTTCGATCGTAAATCGAATGTTTTCGTCTTTACTCATAACCTTCTTAAAAAACCATGTCGCAGTTACAGGAGAAATATTTTTCAACCCGACGTATACTTTCGAGGATCTCCCAACTAAGATTTTACCAAAATTGACTTCGGCTGTAGTCATTTCAATTTCTGGTAAACAAACATTGGCAGTAAATACCAAGTGAATTGTAGGATACCCAGGATTTTCCATGGGTAAAATAAAAGACTTGGGACCAATCTTTTGCTGAGTGCGCGCAAAAAACTTAGCAACAAAATCCACAGAACCATTTTCTTCTAATTTCATAACTTTGTCAGGTTCAATAGAAAATCCACTAGCACTGATATTCTTTTTGTCAAATGCCCAGCTGAGTTGCCCTGATGTAGACGCATTCGTAATTTTAAAGACCTTTTTCTTTGTTTGGCCAATAATAACATTTCCAAAATCGCAAACATAGCGAGCAATCACTAGATCCTTCAAATCAATATTCTTGCTAATAACTGTCTGCAATAACAGCGGCGGATCAAATTTATTCTCATCAACATCATTCTTCTCACCAACCGCATTTACACCTGTATTCTGTGAAACCAAACTTAATCGTTGCTCCAATAGGCGGCAGAGCGAATAACGCTGCATTTCGACATCAATAGTCGTCACAGGTATACCTTTAGTACTACTTGCAATGGAAGGTTGGTTTGCTGACATTGAATGTGAATCATTCTCCTCTTCTGGAGCAACAGGGGGAAATATTTCAGGCACCGTGTAGGAAGGTGGATTTACGGTTGTACCTGATGCAGGCGAGGGAGGAACCGCTGGAGGAAGTAGTAAAGGGTCAGGCTGTAAGAACTGACCAAGCACAGCAGACTGAAATGTTTCCCACATTGAAGCATTCACTCCTTCTGTCTCTCCTAAAGGGCCAATCTTGCGAAAGCGAGGAAGGGAAGCAATAGCAATGGGAAAGATTCCCTGGCAAAAACATTGCACTAACACAGGATCAAAGTACCCAACATAGACCGTAAAATTAGCTTTCATCAGATGCGGCAATCCCGGACGTAAGCGAACAAGAAGTTTGAGTTGTTGATTGGCAGAAACTTTACCGGATGGAGGAAAAAACTCAAGATATTGTGCATCTTCATGAGTCGTTGGCTCGACACGAAAGTTAAACGCGACTTTACCGCGATTACTAATGGTCAATTCCTGATCACCTTTATCAGTAAATAAAATTTTGCCAAAATCGAGAATTGACTTATCCAGCTCATAAGCAACATTGGAAGATTCACCGTGAATCGGAAATTTGTACTCAGGTCCACCTTCCACAACGCAAACAGCAACACTGTTTAATTTCGCATTATTAGTTGAGAGCATTGTGAACTCGATATCTTCAATTTCTCCTGATTGAATGATCGAATTGACTGGTAAAACATCGAATACGTGGCTCGGGGGTGTCGCAAAAACTGTAGAAGATCTGGATTTGGCCTTATTAGTAGTTTGTTCTAAGAAAATCCATTCATATTTAACATCAATTTTACAGCTATTCGTAGCTTTCAGTTTAATAATCTTTGATGTATCATTTAAAATGCAACCGAAGTTAATCTGCTGTAAGTCAAATTTTAAATTCGGGAATACTACCTCACCTAATAATCTAATTGAATCTTTTTGAGGATGGCCGCGGTAGGTAATTTGTAAGGCCTTTTCTATGACATGAGACTGACGATCGTCGCGATACAACGGGTCAAATTCTACTAATAAATCGACTTTTTGACCTGGAGCTAAAGTATGCTCATATGTATTGACATTGAAAGGAATCTCGGTTTTTAATAGAAAGGTTAATGTAATTGAGGAGGTGTTCATTAATGTCAAATCCTGCTTATGTATTGACGCATCCACTCCTCTCTCCCAAACATAGAGAAAGGATAATTGATTAGAGGAAAACTCTAAAAGCGGATTCACCACATCGCAGCGGACTTCAGTCTCCATAATTTGCTTCATATAGCGGTCTTTCCCGACTTTACTTTCAAGAGTGAAGACTTCAGAGAGAGAACGAGGAACTGAGCTAAATCCTTTAAAAGTGAAAGTGGTTGCAGTTCGAGAGCGAAGAGTAATTTCCTCAGGAGTAACAGTAAAGCTTGGCTCGACAGGAGCAAGATTCTTGGGTAATCGAGAAGGAACACTAGTATCTTTCCCTAATTTTTTCGCCTTTTGAAGTCTAGCTTGATTCTCATTCTTAACAGTAATATTTGTCCACTTTAACTGCTGGGATCTTCTACCTTTATTTTCTAGAATAATCTGCTTTTCAAAATAGACATTGGTTAATTGAACCCCGAGATCCATTACATCAGTCGATTGCTTGCAATACATTGTTGTCCCAATACCTTTAGCGATCAATGGGACCATTAAATTATCTCCTTCATCAACAACAATATGGATTTCATCTTTGTTGACAACAGAGTCGTCTAAATTCGCAATTATGCTAAGTTCATAGGAATCACCGGCTTCCAAAACTAATTCACGAACATCAATACGATAACATGATCTTGCCATTTTTAAGAATAATTTCATATTGGCTGTAATTAAACCAACATTAGTAATAGTTAAGGTACGGGCACTATCTTTCAAACATTCAATGTTTCCCCATTTTAACTCAGTACAGTCAACCGCAATTTTCGGACCAACGGTGTTGAAGGATAGGACAGCCTGAATCGGCGGTTCCTGGGATCCAGCGATATTGATTGTCAGCGGAACTTTGAACGGCCCTAGCTTTTGCCCAATTAAACGAACCTTGACATTCATAGAATCTCCTGGTTCAATGACAGCGACACTAGGTACGGTTTCATAGGAAGCAACAGATAAAGTATGCTTAGGTTGGGGCGAAATTTCGAATTTGGTGTGGACAGTGGTCGATAAGTTGGTAATTTTGAGGTCTTCCTCGTAAGGATAGCGAATGAAGCAATCACCAAATTCTAATTCTCTAAGTGGCAAGTCAACCTTGATGCTGGAAACAACACATTCTGCAGTAATGGGAACACTAAGTAATAAATCTCCAACACCTAAAACATCCACACCCAAACTGTAATCATATACTTTCACCGTTGTTGGAATAAATTCAATTAAAACTTCCACCGAGTCCTTCGGTGAAAGAGTCCCTCTTGATGGTGAGATATTAAACTCTTTCTTGAGATATAGTCCATCTTGAGGAATGTGTAAGGTATAAACCATTGGAATACGTGATGTGTTGACTAGGCGTACCACTGATGAATGCAAATAGTCGAATGAAACAGTTCCAAAATCAATACTCTTTGTATCAAAATGGAAAGTAGGACCAATAACATGGCCTTTCACTTGACACACCAACATATCATCATTTCCTTGCAAAGCAAAGCGAAAGTATTCTGAAAATTCTCCTAAAATATCACTTTCGAATCGAATTCGGATGTTTTGTGACTGATTTGGCATTAAATAACCTTCTGATGGTGTAAATTGAAATTTATTGCCAAATCGAGTTAAACTTGACATAAAAGTCCATTGAGCAGGAATGTCACCTTTATTTTTAATGGATAAATCGTAATAATTGACATCATTTACAAAGACATCACCAATATCTAAGACTTCGAATGAGAGGGCAGCATGGGGTCCTATCCCTTGACCGATAAGTTGCAGCGGGAGACGATCATGGCGCCCAGAGACGTCTAAAAATGCTAAGCAGTTATAAAGGGAAGCTGTATCGGGGCGAAAGCAAACAGTTATTTCCATCTCTGAATGTGCCCATACTTCACCTTCAATTGGTGCAATGTCGAAGATATCATCTACGAAAAGCATCTTATCCTGTTCCAAGGCTTTACGGAGATTCCGATATTTACGAATCAGTACAGCTTCATCGACTCGAGCAGCAAATGGTAAAAGTGAATTTGTTGGGTCAACGCCATTCGTATCATTAAAGCTCATTTGATTCACGTTTTCAGGTTCTTCCGCATTCTCGTAGTACCCATCAGAGACGCGATTGTAAAGCATCGAGCGCTCTTCATCTTCGATTCGATTAATCTCCATTAACAGTCTTTGTCGCTCCACTTCCTCTTCTGCTTCAGTCGCAAAAGATTTCCAGCGGTACCGAATTGGTGCATCGCTTAAATTTCGAATCTTGAGAGTCTTTTGAGAAAACAAAGATATATAAGAAGGTTCCATAGTCAAACTTGGTGCACTTAAAGATACTTCCACATTCTTTCCAAAGCCTCTCATTTGAATGTAACACTTAACTCCGTTAGAAAAGGTGACCTCAATGTCACCGAGGCAGTGAGAAGTATCATGAGGAGTAAAAGATAACTCCAAAGCAAACGTTGCATTGGCTTCAATTGTAACATCTTGCTCAGGGCAAGAAAATTCACTTTGTAAGGATTTCATAGAAAATTTGGCTGCAGAAGTTCCAATGTTTTGAACAACAATTTTTTTCTCCGAGGGTGATTTAATCGGACAAGCGCCAAAGTCAACTTCATCAGGTAAGGTTAATAATGGTCTCATACCAATCGCTCTTAATGGAACGACAAAATTTTCTCGTTCAGTAGCACAGATTAAATCCCAAGAATATTCACGAATTTCTTGAGGTAAGAATGTCACAATAAAACATATCTCCATACCGGCGGCTATTTTACTTTGCTTTAATGGTTCACCAGAGAGAGTTTGAGGAGCTGATATCTCAAAAAAAGGAGTATCTGGCTTGATTAGTTTGATTCTCCTCGCCACCTATTATTACAGGATTCGTGAATGAGGCGAAAAAAAAGAAAGGAAAACTTACAGAATCAACATTACGAAAGAATAATTTCTTCTTTACACTGGTAAATGGTTCATAATCTTCAAATACCACAATCTTTGGAGCAGGTTGAAATATTGGAGTATCAATGTCAACGGTAGAATGGGCTTGCACAGTGGTATCCATGATATTATTAAATTGAGTAATTAATGGATAATCATCAGGGTTAACATCAAGTGATGGTTTTGATAAATCGCTTGGACGCAATTTCGCCCCGGGATCAAGCCAATCTTGCGCGGCAGTCTTGGCATATTTCAAATAAATTGGTTGCTTCTTCGAAGATTCTTTGTTTGTTCGATTTAATTTTGAAGTCATTTTCTTCTCAGTTTGTTTCAAAGAAAGGACGCTGCGAAGGAACCACTATCAAAAATTTTATAAGTTTTCAAGATAATCAATCGACTCGCTTTGTTTTATTTTTGTTTCTCTTTTTGAATTTGTTGAAGCGTTACGCTATGGTTAACATAGACTTTTGATTAAAGAGAATCTATCATAACGCAAGTATTGTAAATAATTGGTTGATTGAGAGAAAGATGAAGGTTTTAAGAGCTAAATTCATTAGAAAATGTTTAAGATTTTATAAGATTGTATTTGGTATCGCGCCTCCTTATCATGTAAGTCGAACACTCTTTGAAAGAAGGTTTTTTGTTACTTTTATTGATTGATAGATCATTTTGGATGGAAACTTCATATTTAACATGCTAAAATATAAGTTAGATGTCATGCATCGTCTCAAAAGCTTATTGCAAGAAGAAACGATTCATGTTTATATTCTCCAGTCTGCGATTGATGAGTTGAGGTTGCTTGGAGAAAAAGGGGAGGCCACTTTAAACTGGGCACTGAATTGTTGCAGTACTTTAGATGATCATCGTTTTCAAGGGGAAACACCAATCCACAAAGCTGTAGCATTGATTCGTAAGTTATTTCGATCTCTATGCTCTGATGGTGTCTGAAACAATCATAGAGCATGCCAAATCGAGCAAATCTCCAAAGCATTATTTTGTGGCGACTCAAGATCAAGATTTAAGAAATGCTCTTGAGAGGATTCCAGGGGTTCCAATTCTATACTTAAACAAAGTAACTTTAGTACTCAGTAATATTTCAAGAGCATCCTTAGAGTACAATTCTCGGGTAGCGTCTCCTCCGTGCTCCTATTTTGTTCTCTGTTTATCCTTTTTGTATAGGTGGAGGATCTCAAAGCATCATTGACATCGGTGGAGGAAAACGCCGTAGCAAAAGTAGCAACTTCTACAGTTAGATCTGCACCAAGTATTATTGTCGAAGAAGAAGGTATTGCAGTCCAAACAAGAGGAAAGAAGAAAGCGTCTGCTCCTAATCCACTTGCTTCTCAAGAGGCGAAGGACAGTTCACATAACACGAAAAAGAAGAAACAGAGTTTGTATCGTAAACACTAAATAAACAGACCTGCCACATATTACAGAAGCTGAACATATAAGACCAGATTCAATCATAAACTGTAAATAATATAATCTATTAACACACTATCCCAATTATCTGTTCGTAACCACACACAGAGAGAAGGAAATTAATCATGAAATTTCATCTTTTTGACCGAATCCTCATCCTTAAGCTCGTACCGCAGTTCTGGGACTGCTTTCATAAAGTTGAACAGCCGATGTGCAATATATCTCTTCCGCTGATCCTTATTCGAGGTAAATACTGGATTATCGTGATGAAATAAAGAGAGACTATCTTTGCTAGCTTCCATAATCTAAAGAAAATTCAAAAAAGATACGAGCAATCAATATTTTAACAGTACTACCTCAGCAAGAGCATCAGATTCCTCCTCTGTTGGAGGAATTGATCCATCTAGGCAATTTGCTAAGAAAACCGCAAACTTTCCAAGAGTAAATTTAGAATGTGAGTCCTGAAGCTTGCGACTTAGCAGATAGTTTTCATATTTGGACTTCAGAAGATTGTACCACAAAGGTTGCGGGCTACCAAGCTTGCTTTCAGGGTCTGGATCAAGAGTTGGTGCATCTACCAATTATCGAATTGTGAAGAAGAACAAGAAACGAGACCGCATCATTACCTGTGGCAACAGCAGAGCTTCGATCAATCGTGCTATGCTTCTTCTTCACTAAGTCTTGAAGATTTTTGACAATTTCCATGTATTGATCAGCAAGATTACAAAAGCGGATAGCAGGGACGGAAATCTCTGTTCCACTCGTGGGAATAATTCGATGATCACTAGCGGTTAACTCTTTGTAGCTGTTTTCAACCTCAGACCAAAGTCTTTCAAGCTGAGAGGTAAATGATGTAATACTTTTGAGTTCATCTCCTTCAAATCTAACCCCAACTAATCCTCCGCAGAGGTAAATCACCTCTTTTAAGGAATGTAAATTCAGTCGATTATTGGGTAAATTCAAATATTCGCATTCCTCTTCAGGATGAGGCCGATGAAGATGGAAATTATCTAAATCTCTCATTCTTTCTCGTAAGCTTAAACTCTTTTGATGCTCGAGTTGTTGTTCAATGTTGTACTTTGTAAACGCTGTGAGAACATTTTTTTTCTTCAGATTACTATTCTTCAAATCAACCGGACTGAAAGGAGAAAACGCAACTTTCGGTGGAGGAGTTTTGAATACATTGGAAGATTCATCAAGATTGACACCTCCTTCTCTTTCAACTGTCGATGGATCTGAAAAACTGCTCATAATTGATTCAAAAAACTCATGATGACTTTAGGTAACAAGGATTAGAGGATTAGTGGATTTAGGATTTGTGAAAGAAGGACAGCCCATTAGATTGTCTCTAGAATTAAACCAAGTTTAATCTCAGCAGAATTCTCTGGCATATGTATGAAAGCTAGACGAAGAGAAATTCAGAAAGACGAGGAAGACGAGGAACCTTTATTAAGTGAAATGACATCAAAAGCTGAAATTGATCCGTATTATAGTGTTAGAGAGTAAGTAGTAATCGATTAATAAGTGACGAACTGTTAATTCTTTTGTGATAGCCATGTACATTCACAATTAGAAAGAATAAGGGCGAAGCATGAAAAGTTTCAAGAACTGTTGAGAAGCGTTGACACCTCTTCGAGCACAGAATTCAAAGATTTGCGGAAAGGTTTGTTATTTTTTCTTATTTTCATTTCTGTAGAGTAAAAATGCATTATTAGGACTGCGACAAGATGTACGCGCAGTCGACAAGGAACTGGCTGGTTTGAAGGAAGCGGTTGATACGGTGAGTTTGTGATGTTCATGTTGAGTACTTTGCTGAACTTCATCTCTTAGATCGAGAAAAATAGAGCGAAGTTTATTTATATCAAAGACGGCGAGTTACAGAACCGCAAGAAATTTGTGGAAGATGCACAAAAGACTATTGCGTGTAAGAATGAATTTTTATTTCTCCAATTCTAATGTTAAATTTGGAATATTGTAGCTGTAAAATCTGGAATGGATTCATCAAACGTTCGCAAGAAGATTGAGGAAGATGAAAGAAGGGTTAAGAATCAGGCTTTTAACGACGCAAATGATGCAATGGCGAATCAACTAAACCAAGAAAATGATAGATTTATTTCCGATCAAAAGCAGGTGACCAAGAAACTTATTCAAGACCAAGATACATCGTTAGAACATTTAGGACAGGCAGTTGGAAGATTGGAGCAATATGGACGTGAGATTAACACTGAAATCAAAGTACAGGGAAAATTGTTAGATGCGTTAGGAAATGAGATTGATACAGCAAGTGATAAAATGAACACTGTTCAGGCAGCTTTGTCCAAACTCCTTAAAACAAAGGATACATGCCAAATTTGGACGATTGTCATTTTAGCTCTCGTTCTAATTCTTCTTGTTGCGTTAGTCATTTGGACGTAGACAAAATCATCTTTTCCCTGAACCTTTCTTTTCTTTTTTCCTTTAATAATTCATTCATTTCTTCGAATTCATCCGAATAGTCACACAAGCGCGGCTCATGTCTTCATTTCGAGAAGACCGTTTCACGAGAAGAATAAGCAATGAACTTAAAAGAGTTATTGGTAAGAAACTTGAAAGTTTGTGTCTCATTTCCTAATAGAATGATTTTTGGATTTTTCAGAGTCAGACACCTGATATGGTAGTCTCGGCGAATGTCGTCGTGACTGCTGATGTGAAGTTTCATAGATTGCTTCGAGTGGAGGGTATTGTCGAGGGAAAGGTAATCGCACCACCGGAGGTAAGTGTTCGAACTTGACTTTAAAACCAAGACTTTACTTGTTTGTCTCCTTTTCGCAGGCTTGTCTTGTCTTATGTCCTGGAGGACATTTTAAAGGCCAGCTGACAGGACTCGGTTTGGTTTACGTAAATGGAACTGTCGATGGAGATATTTGTGTTTACAGGCTATCGTTAGGTCCGAATGCAGTTATAAGAGGAAATATCACCTGTCAGCAAATCGAAATGGCGGGAACAGCTAAAATACAGGGGAATTTAAATATTTCGCCTACTGTCCAGATACAAAACGATTATGACGAGGAGAGTACTAAAGAACTTATCCACGACCAACTGTAGACGAATTTTTAACCTCTGATTGGATCCCTCCGCTCGCTTTTATGAAGTGTCAATTCTACCGATACACTATGGATCGTGTTAGTTCAGAAGAAAATAGCGAATTCTCCGCGGCATAGAAAATATTCTTCTTTTTGAATGTAAATAGCTTAGTTTCTGGAAATGTGTCTCTATATTTTGTTAAATCCCTTTGAGGATATTTAATCCTAATAAGTTGTGAAAAATTATTTGATACCACGTAAAATAAAGCAAACAATTTTCAAAATTTGAAAGATGATAGAACGAGAAGATGATTATAACTCAGATGAGATCGATCTTGGGTTTGACGAGGATGAAGAAGAGTCTCCTTTATGGACTACAGTTGATATTCCTTCATCTCCCCAGACGCAAAGTGATTTGGAGTTGTTATTATATCGAACTCTCAAGAAGTATTGGGGATATGATCACTTTCGAAAACATCAATTAGAAATATGTAAAGCCATTCTCGAAGAAAAAAGAGATTGTTTTTTCATGATGAGTACAGGTTCAGGAAAGAGTTTAGTATTTCAGCTCCCTGCAGTAGCTCTACGAGAAGGTGGAAGGAAATGTTGTACTTTAGTCATATCACCTTTAATATCATTAATGGAAGATCAAGTTGCTTCTTTACTTGCAATGGGAATCAATGCTTGTGCTATAGGTGCTAAGTATGATAAGAAGATTGAAGATGCTGCAATTCTCGGAAATTATGCTTTGATTTATGCGACACCAGAGAAAATACTTTTATGGCAACGAGGTTTAGAACAATTACAACGTAATTGTGAAATAATTTCCATTGCAATTGATGAAAGCCATTGTGTGTCTGAATGGGGCAGTGATTTTCGACCTGAATACAGTTTATTACACAGTTTACGAGATTGGCTAGGTCATACCATTCCTATTGTCGCATTGACAGCTTCTGCGACAATGCATGTACAACACGAAATTGTCACTAATTTATCACTTAAAAACCCGCTAATTATTCGAGATACTGTTAATCGACCGAATCTAAAGTATGTCGTCTGTCCAAAGAGAATGAACTCAGAGATTGTTCGATGCATATTAGACTCTCGCTTGTCTCTTTATGCTGAAATGAATGGCCTTGAAATTGAAAAAACTCCATCTATTGGCAGTCATATGGAGAATGTTCCTTTCCCATCGACATTGATCTACGTTAATTCTAAGAAGAAAGCGGAAGATATTGCACGAGAACTAGTGGAATGTTCCCTTCTCAAAGGAATCAGAGCTGCCTATTATCACTCTGGGATTTCAAATGATGATCGTGATGCGGTTCATCGAGCGTTCCTTTGTGATGATATTCAAGTTGTTGTTGCTACAACAGCCTTCGGTATGGGCATCAATAAGCCTGACATCAGACTCGTCGTACATTATGGGCTGCCTCTCTCCATAGAATCCTATTACCAGCAGACTGGTAGAGCTGGCCGAGATGGCCTTCCCTCAAAGTGTTTATTGTTTTGGGATTCTCAAGATATTCGTCTGTGCAATAATCTTATCTCATCATCTTCGAAGCCTTCATCGCATTCTTCTTCGAATTCAACTCCAAACACTTCACAACCATCCACTCTCAGATTGCTGAAGATGGATAATTTTGTGCGGCAGATCAAAGGTTGTCGTCGAGTGATGATCTTGGAATATTTCCAAGAATCTGCTGCTTCTATTCCTATTCCACCGACTGAGGGTTGTTGTGATTTGTGTGATCAAGCTCTTCAGGCGAGAAGGAAAGACCATTTACATCAAGAGTACCCTTTCCATCAGAAGACAGATCTTTCATCTTTCGATATTAGTGAAGAAGTTTATATGCTATTAAGTGTGTTCTTTGAAACTCGCAGTTTCTTTGGGATTAGTGTTGTCATCGCGTTATTACTCGGTAAAAATGATAAAAATGTTCAAAGAATTCCATCCTATCAGACAGTCGATTTTTATGGAAAAGGAGTTCATCATAGCTCAGATTGGTGGAAAGCTTTAGCCGATCAATTATCAGATCACGATCAATATCTGGAGAAGTCGCTGATTCGAAGTGCTAGTGGATATAGTTTCTTCAAGTATATTTTAACACCCACAGCCATGTTCTATCTGACCGGACAACGAGTCTTACAGTATGATAAAGGCTCATTATTATTGAAACGTTTACCGTTCAATCACCCTGGACATCATTCTTATAAAGCTTCAATTCATACTGATCTATTAAAATTGATTCAAGCTGAAAAGAAGTTACTTGTATTAAGAGAAAATATTCTTCTTGAACAAGAGCAACAAAAGAAAGCGACCTTACTCCTACACCATCCTCATCATATTACTGATCCAAGAAAACCTACCAGCTCATCAACAACCATTACTTTATCTCTACCACTTTATTTATACAAAGAAAGGTTAGAATTCGAAAATACTATCAAGAATGTTAGGAAACAGATTTCTGTAGAACTGCAGATTGCTCCTTATCAACTCTTATCTTCAACAGAGATCATTCAATTGATGAAGTTTAGTTTTCTTCAGAGTGAATGTCTTGGTGGAGGGCATGGAACCTGTAAACAGTGGTTGAGTCTTCTTCCGAGGACAGCAAATGAATTAATGGAATTATTGAAGTGGATGGATTGGAAGAGGTTGCATGCCACAAAGATTATTCAGCGCTTGACTGGGTTAGCTTCAGAGCAACCACTTCCGTTGAAATCGATTGAAGCGATTGAGAGTAAAGAAGCTGAAGAAGATGATGACGATGATAGTGATTGTATAACAATACCAAATGACGATATATTTGAGGATCAGGGTACGTCTGATACTACGAATACACGACCCAATGACCCCACACATCACTCCAACACTTCATTTGAACGCAATTCTTTTCTTTACTACCCAAATTACGCTGCTCCTTCATCAAGAGAGGTGATACAACCTCAGAACACCGCATCTAATCAAAGCATTACTGTCGACGATAATGATTCTGATGCGACCTGTATCGAAGATTCACCTGTGTTAATCAGTCGAAAGCGAGGTTTCTCATCAATAAATGACACTACAAATGACGTTCAAAGCTCACGATCTACAATCTCATCCGAGGAAGATGACAGAAAGGAAAATACTCTGAACCGATCATCAACGATTGACTCCTCTGCAGCATTGAAAGCTCAGAGGAAGAGACTTTCTTTCGCAGGTATTGCAAGTAAGTAACTTCCTTCTATTCGCTATATGACAATAATGGTTGAAATAGATTTCAAACGAAAAACCATTTGAATGATGTATTATTTTTATGGTGCGAAGAATCTTGACGAATATTGAGAAGGAAGGAAGAAAGGTATCATATTCTATATAGTACCGAGTATTCGAATGAAGGTAACATGGAAGTGGATTACATGTCCTTCATTCTGTCACAAAATCCATAAAAAACATGTGTAAGAACAATTCTAAAACAAAGCAAATATATGTAAGTATGTCAGAACATAAATGAAAGTCATTCAATCTATAACAGCCATTTTGAGAAATCAAAGGCCGAGTTATAGGATCTAGTGGAATTCATTGCTTGAGATAAGCTTGACCAAATATTCTCTTGAACACCAACTTCATAATCCCAATCTTGATGAGGATCCTTGTTTGGAAGAACTTGCCAATACATCCAAGGAATTCCTGCCTTAGAAATTTGGCTGGCCCATTGCTTGATGTTATTTGATCGTGTGCTTTCACTTAACACACCGACTTGGTTTGGAGGACCACAACGCTCATTCGCATT
>VFQN01001959.1_pt1 | contig 33007 bp, 23 predicted proteins | sample 3512371 | NCBI WGS metagenome assembly VFQN01 (sample SAMN10412370, study PRJNA504923) | tailings metagenome | isolation source: Replicate 2 from Balatoc abandoned mine | place: Philippines: Itogon, Benguet | collected 2017-08-28 | reverse complement strand
TCGCGGGCATGGCCGACGTAACCCAGCGTACAATCGACGGCCGTTTCACCGGGTTGAGGTGACAGAACCTTCAGGATCTCTGCGACCATGATCGGTCGGTGCATGCCCGCCGGCGTCTTGCCGCTGGCCAGCACTTTCGCGACGTCGTCCGCATACCGTTCCGGCTGATGTTCCTTGTACTTGTCCTCAAACCGCCGCGGATGCTTCCCGGCATAACGGGTTCGCCGCGGCGGACGATTGGAAGCAGAATCAGTCATCAGGACCGTCTTTCATAACAGGTGTGAACGACGTCCGTGAACGGTTCACCGGTCCCGCTCCCGATTTCGTCAGGCATCCACGATGCTATTTTTCCGGAAACAACGGCATCAGCGCATCGCCAAAAATCTTCATGGCTTGCGGATTCGGGTGGTTGATGGAGTTGGACATCAGCGTGCTGTAGGGAATTCCCTGCCGCCAGAGCCGGCCGTAACGCAGCGAGGCGTCTGCCAGGGCCACGTTGTGCCTGGCAGCGAACTTCCGCAATCCCTTCACATAGGGCCGCGGATCGTCATCAATCTCCGTTTCCCGCGTTAAACCCATCCAGTCCGGGCGGGTATAGTGGGGAGTCAGGATGATCCACTCCGCGCCGATGTTCTGAAAGTCGGCCAGCAGTCGGGAATAGCGGGCCTCGACCGCGTCCGGGGTCAGGCCCGCGTCGTTGACGAATTCCGAGATGATCAGATCCGGCTTCACCGCCAGCACGGTCTCCGCGTAGTTATGCGGTTCGCCAGGCGGCACACCCAGATAACTGCCCGTGTTGCGGCCGCCCCAGGCTTCCGTCACCAGCTCGATGCGTGCCTGCGGAAATCGTGCCTGCAGTCGCTTCACGAATTGCACCTGCCAGCGATTGTTCCCGGCATCCGGCAGATATCCGCCGTCAGTGACGCTGTCTCCCCAGGCCAGAATTTTCAGCGGCTCTCCCGAGCGAAGTTTGGCGAGGGTCTTCGGAATCCGTGACTCGGTTGCACCGGAAGACGCTGTTGCAGGCTCCGGATATTCGCTCTCCAGAACAGGAAACAGGTTCTGGTCTGTCAACCGGTCGGTCACGCCGGGAAACCAGACGTTCGCCAATAACCGCTCGCCTGTCTGCAGTGCGGGCGGCAGGGGACTGGAGGCGACGGGTGTGCCGACCCGATACTCGAGCTGGTGATCTGGCGTCAGCACGATGGAATCGAGTCGCAGCTGACCGTGCAGGTAATTGACGTAAACTTTCTGCTCTGACCCAATGCGTCCCTCTGCCAGCCGACCGAAGTTGCCCCAGGTGGTTTCGACTTCATAGTCTTGTCCGCGCGTGAATTGCTCGCCGGTGCCTCCCGGTGCTGACCAGACGCTGAAACTCGCGGGGTCGAGCAGATGCGGAGTGGTGACTTCCTGAGCCTTCAGGCCCCGTAATGGGACGCCGCGTCGATAGATCGGCCCGTCGGGCTGAAAGACGGGCACCTGGGCATATTCTTCGCCGGTGACGGACGCTACGGAAGGCGGGACCGGGATCGACAACTTCCGGGAAACTGCCGACTGGTCACCAGCGGCAGGAAGTTCCGCCTGGAGTTCCCATGTGCCGGTGATCGTCAGTTGCACCGGCGGAGAATCGCCGCCATCGCCGGGGACAGCCAGCACGAGGGGCAGCAGGAAGACACTGATTTTCAACAAGTGACCAATCACGGCGCGCTCCGTAAACGGAAGACTGGGAGTTGCAGAACCCCAATCTGCCGAGCCAGGAGAACACTGTCAATTCAGGATCGCGAAGCGGCGCGGGGTGGCATGGTCAGCAGCGCAGCGGATGGCCATGCGCATGCGTCACGGCGTTTGCATTGATGAATTGACTTCGGGATCACTCGTCGGGGCCATCCGCTGCGCTCCTGACCCCGGCACCCAGCGTGTCGGCACCCAGGCGATTCCTGCGTGCGTTGGAAGATGGAAAACGTCATTAGCCCGGATGATTCACCAGCCCGAAGCGCCAGCGAGGAAGCCCTGTCTCTTCCCTCGCAGGCGCTTCGGGCCAGTGTTTTCAGCTGATTTGGGCGAATTTTCTCATCGATTCCAACGGAAGGATTTGAGAAAGCAAGTCGTAGCGAGGTAAATAATGAGAGTTAGCAGACGGGAACAATCGCCTTCAATCAGTCGCGTTTCCACCATCCGGCCACGAGCAGAAATAGCCCCAAAAAAGCTGTGGCCCAGATACCGCACAACAATGTCAGGAATGTCGAGCCGGAAAAATGCCGTAGTTGAATCGCGACCATCTGCACCGATGCTGCAACCAGAATGATCGCACCGGAAATCATCATTGCATGTGATTTTTGTATCGCATGCTCTAGCAAACACCGGGGGGATGAAGCCCCCCGGCTTCCGGAATTCCAGCAAATCAGAAATGAATCGCGCGGCCATCGACGGCGAGGGCGGCTTCCTTGAGGCATTCCGCGAGCGTCGGGTGGGCGTGCGGGCTGCGGGCGATGTCTTCGGCGGAGGCGCCGAACTCAATCGCAACCGCGGCTTCGGCGATCAGGTCGCCGGCACGCGGGCCAAGGATGTGAACGCCCAGCACACGGTCGGTGTCGGCGTGGGCGAGGATCTTCACGCGGCCGTGGGTGCTGGCGAGGGCTTTGGCGCGGCCATTGGCAGCGAACGGGAAGGTACCCTTGCGGTAGGGGATCTCCGCCTGCTTGAGCTGGTCTTCCGTCTTGCCGACGCTGGCGATTTCCGGGTCGGTGTAGACGACGGACGGAATCGCATCGTAGTTGATGTGGGCGTATTTGCCGGCGATCAGGTCTGCGGCAGCCACGCCTTCGTCTTCGGCCTTGTGAGCCAGCATCGGGCCGGCGATCAGGTCGCCAATCGCGTAGATATTCGGGATGTTCGTCTGCAGGTGATCGTTGACGACCACGCGACCGCGATCATCCAGCTTGACGCCGGCGGCATTGACATCCAGACCGTTCGTGTTGGGCAGACGACCGACGGCGAGCAGGACGCGATCGCACTGGATCGGGTCTGCGCCTTCATATTCGACGACGCATTTGCCATCAACCACACGGGCGGCGGTGACGCGGCTGCCGAGCTTGAATTCGATCCCCTGCTTCTGGAACAGCTTCTGGGCTTCCGTTGCCATCTCGGAATCCATACCCGGCATAATCCGCGGCAGGTATTCCAGGACTGTAACTTTCGCACCCAGCCGGGCCCAGACGCAGCCCAGTTCAAGACCGATCACGCCGGCGCCGATCACTACCAGATGTCCCGGCACTTCCGGATAAGACAGTGCTTCGGTACTGGTGCCGATAAGGTTGTTGTCGACTTCCACACCCTTGAGCGGAGCAGAGATGCTGCCGGTGGCGAGAATGATGTGTTTCGCGTCGAGTTCGACCGGGTTATCGCCTTCTACGGCCACCTTGTTCGGACCCAGCAGCCGACCCTTGCCGAGATAGCGGGTGATCTTGTTCTTCTTGAACAGGCCGTCGATGCCTTTGGTGAGACCGGTGACGATCTGGTTCTTGCGGTCCAGCATCTTCGAGAGGTCGAGTTCCAGCGCCCCGGTGTTAATGCCGTGCTGGGCGAACTGCTCCTTCGCCATACGGTAGAGTTCGCTGGATTCGAGCATTGCCTTGCTGGGGATGCAGCCGACCCGCAGGCAGGTGCCGCCCAAGGCCGATTCCATCTCGACGCAGCCGACGTTCAGGCCGTTCTGGGCCGCGCGAATCGCTGCGACATATCCGCCGGGTCCGCCACCAATCACAACGACATCGTGCTGAGGCATGAAACGCAAATCCTGTTTTGCTGTTGGAAAAAGGTCGAAGCCCAGGGAGGGCGATCCCTGGGCGTCTTCAGACCATACTCATGGATGAACCAGCATTCCCGCTCACACTTCCAGCAGCAGCCGCAGCGGGTTTTCGATGCAGTCCTTGATCCGCTTGAGGAAGGTCACCGCTTCGCGGCCATCGACCACGCGGTGGTCGTAGGTCAGGGCGAGGTACATCATCGGGCGGATGACCACCTGACCGTTGACGGCGATCGGCCGTTCCTGGATCGAGTGCATCCCCAGCACACCGCTCTGGGGCGGGTTGACGATGGGGGTCGACAGCAATGAACCGTAGACACCGCCGTTGCTGATCGTGAACGTGCCGCCCTTGAGTTCTTCCGGGCTGATCTGGCCGTTCTGTGCCCGCTTGCCGTAGTCGGCGATCGACTGTTCGATCTGCGAGAAGCTCATGGTCTCGGCGTTCCGCAGCACCGGAACGACGAGTCCCTTGCCGCCGCCGATGGCGATCCCGATGTCGCAGTAATCGTAATAGACGATGTCGGTGCCCTGGATCTGGGCATTGATCTGCGGGAAGGCCTGCAGGGCATCGACTGCGGCCTTCACGAAGAACGACATGAAGCCGAGCTTGATGCCGTACTTCTCGACGAACGCATCCTGATGCTGCTTGCGCAGACCCATGATGCCGGACATATCGCACTCATTAAAGGTCGTCAGCAGGGCCGCGTTGTGCTGGGCCTCGACGAGTCGCTGGGCAATCGTACGACGAATCGGTGACATCGGCTTGCGGCGCGTGCTGCGATCGCCGGGAACGCGAATGGCAGCCGGGGCGGACGGTGCCGACACCACGGACGTCGCCGGAGCCGGTTTCGGCGCGGAGGCCGCGGCTCGCTGGACATCCTCTTTCAGCATGCGTCCACCGGGGCCGGAGGGCTGCACCTGCGACTTGCTGACGCCGGATTCCGCCAGCATCCGCTCGGCCGCCGGCATCACGCGGGTCTCGCCGGCGGCGGGCTTCGCAGCTTCCGTCTTCGGCGGTTCGGCCGGTTGATCGTTGCTGCCCGCGGCGGGCTGGGCAGCGGGTTCGATCTGGGCAATCACGTCGCCGACCGAAACCGTATCACCGGTTTGCTTCAGGATCGCCTTCAGGATGCCGCCGACCGGAGCAGGGATATCCTGTGAGGCCTTTTCGCTTTCAAACTCGACCAGACCTTCGTCCAGCGCGACGTATTCACCGACCTTCTTCTTCCATTCGCCGATCATTACTTCGGAGATCGACTCACCTACCGACGGCACAACGACTTCAACGGCCATGGAAACCTGGTGCTTTCGACAAAGGACGATGCAGATCGCCGCTGTTCCGGGGGAGTTTGTCCGGCAAGCAGTTCAGGACGGCGAAAAAGGGTTTGTAATTCCTGATGCGAATTCTCGCGTGCCGCGACCGACGCGACAACCGTCAATGGCCTGTGATCCGGGAAAATCCCGGGGAGCAGCCGGAATCCCTCAGCAGAGCCTGTGATAGAAAAAATGGTCTCGCACGGCTTCAACCGTGCGAGACCAGGGGTGATCAGTTTCATTCCGCATTCGGTGTGATGAACGCCTGCTGAATGATCTGTTCCTGTTCATTCTCATGACTGTGATGCGACCCGGTTGCCGGGCTGGCCGAAGCCGGCCGGGAAATGCCGGAGAACGGGTGCCGTCCGAACAATTGCGGCCCCCAGTGAGAATTCAGGAACCGCCAGGCTCCCATGTTTTCCGGTTCTTCCTGCACGAAGGTCACCGGAGTTCCGGCAGCGAACTGCTCCAGCAGCGGTCGCAATTCCCCTTCCGGCAGCGGGTACAACTGCTCCAGCCGGATGACCGCGGTGCTCATGCGTCCGAGCTTGTCGCGGCGGGATTCCAGTTCCTTGTAGATCTTGCCGGAGCACAGCAGGACATGGTTCACATCGGCCGGATTGACCTTCGGATCACCGATAACCCGGCGGAACGTTCCCGTCGACAACTCTTCCAGAGTGGAAGAGTAACCGGCCGGGGTTCGCAACTGACCTTTCGGCGTCATGACGATCAGGGGCTTCCGCCATTTCCGGACGACCTGACGTCGCAGCAGATGGAAGATCTGGGCGGGAGTCGTTGGATTGCAGACCTGGATGTTGTCCTCTGCCGCCAGGGTCAGGAACCGTTCCAGCCGGGCGCTGGAGTGTTCCGGTCCTGCACCTTCAAAGCCGTGCGGCAACAGCATGACCAGTCCGCTGAGCCGGTTCCATTTGTCCTCGGCGCTGACGATGAACTGATCGATGATCACCTGGGCGGCGTTCACGAAGTCGCCGAACTGGGCTTCCCAGCAGACGAGACCATCCGGGTAATCGAGACTGTAGCCATAGTCGTAGCCGAGCACGCCGGTCTCAGACAGCGCGCTGTTGAAGACGTCCACCGGCCCCTGAGTGTCCGAGAGGTGCTTCAGCGTGCAGTGCGGGCGACCGCTGTTGTAATCGAAGACGACGGCATGCCTGTGGCTGAACGTACCGCGCTCGCAGTCCTGACCATGCAGCCGGACCCGGTAACCCTCGTTGGCGAGCGAGGCATAGGCGAGCAGTTCTGCGGCACCCCAGTCGAGCGGCGACTCGCCGCGTCCCATCGCGGCCCGTTTCTGGAACAGGCCTTCCGGACGTTTCGGCTGATTGCCGTTGTGAATCTTCGGGTGCGGCGTGAAGTCGTCCGGCAGTGTGGTCAGCTTCTCCATCAGGTGGGCCAGCGTTTCCACGGGCACGCCGGTGTCGACGTCCGCTGCTTCAGTCTCCAGTCCGCCCTTGTAGCCGGACCAGATGCCGTGCAGCATGTCCCACTTGTGCACGTATTCCGCGCTACGGGCAACTTCCAGCTCGGATTCCAGCTGCTGGCGATGCCGCGAAATCAGTTCATCGGCCTCGTCTTTCGAGACGCCGCCCATCTTCGCGAGATGCTCGTAGTAGCTCTCCGCGACATTCTTTCGTGCCCGGATTTCCCGGTACATGATCGGCTGCGTAAATTCCGGCTCGTCCTGCTCGTTGTGCCCGCGGAGGCGATAGCAGAGCATGTCGATGACGACGTCCTGCTTGAACTCCTGGCGGAAGTCGAGCGCCAGTTGCACGCACTGGGCGACGGCTTCCGGATCTTCCCCGTTCACGTGGAAGATTGGAATCTGCAGCATCTTGGCGACGTCGGTGCAGTATGCGGTTGAACGGCCCTGGATCGGCGAGGTGGTGAAGCCGATCTGGTTGTTGACCACCACGTGGACGGTACCGCCGATTTTGGTCGCGTCCAGGGAGTTGATGTTCAGGGTTTCCTGAACCACGCCTTCGCCGGCAAACGCGGCGTCGCCGTGGATCAGAATCAGCATGACCTTGCTGCGATCGGTGTCGTCACGGCGGTCCTGTTTGGCCCGCACGCGTCCCATACCTACCGGGTTTACGAACTCCAGGTGGCTCGGGTTGAAGCACAGCGAGAGGTGCACCTTCTTGCCGTCGCCCGAGTACCAATCGTTGCTGTAGCCCAGGTGATACTTCACGTCGCCGCGACCGATGTGCAGCTGCGGGTCGAGATCGGCGAACTCACGGAAGATGGCTCGCGGGCTCTTGCCCATGATGCTGGTCAGCACGTTCAGCCGGCCGCGGTGAGCCATGCCCAGCACGACTTCTTCGACGCCCTGGCCGGCGGCGTGATAGATCGACTGATCCAGCAAGGGAATCAGCGTCTCCGCTCCTTCCAGCGAGAAGCTCTTTTTCCCCATGAACTTCTTCTGGATGAACTCTTCAAACACGACGGCGTCACTGAGCCGCTTCAGAATTCGCAGCTGTTGCTCACGGGATAGCGCCACGCGGTTCTCGGTGGCTTCCATCCGGGATTGCAACCATTCCCGCACCCGCATGTCATCAATGTGCATGAACTGCGCACCGATGGATCGAGTGTAGGTGTTCTTCAGCCACTGCTGGATTTCCCGCAACGTCCGCAGGTTCGGACCGGCAGAGGTCAGTGTCGAGGATGTCCGGTCGAGGTCTGCCTCGGACAGCTCGCAGGCTTCCAGTTCCAGCTCTTTGACTTCCGGACGCTTGCGGCCCAGCGGGTCAATCTGGGCAGCGTAATGGCCCATCGCCCGGTAATTGCGGATCAGGCGACCGACCCGTTCCTGCCAGATGGCCGCATCGAGTTCCACCGGGCTGACCAGCGCCGCGCCGACCCGGGGGGCCTTGAAGTAATCCGCGCTGTTGCTGCCCGATTGCTGGCTGGCATCCGTCAGATGGCGGAAGTAATCCCGCCACTCCGGGGTCACGAGATCCGGGGATTTCAGGTACTCCTGATACAGCCCCTCAACGTACGACAGATTGGACGTGTCGAGCGCCGGGGCACCCTGGGGGCCGGCGGGACCGTCGTCGTGGCGATTCGCAGGAGAGGAAGAACGAGAACGAGACGGAGCAAGTAGCTCAGCAGAACTCATGTTGGCTCGACTTCGCGGGGCTGGCGATCCGGTGGACGAGATCAATGTCGTCCGGGATCACACCATGTTTCGGTGTGTGGACCGCCTGGCTTTGAGGAAAGAGAGAAAAACTGCACCATCCCGACAGCGTAACAAATCGCCCGCCAATGCGCGAACACATCCTGGACGGGAAACTGCAAGGAATCCGGGAAGTTTTCCGTTGACAGTCAATTCACGACCCGTCTGGACCAGTATTCTCGCATGAAATCCCGCTGTATCAATGGTTTGGCAGGCCAGGAAATTCTGTGGTTTCCTTAATCCGCAGTTTGCCGCCGGGTCGCGAAAGAGAATTCGGAGATTTTCCGTAGTTACGGACCAGTGGCAGCATCGTCGCCCCCGAGTCTGCAGGGGTCTGTAGAAATGGCGTCGCGGAGTTTCTTGAAAACCAACTGTCTCTCTTGACGGACTTCGGTCAGTCTCACTCGGGGGATCTTCGTCAGCCGATGTCGGGATTGCCCGGGAAATGCCAGGGAAATAAAGCCTGATCTCCTGCGGCGGGTGGGCGATTGTCTTGGTTGGACAGGCAGTTGTGGCCGGTTATGGGGACAACACTGCTTGATTCCGGTTCCCTGCTCGCTAGAATCGGCGTGCGGTCGGAAACGGTTCCCCGCGCGGGACCGCGTTCACCGCCACCTCAATTGTCAACCCCTGGGCCGAGCATTCCATGAGTCACTCCGGCGAGTCCACTGGGCTCGCCGCCGTTGTTTCCCTTTCCTCGCTTGAACAGGAAGGGTGATGCCACTATCCCGGTGAGGTTTTGCAAGCCGCCTGCGTGACAGGTCGCCCTGCCTTCGTGAGTCGTTGTTGTTCCTGAATTGGTTTTGCCCCGGTCGCCATCGGTCTGTGTTAAGGGAAGCTCGCCTTGTCGCAATTGCCAGCAGTCGACGTGAAAGAGCTGGTGCGGTCAAAGACCGATATTGTGGCCCTGGTCGGAGAGACGCTGGCCCTGCAACCCCGCAATGGCGGGCGGTTGTACGTGGGACTCTGTCCGTTTCATGAAGACCACAACCCGTCTTTCAACGTCAATCCCGAGCGTCAGACCTACCGCTGCTGGGTTTGCCAGGAAGGTGGCGATTGTTTCAGTTACGTGATGAAGTCCGAAAACGTGGGCTTCCGCGAGGCGCTGGAGTTTCTGGCGAATCGCGCCGGAGTCGAGCTGCCGAAGACTGGCGGAGGCGAGCGTGTTTCCACGGATGAGCGCACGACTCTCTACGAGGTTTTGCTGTGGGCGGCCGGCGAATTCCAGCGGTGTCTGCTGCAGGATGCCTCAGGGGCACGCTCTCGCAGTTATCTGAAAGAACGACACTTTTCCTCAGAAACGATCGCAAAGTTTCAGCTCGGCTATGCCGCAGAGGGCTGGTCGTGGCTGATCGAGCGGGCACGCGGCAGATTTTCGGCCGACCTGCTGACGAAAGCCGGGCTGGCGAAGCCGAATGATCCTCCCCGGGGCGGCTTTCGGGATGCCTATGTCGATCGGGTGATGTTTCCGATTCATGACGAGCGCGGCCGCACCATCAGTTTCGGCGGCCGGATTCTTCCGGATTCGCGCATCCAGAATACGGGCAAATACATCAACGGTACCGATACCCCGGTTTTCCATAAAAGCAAGGTAATTTTCGGATTCGACCACGCGCGGGAGGCCATTCGCAAGACGGGTACCGCTGTGGTGACAGAAGGCTACGTGGACTGCATCAAAGCGCAACAGGCCGGAGTACTCAACGCAGTTGGCACACTGGGAACTGCCCTCACGGAAACACATGTTTCGATCCTGAAAAGGTCGGCCTCTCGCGTGGTTCTGGTGTATGACGGAGATAAGGCTGGTCAGGATGCCGCAGTGCGCTCCGTCGAGAAGTTTCTCGCTCAGGATGTGGATCTGCGAATTCTGACCCTGCCGGACGAACTCGATCCGGATGAGTTTCTGGACGAGCATGGCCGCGACGCCTTTGAACGGCTGGTGGAGCAGGCTCCGGAAGCGTGGGAGTTTTTCCTGCGGGATTGTCTCCGGAAGCATGGCAACACCGTCGAAGGTCAGCGGCAGGCTCTGGACGAGATGTTGCAGTTGATGACAGTCGTGCCCGGATTAAATGGGTCGGTGCGGGAAACCATGCTCCTGGCACGGGTTGCGCAGCGCCTCAGTTTGCGGGAAGAAACGGCTCGTGAGCGCTTGCGGGAAATTCGGGGAGGCCGTCAGGTTTCCCCCGTCCGAAAAGTCTCTGCAGTCAACCCGCCAGCCGCCAACGAGGTATCCACCCGGCGTGAAGCCGTGCTTTCGCTACAGCGACATGCCCGAAAAGACGATCTGCTGGAGACGGAATTGCTGCAGATCCTCTTGACTGCACCAGAGACGATTGAACAGATCCGACAGGAAGTGGGGACGGATGATTTCCGGAACGAGGCCGCCCGAGAACTGCTCGCCACCTGCTTTGATGTGTGGGACCATGGTGAACTCCCGCAGTTCTCGCGTGTCATGGATTCCCTGGAATGTCCTCATCTGAAAGGCCTGGCCGTCTGGATTGACGAACAGGCGGCCGCCCGCCGCCTTGACGTGCTGCTTTCGCAGGAGGCCGTGTCGCGGAGCCAGGAGGCTCCTCCAGGAACCGGTAGTGGGACCGCTGCCGGTCGGACCGCAGGAGGCCTGTTAGCGAACCTCATTCGCCAGCTCGTCTGGCGTCGCGAAGTCGAGCGACAATCCGCATCCCGACTGCAGACGGCTGCTCAACTGGAGTCGTCGTCCGGACTCAGTCCCGAATTACGCGAATTGCTGTTGAAGCAATCGCGTTTTCATCAACAGCGGGTGCAAAAACAACATTCCGCGGGAACGGGATAATCCACCGTAACGTTCCCCGGAATTTGTGCAACAGCCTTGTAGTTTTGACACTCCCTGTCCGTCACCCGGCGGCAGGGGAACGTAAGTAACAGACCTGGAGATTCCGGACGTCATTTGCAAGAGCTTCATGCGTGATAGCACAGCGGTTTCCAGGGATTTTGCCGGGGAAATCCGGCAATCCTGCCAATCCACCGCTTGCCGCAACCGGCACACGACCTAGGATGAAGACTGCGACTGACCTGCGGGATTTCACACGATCGCCGAAATTTCAAGTGAACTTTGAAGTTTGGCACAACCTTCGCAATCACTGGATGCAACTGACGCAGACGGGCCTGATCCCGAAGACCTCAAGGTACAGGCAGACCTCAGGGTAAAACCGCCGCGAGGTGAAACCTGCCTTACTGGGGAAACAGGGAAAAGACAGCAGGCCGTCCCGACCGCCAGAACTGATTGCACGCGTGCCGCACCGTCAACGTTCACAAAACCAACTTCACGACAAGTAACGAATACAGTCACAACCACACAGCCCAGGACGGGCATATGACAGCTTTCAGGAGACTGGGCCGGTGTACCAACTCGACGACGCACTCAACCAACTGATGGGCGTAGGCAAACAGCAGGGTTTTCTGACGTTCTCGCAGGTGAATGCCTATCTGCCCGATGAAGCTGTCAATCCGGAAAAGCTGGATAACCTGCTGATCACCCTCGAAATCGAAGGCATGGAGATCGTTCCTGACGATCGCCTGAAGACCTTCGCGCCTCCGGCTCCGTCCAAGCGCCGCAGCAAGCCCAAAGATCCGACTGCCGACGACAAGTCCAAGAAGATCGACGACCCGGTCCGGATGTATCTGACGCAGATGGGCGAGATTCCTCTCCTCACGCGTGAGCAGGAAATTTCGCTCGCCAAGAAGATCGAAATTACCCGCAAGCGCTTCCGCCGCCAGTTGCTGGAATCCGATTTTGCGCTGAAGACCTGCATCGACATCCTCACCAAGGTCCACACCGGTGAGTTGCCGTTCGACCGCACGATCAAGGTGTCGGTGACCGAAGGTCTGGAAAAGAACCAGATTCTCGGCCGCATGCCGCACAACCTCAAGACGCTCGAACACCTGCGCAAGAAGTCCCAGGAAGACTTTGAGCGCTGGACCGCTCCGGAATCAACCCCGGCCGAACGTCAGGATGCCAAACGCGACCTCATCGCCCGCCGTCGCAAGATGGTGACGCTGGTCGAGGAACTCAGCGTCCGCACCCAGCGTCTGCAGCCGACCATGCGGAAGCTGGACCAGATCTGCCGCCGCATGAATGAACTTCAGCGCCAGATTCACAGCATGAAGACGCTGAAGTCGGCGAAGGAAGAACGTTCCAACCTGCAGAAGGAACTGCGCGATCTGGAGCTGATGACGCTGGAAACGGCTGATTCGCTGCAGGCCCGCATGGACTCCGTCGAGGAACGTTTCGCCGCCTATGAGCAGGCGATGCGCGATCTCTCCGGCGGTAACCTGCGACTGGTGGTCTCGATCGCCAAGAAGTATCGCAATCGCGGTCTCAGCTTCCTGGACCTGATCCAGGAAGGGAACACCGGCCTGATGCGGGCGGTCGACAAGTACGAATATCGCCGTGGCTACAAGTTCAGCACGTATGCCACGTGGTGGATTCGTCAGGCGATCACTCGCGCCATCGCCGATCAGGCACGCACGATCCGCATCCCGGTGCACATGATCGAGACGATGTCCAAGCTCCGCAAGGTCAGCAAGAAACTGCTGCAGGAGATGGGCCGCGAACCGACGCTGGAAGAAACCGCAGAGGCCGCCGGCGTCTCGCTGGAAGAAACCCGTCGCGTGATGAAGATCTCGCGGCACCCGATCAGCCTCGACCGGCCGGTCGGCGAGAGCGAAGACAGCTACTTCGGCGACTTCATTGAAGACGACGCCACCGAAAATCCGGTGAACGCCGCCACGCAGGAGATGCTGAAGGACAAGATCGAGTCGGTGCTGAAGACCCTCACCTACCGCGAACGCGAGATCATCAAGCTCCGTTACGGTCTGGGCGACGGTTACACCTACACGCTCGAAGAAGTCGGCCGCATCTTCAAGGTCACCCGTGAACGTGTTCGCCAGATCGAAGCCAAGGCCGTCCGCAAGCTGCAGCACCCGGTCCGCAGCCGGCAGTTGAAGGGCTTCCTGGATCAACTGGCCGCGGCACTGAAGTAAGACGGTTTCTCGGGAGATGATGGGCCAAGGCGTCATCCTCCATCAATGCATGCGTGAATGTGAAGGGCTCCCGGTGAATCATTTCGCCGGGAGCCCTTGTTGCATAGGTTCCGGTCATGAGCTCGTTCCCGGTCATAGACGGGTTGGGTTTTGATTTTCCTGGCTCAAGCGCCTGCGTGCCGGTTGCCATAATTGCTGCCGACCCGGGCGACTGATCTTTCCGGCACGCTGCTCGCCCCTCCCACACTCTGCTGAAAATGTCAGGGAACTGCCGGGCCAGACAATCCTGAGCTTTTGCAGCAGGTCAATATCGCCAGATAAACGGCCTGGAAAGATCGTGATGAGGGAACGGCGCTGCTTCACTGTGCCTGGAACGTGGAGCCGGTGAGTCATCCTTGTTCAAAGCGCGCGCTGGCCGGCTGGTCGCGTGGTGGTCATGGACGGCCAGCCCGGAACAGGATTGACATGACGGAATGTCCGAGCGACCTTCCCGGTTCACAGGGGGAGCAAGGCTTGCCAGGCGGGTTCCTGCCTGGCGAGTTGTCGCCAGGCCAGTTGCCACTCTTCCGGGCGGGAACGCAGGGAAAAGTGCAGGGCGCTGCCGCGGAAGCGGCTGATCATCAGCATGCGTCCCCGGAGTTGCAGGCGGTGGATGTGGTCCCGAGGGAGAAAGATCGCTCCGGGAGCATTCAGGAAAGCGTCCACCAGTTCCGCAGCCGTGGCGGACAAACCCTGTTCGACCGGCAAGGCGAAGGCGACTTCGGACGAACCAGAGCCAGCGGTTGATCGCCACCAGTTCCAGAGACTGCGCTGACTGCGACCGTCTTCATGAGCAACGAGTCCGCCATCGGGAAGGGTGCGGAGAAACGGAACATACAGCAGGCCGCCGGTTGTGCCGATCAGCGAACCCAGTGGTGGGAAATTCCTGCGATCCAGTCGCACACTCCCCATCCGGACCAGGCCCGCTCCGAAGTGGCGGGCCATCTCTGCAGCAGCAGGGTCAGGCATGGTGATGTCGACGACGGCATGGCACTCCGTGCATGTCGTACCGGTAGCGCCGACCCAGCTCCAGCATTCATGGCACAGGACCAGTCGCATACAGGATTCGCCTGCTTGAATCCGACTCCGCTCGCCGCCCCGAGATCGTACCCATTGCTGTCCGCATCTGTCGGCGCTAACGCATCATAAAGCCGCGGGACATCTGGAACCGGGCGACTCCGCTGCTATCCGTCGCCAGGTGATCGCGATGATTTTTCAAAATTGCACGAAGTGCGGCACTCACTTAGAATGTACTGGTGTTCGGATGTGCTTGCCGATCAGGTGGAAATTCAGCCACGATCCGGAAACGGGTGTAACTCCTGGCAGATCTTGTGAACGAGGGTGGTGCAGGCGGAATCAGTTCGGAGCAGGGAGCCGGAAAGCAGGTCAGGACTGCGAGTGGAACTGCTGGTCGCGTCTTCTGGCATGACAACGGACCGTGAAACAGGGATCGGGATGAGCCATGGCTATCGCCTCTGATCGCTCTTTTCTGGATCAGCTGATGGATCTGTATCGTGCTGGCGATCTGGCCGCGACTGAGGAGTCGCAGGGCACCAGACTGGTGCGGACCTTGCAGCAGGTTTACCTGGCAATCGCTCAGCAGGATTACGTGGGCGCGACCTGCTGGATGACCGAGGATTTCCAGCTCGAGATCCTCGGCCCTCCTGAAATCCCGCTGACCGGATGCTGGCGGGGACGAGCAGAAACTGCAGCTGCGCTGGAGCAAAATTTTTCCCGGCTGGAGAACCAGATCCCGGAGTTGATCGGCGTGACCGCGCAGGGCGATGCCGTTCTGGTCATGGGACGCGAGTCTGGTCGGGTCCGCGAAACGCAGATCGACTATGACGTGCACTGGGTCCACTGGTTCACTTTTCGGGGACCCTTGTTGTGTCGCGTGCTGGAGATCTTTGATTCCCGTGAGATCTCGCCTGCCTTTCTGCCCTGCAATCCTGTCTGACGCAGCGGTGTCAATGCTTCCGCTGACCATGCTGCTGCGATAATCGCACCGGCATGTTCCAGCTTTTTTTCGCGCTGGTTCTCTCCCGGTGCATCTGGAATTCGTCAGGAATCTGCTTGCAGTCTGCCGGCGCGTCGATAAACTGGATATCCAGATTTGTCAGCGCTCACTTTCGATTTCCTTTCTGCTGGTAATGTGGGTCTGATGATCACTGCAGTGCGCAACGGGGCAGCTTCAGATGGTCAAGTCTGGACGCTCCGTGGTGTGAATCTGCTCGCCTTCGAGTCCACTGCACGTCGGTAGAGAGCCCTTCCCGAGAGTCTCCGGAATGATTGTGAAGCGATCACAGGCGTGATTGATCACGAGTGTGTCGGTGTGAATCGATGAATCATCAGCAAGGTGTTGCGTCATGGCAGCGACCGGGCAACTGGGTTACACCTATCAATTCATCCGCGGCATGCTGTCCCGCTCCGAAATGCAGCCCGGAACGAAATTGTCGCGGCGTCGCCTGGCAGAGCAGATCGGCGTTAGTCCGGCTCTGGTTCAGCAGGCCCTGGGGCAGCTGGAACAGGAAGGCCTGGTGGAGCGCCGCCCACAGAGCGGCACCTATGTGCGCGAGCTTAATTACGACGAATACGAGAATCTCAGCGATCTGCGCGAATTGATTGAGCCTTACGCAGCCGCTCGCGCTGCCACCCGGTTGACGCCGGCCCACTTACTGCGTCTGCAACGTGCCTGCCAGCGCTTTCGCCGCTTGAGCGAACGTTCGATGCAGGCGCTGGATACGCGGGAGTATCAGGCAATTCTCGGCAAACTGATTGCCGAAGAGCAGATCTTTCACGGCATTATTCTCAAGGCGTCCGGCAATCCGTTGCTGGATCATCTGATTTCCACCTTGCGTCTGCTGGCACGGGCGATGCCGAACCGGGACTGCCGTCCCAAAAGTCGTCAGCTGGAAATCGCTGACGAGCACGAAGCCATTCTGGAGGCCCTCGCAGCCCGGGACGAGGATCTGGCACGCGAGCGGATGCTGTTTCACATTCGCGGCAGTCGCAGCCTGCTGGAAAGCCTTAACCGGACCAGTGAGTCGATTCGTTCCCGTGCTGCTTCCGTTGCCAGCGCTGACAGCTGAAGGGGGCGGACGGCGGTTGCAGCAGGTTGCCGTCAGGTCAACAGCCCGGGACACATCACATCCAGCGACTTTTTATTTCTGTTCAGCAAATGAGTCGGGGCCTGCGCGTTTTTGCGGAGCAACGGAGCGTTCAAGCCCCCTCTGCTACCTCATACACATTTCAACCGCGTTTTTTCCTGTCGTCTTCAGTTTTTTATCGTAATGGGAGTCCAGCGATGATGAAGCCTGCCTGCCGCACGCATCGATGCGAGGGATTTACGCTCATTGAACTGCTGGTGGTGATTGCGATCATCGCGGTGCTGATTGCACTGCTTCTGCCCGCAGTGCAGCAGGCGCGCGAGGCCGCACGGCGGACGCAGTGCCGGAATCACCTCAAGCAGATCGGTCTGGCGCTCCATAACTACCACGATACCCACAGCATTTTTCCGTCCGGGGTGTATATTCATGGACCTTATGTCAACACCGGCGGGAATGGCATGCGCGGCAGCGGCTGGTTCCACCAGATCCTGCCTTACATCGACGATAGCGCCGCTTATGCCAGCCTGGCACCGATGATGGAGTACGGGGCACGCGTCGGAAACGACAATGAAATCTATCGTGCTCCGGAAGCCTTGCGACGTCGTCGGGTACCCACGCTGATGTGCCCGTCTGATCCGAATGCCGGTTCGTTGATGGGCCCGTCACATGCCGACGGATTCCAGGGCAGTTATGCCATGTGCCTGGGTTCCACGAACCTCGGCACTTATGGCACGACCGTCGCTCCGGGGACGCACTTTGATCGCAAGAACGGCATGTTCTATTTCTCCTCCAACACACGCCTGCGGGACTGCACCGACGGCACGAGCAATACGTCGATGGGAAGTGAAGGAATCTCCCGTGGCCCGGGACTGGAATATGGCGGCATCGGCCAGTACTGGAACGGCAACTGGGGCGGGCCATTGTTCAGCGCACTTTACAGTCCCAACACGCTGGTGGCAGACCGGATTCACACCTGCCTGACGACCACACATCCGCGGGCGCCGTGCACGACGATCGGCGGCACAGGCACGAATGCAGGCTGTTATGCCCGCAGCTATCACGCGGGCGGCGTGCATTTGCTGCTGGCGGATGGTGCGGTGCGTTTCGTTTCAGAGAACATCGCGCTCATCACCTGGCAGAGTCTGGCGACCCGATCCGGCAGTGAAGTCGTCGGAGAGTTTTAGGCTCGACACATGCCGTGATCTGCCTCAGACACTCCTGGCACAGGCGCCAGGCTGACCGGTTCGCGGTGCCGGCAAGATTCCCGCTGGCTGTCAGCATGGCCCCGGCGCGGTCTCTGATTATTCCCTCGCGGGGACTGCGCGCTGGCCTGTGATAAAAGCCAGACCTTCGAAATCCCGATTCCCTGCTACCGGACCTGGAACAGAACGATGTGGTTGAACGTGCGTTGCTACAGTCTGATGTGTGGAATGATGATGGTGCTGGCCGGTTGTGGTGGTCCGCAAGGACCGCAGAAGGTGCGGGTGGATGGCACCGTGACCCTCAATGGTCAACCGGTTCCCAGCGGACAGGTAGTTCTGCACGATCCTGCGATGCAGGACGCGGCTTATGCCGGTCCCATCGAAGCCGGGAAGTTTTCCTTTGAAACCACTCCCGGAAAAAAGACGGTCAGCATCACGTCACCCCAGGAAGTTCACGGGATGGCAGGAGCCCGCGGCGGCATTGAGGGCGACCCAGTCAGTCCGGAAAATCCGGCGGTGGTGATTCAGGAACTGATTCCGGCCCGATACAACGACAGGTCGGAACTGACCATCGAGGTCACGCTGGAGGGGAAGAACCAATTCCCGTTCGAGTTGTCGTCGAAATAGCCGGGCAGTGCTGAACGTTGCCGGTAGACTGCCTGACCTGCCAGCGGTTGGTAAAAGCCCGCAGCACCGGCAAGGTGTGGCAGATGTAGTCTAGCGTAGCATCAAGCATGACGCTGCCGGCCTGTGAAATCTGGTGTGCCCGGTCTAACTTTGAACCCGGATCCATTTGACCAGTCAACAGGTGGCGTCAGAAGTCCATGCTGCCGGGCCCGTGACAGAACCCCACCGGCAATTCCTGCCGGATTGCCCTTGGCAGAATTCCGGCATCTCGTTAGCGTACCGCATTCGATGGAACCACGGGCGGTGCGCTGACCTCTCAGACACACCCGGAACGGACTCCGGTTTGCATACCCAAGGATGGGTTCAATGTACAAGCTGCTTCTGTGTACGCGCTACCTGCGTACGCGCTACATCGCGCTGGCCAGTATCATCAGCGTGACGCTTGGCGTCGCGACCATGATCGTCGTGAACAGCGTCATGGCCGGTTTCGGCAGCGAGATGCGCGATCGCATCAAGGGCATTCTCGCTGACATTGTCGTTGAGACCAATACGCTCGATGGCGTGACCGGGTATGCAGAACACCAGGCACTCATCGAAAAGGTGGCCGGTGAATACATTGCTGCGATGACGCCCACCATCGAAATCTACGGCATGCTGAGCTTTCAGTACGCCGGACAGTGGATCACCCGGCCGGTCACCCTGATCGGCATCAATCCGGAAAGCAAGGCCGAAGTCGGACCGCTGGTCGATTATCTCCAGAGCTACCAGCCGGAATTCGAGAACGGCAAGGTGCTGCGTCCGGCCGAACGCTCCCGCCAGATTCCGCCAGGCTGGGAACTGACGGAAGCGGCTGCCCAGTACCGCAAGGAATGGGCCGGTCGCCAGCAATGGTTCCTGCAGCAGTTGCGGGAAGAACAGGCCCGCCACAAGGGCCTGAACGAATCCGCTGCTGACGTGGCCGCCAGCGAAAAACCTGCCGTAGTGGATGCCGAAGATCCGTTCGCGGCCCTCACTCAGGACGATCCCCTGAATGCGGTCGCAGTTCCCGCAGCCCCGGCGATGACGATGACGAAGCCTGGCGAGTTGTTGCCCGGTCGCATCTACATCGGTCAGGGGCTGGTCAGCTATCTGAGCGAGGATCAGGAAACCGGCAAGCCGCGGACCACGATGATGGTTCGTCCGGGCGACGACGTGAAAATCAGCACGGTCACCTCGGGCCGGCCGCCGGAACCGGCGCACTTCAATGCCACCGTGGTCGATGTCTTCAAAAGCGGAATGAGCGAGTACGATTCCAGCCTGGTGTTCTGCAACCTGGAATATCTGCAACAGATCCGTGGCATGGTCGATCCGCTGACCAGGGACCGGGCGATCACCTCGATCCAGATCAAGCTGAAAGACTTTCGTGACGCGGAAGAAGTGGTGCAGCGGTTGAAGGCCGCTTTCCCGCCGGGCCTGTATTCGGTCCGCACCTGGGAGCAGAAGCAGGGGCCACTGCTGGCCGCTGTCGAGGTGGAATCGGCCATCCTGAACGTGCTGCTGTTCCTGATTATCACCGTCGCCGGCTTCGGCATTCTGGCGATCTTCTTCATGATCGTTGTGGAAAAGACCCGTGACATCGGCATCCTGAAGGCGCTGGGAGCCACAAGCCGCGGCGTGATGTCGATCTTCCTGAGCTACGGGCTGTCGCTGGGGATTGTGGGCAGCGGCGCCGGCGCCATCGCGGGCCTGCTATTCGTGGCCTACATCAACGAGATCGAGGCGGTGATTACTGTGCTGACCGGACACAAGGTCTTCGATGAACGCATCTATTACTTCCCGACGATCCCCACGCGGGTGAATCCCGGCATGGTGATCTGGGTGTCGCTGGGTGCCATTGTGATCGCCGTCATGGCCAGCATTCTGCCGGCCCGCCGGGCAGCGGCCCTGCAACCGGTACGGGCGCTCAGACACGAATAATTTCCCCACCAGCCCGAAGCGCCAGCGAGGGGTGTGGCGATTTTTCCATTCCCTCGCTGGCGCTTCGGGCTGGTGCTGCACGACATCCCCCGATTCTGAAACGCGACGCATCGCCCCTTGATTCAGGACACTTCCGATGACGACGCTGCTGACTCCCGAACCTGTGACGAACCTGCGCGAGACCGTGCCGATGACGCCCCCGCAACTGGCCGCTGTGGCTATCGAAAAGGCCTACCGCAAGGGTGTGCATCAGGTGCCGGTGCTTCGCGGAATCGACATCTCGTTGCGAAAGGGCGAGTTCGTTTCGATCATCGGTCAGTCGGGGTCGGGCAAGAGTACGCTGCTGCACCTGCTGGGATTGCTGGATACGCCGGACGTCGGCGAGGTGCTGCTGGCTGGGGAGCGGATCGACGACCTGCCGGTGCGGACCCGCGATGAACTGCGGAACCGGGTGTTTGGCTTCGTCTTCCAGTTCTATCATCTGCTGCCGGAACTGAATCTGGTCGAGAACGTGCTGTCGCCGCTGATGATCCGTTACTCCGCCTGGGCCTACTGGCAGCGGCGGCGTGAATTTCAGGACCGGGCTCGCGCCATCCTGGATCGCGTCGGGTTGAGTCATCGGCTCACGCATCGCCCGTCGGAGCTGTCCGGGGGCGAAATGCAGCGGGCAGCAATCGCCCGTTCGCTGGTGGCTCATCCCAGCGTCCTGCTGGCCGACGAACCGACCGGCAACCTGGATGCCAGCACCGGGCAAGAGATTTTGGAACTGTTGCACAAGCTCAACGATGAAGAACAACTGACAATTCTGATGGTGACGCACGACCCGCTGATCGCCGAGCAGGCGCACCGCACGGTCAAGCTCGCAGAAGGGCGGATGCAACTCGTAAAAGATGCTGCGTGATCCGATTCAGCAATGCGAAACGGCAGCCCGGAAGTTCTCCTGCCGGATTCCGGATGTGTCCCTCGCCGGCAGTTGAGGCTGGTGGGGGACTCGTGTCTTTGTGAACGGCGAATTCGTGAATCATGATGGATGCCCACCGGAAAGCTGCGATACTGCTGCTCAGCCTCGACAAGCCGCTGGCTGCCGAGGTAATGAGCCAGTTGCCGCGCGATCAGGTTGAACGGCTGACGATGGAAATCGCGCGGGTGGACGATGTCTCCCGTGACCAGCAAAACAATGTCCTTGAGGAATTCACGTCGCAATTCCGGGATCTGGTGCCGATCGAACGGGGCGGGCTCTCCTTCGCCAATGAATTGCTGGAGCAGTCGCTGGGCAAGGATAATGCCACCCAGATTCTCGACAATGTCCGGCAGTCGATGAACTCGATGCCGTTCGGCTTCCTGAAGCGGGTCGGGGCCGACAACCTGTTGACGTTCATTTCAGAAGAACATCCGCAGACCATCGCCCTGATCATGTCGCACCTGCCGGCAGGCCTCGCAGCAGAAGTCCTGAGCGGCCTGCCGTCGAACAAGCAACTGGACGTGGTGCGGCGCATTGCTTCCATGGAGCAGACAAGCCCGGAAGTGATTGCCGACGTAGAACGCAGCCTGCAGACGCGCCTGATGAGTACGCTGAACCAGCAGACGGAAAAACGCGGCGGCGTCCCGATGGTGGCCCAGATCCTGAACGTCGCCGACCGGATGACCAACAAGGGCATTCTCGAGTCGCTGGAGCAGGACGATATGGAACTGGTCGACGAGATCAAGCGGCTGATGTTCACGTTCGACGATCTGCTGAAACTCGACAACAAGGCGATCCAGGCGCTGCTCAAGGAAGTTGATAACAACCAGTGGTCGGTGGCGCTCAAGGGCGGAAACGACGAGATTCGCCAGAAGATCTTCAGCAACCTGTCGCAACGGGCGGCCGAGATGCTGAAGGAAGAAATGGAATATCTCGGACCGGTGCGGCTGAGCGACGTGGAAGCGATGCAGCAACAGATTGTCGACGCGGTGCGCCGTCTGGAAGATGCCGGCGAAATCGTGATCTCGTCCGCCGACGCCGGCGAGCAGTTTATCAGTTAGGCCGTTCGTCAGCGAAACGGATTCCTGAGGGCAGGGTGCCCTCCCGGCAGCGGGCGCATGGAGTGAGTCCCGTTCATTCGGTGACATCTCGTCAAACGTAGCTCCAGGCATCAATTTTATGGCCGATTCGTCACCCCGCATTCTGAAAGCCCACGCGGCCCGGGAACTCCCGACCCGGGTGACGTTCAATTTCGAGGACCTGCGTGAGCAGGCCTCTGCCGAGATGCTCCGCGCCCGGCAGGAGGCAGAGGCCATCCGGACCCAGGCCCGTCAGGAAGCGGAAACCCTGAAGAAGCAGGCGCTGGAAGACGGCCGCAAGGCTGGTTTGGCAGAAGGGCTGAAGACGGCCCAGCAGCAGATTGAACAACAGGCCAAACAGCTCGCCGACCAGCAGATGAGCAAGCAACTGGCGACGGTGCTGCCCGCACTGCAGCAGGCCGCCCAGTCGCTACGGGACGAGCGCGATCACTGGTTGCTGCGCTGGGAACAATCGGCGATTCATCTGGGAGTGGCAATCGCGGAAAAGTTGCTGCGATTTGAACTCGCGGCCCGGCCGGAACGCGCCTTCGGAATGATTGGCGAGGCCCTGCAACTCGCGGCTGGTCAGCCACGGTTGCGGGTCCGGCTGAATCCGGAAGATCTGGAACGGCTGGGAGACAGCGCTGCGCAAATCGTGCAGAGTCTGACGACGTGCGCGGAGGCGGAAGTCATCGGTGATGAGACGATCTTTGCCGGCGGCTGCGTCATTGAATCCCGGTATGGGGAAGTCGATGCCCGCCTGGAAACGATGCTGGAACGGATCACGATGGAGTTGCTGGCATCATGACGCTCGCCTTCTCCGAACAGGTGTCCCACATCATGCCGATGCGGCTGACGGGGCGGGTGACGCGACTGGTCGGGCTGACAGCCGCCGTGGCCGGCTTTCCGGCTCCGCAGGGAGCGATTGTCCAGCTGGAGCGTGAAGCCGGCGACCCGATCGAGGGGGAAGTCGTCGGCTTTCATGATCATGAAACGCTGCTGTTGCCCTATGGCGAACTGGGCGGTATCCGCCGGGGGACGCTGGTCTCGCTGGTGCAGTCGACGCCGGGTGCCCGCGTGGGCGAGGCCCTGTTAGGCCGGGTGCTGAACGGTCGCGGACGATTTATCGATGGTCTGCCGCACGCCGTCCTGCCGCATCGCGTTCCCTTGCATCCAACGCCGGTCTCTCCGCTGCAACGCCCGCGAATCGACTCGGTTCTCGGGACCGGCATCCGGGTGCTGGATGGCTTGTTGACCTGCGGGCAAGGCCAGCGGATGGGCATTTTCGCCGGCAGCGGTGTCGGCAAGAGTACGCTGCTGGGCCAGATTGCCAGGTCCACAACGGCGGATATCAATGTCGTCGTGCTGATCGGTGAACGGGGACGCGAGGTCCGCGAGTTCATCGAACGCGATCTGGGACCGGCAGGGCTGAAACGTAGCGTGGTCGTCGTCGCCACCGGGGATGACCCGGCCTTGTTGCGTCTGCGGGCCGCTTACCTGGGGACTTCCATTGCAGAGTTCTTTCGCGACAAGGGGCAAAACGTCCTGCTGATGATGGACAGCGTCACCCGGTTTGCGCTGGCCCAGCGTGAGATCGGTCTGGCAGCCGGCGAGCCGCCTGCGACTCGTGGTTATCCGCCGAGCGTCTTCGCCCTGTTGCCGCGTTTGCTGGAACGGAGCGGACGCACGGGGGCGGGCAGCATCACCGGCTTCTATACCGTCCTGGTTGAGGGGGATGATACCAACGAACCCATTTCCGATACCGTCCGTGGAATCCTGGACGGGCACGTCGTTCTGTCGCGTCGTCTCGCCCAGCAGGGGCATTTTCCCGCGATCGACGTGCTGACCAGCCTCTCGCGACTCATGAGCGAACTGGTGAATTCTGAACACAAACTCGCGGCCCAGGGGTTACGGCAACTGATGTCGGCCTACCAGCAATCGGAAGACCTGATCAACATTGGTGCGTATCAGCCCGGGACCAACCCCACGGTCGACGCAGCCTTGCAATTGAAGGGACCGATCGACCAATACCTGGGACAACGAACCGACGAAACCTCCGGTCCGGAAGATGCCCGCCAGGGCTTGTTGAAACTGATGAAAATGCGTGATCTGTTGCCCAAACGCGGAAGCCCGGGGCAGTAGCCCGAAACCTTGGCCCGGATGATTCAAGGTGCGATGTATTTTTACCACAGGACTCTGGTCAGTAAGGCTGGAAGAATGGGATTCCCGGATTCCCCGCGAACACTGGCCCGAAGCGCCACAAGGTATTGCATTCAGATGCAAAACTTGTTGCGAATCATCGAGTTACGAGGTTGCTGGCTAACCAGCCAGTGTGGCATGCTTGCCCCTCAAGGCAAGCATGGGTGTTTCGCAGTGGACCACGTCCAGGGAAGCCGCACATGCTCGCCTTGAGGGGCGAGCATGCCACGCAGATTCACGGACTTAACGACGCACATGCAATACGTTGGCCAGCGAGGAAGCCATTTTTGAAATCGGATGTGCAGCATCTGCCCTCTGATGGATATCTTCCGCTAAATAAATGGACGACGATTTATGGTTGTCCAACTTCTTCAGTCCGCAGCCGCACCGGGTGCGTGAACTGGCTGATGACAGAAAACCGGTGAGTTCATGTCTGCTTTCAAACTCGCACCGTTGCAGCGATATCGCGAGCATCAGCGGGATCTCTGCCGGCAGTTGCTGGCCCAGGCGATCGCGGACGATGCTACTCTGCGCGCGCAGCAGGATGAACTGACGGCCTCACGCGAGCAATTGCTCGCAGAAATCGCAGCCATGCAACAGCAGCAGCGGTTGAACGTAGGTGAGGCAGCAGCGCGGCGTTATCACGCTGCCCGGCTGCAGGGCCAGGTGCAGGCGATCACAATTCAGCGGGAAGACGTGGCCCGACGCATCCAGCTCTGTCGTCAGACCCTGGTGAAAGCCGATCAGGGAGTGAAGGTTCTGGAAAAGCTGGAAGAGCAGGCCCGGACCGCTGCCGAACAGTTGAGGGAGCACAAGGAGTCTCGTGAGCGTGAAGAGGCCTGGCAGGCGGGGAAGACGGCGAGGTCCGGCCATCTCGGGTGATCTGCGGATTCTGGCTGGATTGAGGTTATGATTCGCGCGTTATTGGCCATGATCGGAATTTTCGCCACCGTCCTGCTGATGGCAGAGGCGCTCGCTCTGGGTCTGCTCTGGTCCAACGGGCACCTGAATTCCCGCTCACTGCGCGAAATCCGCCTGGCACTCACCGGTCAGTCGATCGCTGCCCCGGTGGAGGAAGCTCCCGAACCATCGCCCGCGGCTCCCTCCGAGGCAGAAATCCAGGAAGTGCGGATCAACCGGGTGTTGTCGCTGGAAGCTCGGGAGACTGAGCTGACTTTATTGAAGCGAATGACCACGGAGACTGCGAATCGTTTGATTTCCGACCGTCAGGCGTTCGATCAATTACGAAGTGAATTCCAGGCAGAACTGGCCCGGATTCAGGATCAGACCGTCAGTGCGGCGACAGAACAGACCCGCGCCGTCCTGATTGCCTCGCCTCCGGAAGAATCTGCCAAACGGCTGATGGGGCTAACGACAGCAGAAGGTGTGGGGCTGTTGCGCGGCCTGCCGGAAAAGGCGATCGCCCGCATCCTGCAGGCATTTGCCGATGAGCCCAAATACTCGGCACGCGGACAGGAATTGTTTGAAGGTCTCTATCGGGGTGATCCCCAGCGTATGGTCATAGACGACACGGTGCAGGGGCTGAGCGGTCCGCCGCAGCCTCCGGGACCGCCGGGCGGATTGTAGTTGCCTTGGCGCGACGACAGGACAGCGAATCAGGATGGTGAGTATGGAGTCCCTGGAACCGCTGAGCCCTGTCGACCCGGCAGCGAGGCCGTTTCCAGGATTGTTCACCAGCCCACAAAGCCCTGCTGCGAAACCAGATCCTGCGTCCAGAGATGCTGCCGCAACCCCGGCTGCCCGCCAGTTTTCACAGGATCTGGCGACCGCCCGCCAGCCAGGGCCGGCAGCCGCGCCGGGTCAGTCAGCAAAGAATCCGGCTCCGGCATCACCTGCCACAGACTCCGGGGCCACGTCCCGGGACGTGCTGTCTGAATGGACTACGGTCGCCCGGCAGACGGGATTCGCGATACCGGCGGCTGCCGGCGCTGCGATCGAGGGCAGTGAAACCGGAATACCCGGGAGCGTCGTTTCACAGGTGGTGGCGTCGAGTCCGGCAAATTCTGCCGGAACAGGAGCAGATGAACCGGGAGCAGAATCCGATACCGCATCCAGTTCGGTCGCTCCGCCCGCGTGGCTGCTGGCGATGTTTCCGGGCCTGACTGCAGCAACGCCACCGTCCGACCAGTCAGCGGTCGTTGGCGCGGATGCCACCGGTGATGCCGATGGGACAGCTGCCTCAGTGGCACCGCCGGTCCCGGGAGCCGACGTGCCGACAGCTCCGGAACTCGTCAAGGCATTCTATGCGACGACGCAGGGCGGCCCCGCAGGGAAGCCGGGCGACCGGAACCGGTTGTCCCTCCCGATGGCCGGCTCGAAGGGAGCCCCTGTGAATACCGGGGAATCCGGGGTGACCGGGACGACAGTGCCGACGCTGTCACCCGGATTACCGCAACTGGCGGACGTCGCGCCGGTTGCGGAGTCAGCCGGACAAGACGCCGGGGATTCACCAGCGGGCGATGCAACGCCCACGGCGGGACTTGCGGGACTGGTCGCGGCCATGTCGTCCACGTCCTCGCGCTTCTGTGCGCCAGTCGCCATGTCGGTAGCTGGCAAAAACACAGATTCGGTGAGTCCCCTCAGCAACCTGCCTGCGGCAGGTGCAGCAGAGGTGCACTCAACCGATCAGTCTCCGGAGCGAACTCCAGAGGCTCCTTCGCTTGCACCCGCCGGACCACAGGCAGCAGATTCGACTCCGCCGGATCACGTCAGCCGGCTGTCGCCTGCTGGCTGGCAGCAGAGCGGGGCAGTGGAAGCGGGTGCGGTGGCCGGAGCGCCGCAGGAGGCCACGGTCTCACCTTGGGACCGTCGTCAGTTCGCTGATCGTTTAAGCGACCTGGTGCTGCAGTCGCATGATGCCGGTCAGCAGATGTCCGTGCGAGTGACGCCGCCCGATCTGGGAGCGATCGTCATCAACGTGCAGTCGGGTCAGGACGGGCTGAATATCCGGCTGGAGGCGTCGTCGTCCGACACGCAGCAATTACTGACAGACAATCTGTCGCACCTGCAGGAATCGTTGTCGCAACTCGGTCGACCGGCAGAACGCATCGATATTGTTCACGGCGACGGGAACTACGGCAGTCAATTCGGATTCGGCAGTGATCAGGCCGGTCGTTTTGCACAGGATTCGCAACGGCAGGCGGAGCCTGCCTGGCGTCCGGAATCCGTCCGTGAACCTGCGGAGACAGTCACGCCGGAGGGGCCGCGGTCCGTCACGTCCGGACTACCTGCCCGCATGCAGGAACTGAATATCAAGGTGTAAGCGCCGGCACGGTCTTCCACTCAAATGGCAGGCCGGATATCCGGAGACAGTCCGAGCCACGGAAGGCGAAATCATGGCAGGTGTAGGCGGCGTTACTGATCCCGCGTCGAAAATCAAGATCGTAGACCCGGACAAGATCGGCTTCGCGGGGCTGACGTCCGAAGATTTCATGAAGATCCTGATTGTGCAACTGCAGAACCAGGATCCCACCAGCCCGATGGAGGCAGATCAGCTGCTGTCGCAGATTTCCGACATGCGGAATCTGCAGGCCAACCTGCAACTGGAGACCTCGCTGAAAAGTCTGACACTCGGCCAGCAACTTGGCAGTGCCACGGCGTTCATTGGCAAGACTGTCACCGGGACGTCCGGGCAGAACACGATCAATGGCGTCGTCGAAGGTGTGCAGGTCCGCGAAGGGACCGCCTACCTGAAAGTCAACGGCCAGGAACTGCAGATGGCGAACGTCGAGACGGTCACGGAGTGATCGTTGTCAGTTGTCAGTTGTCTGGTGCTGGTGCTGGTGCTGGTGCTGGTGCCAGCGACAATTGCCGGATGTATTTCGCAACGGACCACTGACAACTGACCACGGACCACTCCTCACAATTCCCGCAACCGAACTTTCGGCCGCTTCCAGTCGTCCCTATAATCCGCGTCTCCCGGAGCGGCGGTGCATGGGGTACTGTTGTGCCGGGCCTGATGATCTCATCGGCTCGAAAGCGAAGCAACCGTGTTGCGGACCAAGACTTGTGGCGAATTGCGTTCTGCGGACTGCGGCCAGACAGTGACTGTCTGCGGCTGGGTCGATAAATACCGCGACCACGCCGGCATCGTGTTCATTGACCTGCGCGACCGTTACGGCAAACTGCAGATCAAGTTCGATCTCGCCGAGAACAGCGAGATCCAGCAGACCGCCCGCAGCCTGCGTCACGAGGATGTCATCCAGGTGACCGGCGTTGTCGAGCCGCGACCGGAAGGTCTCGCCAATCCGAAACTGGAAACGGGCGAGATTGAAGTCCTCGCCCGCGACATGCAACTGCTCAACAAGTGCAAGACGCCGCCGTTCGAGATCGACACCAGCGATCTGCCGAACGAGGAACTGCGACTGAAATACCGCTTCCTGGACCTGCGTCGTCCGGAACTGCAGCGGCTGACCATCCTGCGGCACAAGCTGACGAAGTCGACCCGCGATTATTTTGACGAACTCGGTTTCCTGGAAATCGAAACACCGATCCTCGGTCGCAGTACTCCGGAAGGCGCACGCGATTATCTGGTGCCCAGCCGCGTGCATGCCGGCACGTTCTACGCCCTGCCGCAGTCGCCGCAGTTGTACAAGCAGATTCTGATGGTCGCCGGCTACGACCGTTACTTTCAGATCGCCCGCTGTTTCCGCGATGAAGACCTGCGGGCCGACCGGCAGCCGGAGTTCACGCAGATCGACGTCGAGATGGCGTTCGTCAACCGGGAAGACATCCTGCAGACGGTTGATGGCCTGATCCGCCGGATGGTGAAGGATCTGCGCGGTGAGGAACTCGGTGAAATTGTGCGGCTCACGCATGCCGAAGTGATGGAACGGTTCGGTTCCGACAAGCCCGACCTGCGGTTCGGGATGGAACTGATCGACATCGGCGACATCGCGGCGAACTGCGGATTCTCGGTCTTTCAGAAGACGATTGCCAGCGGCGGCCGGGTGCGGGGTATCCGTGTGGTTGGTGCGGCAGAGAAGTACAGCCGCAAGATGATCGACGAACTGACCGAGTTCGTGAAGAACTATGGCGCGATGGGGCTGGCCTTCTTCCGGGTGAAGGGCGAGTCTGAACTGGATTCGCCGATTGCCAAGTTCTTTTCGGCGGAAGATCAACAGAAAGTCATCGCGAAACTGCAGGCCCAGGCGGGGGACTTGTTGTTCTTTGTCGCGGATACGCAGAAGGTTTCCAGTGCGGCACTGGCGGCTCTGCGGAACCGGCTGGCGAAGGAACTGAACCTGTACGATCCGCGGGAACTCAAGGTCGCCTGGGTGCTCGACTTCCCGATGTATGCCTGGAACGAGGAAGAAAAACGCTGGGAGGCAGAGCATCACCCGTTCTGTCAGCCGGTCGACGAAGACCTGCCGCTGTTCGACACCGATCCTGGCAAGATCCGCGCGCAGTCGTATGACCTCGTGTGCAACGGGTACGAAGCGGCTTCCGGCAGCGTGCGTATCTACGACCCGGCCGTGCAGCAGAAAGTGTTCAATTTCATTGGCATCTCGCCGGAAGAGGCGGAAGAGCGGTTCGGCTTCCTTCTGGAAGCGCTCCGCTACGGCGCGCCGCCGCACGCGGGCATCGCGCTGGGGCTTGATCGCTGGGTGATGATGTTCGGCGGCAGCGACAACATCCGCGACGTGATCGCCTTCCCGAAGACGCAGAAAGCATCGGACATGCTGACCGGTGCCCCGGCCGAAGTCGACAAGCACCAGTTGCGCGATCTGCACATCAAGATTGACGCGCCAGCGCAGTGATCTCGCATCAATCCTGGACGCCCGGGGATGGCAATCCCCGGGCGTCTTTTTGTGCGCCGATGTCTATGCGAGAATGTCGTGCAGCACGTGCCCATGCACGTTCGTCAGACGACGTTCGATCCCGTTGTGATAGTACGTCAGTTTCTCGTGATTGATGCCCAGCAAATGCAGGATCGTGGCATGAAAATCGTGCCAGGGGACCGGGCGATCCACCGACTTCCAGCCGATGTCGTCGGTGTTCCCATAGCTGACTCCATGCCTGAGTCCACCGCCTGCCAGCCAGACACTGAATCCGTTCATATTGTGATCGCGACCGGCACCGACGGTGTCAGCGGCTGATTGAGTGAACGGCGTGCGGCCGAACTCAGTCGTGAACAGCACCAGCGTGTCCTCCAGCATCCCGCGCTGGCGGAGATCTTTCAGCAAGGCCGCGACCGGTTGATCGACGCGCAACGCTTCCTGGGAATGGTTCGCTCGCACATCCTCGTGTCCATCCCAGTTGATCCGTGGGGAACCGAACGAGCCGCCAGCGAACAACTGGACGAACCGCGTTCCCTGTTCGAGCAACCGTCGCGCGAGCAGACAACTGCGGCCGAAATCCGCGGTTTCCGGCCGATCCAGCCCATAGGCTGCCTGCGTGGCAGGAGTCTCTCCGGAAAGATCAGTCACCTCCGGGACGGAAAGCTGCATGCGGGCTGCCAGCTGATAGCTCTCAAGGCGTGCTTCCAGGGCTGATTCCGGTCGCGACTGCTGATGCCGGGCATTCAGACCGGCGATGAAGTCGCGTGTGCGGGCTTCGGCAGCGGCATCAAAAGCTGCCGGAGGAAACAGATCATTGATCGGATTGCCTGTGGTGCGAAAAGGCACCCCCTGATGACGGGCCGGCAGAAACCCGTTGGACCAGTTGATGGTGCTGCCTGCCGGCAGACCGCGGGTGTCCGGCAGGACGACATACGCCGGCAGGTCATCGGCTTCGGAACCGAGTCCGTAGGACAACCAGGAGCCCAGTACCGGAAAGCCGTTAAAGCGAAAACCGGTGTTGGCCTGAAACGTGGCCGGGGTGTGGTTGGCCGAGTCTGCGACCATCGAGCGAATCACAGTCAATTCGTCCGCGCAGGCCGCCAGATGGGGAAACAGGTCCGAGATCCAGAGCCCGGATTCACCGTGTTGCCGGAACTCAAAGTCCGGTTGCCGTAGCAGTCCGACCTTGCCGAAGAAGGTTTCCGGCTCTTCGGACGACGGCAACGTCTTACCGTGCAGCTTCCGGAGTTCCGGCTTGTGATCGAAGGTGTCAAGATGACTCATTCCGCCGCACATGAAGAGGTGAATCACCCGGCGGCACCGGGGCGCGAACATCGGTTCTGCGACACTCACGCGAGGTTCTGCACATGAATCCCGACTCAGCAGCGAGGCAATCGCTGCCGTCGCAAGTCCCGATGATGACCAGGACAACCATTCGCGCCGTGAGAGTGGGTGGTTCATGAAGTGACCCTCGTGGTCGACGATGCGAAAAGGAGCGACTGTGGCTCCGTGAGAATGCGGGTGGATTCAGTGTATCAATCAAACCGGGTGATGGAGGGTGGAAAACGCAAAAGCCGTGTCACCGGGGGCCGGGGTGACACGGCTTTTGCAATTCTGAAGGGCGGATGGCTCAGCCATTCAGAGAGAACCGAATTTCCATTTCGGAAGATCAGTTGGATTCCGGACGTTCACCGCGAGGCGGGCGATTGCCGCCTTCACCGCGACCACGGCCGCCTCCATCACGACCGCCGAACGACGGCTGGGGGAAGTCGAACTTCTTGCCCTGCATCTGTTCCCACTTCGTCTTCTGTTCCGGAGTGAGAACTGCCAGCGTATCGGCTTCCAGCTTCTGCTGACGTTCGCGAGCCTGTTCCATCATGGCGCGGAAGTCCGGACGTTCTCCCTCCGGCTGACCTTCCGGACGACGACCGCCGCCGAACTGGCCACGTTCCGGACGGGCTGCTTCCCGCAGGCTTTCGATCTTGTCGGTCTGTTCTTTCGACAGTGCGAGCTTCTCCGAAACGTCCGGACGGGTCAGGGCCATCAGTCCCTGACGCTGAATTTGCAACTCGTTATAGCGTGCAAACTGGGTGTCGCTCAGAATGACCTTCAGGGCGTCTTCTGCCTGCTTGTTGCGTTCCTCACCGCGTTTGCGCATTTCCGCCATGGCCTTTTCGCGTTCTGCTTCGCTCATGTCGCGGAAGGAGCCGAAGTCGGGACGCTGACCACCCTGGCCGCGCAGATCTTCCTGCATTTCATTGATCAGGGTCTTCTGGTCGTCAGTGATGGCCAATTCTTTCTGGACTTCCGGCATGGAAATCAATGCGGCAGGACCACCGCGACCGCCGCCGCCGAATCCGAAGCCCCCGCGACCGCCCCGTCCGCCTGGCTGGGCATCGGCGCTCGTCATCGCAGCAAACATCATGGCCACAGCCAACATCGCGGGAAACGAAAATTTCAACACGTCTCTCTCCTCGGTTCCGAGCAATCGCCAGTTAAATTCACTGACGATTCCCTGCCGGCGGGGTCGTTATGCCCCTTGTTCAGCCATCCAGCCACCGTGGCCGAGCTGAGCAGGGTTCTGGAGAAGAAACCCCGGGCAGCAGCCACGGTTTCGCCAGGATTAGTGCCGAAATTCTGAAAGATTCACAGGGGGAAATATCAACGTTGGCCGATTGATAAAGGCTGTGTTAGCGAAGGGTTCC
>VFQN01001958.1_pt1 | contig 33010 bp, 21 predicted proteins | sample 3512371 | NCBI WGS metagenome assembly VFQN01 (sample SAMN10412370, study PRJNA504923) | tailings metagenome | isolation source: Replicate 2 from Balatoc abandoned mine | place: Philippines: Itogon, Benguet | collected 2017-08-28 | reverse complement strand
GGTCGCTGCGAGAGAGTAAGCAAGCAGCGGACGCGAGCCAATCGGAACCGGCTCCCAGGCGTGCAACACATTCATCAACACCCAGAGCAGGGCGAGATACGTCAGCCCCACGACGCCGAGACCGAAAAACACCAGGCCGACGCCGCCGAGCATGTGCAGCGGCCGCTGTCGATAGCCCATCAGGAACGAGACGGTAAGCAGATCCAGGAACCCGCGGGCAAAACGGCGAAAGCCGTACTTGGAATACCCGAATTGTCGCGCCCGGTGATGCACCGGCAACTCGGTGACGCGGAACCCGCGCATGTGGGCCAGGACGGGAATGAACCGGTGCAATTCGCCGTAGAGCCGGATTTCATCAGCCACTTCCCGTTTCATCAGCTTGACGCCGCAGTTGTGATCGTGGAGCGACAAACCGGTGAGACGGCTGACCATCCCGTTGAACACCTTGCTGGGATAGACCTTGTGCCAGGGGTCGAGCCGACGCTCTTTCCAGCCGTTGACGACGTCATACCCGGTATTGAGTTTCTCCAGAAAGTTCGGAATCTCCGCGGGATCGTCCTGCAGGTCGGCGTCCATCGTCATCACCAGCGGACGAGTGACGAGTCGAAAGCCCGCGGTCAGTGCGGCCGCCTTGCCAAAGTTGCGACGAAACCGCACGCCGCGAATCCGGGGATTGCCCTGCGCGAGCTGTGTGATCGTTGCCCAGGAAGCGTCCCGGGAGCCGTCGTCGACAAAAATGAGTTCGTAGTCATACGACCGGGCGTTCGCAACTTCGGTGATCTGCCGGACCAGTTCCGGCAGACTTTCCTCTTCGTTGTAGACGGGCACGACAATGGAAAGCGACGTCATAAGCGGGCACTGGTTCCGGGTGGGCACTGGTTCTCGGTGGATACTCGCTCTCAGTGGATACTGGCTCTCAGCAGGCGACGGGTCTCGAGCGAGCGGGGCGGACGTGGGCAAACAGGACGGTTACGGACGACGTCTGACGCGCACGATGGCGACAGATCCAGCGGGCTGCCGCATTGTGGCACGGTTCCGCGGGAGAGTCCAGAAACCCGTTTTGCATCAGCGGATTGCCGTTGACGGTGAGTCTGATTACAACGGTTCGACAAGCGAGGAGTTCCGTTCACGGAGAGATCTGTCCGATCGTTTGCTGCCTGTCAGCCAAGGAAGCCATCGGTGAGCGATTACCTGCCCCCGGGACTGTTAACAGCTACGCTGCTGGCCCAGCTGGAGGCTCCGGATTTTGTGGGCCCCCAGGCGGGCGGCTGGATCTGTGCCGCGATGGGATTACTCACCACCGGCATGGGGCTGATCTATGGCATCTTCTGGGTCTGGATGCTGATCGACTGTCTGAGGCGCGAGCCGGATCGCTTCTTCTGGATCTGGCTGCTGGTCATCATCCCGTTTCCCGGGGCCATTGTGTACTCCGTGATGCGGTTCTTTCCGCAGAGCGACGTCACTGCTCCCAAATGGATGCGAAACCTGTTGCGGGGCAAGGAACTCGCCCGTCTGGAAGCAGCCGCCCACCAGATCGGCAATCCTCATCAGTATATTCAGTGGGGGGAAGTCCTGCGGGAGGTCGGTCAGCTCAACGCCGCCCGCGACGCGTTCAATGCAGCACTGAGGAAAGAACCCGCGTCGCTACCGGCGCTCTGGGGAGCCTGCCAGGTAGCAGTGCTGCAGCATCGGCCTCAGGACGTGAAAGAACTGGCCGGTCGTGTGCTGGCGATCGACCCGCAGTACAAGTTTGGTGACGTCTCGCTGGCCTATGGTCGCGCCCTGAAGGATCTGGGCGAGACCGCAGCACTGCGCGAACACCTGGAAAAGCACGTCCGCCGCTGGCGGCATCCGGAAGCCGTTTATCTGCTGGCCTGCCGATGCCGGGACGACGGCGACACCGCTGCGGCGCGGGAACAACTGCAATCGATGTTGCGCGATATTCACGGCAGTCCGTCTGCTATTGCACGCAAGTTCGGTCGTTGGCGCAGCCTGGGTCGCCGGATGCTGCGACAACTGCCCCCCTGAATTCCGGCAGGGACGTTTCAATTGGCCACGGATGGCCGTTCCGCTCGCCGGGTAACCGCCTGGCGTTGTGATCGTCGCGATCGCCCGGTTATCGTGACTGCCGCAATAGCGTGCCGGAAAGTTTGCCCCAGGAGAACAGGGATGAGACTGCGTTGAGTACTGGAGCGGAGCGTTCGCCATCGGTGGTGATTGTGGGAGGCGGGCTGGCCGGACTGGCGGCGGCAGTGGGACTGGCTCAACACGGCGTCCGCTCGCTGGTGCTGGAATCGCGTCCGCGGCTGGGCGGTCGTGCGAGTTCCTTTCATGACGTCGCCACCGATCAGTGGATCGACAATTGCCAGCATGTGACGATGGGCTGCTGCACGAACTTCCGGAAGTTCTGTGAGACGATCGGCATCGACGGTCTGTTTCGTCGGGAATCGACCCTTTATTTCGTCGCTCCCGACGGGCATGTCAACCGGTTTGCAGCGACGTCGCTGCCAGCGCCGCTGCATCTGGCCAGCGCATTCGCGCGGCTGTCGTATCTCACCTGGGGCGAGAAGGTCGCCCTGGCTCGTGGACTGCGGGCGTTGGCACGGGAACGGAATCCATCAACCACGGAATCGTTTGCCGAGTGGCTGAAACGACATCAGCAACCGCCGCGCGTGCAACAACGGTTCTGGCATGTGGTTCTGGTCAGCGCCTTAAGTGAATCGCTGGATCGCATCGGAGTTCGTGAGGCTCGCAAGGTCTTCGTGGACGGCTTTCTGGCGCATCGCGATGCCTGGCAAGTCGATATTCCCCAGGCTCCGCTGGGCATGTTGTACGGCCAGCAACTGACCGACTGGTGCGACCGGCAGGGTGTCGAAATCCGGTTGGGGACAGCTGCCACACTGTGCCAGGTCACCGACGGGAACGTCGAATCCATCACGCTGCGCAACGGTGGTCAGCTGACTGCGGACGATTACATCGTCGCGGTTCCCCAACACCGGTTGCTGTCACTCCTTCCCGAGCCATGTCAAAGCCTGCCGTACTTCTCACAGGTCGAGCAACTGGAAACGGCTCCGATTTCCAGCGTCCATCTGTGGTTCGACCGGCCGATCATGTCGCTGCCCCATGCCGTCTGTGTGGAAGGTCTCGTACAGTGGGTGTTTGATCGTACGCCGTTCGTGATGTCGCACGAATCGGCCACCGCAGGACATTATTACCAGGTCGTGATCAGTGCCAGCCACGAATTGAAAGGTCAGGCAGCGGAAGAGAATCTGGAGCAGGTGCTGACCTGTTTGCGGCAACTGTTTCCGGAGACCAACACAGCGAACCTGTTGAATTCGCGGCAAGTTACGGAGCATCGAGCCGTGTTCTCGCCGCTGCCGGGCGCTGCGGACTTTCGCCCACCCCAGCAGTCGCCGCTGGCCAACCTGCAACTGGCGGGCGACTACACGCAAACCGGCTGGCCGGCGACGATGGAGGGGGCGGTCCGCTCGGGGTTCCTGGCTGCGGAGAACGTCCTGCGACGGCGCGGGAGCGAGGCGAAACTGCTGCAACCGGATCTGCCGGTGGCCCGGTTGTCGCGGTGGCTGTTCGGGCTATGATGCGGGTTTGTGATCACTGGATTGTCCGGGAATCGCGAATCCGCAACCGGAATGGCGACCGTTCGGATTGATGCGGGCCAAGGGACCGAGGGGGACATCTCGATGAAGCGCATTCTGATTCAACTGGACACCGACCGGCATCCCAGTGTGTTTGATCGAGTGGTAGCGATTGATGCCGGCGCCGATGAACTCTTCAGTTATGGCGGCGTGACTGTGGAAGACGTCGAAGGTCTGGTTCATGGCGGCATGTTCACCCGCAAGCCCTCTGACCTGAAGAACACTGCGGTGTTCATCGGCGGCAGCGACGTGAGTCTGGGAGAAGACCTGTTCCGCCAGGTCGGCCAGACGTTTTTCGGCCCCATCCGGCTGTCGGTCATGATGGACTCCAACGGGTCCAACACAACGGCGGCCGCTGCTGTCGTGGCCACTGGCCGCCATCTGGAACTGGCAACAGTGCAAGCCCTCGTCCTCGGCGGCACCGGCCCGGTGGGCATGCGTGCGGCCCAGATTCTCGCCAGCCAGGGGGCGACGGTGCATCTGGCGTCCCGCACGCTGGAAAAAGCCCGGGCCACTCGCGACCACCTCGCGCGGCTGGTCGACGTTGACCGCGTGATCCCGCATGAAACGCAATCTGGCAGTGGACTGGAAGCCGCCTGTCAGGGAGTAAACGTCGTGATCGGCGCCGGCGCTGCTGGCGTGCAGTTATTGTCCCGCGAGCAATGGCAGTCGATCAAGACCTTGCAGGTCGCAATCGATCTGAACGCAGTGCCGCCTGCCGGCATCGAAGGCATTGTAGTCCATGAGAAAGCCGTCAACCGTGACGGCGTGATCTGCTACGGCGCGATTGGCGTCGGTGGAACCAAGATGAAGATTCACCAGGCCGCGATCCAGCAGTTGTTTGAATCCAACGACCGGAAACTGGACACCGCCGCGATTTATGAGATCGGCCGCGGCATCGGCTAAGTGAAACCCACAGCAGCCCCGGAATTGCCATCCCGGGGCTGCTATTCGATTACAAGGTTTTCGTGCTGTGCGTGTGCCCGTCGTACGAGTACACCGTTGGCTCATCATCCGCGACCGATTCCAGATGCACCGGCCGGGCCCATAACTTCTGCACGTTCACCAGCGTATCCTGCATGTAGTCCTGCCGCAGTTCCACGCCCTGAAACATATGCTTCAGATACAACTCGCCCCGGTTGCGATGGTTGGCATCAACGACATAAATGAATGGCCGTCCGTGGTTCGTCAGGCTCGTCAGAAGTTGCTGTTTGATGTCATCAAACTGGCGTGACGCGATTTCATAAGTCGATTCGCCCTCGTTATAGGCGAAGCTGAACAGCTTGTGCTTGGCACAGAACTCGGGAGTCAGGAAAGTATCGATGAAGGTGATGTCGTTGTGGATGCGGCGGACCTCAAAGATCTTCTCGCGTCCCAGTCCCACCTGCTTGTCCCACTTCTGGCGGGCTTCCCAGTTCTCACAGTTGGCATACTCTTCACCGAACTGGCCGCGGTTCCAGCGTTCCTCGATCTCGCGGAACAGTTCAATGCCGATCTTGTACGGGTTGAGCCGGCTGGGACTCATAGCAACCGTACCGCTGTGATGATCGGCATAGTCAATGACCTCGGCATCCGTCAGACCGTGACGGGTCATGATCGTGGTGTGCCAGTAACTGGCCCAGCCTTCGTTCATGATCTTCGTCTGCCCTTGCGGAGCGAAGTAGTAGGCTTCATCGCGAATAATCGACAGAATATCGTGCTGCCAGTCTTTCAGTGGCGCATGCTGAAGCAGAAACAGCAATACATCGCGCTGCGGTTGATCCGGAAAGGACCGCTTCGCTTCACGATCGCGCTCCTCCTGTCGGCGGTCCTCGGCTTCCTTACGCAACACTTCCGGCGGATTGATGAATGAGTCCATGTAGCCCTTGGAAGGCAGCCGGCTTTCCTGGGCGAGATACTCAAAATCCTCGTCTCGCAACAACGCCGCATGCGGCAGTGGATCGGTCTCCGGCTGGCGCGAGATGTGGACAGAATGCGGATCGATCAGATCCTCAACCGACAGGCAGGCGTCGATGAACTCCTCGACCTTGTCGTAGCCGTATCGGTCAACATACCGGTTGATGCGCGTGGCATGGTTGGCCATCGTATCGAGCATCTTGCGATTGGTCTGCGAGAACCAGGCGTTGTTCTTGAAGAAATCGCAGTGGCCGTAGACGTGCGCGATCACCAGCTTCTGGTCACCGAGCAGATTCGTGTTCAGGAGATACGCATAGCACGGATCGTTATTGATCACCATTTCGTAGATCCGCTGCAGACCGTACATGTGGGTCTTCAGCAGTTCATCGTACTCGGCCCCGAACCGCCAGTGCGGATACCGCACCGGGAACCCGCCGTAGGCGGCGAACATGCAAAGTTCCTCGAGATTGAGCATCTCGAAGATGGTCTCGTAACAATCCAGTCCGTATGACTTCGCCCGGGCCTCCATCTCCAGCTGGATGTCCTGGATTTCCGGGGGAAGGTTGCGATAGGTAGAAATCGCCATAGTGACCAGTCCTCCTTGTCAGGTTCGCGTCCTTGCCGTGATAGTCCGGACTCACACCGCAGGACGATCGCCAGCCATTGGAGCCGTTAAATGAAGTGGAGGAAAGAACTCGGAGACACAACATTCAAACCCGGGCAGCACATCGCCGCCGGTAATGCGGTCCTCATGCTGCAAGAGTTGAACCGAACGACCGCCTTCCTCATAGACCGTCACCGACCGTGTCGACGGGCTCACTTCCCAGATGAGTGGCACCCCGGCCCGAAAGTAATCGTGGATTTTTTCAGTAACATCATAGGCCAGATCGTTCGGAGACAAGACCTCAACCACGAGATCCGGAACAATCCGGGCGTGCCCTTTCAGAAACTGGTCCAGCGGCAGCCGACCATGCAAAATTAACGAAACATCCGGCCTGCGGACCATCTCGGGTTCATGAGGAAAACAGCGGTAGCTACACGATTTGCTATAAACATCTCCAATCGGATGCTTGAGGAGATACGTTCCCAGCAATGTAATCACGGCTGCCGCAATCCATCCGGTTTGTTGGCCCATCGTCCGCTCCACCAGTTGGCCATGCACCAGTTCATACTGTTCCGCTTCCGGCAGCGACAGCAGATCATCAGCGGTGATCGTGGTGACTTCTGCGGTACTCATATCAGGCCTTCCTTTGTCTCGCTTTCGAGCAATCTCTCCCGTCGAAAGATAAATTCATTGCATCCCAGTCCGCCGCCGACGGTTGTCATGTCGGTCAATTGAAATCCGCGTTCGCACAGGAAATGGCAGATTTCCTCCGGCCTTGCGACCTCGAACGGATACCCGCCGACCCAGTCGACCAGATCGTACCACAGGTGCATCCCCCGGCTTCCGCTCGCCACCGGAGAACGCTGCGGCTGAACCCTGGCTGCGGAACACTGTTCGTTTCTGGTGATTAACTTCAACAGACTCAAAAGCACAGTTGACCAGATGCGGCCCACAACGCGGCCCGTGAAGTAGAGTCCGCCAATCCACAACACATACACAGGCCGCAGCCAGGCAGGCAGCCGCACATATAGCTGTTTCAGCCGTGTCCAGACTTCGCTGAGACGTCCCTGATCATTATAAATCGCAATCCAGAAGCGACCGTCGTTTTTAACTCGTTGCGATGCAAGGTCAATCGCACTCCACATCTGGCCGGTATGGTGCAGCACTCCCCAGGAATAGACGACGTCAAATTCGCCCAGTGACTCCAGGTAATTCCTGTCCAGCACCGATCCTTGCTCGACGTTCCAGTTCGACTCTTCCGCCTGTTCGCGGCGTCGCAGTTCCTGCGTGCAGGCCACGGAATCGGCATCGTAGTCGAATGAGACGACCCTGGCCCCCAGGCGGCGAGCTGCCAGGCTGAACAGTCCGCTGCCGGAGCCGATATCCAGAAACAATTTTCCTTCCAGGCCATTTTCGCCAAACACGCGCTGCAGCGAGCGAACTGCTGCTGCAACCCGGTCATCGTTCAATGTGGCCAGAAATCGCTGCCAGTTCGCGCCGAAACGAAAGCGGGACGTATCCGTACCGGTCTTCCCGACTGTCTCTCTTATGACCACTTCGGCGCCCATCATTGTCCGTCATATCCTGGTGGTGAACGAATCACTTCCCTTTACCCAGAAACGTGCGGATTGATTCGTAAATGCCATCCTTGTTCTTGATCTCGCTCAGCACCAGATTCTCCCAGTTTCCGACAACCTTCTTCAACTCCCGCAGAAAATCGCCGGAACCATAAGGGCTTTCCACCTGCCCGTAACAGAACAGGTTACAGGTCGGCAGGAAGAATTCCTGCAGCATCTTGAGGCAATTCGTATTGTCTTCGCCCCAGTTGTCGCCGTCGGAGAACTGGAAGACGTAAATGTTCCAGTCGGCAGGCGGAAAGTCGCGTTCGACGATCTGTTTCGCCTTCACCAGGGCCGACGAAATGCGTGTCCCGCCGGATTCCCGCGTGCGGTAGAAAGTATCTTCATCGACTTCATACGCCACCGCATCATGGACGACGTACCGTCGCTGGACGCCGTCGTACTGGCTCTTCAGCCAGGTGTCGATCCAGAACGCCTCCGTGCGGACGATCTCCTTCTGCACGTCGGTCATCGACCCCGAGACGTCCATGATGTAGACGATGGCGGCATTCGCCTGCGGCTGCGGCGTGTCGGTCCACGAGCGGAATCGTTCATCTTCCCGCGTGGGAATCACGATCGGCTGAGAAGGGTCATAATTATTGGACGCGATCAGTCGCCGGAGTGCTCGCTTGTAAGTCCGCTTGAAGTGGCGGAGCGAATCGGGGCCGGTCTGGCGGATGCTGTCGTACTTCGTCTTGATCGACTTGATCGAGTTCTGCCCCTTCGGCTCGATCTTCGGCAGATGCAGTTCCTGGCCCAGCATCTCTGCGAGTTCGTCGATCGTCAGTTCCGCTTCCCGGATGTGCTGACCCGGTTCTTCCCCGGCCTGGCCCTGTCCATCCTGATCACCGGGAGCCGAACCGATCGGCTGCCCGACGTCGCCATCCCCTTGGCCAACGCCGCCGGAGTTCTTCTTCCCATGCCGGAAGTGCGGAATATCGATGCTCGGCACCGGGATGGAAACCACTTCCCGCCCCTGCTTGCCCAGCACCTCGCCGTGGGTAATGTACTTCCTGAGATTCTCCCGGACCTTCCCCCGGACAATCTCCTTGAAACGCTGGTTGTCGCGATCGATGGCTCGGGTCATGGGATGGTTCCTCATTTGATGGCGGACGTCGCATCGACGGATTTGAATAACTTATGGATTCAAAGCCGATGTGACCTAATCTTGCTGTTCGACGAGAGGCTGGAAAGCATCGCCAGGAATATTTGCCTGCGGTCCCGTTTTCAATTCTTCAAAATCATAGCGTATCTCCTGAGAACTACCCCAAGACTGCAGAAATGCAATGGCATGAGGCATATCGACTCCCGGACGAAAGACCGCCGTCAACTGGTCGAAAGGGAGATGCCGCGGTTGATACTCAAACCCGTCTGTCGTGTGCTTCCGCTGCAAGACGAGCGAGATTTCTCCCATATTGGGACTCACTGTTTGACAGGCTTTAAACTTCGAGACGTCGATCTCTGCGGGCCAGAAGAGCGGCAGACAATTGACTGGCGAAATCTCTGATCCGGACGACCATTCCCGATTCGAGAGTCCTGCCGGGGAGTTTTCTGGACTCAATGCGGACACGGGTTTCCAAGGCATCGACTCGGTACGGAAGTCACGGGTCTGATTTTCGCGAATGTAAATTGCGCGAGGGCCATCGATGATGGTGAAGGACTCGAATCCTGGATCAGGGTGGAAAGAATTCGCGGACCTGCGTCGATCACTCTCTCCATTATTCAGTTCCGATGCTGAAATCGGCGCGCGTACGATGGTGACTGCCCAGAACTCTCCGTCACGATAGCAGACGCCCGCGTTGGCACGTCGAGTTAACTGGGTCGTACTTCCAGAACGATCGAGATGAATCACGCGGAATTTCAATGTGAACCGGCCCGCTTGGTCAAGAGCGGATCGCCAGCGGGCGAACTGCTCCAATGCTTCTGCTTCGTCAGCGATCAAAGTATGGGATAGCAACAAAACAGCTGCGATAGCCATCATGAATTTGACGAGTTGCATGGCGATCCTTCGCAATTCGATAAAACATTGATCAAATTACCCTGCTCATTCAGTCTGAGGTCGACTTTCCAACAGAAAAACAAGCTGTCACTTAAACGACAAACTCCGGTAACATCACCGAAGTCGCCTGGTGGCCCCGATGAAATTCACCATGGACGGCATATTCCGCCGCTCCGGCTGGCAGCGTCAGGACGGTGATCGTTTCATCCCTCGGATCAACGATCCAGTATTCGGGGATCCCGGCGGTGGCATATTCCGCATGCTTTTGCGAAGAGTCCCGACGGCGATCTTTGGAGTCGCCACTGACGATTTCTATCACCAGATCGGCTCCATCGGGTACGTCGTTCGTCACAGTCCTTTCCGGACGCAGCCACAGAACATCCGGCTCCCTCAAGATTCCTGGCCGGAGTCGAATACTGGTGGGCGCCCAGAGCACATCCCCCAAGCCCCGCATTTCTCCACAGACGCGGAGCAGATCCGACAGGTAACGGGCGATCCGTGCGTGCGATAACTTCGGCCTCGGCAGAAACTCCAGCACGCCGTGCGTGAATTCAATCAGCCGATTGGAATCCAGTTCGAGATAATCTGCTTCACTCCAGGTCCCTTGTCGCGGGTACAATTCCGCCAATTCCCAGACCGGTTCCCCGATTTGAGACGATCGCGACGTTGAATTGGCCCTGGAGACGCTCGTCATTTCGATTCTCCCGGATTGCCCGCGGCAAAACAGGCCGTGACGTCGATGACAAACTCTGGCAGCAATACAGAAGTCGCCTGCTGTCCCTGGCGAAATTCGCCGTGGACCAGATAGTGCGTCGCTTCGGCGGGCAGCGTCAGGACGATGATCGCTTCTTTCTGGGGATCGACGATCCAGTATTCCGGAATACCAGCGGCGGCGTATTCCAGTCTCTTTTCTTCGTAGTCACGCTCGCGGTCGCCGTGACTTTCGCTGACCACTTCGATCACAAGGTCAGCACCTTCCGATGGCAGACGCGGATTTGGCAGGCGGTCGGGTTTCAGAAAGACAACATCTGGTTCCCGAATCTGTCCGGGAGTTGTCCGCACACGAACCTGAGATGAGGCCGTATGCCCCAGTTTTCGCGGGCGAACGCAAGCTTTCAGCAGATCATGCAGGTAGTCGATAATCCAGGCATGAATCCAGGTGGGCATCGGCAGGAACTCCAGACAGCCTGACTTCAACTCAGCATGCACGTCTTCCGGCAGCCACAGGTATTTCCGTTCTGTCCACTCTCCCTGACGAGGAAACTCAGTCACCAGTTCCCAGGTCCAGTCACCGCGTTCTGAAGCAGGCGGCCCACCTTCCTCGGGCGGATAGAGTGGATTGACGAATTCCAGAACCCCGTCCACGTATTCCACCAAACCCTCGAACGACCGACTCAGATATTCCTCTTCCGTCCATTCTCCTTGCCGCGGAAATTCGGTCACCAGCTCCCAGGTCCAGTCGCCCCGCCGGGAACGTGGGATCGGTGGATGTTCCCCTGACGAGCTTTCAATCGTCAAATCTGTCGCTGGCGTTGTCATTCTGGTGATCCCGATAGACCCAACCCCCGGTTTGGCCGGGGGTTGGAAACTCGCGAAACCGCAAGCGGTCTTCAGTGTCGATGGACAATCGGTGACGTTTTCTGCCGAGGTCGTTACGCCCCCGCTTTCGCATCACCGCGGGCGAAGATGCTCGCAACGTACTGCAGGACGTCCGTTGCCGATTCCTCATTGTAACCGAAGTTGCGAATGAGGCGGCTTTTGACCACGTCGATCTTTTCCTGCGTGTCCTTGTCGACCACGTTGGACACCAGGCTGGTCAGCTTGATGGTGTCCTTCTGGTCCTCGAACAGCTTCATTTCGAGCGCCTTGTGCAGGCGTTCGTTGGTCTTGTAGTCGAACCGCTTGCCATCGAGCGCGAGAGCACCGATGTAGTTCATGATCTCGCGGCGGAAGTCGTCCTTGCGGGTTTCGGGAATGTCGATCCGTTCCTCGATCGACCGCATCAGACGTTCATCCGGCTGTTCGTCCTGGCCGGTGAACTTGTTGCGGACTTTTTCCCGCTGGGTATACGCCTTCACGTTGTCGATGTAGTTCGAGCACAACCGGGTCAACGCTTCCTCGTCGGCCGCAATCGCCCGCTGGACTTCGTTCTTCACGATGTCGGTGTACTCGTCCTTCACCACACTGATGAGACGCCGGAATGAATCCCGCATTTCCTCGTTGGGAATCAGCGAGTGATGCCGCAAACCGTTCTCCAGTTCATTCATCACCATGAACGGATTCAGGCAGGCAGCATCCGGGTTGTTCACGAGGGCATTGGAAATCTTGTCCTGCACATAACGCGGCGAGATTCCTTGCAGACCTTCGTGACGGGCCTCCTTCCGCAACTGCTCAACGTTCTCCAGCGTGAAACCGGGGAGCGACTTGCCGTTGTAGAGTTTCAGCTTCTGCAACACGGTCAAACCGTGGTGCTTCGGTTCTTCCAGCCGGGTGAGGACGGCCCACATGGCGGCCACTTCGAGTGTGTGCGGCGCGATGTGCTTGCCCCGCACGCGGCGATCGTTGTAGTCCTTTTCGTAGATGTGCAGTTCGTGCCCGAGTTTGGTCACGTACGGCACGTCGATCTTCACCGTCCGGTCGCGCAACGCTTCCATGAACTCGTTGGATTGCAGCTTGCGATATTCCGGTTCGTTCGTGTGTCCGATGATCACGGTATCGATATCGGTCTGCGCGAACTTCTTCGGCTTGATCTTGTGTTCCTGCGAGGCCCCCAGCAGGTCGTACAGGAACGCGACATCGAGTTTGAGAACTTCGATGAATTCAATCATGCCGCGATTGGCAACATTAAACTCACCATCGAAATTGAAGGCGCGCGGATCGGACTCACTGCCGAACTCGGCGATCTTGCGATAATTGATATCGCCGGTCAGTTCGGTCGAGTCCTGGTTCTTTTCGTCTTTCGGCTGGAACGTGCCGATGCCGATCCGGTCCTGTTCCGACAGAAAGAACCTTTTGACGACAATTGTTTCCAGCACTTTCGTCCAGTCGCCGCCGAATTTCTCCAGGCGTTCGCGGAAGTAGTAGCGGGCCAGCGGGCAGACGTCGCCGGTAATCTCCACAATCGGGTCTGTGTTCGGATCGCGACCTTCGTTCAGCGACGCGCAGACCTCTTCGCGAAACGCCATCGGAACCAGTTGCAACGGTTCACCGTGCATGGGATCCCACGAGATGCTGCCGTCCTCTTCTTTCCACCCGAATGTGTACTGCGCACCTTCCGGCTTGCGGCTGTAGCGTTGCAACCCCCGTTTGAGCAGTCTGGCAATGGTACTTTTGGAACTGCCCACGGGACCGTGCAACAGCAGGACGCGACGTTCGGCCCCATATTTGAGAGCGGCACTGCGAAAGACATTGACGAGTTGCATCAACGTTTCGGTCAGGCCATAGATCGCATCTTCACCGTCATTGTCCGGGTCGTCGAAGAACTTGTAGCGTACCTGTCCGTCCCGCCGGCCTTCGTCGACCGGATAGGAACCGTACGACATGATCATGTCGTACATGCGCTGATGAGCGGAGCGGGCGACCTCAGGGTGCTCGCGGACGATATCGAGATATTCCTCGAATGTCCCCTGCCAGTGTTCCTGCCGGAACTGTTCCGTGTTCTGCGCCGCGGAAATGCGCTCCAAGAGTGTTCGGCCTGTGCCCACGTGACCGCTCCTTCAACTGTCGGGGTGGAAAATGCATCAAGGAATATGTGCGCTGCCCTGTCTCCATGACATTGCTTCACCGGGTCGCCTTCACGAATCATCACCGCGCCGGGATGGAAACGGGAGACACCCGGAAGGAAGCTGACCGTCCGTGGTCGCCTGCGCAAGGGTGGGAAAGATCAGGCCGCAGCAGCATCATGGCTGATTTTCTGCGGTCGCAATGAATCAAACCAGCGATTTACGGATCACAGAAATACGTCTGTCAACATCCGGTCACTCTGTGAGAATCCGACACAGAGCCGCGTCTACCCACGAAACCTGCTTACCACAGTTTTCAGATGCCGGAGGACATGATCTGAAAAAATCTTCTCCGGCTCCCGCACGGGAACGGGATCCGACAATTTTCGCCGCCTCCTTCGGCGTGGCCTCCGCGATTCGCGGGGACCAGATCAATTATCCCATGTTCCGTATCACAGGCAATATCAAGTTTGCCAGGATCGCTGACGAATTGCCGGGCAAACCTGCTGAGACGGGTAGCATTCCTGCGATCACTCGCAATGATTTCTCCGGCTTCATACAACCTACGCAATTTGCGATCCCATCGCTGGGCCGTTTTTGAACATCTCCCGAGGAACTCACTGGTGGATTCTGCTTCCTTGCCCTCATCGCCCCTTGCCGCGTCGCGCCCCGCTGCCCTGCTGAAGGTCGCCCCCGAGGACTTCCAGGTCACTGAATTGCCCGCCTACGAACCCGCCGGCGAAGGTGAGCACCTGTTTTTGTGGATTGAAAAACGGGACTACCCCGCCGAACAGCTGATTCGCCACGTCGCCCGTTCGCTGGATATTTCTCCTCAGGACGTCGGCTCAGCCGGACTGAAGGATCGCCGGGCCATCACCCGCCAGTGGCTGTCTGTCCCGGCCGCCTACACGAACCGGGTTGCTGCCATCAACATTGAGAGGGTCACCGTCCTTGAGAAGCGCCGTCACCGCAACAAGTTGAGAACCGGCCACCTGAAGGGAAACCGGTTTTCGATTCTCGTCCGTCCGGCAGGCAGTTCGGAAATCGCTCCGCAACCGTTTGCTGACGAAGTCTGGCAGCAGCTTCAACCAGCACTGGAGCAGATCCGCACGCAAGGGTTCGCCAATTTCTTCGGCGACCAGCGTTTTGGCCGGCAGGGAGAAACCCTGGCCCTGGGCCTGGATTTGCTCGGTCGCCGCCGGACTCCGAAAGACATTCCCTATGCCCGCCGCCGTTTCCTGCTCAAGCTGGCGCTGTCTTCGGCCCAGTCCCAGTTGTTCAATGAATACCTCTCCGAGCGACTGCGCGAAGGCCTGGCAGCGACCGTGCTGGGCGGCGATGTGATGGAGGTGGCCGCTTCCGGCGGTGTGTTCGTTGTGGAAGATGCAGCGACCGAACAGACGCGATTGCAAGCTGGCGAAACAGCCATTACCGGGCCGATGTTCGGACCGAAAATGAAACAGCCTCTGGCGGAAGCAGCAGTCCGTGAGGCCCGGATCCTCGAACAGTTCGGCCTGAAACCGACAGACTTCACCGGCTTCGGAGATTTATTGCCGGGAACCCGGCGACGGCTGCTCATTCGTCCCGTGGACTTCTCGGCGACGCCGGTGCCGGAAGGCATCCGCTTTGAATTTGAATTGCCGGCCGGAGCTTATGCGACCACCTTGCTGGAGAGCCTGTTTGAATTCCAGCAGCCTGCGAGTTTCCGGCAGCCGGCAAATCCTTCCGAATCCGATCCCACGGAAGAAGCCGGGTCACCGGATTAGCCGACACCAGTCCGTCCCGGCCTTAGTTTCCCCCGCTTCCGGGCAGTCCTGGCAGTCCGCAGAATCCGTGAAGTGTCCGGAATTGTGGCGACGTGGTCTGGAATTGTCCGATCCATAAGTGCTAATATGACCTTTGCCAGTTCCGCTCGCTGGCGCGCTCCAGAGAATTCCTGCCGGATCTGAACCAGCCCGTGTTACCGGTCGACAGCCCTGCGAATCCGTTCGCCAGCTGTCTCCGGTTCCTGCCTGAATACCACCCTGATGATGAACATCGGGTGAATGGTCCCATGTTTTTGTGGTCGCACTGTGGTTGCACCTGGAACTGTGGTCGCGTCTGGAGATGATGATGCCGAAGAGGGCCTTTTCCCTGTGTCCCGGCCCCGTGGGACGTCGCGAGTTCATGTCGGTCGGCCTCGGCGGGTTCGCCAGCTTGTCCCTGCCAGGACTGATGCAATTGCGGGCCGCCCAGCCGCAGCGACCTGCCGGGGAAAAGACCGCGTGCATCCTGGTCTGGCTGCCCGGCGGGATCTCGCACCTCGATACTTTTGATCCCAAGCCGGACAGCGGCAGCGAATACCGCGGTCCGTTCAAAACGATTTCCACGGCCGTGCCAGGTACGACGTTTACAGAACTTTTGCCGCGCCATGCAGCGATTGCGGACAAGTTCACCGTCGTGCGTTCCATGCACCAGAAGGCCGCCGGACACCCGGCCGGGTCCATGCAGTTGTTGTCCGGCGACCAGGACACCCGCGACAAATCGAAGCCGCGCCTGCCGGACTGGATGTCGGTCGCCGCGTATTTGCGGGCCCAGGGCAGCAACCGGGACAATCCCCTGCCGAACTATATCGGAGTCAACCCGCCGCTGGAGTACAACGGACCGGCCTATCTCGGGAATGCCTATCTGCCTTTTGGCGTGACCGGCGACCCGAACCTGCCGAACTTCTCGATTCCGAACGTGGGCCTGTCTGATGCTGCGGAAGCACAGCGGCTGAATCATCGCGTCGGGCTGCGCGAGCGGCTCGACCTGCTGGAGCGCAGCTTTGATCGTCAGCAGGAATTGTCTGCGCTCGATGAATTCGAGACCCAGGCGATGTCGCTGCTGACCAATCCGAAAGCCCGCGAGGCGTTCGATCTCAGCCAGGAATCCGATGCGACCCGCGACCGTTATGGCCGCAATCGCTGGGGTCAGCAACTCCTGCTCGCCCGGCGTCTGGTCGAAGCCGGCGTGGAAGTGGTCACCAGTCAGCTGAATGGTCCCCTGTGCGGTCGTGTGCAGAACTGGGACGACCATTCAGTAAACCATCATATTTTCGATGCCTTGCGGTTTCGGGCAGATGCCTACGATCAGGCCTGCACCGCACTTATCGAAGACATTTACTCCCGCGGTCTCGATCAGCGGGTGCTGGTCTGCATCACCAGTGAATTCGGCCGCACGCCGAAGATCGAATACAACCGCAGCACCGGAGCCGGCAATGCCAGCGGTCCCACCGGCACGATTCAGCCGGGACGCGATCACTGGCCGCGGGCGTTCACCAATATCTGGGCCGGCGGCGGGATGCAGACCGGACAGGTGGTCGGTGCCACCGATCGCCGGGGCGAAGACGTGACCGAACGCCGGTACGGTCCCGGAGATTTCCTGGCGACGATGTACCGCCACCTCGGTATCGATTACAGCCACATCACCATCAACGATCTGAACGGCCGGCCGACGTCGATTGTGGAAGATGGCAAGGCCATTCCGGAACTCGCCTCGCAGGTGACGGTATGAACAGGCGAATTGCTGGTGGTACACTGCAGGCAGGCTGCCGGATTCTGGCAGTCGCCGGAATCGGCATCCTGGTCGCTGGTCTCTCGATAGCACAGGCGGACGAACCTGCCCGACTGACGTTCGTCAATGACGTCGTACCGATCCTGACCAAGGCCGGCTGTAATTCCGGTCCATGTCATGCCAAGGCCGGCAACGGCCAGAACGGCTTTCGCCTGTCCCTGCTGGGCTTTGAACCGGCAGACGATTACGAACACATTGTGATCGAAGGGCGCGGACGCCGGCTGTCGCCCCTGGCGGCCGAGCAAAGTCTGCTCCTGCAGAAGGCCACGAATACAGTTCCTCACACCGGCGGCAAACGGCTGGACGTCGATTCCGACAGCTACCGTCAGCTGGTCGCCTGGATTGCAGGCGGGATGCAATACGGCGATGAAGCCACTCCCACGCTGGTGGGGATTGACGTAACACCGCGGCAGGAAGTCCTGAAGCCGGGCAGTCAGCGACAGCTGAAAGTCACTGCCCGCTTTTCCGATCAGTCCGAGCGGGATGTCACGTCGCTGGCCCTGTTTGAACCGAATCAGAAAAGTATGGCCGAAGTCACGCCCCAGGGACTCGTGACCGTGGCCGATCTCCCCGGCAACGTGGTGATCATGGTCCGCTATCAGGGGCTGGTCAGCGTCTTCACAGCGAGTATTCCGCTAGGGGCTCCGGTTGAGAACCTGCCGGCTCCGAAAAATTTCGTCGATGAACTCGTCTTCGCCAATCTGAAGCGGTTGGGGATTCCACCGTCGCCGGTGTGCGACGACAGCACGTTCATCCGCCGCGCGACCATCGATATCACCGGCCGGTTACCAACGGCAGAAGAAGTCGAGACCTTTCTGGCCGACACGAACCCGGCCAGGCGCGACCTGCTGGTGGACTCGCTGTTGAATCAGCCGGGATATGCCGACTACTTCGCCAACAAGTGGTCGTCGCTGTTGAAGAATCGCCGCGACGAAGCCAGCGACAAAACTGCGAACTTTGCCTTCCACTCGTGGCTGCGTGACAGCCTGCTGGAGAACAAGCCGTACGATCAACTGGTGCTGGAACTACTGGGAGCAACGGGAGACGTCGTCTCCAATCCGGCGACCGCCTGGTACAAGCGAGTGAAAGAGCCGGAAGCCCAGCTGGAAGATGTAGCGCAGCTGTTCCTCGGCGTGCGGATGCAGTGCGCCCAGTGCCATCACCATCCGTTTGAACGCTGGAGCCAGGAAGATTACTATCGGTTAGGGGCCTTCTTCACCCAAATCGGCCGCAAGCCGACGTCCACTCCCGGCGAAGACGTGATCTTCCATCAACGGGGCATCGCCAAATCGACGAACAAGCGCACGCAGGAACAATACACGCCCGCAGCTCTGGGCGAGGAACCTTTCAGCATCCTGCCGGATGAAGATCCCCGCTTGTACCTCGCCAGCTGGATGAGCGAGCCCGACAATCCGTACTTTGCGAAGGCACTGGTCAATCGCTACTGGAAACACTTTTTCAAGCGGGGGTTGATCGATCCCGAGGATGATATCCGGGACACCAATCCGCCGTCCAATCCCGAACTGCTGGCAGCCCTGGCGCAGCATTTCGTGGACAGCAAGTTCGATCTGAAAGAAGTGGTGCGGGTCATCACCACCTCTCAAACGTATCAGTTCAGTTCAACTCCCAATGAGTACAACGGCAGCGATGAACAGAATTTCTCGCGGTACTATCCGCGGCACCTTACTGCCGAAGTGTTCCTGGACAGCATCGACCAGGTGACCGGCGCGACCACCAGTTTTCCGGATGTCCCCGCCGGCACCCGGGCCACGGCCTTGCCCGACAGCAGCTACAACCGCGCGTCGTACTTCCTGTCGGTCTTCGGTCGCCCGGCCGGTGCCAGCGTTTGCGAGTGCGAACGGGTGGACAGTTCCAGCCTGGCCCAAAGCCTGCATCTGATGAACAGCCCGGAAATGCGTCAGAAACTGTCGGTGGGCGGAGGCATGGCCGACCAGCTCTCGAAAAGCAGCGAGCCGCTGGTAGATAACATTCGCCGGCTGTATCGCTCGGTCTACGCGCGGAATCCGTCCGATCGCGAATTGCAGATTGCCACAGAATATCTGGCCGGCGATGCTACGAATGGAACCGGTACAGCTGATGGCGGCACTGCGGCTCAACCGCCCACGCCGGCGAAACTGAAGCCGGCCTATGAAGACCTGATCTGGGCGTTGATCAATACCAAAGAATTTCGCTTCAATCACTAACGACGATGGCTATTGACGTGGGATTACACGCCCCGGAATCGCCGCCGGACTCACTCATGATGTCCGGCGGCAACCAGAGGACCGGCGTCGCTCACAGTCATCCAGGATAAGGTCGCCAGGCTTATGATCTTCTGCCGAATGCTGCTGGCCGGATTTGTCACCCTCGCCCTCGGCAATCTTGCCAGTGCCCAGTCCGTGGGCCTGCCCGCTCCGCGTTTGCTGACGACCATGCCTATGGGCGGAAAGGTCGGCACCACGTTTCCGGTAACGATCACCGGAGAATCCCTGGACGGCAAGCTGGAGTTGCTGTTTACCGATCCGCGGATCACCGCGGTTCCGGAGACCGGTGCGAATGGCGAAATCCAGCCGAACCGGTTCCTGGTCACCATCGCTCCCGACGCGAGTCCCGGGTTGTACGAAGCCCGCGTGATGTCCCGCCTGGGCGTCTCTGCCTCACGCATTTTTGCCGTGAGTGCCCTGCCTGAAGCGACGCGCACGCAGTCGAACACGTCTCTTGAAACCGCGATGAGCGTGCCGCTGAACTCCGTCGTGAATGCTACGACCACGACGCGAGCGATCGATTATTACAAGATCACCTGCGACCAGAAGACGCGGCTGGTTGTGGAATGTGCTGCTGCCGGCATCGATTCCCATCTGAAACCCGTGTTAATGATCGCGGATGAAAAAGGCCGTGACCTGATCGCCGACCGTCGCAACGGATTTCTGGACTTTACCTTGCCCGCTGCCGGCACCTACATCATCAAGGTTCATGGACTGACGTTTGAGGGCGGTCCGCAAGCGTTCTATCGCCTGATCGTGCAGACGCTCGCCCCCGGCGTGAATGCCGCTCGTGCACCAGCCTTCACCGCCGTCAATGCGATCTCGCTACCGGCAGCGATCGCCCTGCCTGCAAGTACTGTGGAAGCAGAGCCGAATCACGGCGGGGACGCCGTTCAGAAAATCAGCCTGCCTTGCGATGTCTCCGGCCTGTTCTATCCGGCAGCAGACGTCGACACGTTTGAATTCACCGCCAAAAAGGGCGAGGTCTGGTGGGTGGAAGTGGTCTCGGAACGCCTGGGACTCCCCACCAATCCGTTCGCCCTCGTGCAACAGGTCAAACGCGAAGCCGGACAGGAACAACGGGTTGACGTCGCCGAGTTCAACGACGTCCCCAGCCCGGTCCGGCTCTCGACCAACGGCTACTCCTATAATGGTCCGTTCTACGACACCGGGACGCAGGACGCGCTGGGAAAACTGGAGATCAAGGAAGACGGGATTTATCAGTTGCAGCTGCGGGATCTGTTCGGCGGCACCCGCCGCGACCCGCGTTGCGTCTATCGGCTTATCATCCGCCAGGCAGCGCCGGATTTCGCCCTGGCCACCTGGGCCCTGCACATGGAACTGCGGAACGGCGATCGCAACGTCCTCTCGAAACCGATTGCCCTGCGGCAGGGAGCGACAATGATTTTTGAAGTCGTCGCGTTCCGCAAGGATGGTTTTGATGGGCTTATTGACATCACCGTGGAAGGCCTGCCGCCGGGCCTGTCTGCTGCCGGTCTGCAGATTCCAGCCGGCAAGAGCCAGGGGACGCTCATCATCACCGCGGCTGCGGATGCTCAAACTGCGGTCGGTTACCCCACCATTCTCGGTCGGGCCGAGATCAACGGCGCGGCGGTGACACGTGAGAGCCGGCTGGCCTCCGTCGCCTGGCCGAGCGTGAATGCCAATATGGAAATTCCGATGCCGCGACTCGTCGCTGACATCGCCGCCTCGGTGTCCGCCGAGGAAGCCGCCCCGTTGACAATCGCGCCTGTCAGCCAGGAACCGGTAGTTGTCGCTGCGGGCAGCAAAGTGACGATTCCGTTGAATCTGACCTGGCGGGGCGAATACTCGGGAGCCCTGAAACTCATTCCCACCGGTAATGAGTTTGCCCGCGTCAAACCGCTGGACATCACGATGGGGAGTGCGACGGCCGAGATCGCCCTGGATCTGAACGAACTCGAGCTGCCGGTCGGCGATCACACTTTCGCCATGTACGGTGGACTGGTCACGAACTATCGCTATAACGAAGCCGCGGTCAGGCAGGCCACGGCCGATGTCCAGGCAGCAACCGCCGAAATCGAACAGCTGACCAAAGCGCAGCAGGAAGCCGCTGCTGCCGTCGCAGCGGCGATTGACGAAGCCAAAGCCGCGGCAGACGTTGCCAGCAAGGAAGCAGCTGCCAGGCTGCAAACAGCCCAGGCGAACAAGGCCGCGGCCGAGAAACGTCTGGCCGCCGCCACAGCGGCAGCAGCCCCTCGTGAAATTGTCGACATCGTCGTCACGGAACCAATTCGTCTGCGGGTGACGGACGCGGAGAGCAAATGAGCCGGATTTCAGCGCTGGTCATCCCCCTGTCGATGACCTGGTCCCTGTTGGCCGCCTGGCCGTCGCCGGCACTGGCAGAGGTCGATTTTTATCGGGATGTGTTCCCCATCCTGAAGGCCAATTGCCTGGCCTGCCACAACAAGACGACCCATGAATCGTCCCTGATTCTGGAATCGCCGGCGAACATTCGCACCGGTGGAGATTCCGGTCCCGGCGTTGCAGTCGGCAAGGCAGCGGATAGTCTGATTTATCAGGCCTCACGGCATGTGGGCGACTTCATCATGCCGCCGGAAGGCAATAACGTCGGCGCCCGGAAACTGACGGACGACGAACTCAAATTGCTTGCCACGTGGATCGACGGCGGTGCCAAAGATTCCGTTCGCGAAGTCGCCAAAGTGACCTGGCGACCGCTGTCGGCCAGCCTCCGGCCGATCTATGCGCTCGATCTTTCCCGCGACGGACGCTGGATCGCCAGCGGCCGGGCCAACCAGATCGCCATCTATGACCTGGCACTGCGACAGTTGTCCTCCCTGCCGGTGGATGAGACCGCGATCATGCCGGGCACCTCGACGCCTGCGAGCCACCGCGGTCTGGTGCAATCCCTCGCTTTCAGCCCGGATGGAACCCGCATCGCCTCCGGCAGCTTTCGCGAGGTCAAGATCTGGCGACAGCAATTTGCACCGGTAACGGCCGTGAAATCGCTCATCGTTCCTGAACTGACCGCCCGCGGCCTGCTGCCTGATGGTCGGCAGATCGCCATCGACAAGTCGGGAACCCTCCACATCGCTTCTGCGGGCACCGTGGCCCGGACTCTCCTGACCGGTGTCCAGGAAGTGCAACGGCTGGCGGTGTCTCCGGCAGGGAATCGACTGGCACTGGTCACTGCCAGTCAGGTCCAGGTATGGGATCTGGCAGCAGGTACCGCACTGCAGACGGTCCCGGTGGACGCCGTCCCGACCTGTCTCGCATGGAGTGCCAACGGGCAGACACTGGCCCTGGCAGCTGAAGCTGGTCCGGTCCGGTTGTATGAACCAAAGGCAGGAACGGATGGTGCTGCCGCAGAGCCGCGCACCGTGGACATTACGTCAGGCGGCATTCGTGCTGTCCAGATGATGAACCATCCCCCGCGGCTGGTCGTCGCACGTGCGGATGGGCAGATCCAGGTCTCGAATCTGGAGACGTTGGCGGAAACGTCTACCTTCAAACTCCCCGTCGCCAGCGTGCTGGCGGGGTCACCCGACGGTCGCTGGCTGGCAGTTGGCGGCGAGGATGGCGTGCTGCGGATTCAGGATCTGACCGCCGGCAAGCTGCATCTGGAAATTCGGGAGACGTTCACGACACGTCAGCAATTGACCGAAGCCCGGCAGCGGGTGGCCACCCGGACGCTGGAGCAGACGTATCAGCAGCAGGAGATCGGGCGGCTGAACGCGGTGCTAAAGTCGCTGGAAGAAGTAATCAAGAAAGAAAACCAGACCATCGAAATGGTCAACAAGCTGTTGCCCGACTTGCAGAAGAAAGCAGGTGATGCGACCGCTGCGCGAGAAGTGGCCCAGCAGGCCGTGAACGAACTGACGGAAAAAATTGCCGCCGCGACTGATGAGGCGCAGAAGACCGAACTCGGCAAGCAGTTGACCGCTGCCAGCCAGACGCTGATGAAAGCCACGGAACAGGAATCCACCGCTCAAACCGAGTTGAAGACGCGGCAGAACCACCTGAGTGATGCGACCAACGCGGTCGCTGTGTCCGAGGGCGTTCAGCAACGCAGTCAGGAACTGTTGCAGGCGGCGACGGAAGCCAGCACGACGGCTACGAGTAGTCTCGCAACCCTCCAGACAGAATTGACAGCGTTGCAACAGGCACAGTCCGCCTCGCTGTCGAAACCCGTGGCGCTCGCCTTCGCCGTCGATGGCCGCACCATCGCCGTCATCAAGGCGAACGGCGATCAGTGCGTCTGGGAGACAACGGGCGGAACACCACTGCTGCAAACCTCGACGGGAGCTGCGATCAGCGAGGCAGCACTTGTTTCACCGGCCGCCGGAGAGTTTGTGACTCAGCTGGTAGATGGCAGCGAGGCGGAATTGCATGTGACGTCCCCGTGGGTGCTGGAACGGGTCATCGGCGGTGAAACCGCTGCGACGTTCCCGGACCGTGTGAATGCCGTGCAGTTCAGTCCGGATGGCCAGTTGCTGGCCGTCGGCAGCGGCGAACCATCCCGTTCGGGCGAAGTCAGCTTGTGGAACGTCGCAAGCGGTGAACAGGTCGCTCACTGGCCGGATCGCCACAAGGATACCGTACTCTCACTGGCATTTTCTCCGGACGGACACCTGCTGGCGTCCTCGGCAGCCGACCGGATCGCCAGGGTCTCGGACGTCGCCACCGGCGAGCCTCTGCGGTACTTTGAAGGCCACACGCATCATGTGCTGGGTGTCACGTTCCGGGCGGATGGCCGGTTGCTCGCCACTGCGGGTGCCGACGCTGCCGTACTGATCTGGGACATGCAGACCGGCGAACAGGCCCGCAAGATTGCCGGCTGGAAGAAGGAAGTGACCGCCGCCCGCTTTCTGGGAGCCACCTCGCAAATCGTCACCGCGGCCGGAGACCGGCAGGTGCGGATTGTGACCGACCAGGGCGGTCAGGTCCGCTCAATCGCCAATCTGCCCACGTTCCTGCACGCTCTCGCCACCTCCGCCGATGGCAGTCTGGTCGCCGCTGGCGGCGAAGACGGCATCCTGAGGGTTTGGACCACCGCCGACGGCAAGGAAGTTGCGACGTTTACGCCGTGAACGCGGCGGCAACGCGGGAGCGACTTCCCGTGCCTGTTGAGCAGCCTGGTCTTCCCCGGTAATATTCTCGCAGGCTTGTCAGGACGGATCGACCGGGTTTCCGGATTCAAACCGGCCTGGCATTGGAGATCGTCCGGCAGAATTACTGTGAGATGGTGCGGACTCGTTCCCGGATAAAACCAGAAACATTTCGCGAATGCCCCACAGGATTCGAGGGAATCGCGAATTGATCCGAACACCAGTTCCCCAGGCATCATCCACGTCCCGTGAAAAACCGGCCAGGGCGATCTGGCAGCAGGAACTGGCAGATTCCATCCGGGATATCGATCGTCTGTGCGATCTGCTGGAGTTGCCTACGGCCATTCGGGAGCAGGCCCGGGCAGCTGTCCGGTCGTTTTCGCTGTTGGTGCCGCGCGATTTTGTGGCCCGGATGCAGCCGGGCAATCCGGACGACCCGCTGCTGAGACAGGTCTTGCCGCTGGCAGAAGAACTGCAGCCGGTGACCGGGTTTGGAACGGATGCCGTGGGCGACGATGCCGCACAGCGGGTGCCGGGATTGCTGCAGAAGTATGCCGGCCGGGCCCTGTTGATCACCACGGGAGCCTGTGCGGTCCACTGCCGCTACTGTTTCCGTCGGCATTACCCGTACGAGGCAGCCCCGCGACGACTGGAAGACTGGGCGCCGGCGTTTACCGTCCTTGAACAGGATGCCAGCGTTCGCGAAGTTCTACTTAGCGGCGGCGACCCGCTCACGCTCACGGATGACCGCCTGTCGCAATTGATCGATCGACTGGAAACCATTCCGCACCTGCAACGGCTCCGGATTCATACGCGACTGCCGATCGTGCTGCCGTCCCGCGTGACCTCCGGGCTGATCTCGCGCTTGCAGGCGTCCCGGTTGACGGTCTTCATGGTCTTGCACGCCAACCACGCACAGGAACTGACGGGGGACTGCGCCACCGCTGTCCGCACGCTGGTCCGCAGCGGTCTCCCTACGCTGAATCAGGCCGTGTTACTGCGGGGGGTGAATGACAGCGTCGACGCCCAGGTGGATCTGAACGAACGGCTGATTGATCTCGGCGTGATCCCCTATTACCTGCACCAACTGGACCGCGTTGCCGGCGCAGCCCATTTCGAGGTCGCCGCTGCTACCGGGCTGGAACTGATCGCGGCCTTGCGGGAACGCTTGCCTGGCTATGCGGTGCCGCACTACGTGCAGGAGATCGCCGGCGAACCTCACAAGACGCCGGTCAAGGTCTTGTAAGCTCTCCGGATTCAGCGGGCTTTCCGGCTGCCGGAAGTGCCCTGACAGGAAATCCGGCAGACCAGTCCGTCAGGAGATTAACTCCGGGAGGCAGTGAACCGATCCATCACATTGGCAACATCTGATGCGATTAACCCGGGAACGCGCAAGAGCGCCTTGATTCGTCCCGGTGAATTTGTATAGACTTTCACCTGTCCGAAAATCCCGCCTGTTCGTCACCCGCCTCGCCGTGGAGCCCTGCCGTGTTCAATTGCTTCCCGCAATGGATGAAGACGTGTGAAGGTGTCAGCCGCCGCAGCATCCTGCAGGTGGGAGCGCTGGGGGGGCTCGGACTGACCTTGCCCGGATTTCTCGCTGCCAAAGCGGCTGCGGCCAACGCACATGCTGCCCAGGGAACCACCGGTTCCGGCAAGGACGTGAACTGCATCCTGATCTGGACACAAGGCGGCACCAGCCACCACGATACGTTCGATCCCAAACCGCTGGCTCCGGTCAGTGTGAAGGGCGAGTTCGGTGTCATTGATACGGCAGTTCCCGGCGTGCAGTTCACCGAAATTGTGCCCCGGATGGCGAAAGAACTGCAGCGTTTCGCTTTGCTGCGCAGCTGGAACCCGAAAAACGGCAGCCATGGCGTGGCGGATCAATACGTGATGTCCGGCCGGCCGTTCAACCAGGCGATCCGCTATCCCACGCTCGGTGCGGTGGTCAGTCATCAGATGGGCTTCAAGTCGGCGATGCCCCCGTTTGTGCAGTTGGGCACGTCCATTGATTCCCGGTTTGGCGGCGGTTCGCCGGGCGTGCTGGGACTGGAACATGCCCCGTTCGGGGTGCAGGCCGATCCCAACGCTGCCAACTTTGTCGTCCGCGACATCACGCCGCCGAACGGCATGCAGGCAGACCGGATTGACCTGCGTCGCAAGATGCTGGGCAAGATCGACGCCCTGCAACGACCGTCGAGCGTTCAGCCCAAGGCATTTGCCGCCCTGGATGAACATTATGAAACCGCGCTCGACATGATCACTGCCGACGAAACTCGCCGCGCGTTCAAGATCGAGGAAGAAGACGACAAGTTGCGGGATGCGTATGGCCGCAACAAATTCGGTCAGAACTGCCTGCTCGCCCGCCGGCTGATTGAGTCGGGAGTCCGGTTTGTCACGATCACCGATGGCGGCTGGGACACGCATGCCAACAACTTCAAGTCCCTGAAAACCAGCCGTATCCCGCCGGTCGATCAGGGCCTGCCGCAGTTGCTGATCGATCTGGAAGACCATGGCCTGCTCGACAGCACGCTGGTCGTATGGATGACCGATTTCGGCCGCACGCCGCAGATTAACTCCGCCAGCGGGCGTGACCACTGGGCCTCTGCCGGGTTCGCCATCATGGCCGGCGCCGGCATCCCGGGCGGCAGTGTTCTCGGAGCGACCGACGACGAAGGCGGACGTCCCGTCCGGAACGAATACTTCTCCGAAGACCTGGTGACTACGATCTACCACAAGCTGGGCCTGCCCACCGATCTGCACATCTACGCCCCGGACGGTCGCCCGGTTCGTCTGGTCGACGGCAAGCTGATCCGCGAGTGGGTCTGACGATTAACTGGTACCGCGGCACACGGATTGAAACAACACAGCCTCTGCATGAACATCCGGTTCATGCAGAGGCTGTGTTGTTTTCTGATTGTGATGAAGACCCGGGAGTCAAACCTCCGGTTTGCTGGAACTGATCCGGCTGCTACACTGGGCTGAATTCGTCCGAAACCAACGACAGGGACGCAGGCCACCTTCGACGAGCATGGGGGGCCTCGTGATCTGATCGCCTGAAATCGGACCGTCTCTCCCCCGCGCATGATCGGTCACTGTCGCCGCAGACAGGATTTCGGAACGAACGGATGCCCAAGCTGACCCAGGCGGACCTTGCGCCGCTGAACCAGACCTTTGAAGAACGGACACCACACGAACTTCTCCGCTGGGCCAAACAGGTCTTTGGCGATCGGCTGGCCGGCCTCTCGGCGATGCAGCAGGCGGGCAGTGTCGTCTGTCATATGATGTCGCAACTCGAGCTCAACACGCCGGTCCTGTTCGTCGACACGGGGGTCAATTTTCAGGAAACGCTGGAGACCCGCGACCAGATCGCGGAAAAATATCATCTCGACGTCATCACGCTGCGGCCAAAGTTGACGATGGTCGAGCAGACGGACAAGTACGGCATCCTGTATCTCACGCCGGAAGGTCAGCAGCACTGCTGCGAGATGCGCAAGACGGAGCCGCTGCTCACGGTTCGTGGCCAATACGATTGCCTCATCGGCAGTCTGCGGCGTTCTGAAGGCGGGAAACGCGACCGGACGCCGATCCTTTCGGTCGATCCGCCGATGAACTGCGTCCGCGTTAATCCCCTCGCCAACTTCAATGACGAAATGATGCTGGCGTATATCGCCGAACATCAGGTCATCATCAACCCGCTGCATTCGCAAGGGTTTACGACGATCAGCTGCAACCGGTGCACCACTCCCGTCCTGCCCACGGAGCCCAAACGGGCCGGACGCTGGCGGCACCTGGGACCGTGGTCCGTCTACTGCGGGATCAATCCCACGGATGTCGATGGCGGCACGGGGCCCTCGATTGAATTGTCGCAGGATCTGATCGATCGTCTCTTCGGCCGGATGACGGACTTCGCGATCTAGCCCGGTTGATTCACGTGAACCTCATCTTCACCGGAAGGTTCTCGCTTTGACAGACCACCCGGCAACCTGGTCCCCGGGCTGGTATCAGTTGCATTTGGCTGCGAGCTCTTTTGAGCAAATCTTTGCGGCGAACACCGCAATTGCGTCGTCGTAACTCGCAGCAGGCTCCGGGAATGTCCGCTAATCACGCGACTTTTTGTAGCGGCTGAAAACGATGCCGAGTGTGCCGGGCCCCCTGGGTTCCGGGCGGGTGGCAGGTCTTGGCGCGGTGGTATCGTGCAGGAAAGTGAATGACACAAGGACAATGGCGGCCGAAGCTGTCAGCAGACCCAGCCGCAGCGTCTCGTCAGTGGTCAGTCTGAGGAGCGACGGCAGCCAAGGATCATCTGCCAGGGCAGCAGGCACGGGTTTCCAGACCGTCTGACCGACCGGAGTGAGTTGGAGGCGATCATCCACGGGTAGCAGTTCTTCGCCGGGACGTTGGGCATCGAATTCGAGCCGGGCGATTTCTGCTGAAAATTGCGGGTCTTGCTCCAGTGCCAGTACCACCCGCTCCAGTTGTTCCGCCTGATGCTCCAGATGCAGCAGGCGCAATTGCTGATGGTGATGCTGCAGCGAGAGCGTCCTGACCGTCACCAGTTTCGGGGCCAGCGACACGGCGGCGAACAGCGTCGCAGCGGTCAGCAACATCATCCAGAAGAGCAGCGAAACCACGGCTCCGCGCCAATTGCCGGCAGAGGACGATGCTGTCGATGTCACGGCAGGTTCGCCAGGAAATCCGGAAAGGAGTCTGTCAACTTTTCATCGGCGTCTGCCAGCACCGCAATGCGACATGTCCTGCCAGGATTCTGAAATGGATGCCAGTTCCGGCAGATTCTGCCAGTTAGCGAAGCCGGGCAGCAGACTCCGCCGAACTCACGATGGGAACTGACGGCAAAATCCGCCGAACTGCTCTTGTTTGAAGCAGTAACGACAATTGTCCTTGTGACGGCTAGCGCATTTCACTAAGGTTCGGCCCTCCCCGTCTCCACTTCCGGTATTCAATGACCTGTTCGGGTCAGCATTGGGCAGGACGCCAGAATGCGTACGACCATCACTTGCAGTTTGATCGCGGCCATCTGCCTGGCAGCGGGATGCACGTCGTCTCGCCTGAGCCGCCAGACCGCGACTGCAGAAAAGCCGCCTGCCAGTCCGGAAGTGGCAGCCGCTGATGCTGCAAAAACCGCTGACGCCGCAAAAACACCGGAAGTCGCCAAAACGACGGAGGCCGCGACTCCGAAACCGGCCCCTGCCAGTTCCACGGATGCCGAGAAGGCCGCGATGCCCAAAGTCGCCGAAGCAGCAAAACCGGCAGACTCTTCCGCTGAAGCCCCGAAGAAAACTGAAACTTCTGCATCGGGCAACGTCGCAGACGCTTCTCCCTTCCAGCCGTCACGACCTCAGGAGACCGGGAAGGGCGACAAGTCTGAGCCTGGTTCGGTCGCCGACGATGTCAGGACAGTTGCGAAAACGTCCCACGAACTCGACAAGGAATTGCTGCTGCTGATCGACCGGGAGTTGAGCGATGCCACCCCCGAGGAGCGCGCCGAATGGTTCGGCCAGTTGAAGCAGGTTGATGCCGCTGTCGTTCCGGACATTCTGCGGGCGCGACGTCTGTCATTGCAGATGGCCCGCAAAGCCGGCCAGCCGTCTTTCCAGGGAGCAGGTTTGTCTCAGCCCTTACTGAGTGCGGCCCCCGGAGTTGTGAATCCAAACCAGAGTCAGGCAGCAGTCCCTTCCGGGCCGCCTGGTCAGCAACAACCAGGCATCGGCTGGGGAAATCCGTGGGGATCAGTTCCCGGTTCGCCCGCGCAGTCGGATCCCTTCGGCGTCGTGCCGGCCGGCCATTCCACCGCTACTGTGGAACGCGGCCTGGTTCCCGCCTACTACGAGGCACCGCCGCAATCCGCCGGTTCCGAAATTCAGCATGCGGTGATGCGTCCGGACACCGGCTCGACAGCGCCGGCCGTCATTCTGCAAAACCACGAAGTTGTCGCCTCAGCTTCGCCCACGATGCCTTATGCCGGGCACGTGCCTGCCCATGGCGGACTGACGACGCCCGAGATGGGCGCGGCCACGAATGCCCTGCCGGCCGACAGCGGTTTCCAGGCTCCCGCCGGGGGCGTCGCCTGGCCGCCACCGAAGACAGAAGCGGCCCCGGCCAGCGGCCTGAACTCGGTGACATCGCATTTGCAGTTCGGCTCCAATCTGGTGCAGAACATGGTGGGACTGGTTCCGGGACGCGCGGCACAAAGCGCCAATACGCCGGTGGGACCGATCGTGCAGACCTCGGGAATCCAGCCAATCGCCGAGGGATTCCAGGCCCAGCTCGAACAGACCACCGCCTTTCTGGAGCAGGAAGTGGCCGGGATGTCGCCCGGCACCACTCCCGAGTCCCAGGCCGGTTACATTCGCAAGCACGTCGCCTTGCGGTTGCTCTACCTGATGGGGCAACATCAGGAACGGGCGCTGACCGCAATTCCTGGCATCCCGCCGGCGGAACAGGAATTCTGGCAGCAGTTGATCTGGGGCATGGTCAATGCGCTGGATACCGAACAGATTCCTGATGCCCGCAACCGGGCGACCCAGACCATCGCCCAGTTGAACAATGCAATTCGCCGGCTGCAGGAACAGGCGGAACTGCAGATTCGCAATGTCGCCTTCTGCCGCCAGATTCTGTACTTCGGCAACTACGAAAAGCTGGCCCGCGCGGACTTCTCGCCGGGTCAGGAAGTGCTGTTGTATGCAGAAATCGATCACTTCAAGAGTGAACCGACGGCAGAAGGCCAGTACCGGACACTGCTGCGATCGACCATTGAGATTCTCAGCCCTGCTGGCGATGTGCGCAAGCAGATCGAATTCCCGGCGACCGAAGACCTGTGCAGCACCTACCGTCGCGACTACTTCCACAACTACCAGTTTCGGATTCCGGAACGGATGCCCCTCGGACCGCACATTCTCAAGTTGACGGTCTTCGATGAACTCAGCGGCAAGCTGACCAGCTACAGCACCAATTTCCTGGTCAAGTAGCGGATTGCGCAGGCAGATGTCCGTGAATGGACTCGCAATCAGCCGGATGTCGCCAGCACGTCTGCTGCAGCCCGGATGACGTGAGTTTCCGGTTCCACGATCAACACGCGGCGATCCGGGAAGGCGGCGACGACTCCCGCCAGATCCGTGATTCCCGGCCGGTATCGACCGTAGAGGATCGGAGCATTGAGCCCCGGTTCGTTGATGATCAGGTCCAGGTGCGGATTACTGGCCGTCTGATCGATCAGGATCAGAGCCGGTTGAGGACCGACTTCGCTGGCGATCCACTGACGGAACAGGGCGTGCTGCTGACGGGGATACAGGATCGACTGCACGCCGCGGGACCAGCGCGCCTGCCAGTCGTCTCCGATTGAGAGATACATGCCGCTCCAGGCCAGCAGCATCAGCCCGGGAAACCAGTAGTTCATCCACGAGTGGCCACGTGCCCGCCAGGCAGCCTGCAGTTGTCCGCCACACCAGCCCAGTAACAGACACCAGAGCGGAGCCGTTTCAAAGACGTAGTGCCAGCCCATGATGCCCACGTACCAGTAAGGCCAGTGAATGGCATGCAGGGTCATGATGGCCCATGCCACACACTGCCAGCGATGGTCAGTGCTCCAAAGCAGCGGCAGCGACAGCACCGCCGTCATGACCAGCAACGGCAGGCCGATCGTCCAGAGTCCGCTGATCAGCAGCCGGTTGCGGGTATTGAGATTCGCCAGTTCCGGCGTGAGGTTTTCTGCCCAGCGATCGTACTCGTCCAGCACTTTGGGACCGAGGTGCTGTTCCCCGCGAACCACGTTGTTCAGTCCATAAACATGCCGCGGCGTATACACATCCGTGTACCGCTGATATGGCGAGACTCGCCAGTTGCCGGTCACGACGGCGTTGTAAGAGACCGCAATCCCGATGGCGATCAGCAAGGGAATTCCATAACCCGGCCAGACCGCGCGCACCTTCCCGACGAGTGCATCAGTCGCTGTAATCGCAGCACCGTCGACAGGACCGGTACGGGAAAGGTGTTGGCGGCGCTGCCACACAGCTTGCACCGTCAGACCCAGACACCAGACTCCAAACGGCAGGCCGAAACCGGCTGCGGTCGCCGGGCGACAGAGCAGTGCGAATCCGAGTCCGAATCCGCTGATCAGAAAATCCCGCAGACGTCCGGTCCGGACACCGCGGACAAATCCCCAGAGAAACAGCATCAGCGCCAGCAGTGTGGCCTGATGCGCCAGCAACAGGTTTCCGAAGAGCGCCAGTCCCGGGGACATCGCCAGAGAAAACCCGGCAATCAGACCGGTCCAGCGTCCCTGCAATTCACGACCAATCGCGTACAGCAATACCGCCGACAACGCACTGGCGCACCACTGTCCCCACCAGGGATGCCCCAGCCAGACCCAGGGAGCCAGCCAGAAGCCGGTGCCCGGGTAGTAACGGCTGGCCATCTGTCCTTCGTTCAGGACATGATACTGGTCGAACAGTTCCGGAAACTGTGATGAGCCGGGCCAGGTCCAGCGGCCGTGCAACATCGACTCGGCCTGAAACAGATAGCTGTA
>VFQN01001957.1_pt1 | contig 33019 bp, 46 predicted proteins | sample 3512371 | NCBI WGS metagenome assembly VFQN01 (sample SAMN10412370, study PRJNA504923) | tailings metagenome | isolation source: Replicate 2 from Balatoc abandoned mine | place: Philippines: Itogon, Benguet | collected 2017-08-28 | reverse complement strand
GAGGCACCTGTTTCGACGCGCCATCCGAAAGCCCCCACGGAAGATCGGAACACTGGTCGCCTCCGATGCAGGTACCCTGCGCGGGACGACGTGGCATTTCCACGATGAACCCTACTTACCCTCCCTGACGCCCACACCCTGCCGGTACGCCTGCAGGTGGTGAAGCCAGGCTAAGCCAAATCCCGGCCAGCTCCTTCTCGTGCTCCTGCGTGCCCAAGCTTTTTACAGTGTGGCATGCGACCGGACCCCCGGCCGCACCTCCACACCACCGCCTCAACGTCGTCCTAGGCCTTGCACGGCACGACTACCTCAGGGCTCGGGCGGACACTCCTTCGGTCCATCCCAGCTCACGGAAGCTTTCTATGTCTCCTGCTAAGCAAGGCATCGCAAGCGTCACAGTTCACACCGTCACCTATAACGCTCCATGTGCACAGGGCAGCTGGCTGGCGCACAAACGCGCCTTCCACGAGGGCATTCCACTGCTTATCAGCACACCGGTCGCCTCCTTATGTGGCCCTTGTTTCGTGTGAAACCACCGCGTGGCTGCCGCACAACCTGGGCCCTGACAGCCTCGACAGCCTCCAGCGCACCATCCACCTTCTGCACACTCAGACTTCACTCCTGCCGACGAAAACCACAAACACAGCTCGCCAAAACAGCAAGCACGGGCCTCTCATGGCACTGTGCCAGCGACACCCAGCGGTGCACACCATACCGCATGCAGACCTAGCACAACGCACACATCTCTCGCACCGTACCACGCTCTCACCCCCTGCACCTCCAGTCCGCGCCCCTCCTACCCCCACCCCTAAACCCAACCCTACCCATGCCCATATCCACGCGCGCGGGTGCATTCATGCCCACGCCTCAGAACAGTGCCCCTCCCGCCAAGCTGGCATCACGCTGCGCCTTGCCCCTCGTGCTACCCCACAACCCCGGAATTCCGTATGCCCAGACGTTCCCTAAACCTGTAAGTACGCCCCCTGGCAGCTGACCGGCTGTACCCAGGACTGCTCTGCACGTCTGCAGGTGGCGCTTATTCGGGTGGCCAAGCGGCAACCGTTCGCCCCGGTGCCCCTTTCACCAACGCCACGTCCTCGACACCCTTTAGTACGTTCACACGCCGAGGTGCTGTCATCATCGCTACTACTCTCTCGCAAACTCAGTCGCTGAGCGGCTGCAGCAGGCTGCCGTAGAACTGATCGAAGACGAAGGGCTCAATGTTGAGCTCCAGGGCGGACACCGGGTAGGGGATCTCGAACGCGGACAGCACCTGCACAGCGGCATACACAGCACAGCGCATACACAAGCTGTGCTGATGCAAACTTGGCTGGGCCCACGTGGCACAATGACGGGCACCCAAATAGGACAACTGAAACGTAGTGACGCAATATCCTTGGTGCAGGTAGCCTCGAGCCCATTCAAGGACCAACCGACGCTAACCCACAATCAGTGCCCAGCCCAAGCCCAAGTACCCACCTCCGGGTGCACGATGCCGAACACGCCGACCTGCTGCTCCCCCGCGAACACGCCCGCCTGGCGGCCGGGGAACAGCGCGGGGTCGGAGGAGGGGCTCCAGTGGTAGCTGACGGGCGAGGAGGACGCGCCGGGCTCGTCTGCGAGCAGGGGTAGGGGTAGGGTACATCGGTAGGAAGGCATCAAGACAGACTACATAGAGGCAGTAATAGGGGTGCAACAGACAACGTAAGGGTAGAGGTACCGTAAGGGCAAGGGGGTTAGGTGGTATGATGGCAGACGCAATAGGTGTTGGGGACGGTAGGGCGGGTGGAGTGCGGGAAGAGGAAGTGAGGCGAGGGCAGAGGTTGCGAAGTCAGGGGGTCGCGTCACTACCGAACTAAGCAGCTCAGCGACCGGGCCTTGCAGGACCAAAACGCGGGGTGGACGCCTAAAACGGCAAGGGGGTTACGGAAGAACGCAGGGTGGTGCCCAGACGGGAGCACAAGCCACCTCGTGATGTGGGTCGGCGCCAAAAACACCATTTCGCCTCTCAGCAGCCGCCAAAGTACCCCAGGTGGCCTCCGTCGCTCGGCTGCACTGTTCAAGACGGCTTACGACATGAGTGAAGCGCCAAGACATGCACCCAACACAACCAGGCCGTGCGCCCCCCGTCCCACATCCCGCACTCCACCTTGTCCGAGGCTAACACCCCCAACCCGCCTTTACCAACACCCACCCTTGTGCGGCACGCCCAGCACCTCCATGACCCTGTTGAGCAGGCCGTGCACCACCTCGAAGCCGCTCTCCTTGGCGCAGTACACAGCAACCAGCCGCCGCTCGTTGCGCGCGCCAACCTGGGGCAGAAAAGTGCCGGAAGATGATCGGGTGCTGTCCTAGCCTTCACGTTGCTGTACAAACAACGCAGGAATTGAAGGGCCGTGCGTCGCCGCACCAGTGCTGTGCGCCGTCCCGCCGCTGTGCACAGCACCAGCACCAGAAGCAAGCGTGCCACATCCTCCTCAATTTAGACACAAACGGGTACTACACAGCAGGCGCTCACCGATCGCCCCGTGTCCAGCAGGATTGCGTCCGACACCTCGAACAGCTTGATGGGCAGCGCGTTTTCCTTGTTGGCCGCCAGCGTCTTGAGCGCGGAGGACAGCAGGCTGGTGCGGCACACCTGGGGTGGGGGTGAGTGAGCAAGCGGTGCCATGAAAAGAGTTAGGGTTTGCATGTAGACAACGGGTACCGTGGAAGGACAAAGACTGAGCGGCGAAGCGACCAAATCCTAAGTGTGGATAGTTTATACGGGGTATACGCACGCCGTGCGCCTCACCTCGAACTCCGCCGTCGCCGGGTTCCCAATCTCCACGGCTGTGGCGCCGTCGTCTGGCCGCCGCAGCTGGTCAAAGTTCTCCGCACGCGACACCAGCGCCCTGCGGTGACACGTGACATGTGGCATCGCACAACAACGGCCAACGTTTATGAGTTGCGAGAGCGGTGTTCCTCAGGCGGAGCAAGAAGGTACCACTCGCCCGGTCGGCTGCATCTCGGGCCTCTCAAGCACAGGCACATTGCAGTGCACCTCGGACCAGACGCACCATGTGAGCACCTCTGTGAATCCCGCCATGGCCACCTCTCCCCGCAGCAGCTCCGTGACCTGGTTGAGCGGCAGTTCCCGGCCTTGGGTCGCGGTGGGAGGGATCTGCGGGCACACAAACGAAGAAAGGCGCGGCGCTTAATAAAGCGTCACCTGTGACGTAACCACCTGGGCCACGCTATCTAAAAGCTGCAACAGGCCAAGGGTAATCGGCTATGTTCAGGTGTGGGTCAGCGGTGCGCCGCAGTGCCTGCCGTCCACGTACTCGCCCATGGCCGCACGCTGTTATTGATGTGCATTACAAAGTGGTGTGAGACACCGAATCCATGTGCGCCGGCCAGTGTTTCTTCAGCAGGTGTGTTGTGTCACTCACGGTTAGGTCAGTGCCATTTTTGGTTTTCGTCCTGAGGCATCATGAGAAGAGCCGCGGCTGCAGCAACACCAGCCACGCTGTGCGGTGCCGTGCGGTGCAGGTGCCTGTGCTGTGCACAACAGGGGACCAAGCCGGCCCATCGCCGTCTCCTATCGCCGTGCTTCTTCAGCAGGTGTGTTGTGTCACTCACACGTAGGTCAGTGCCATTTTTGGTTTTTGTCCTGAAGGCATCAACAGAAGAGCCGGGGTAGCAGCGAGATTGACCGTTCTGTGCTGTGCGGTGCGGTGCGTTGTAATGCCTGTATTGTGCACAGCGGGGGACTGAGCCGCCCCCCCCCGTCCGCTCTGGCCGCGTTTCTTCAGCAGGTGTGTTGTGTCACTCACGCGTAGGTCAGTGCCATTTTTGGTTTTTGTCCTGAAGGCATCAACAGGTTTAGGCCGAGGCAGCAGCGACAATGGCCATGCTGTGCGGTGCTGAACGGTGCGGTTGCCTGTGTTGTGCACAGCAGGGGACAAGCCGCCCCCCGCCGTCCGCTCTGGCCACGTTTCTTCAGCAGGTGTGTTGTGTCACTCACGCGTAGGTCAGTGCCATTTTTGGTTTTTGTCCTGAAGGCATCAACAGGTTTAGGCCGAGGCAGCAGCGACAATGGCCATGCTGTGCTGTGCTGTGCTGTGCGTGCCGTGCGGTTGCAGGCGCTGTGCACAGCGGGAAATCCCGCAAACAGTCGCTCGCTCAGTCCTGGTGGCTCCGAACTTGCAGGTTAGTCTACCCGTACATCATGGCCCCGTGTAGTATGCCACGAGTGCAGCGCCCATGCCACTTCCCACACGCCTCCTCATGGTCACCACATGCAGGACACCCCCCATGCCAAGAACCTGCTCCCAGCGGCCGCTGCAAACCCCCAAGTTAAAGAGTAGCCGCCCTGAACCGTATAAGCTGCCGCCCAGCCTATTCCTGTACGTGCCCACACTCGTCGCACCCACTCGCTGTTGCATTGCGTGATGTGGTACCTGTCTGCTCTTACGTCAGTCTTCATGTTGTAGCAACTGCACCGCTGCACACCCACCCGCCTCTCGATGTTGTTGTAGCCGTATGCGATGGCCACGTCCTCCGCCACGTCGCACGCGTGCAGCACGTCGGAGCGCGTGGGCGGCACGCACACCGTCAGCGAGGTGCCGTCCGGCCCCAGCTGCGCGTCCAGCTGTAGGGGGTTCCAGGAGGCAGCGGTCAAGGTAGGTGGGGTTGGTGTTGACGATGTTGGTGGGGGCAGGAAGGAGGGAGCAGAATCGTCATCACCGCCAAGCCTCTGGGGAAGCCAAACAGCCAGGACACCTGAGGCAGCACCTCTTGGCAACCATGCATGTATCGCTGGCCATGCAAGCACTTGCGGCCTTCCTGCACCTCTGCACTGCCTATCACACCGCAGTCTGGGAACGCGCAGCACCGGATGCAAAGCAGTGAAGGAAGCCGAGCGGCTGGCAGGCAGGCATTGGGGCCGCCGTGATACACCAGGGATGGGGTACGCGTGAAACGCGAGAAACTCGGGATAGGGTGCAGGCGCAGTGCCCGAAGCTGCCGGCAGCTGCCCGCCCTCCCCTGCCCACCTGCATCTTGGTGAGCAGCTCTGCGATCTGCGGCCCCGGCAGCTGCACGCCCAGCAGCTTGTTGACGTACTCGGTGGTGAGGTTCATGGTGCGCGTGGACAGGTCCGGGTACACTGCGCGCACAGGCATGCAGCACGTTGTTCACAACCGTGCTGTAGCTTGCACCACCTGTACTGGTACGCCTATACATTGTTCTCAATCCGCCCAATGCTCAGTGCGCGGTTAAACAGATCGGGAGTGTTTCTGCGGCAGAGTTCAGGCAGCACCACGCAGGTGCTACCGGTAGCTGCACATCCGCCTGCCACCCCTCCCAACCCACCGGCCTTCTCCCCGAACGCGTCCACCACCTCCACCGGCTCCACCTCGAAGGGCTGCGTGCAGTACTCCGAGAACATGGTGACCACCGTGTTGAGCACCACCTTGGCCTTGGTCAGGTCGGTGGCTGTGCACTCGATGAACACGTCGCGCGTGTCCAGGGAGATCTGCGGTGGTTGGATTCGTTCCAAGCGCAACGCGCGACAAACAAACGTTGTTCATAACTTTGTATTTCATCGTGTCTGAATCGTGTCTGAATGATGTGGGTCTGCGCGCCACGTGCGTCCGCTGTTGGACGTGCGACGACCGTGAATCCTGTCAGGCCGTGACCAGGGACGTTTGCGCGGTGTGCCCCGTAGACGCCCGAAGACGCGCTGATGAGACGCATGTGCTGAAAGCTGTAGCGGCGGGTGTGATGAGCAGTAGCTGGTAACGGCAACACCCGTGTGTCCCGTTGTGGCGGCCTTGCTGCAGGCCAGCAGCCACCCTTGCCCTGCCCATGCCCTGCACGGCCCCTGCGCAAGTCTACTGCCGGCGCCACCTGTTCGTCGTGCTGTCCGACCACACTGACAACAACCCGGCGCACGAAGGGCGTAGCAGTGCAATCGGTGTCAACAGGGGACACGTGCGCAGGTGCTCACCGCCGAGTGCTGGCCGTTGATGATGGGCGGCAGCGACAGCACCACCCGGTTGGCGTCATAGATGACCGGGTACACCACGCTGTTGTGGATGATGGGCACGAACTTCTTCAGCTTCTGGTCGTTGTCGAGGTAGTACTGCAATTCAGGGAGGCATAGAAGGGAGGGTTGTGAAGGGACAGCGTGCGCTTGGGCGCATGTGGGTTACGGGGAAGGTTCAAGGGCGGTGCGGTATGGCATCCCAAACACAGCGCCGGGAGCCGCCTCCGCCAACGCAAGCGTTCAGCTGCCCATGCGCCTGCGACCGGCCCACAGCGCTCCGCTCAGCCCGCACCATCCCATGGGGAAGTAGGGCACCGGCTTCTCGTCCCAAGGCCACAAATGATGCACGTTACATAGGGCAGGGTGGGAGGCCCACCTGCATGAGCTCCTTGGCGTTGAACTCGCGGGTCTGCTTCAGCGGCACGAACTTGATGTCCTCGGGGGGTAGCGCCTCGTAGGTGAAGGGCGCCTGAAGGCCAGCAGGGAGCCAAGTGCCGCCCATGGGTTCAGGGCCATAACCCAGATCGCCAGATGCAATGAGGGCAGTCCAAGTGGGGATCCAGCGCGTAAAGGCATGCACGACTAGACTGCATGTATGGTGTTTCGCCGAGGGCGCGTCCCGTTAGGAAAAAGCAGCAGCTGCAGACGCCCTTTGGCACAGTGGCGCGAACGGCCTGTGCTCCAGCGCCAGCGCTGCAGCTCGGCGCCCTCAGGCTGACTGGTACCGCCTTTCTTGGGGAGCACAGATGGTGTTCGGTGCCCAGGGCGCCAACCTCCGCAGGCACCCAACAGCCACAGCCTAGCGCGAGACCGCCCCAGGCTGCCAGCAACCTGTGCGGCATTTGTTGCTCCGGCCCCAGCTGCGTTGCCCCCATCGCACATAGCGCAGCGCGCCCTTGGCCATACGCCCGCGCAACCGGTAGCGTGACCACGGCCCTGTGCCAGCGCCGCCTCCCTTCGCTTAACCCCGCCGCCGCTGCTCGCATCCGGGCCCTGACCCGCCCCATGGACCTGCCGCCTCGCTTCAGGCTTCTGGTTCTGTGAGGAGCTGGCATGAGTCCAGAGCGAGCTCCGTGCTGACATAGTGCTGCATGACCCCGCCGCAGAATCCGCATCTGATGTGGCGGGCCGTGGGCCATCCGGCCCGGGGGTGCGCGGGCTGGAACAACTGCACCTCCGCACCTTGCACTGCTGACCGCACGACCACTGCTGTACGGTACGTCCCCTCCTGGCAGTCACCCAACTACCGGTCCGCCCCGACCCGTACATGCAGCAGCAGCAGCAGCCCTCAGCTGGATAATGGCCATGTCTTCCATTTGAGTGGCTCACATCCGTTCCTCACCCGCCCTCACCTGGATGGTGGACAGGTCGTGGGTGCCGATGGCCACCAGGGTGCGCTGGCGGCACAGGTTCTGGTGCAGCTTGTCCTGTGGGTTTCAGGGAGCAGCCGCGGTGGCGGTGGTCAGTTAAGCTGCGGCGCGGCCTCAAAGGCGTGCATGCCCTGCACGCCGGTTTCAACTCTTGCATGCCCGTGCAGTTCGCCCGGCGCCGCTGGTTGGTAAAGCTACCCGCCCTCCCGCCCGCATGCGTCGCGTCCAGCAGGTCGATGACGCTGCCAGTCCGCCCGCAGCATCACCTTCACATCCCTCCGCTGCGCCGCATGCACCCCTCAGCCCAGGCCCCCCTGCCCGCCCTTCCCCGCCCTTCCCCCGAAAGCAGGGTGATAAAGTTCCCCGCCCATACACCGCCCAAGCGGAACCGCCGGTGGCCCCCCCTTCCCCACACCGCCCCCCAACCCCAGCAGTGTCCCGTGCACCCGTCGAAGCCCCCCTGCCCTTCCACGCGTCGCCCCCACCTGCAGGTCGATGAAGCTGTTGTAGCGCGCCGCGTCGAACGACACGCCACGCAGCACGGCGCACACCACGAAGGGGCGCACAAGGGAGGTCTCCGCCTTCACCACCATCTGCAGCGGGGTCTTGCCTGCAGGCCAGCAGGCGGGCAGGCAGGCTGCTTATAAGCCACATGAGCGCGCAGTGCGGTAGCCAGCGGTTAGCCAGTATTTTTAGACAGAGGCGTCACCGTGGGGCGCGAGCAACGTGCACGCAGATGTGCGCAAAGCGGCCCTGGCAGGATCCTGCGTGCTGCAGCTAGCTGCCGCAATAACATGTTCCCTGTAGCACCCGCCCGTCCCTCCGCACCCGTCATGTCCGCGAGGCGGTACTTGGGGGCCGCCTGGGTGCCGCGGAAGATGTTGAGCGCGCGGGCAATGCCCTGGGGTGGTGCAACGCAGGGCCATCGCATCCGGAACATCGTGAGTCTTGCTAGCAGCGGCAACGGCGCTGTGCCGCAACTCGCCCTGGGCACGGCGCGAAACAGCCCCATGAAGGCCCGAAGCACACGTGCCCCATGCCCCATGCCCGTTGCCTCATTGGGCAGATGGCAAGCTACGGGGAGGCGCCCGGCTGCCACGGCCCGCCGCGTCTCCTAGCCCTGGCGCGGCGGTGCGTACAAATCCCGGGGGGCGCCGGGCACGGCCAGTAGGGGTGGGTGGCTTAAGCCCGTGTTCCAGCAGCTGCACGGGCCCCTAAGCTGCTGGTGGGGTCCTCGTGGCGTTACGGCCAGTCTATAGCGGGCACTGTGTCCCGGCCTGGCTGGTCCACCACGCTGTGCAGAGCGCTTGCGCGCTGCTGCTGCCGCTGCTGCCGCTGCTACAACCAGCGGCCACAACCTCGTTGCCTCCCGAGGCAGTGCCGGTAACCGCAATCCTGCGACGCCATGGCTCGCCATTGTGCGCGTGCCTGGCTAGTAAGCCGCTCGCTGCTGCCTCCGTTGCTGCCGTACCGCTGCGCCGGTGGCCGTGCCCCCTGCTGTCCGGTTGCCAGCAAACCCAGTCAACCGTGTTGTCCCGAGCTCCAACGCCGCTTCTCCGCTAAGCCCTCCGGCGCGCTCCCTGTGACTGCGTACGATGCTTCGCCTTTGCGCCTTGCTGCCGCCGCCGCAGCAAACAGACGCTCAGCTTGGCTGCACTTGCTTTCAAGCCAGGCCTCCGCCGGAAACAAGCGCTCCTGCAGTCCTTCCAGCTCCCTTCCCGCCCCCAACGGCGGACATGCCGCTGCAGCGCTCGCCCGCGCCAGGCCTCCACACAGAGCATGCCGTACCTCCTCCCTGGCATGCACCCACGTATCCACCCGTCCCCGCCGCCCTCCGGCCCCTCTTCCCATCCAGCCGCCCTGCACATTCCGCCAGCACACCCGCCCGCCTGCCAATCCGCCCCCACCCCAGCGCACCTCCACGCACAGCATGTCGTATCTGTTAGCTGGGATGTCGATCTTGTAGATGACCTCCTCGCTGGCGGCAGCAGCCTCCGCCGCCGCCTTGCTGTCCTCCTTGGCCACCGAAGCGGCAAGCTCCTTGCGCAGCATCTCCTTCTCGGACGTCTGAGAGCATATCATGATCGGTAAGGGATTTGGGGTGCCGGTGGCCCACGTGTGGTGAGCGTGCGTGCAGCCTGATCAGAGCAGCACCAGGACTAACGATCTTACGGATATGTGTCAGCTGGGCGTTGTTTACGCGCAGCTGAAGGGGTTCGAGACAGGGATGGGGATAGGGATGGGGTGGGGGGTCCAGTCCACCCGAGTCGGGTGTGTCGTCCCATGGCCCATGTGGGTCAGATAGAGCACTGCGCGACTACGCCTGCCGGAGGAGTGCAAGTGCCAGGCGTGCTGTGCCGACGGTGCGGTGGGTCGGGTGGTGGGCACAGAAGCTTGCAGCAGGCCCACGTGGGTGACGCTCCCCCACCCTGTCCATATTGCAAGGGAGTAGCATGGCACATCTGCCACATCCGCGCCCTTTCAAGAGCACCATTCCTTAACTACCCACTTACCACATCGTCCAGCTCAATACCATACTCGAAGCAGAGGTGATCGAACTCCTCATCGGCTGCATTCCCGGCCCGGAGAGGGAGGTGTAAGGCCAGGATCTCCATGGACAACCTTGTTTGCAGATGCATCTGGTTGCTATAGCATGAGACCGAGCTGCTGCTTCTGCGTAGGCTCCCGGCCGCCAGCACTTACTGTAGACCCGGCCCAGCTTCTCAAAGAGCTTGTCGCGGTTCACCCCCACCGTCGGCATTTGTGCTGCAGGTGTAGTAAAGAATGTACGCGCTACGGCAGCAAGGTAGGGTAGCGGGCGTGCAGGCGCGGCCGAGAGAGTCTGAGTAGTGCCGCACGCAGGACTTAAGATTAGGGATCGCACGCAACTACGCAAAATGCTTGAAGCAAATCTATATACCATGGGCTGCTGCCAGCAGCACCGAAGGAACAACAAGCGGAAGGGACTCCCATGAGCAAAAGGCTGGGCCGAGGCTGGGGAATCGCCCGTGCCAATCCCAGCAGGCTGACAGGTGATGCTCAAATTCACATTGCCAAACCAGTATTATCGTCAATAGCGAGAAACATTCATTGTCATAGCACCATTGGCCCTGGACAGCGTGTTGCACTTGTTTACGCGACGCTCTTCAACCACCCAAGCAAGCGAAGCTGGTACATTGTATCTAGGTATACAGACGTGTTGTAACAAGCAAATAGATACGCACTATGGCGGAGAGCCAGGTGAGGGGCACAACGAGATCCCGCGCTGAAACTAGGGTGGGACAGGCTGCAGAAATGCCTGTACGCATTTCCTGATTGCGGCTGGGAGTATCAATGCCACAGCATGATCAGGGCGGCCAGGGAAAAAAGGGTTGCGGGAGGGAAGGCTTCACGTCATTCCCTGCCCTGTTTCACAGCAAGCGGGCACCTGGCACCTGAATGCATCCCTTTTAACGCAACATCACCAAGAACCTGTGCTGTTTGCGCGGCGCCTGATGCACCGTGGTTGCATTCACAGGGCACGGTTGGGCAGAGGGCAAGCACGCTTCGGTCGGGTGGGCTACAGACCTTTGCGTGCTTCTGGCATGCCCGTATGGCTCACAAACGTCCAACACGTACAGCTGCCTCAGTGCATACACAGAAACACCAGTACACAGCTCGCATGGTGCTGCCATTCCACACAAGTATCCCACCTCTCCCAGCATCTCCTTACTCCCGCCCCTGCTGCTCCCCTGTCCCACTGCAGTACTCGTTCTCCCTCACCACCTTCAGCCCCAGCGGCAAGCTTGTGCAGATCGAGTATGCGCTCAACGCTGTCGCGGCGGGCGCCACCTCCCTAGGCATCAGCGCCACCGATGGCGTGGTCATTGCCACGGAAAAGAAGCTGCCCAGCGCGCTGGTTGACGAGACCACGGTGCAAAAGATCATGACCATCACGCCCCACATCGGCGTGGTGTACTCGGGCATGGGGCCAGACTTCAGGTCCGTCGAGTTGCACGCACACGCACCGGGTATATCAACAGTCTAGCAATCAAACCACGGGCGTGGGGCCAGACTTCAGGTCCGTCGGGTTACGCAGGCACGCAGGATGCATCGACAGGCTAGCAATGAAACACCGGGCGTGGGGCCAGCCTAATCCGTTGGGTTGCGCGCACAACAAGTCGGCTGTGAAGCGATTTGGTACCGGGCATGGGGTCACACGCCCACACGCCCCCTCTGGCCTGTCAAGACGAGCGGATCTGCCTGGCAGGGGCATCCTAGGCCTGATGAGCGGCAGTCCGGTCCATGCCGTTCAGGCTCCAGCTTCCCTTACGGGGCACGGGGCCTCCCTGAGCCTGGGGCTGCAGACTCGAGGCGGTGCTTGCAAACGCTGCGATTGCGGCCCACGTCAGGGCCTCGGGCGTGACGGCTCACGTACCGCTTGTCGGGCAGGCGCTGACGTTTGCACGCTCTGTGTGCGCGTTCCGTGTTGCCAGGGTGCTGGTCCGCCGCGCGCGCAAGACGGCCCAGGCGTACTTCCAGATGTACAAGGAGCACATCCCGGTGGCGCAGCTGGTGCGGGAGACGGCGGCGGTGATGCAGGAGTTCACACGTGGGTGGGGACTGGGGCTGGCCGAGCGAGCAATAGTTCCTTGGTGCGCCGTGCCATCACAAGCACGGTTTTGGTTAGACAGGACGCATCACCCATCGCACCCGTGTGCTCACGCCTAGCAGCACCCTGCCGTGCACAAACTGACGGGCCAGTCCGTAGCTCCATACCCCCACGTGCAACGTGCCTAGCAACCACAAAGTACATTCGTCTAGTTCATGCGCTGCTGACAAATGACGCCCTGTGGCAATTTTCCGGCTGCAGAGACGGGCGGTGTGCGGCCGTTCGGTGTGTCGCTGCTGATGGCTGGGTACGACGACGCGGGCGGCCCGCAGCTGTACCAGATCGACCCCTCGGGGTCGTACTTTGCGTGGAAGGCGTCCGCCATCGGCAAGAACATGACGAATGCAAAGGCCTTCCTGGAGAAGCGCTACAGCGACGAGGTGGGGTGCTGCGGGGTTGTGGGAGGGCTGTAAGGAGGGTCCGACGGCGCAGCAGGCTGCGGCACGTGTGCCACTCAATGCGTTCGCTGTCCATGCCGTATGGCGTTTCATCGTCAAATGGCTAAATCACGTGTTGCCGTTGGCAGTGGCTGCGAGGTTATGCCCCATGGGGCTGCTGGTCTTGTGCTGCGGCCTGTTCCTCAGGCCCACAATTTTCCTGGGCGTGTGTGTGTGTGTGTGTGCAGGCCATCGTAGGGCACTAACAAGTTGCGTGCGAGGATGGTAGCGCCAAGCTCCCGTTGCCTGAGCGCACATTTGCAGCCTTGCCGTTTTGTACTATTTGTACGACCATTGCGCCCCTCCCCGGCAGGTTGGCATCGAGGACGCGGTGCACACGGCGCTGCTGACGCTCAAGGAGGGCTTCGAGGGGCAACTCAGCGGCAGCAACATCGAGGTCGGGGTCATCGGGCCAGACCGCACCTTCAAGGTAATGCGCGCGCGAAACTTTCGCATTTGCAACTCAGGGCAGCGCAGCATCGCAACGCACTGACACGCGAAGCGATGGAGGTCTGTGCTGGTTAGGTGCGTTGCATGGCCGTCGGGGGCGCCGGTCCCGACTGCCATCCGCCTTAGCACGTAGCCTGGCCCGCCTGAGAGATGGCGGCGTGGCAACGGGGTAGCCTTTGGAGGCGTTTGGCGCCTCGCCGTCAGCATCATACTGTCGCCCTCCGCATGCTGCCGGTGATGCCTGTGTCCTGTCTGCCCCTGCTGCTGCCGCAGGTCCTCACAGAGGCCGAGGTGAATGACTACCTGCAGGAGGTGGAGTAAAGGGGCAGCAGCAGGCGCGCGGGGGAGGCGGAGGAGGCTAGGCCTGGGCGAGCTAGTCGGGCGGTTCAGCAACGACTCCAGCCAGCGGGGTTTAAGGACCCCCCCGGCTGGAATGGACCTACGCTGCTGGCGGGTAGCTTGGGACCTGTGCGATTAGCTGCCTGAGTAACAGGGCCGTTGCAACCCCTGGACACGTGCTTGAGGAGTGCGGCAACACAGGTGGTGGCAATTGTGTTGGCTCGGGTTAACAACGGCGTTCTCTGGGGCCAATGGCCGTGTGACGAGTTAAGATTGGGTGTTCTGGTGTCTAAATGATGCGGTGCAATATGTATACCGTACGCGCAATGCAATCAAATGCTGGACAAAAGGAGTGTGTCCTCGTGTGTGTGGTGTCATTGGCTCGGTGAGTTCGGGGGGAGCTATAGGAGGCTGCGGCAAAGCCCAGCAAAGGTGAACGATTCGTGGCTGCGCACGTAAGCTGCGTGGGCGGCACCAACGCTCGATGTCATGTCAACGGAGCCTCGCAACTGTCGTACCGTACCTTCTCCGCCAACAACACCCCCCATGAGTCAGCTCTGCACCGTTGCCTCGGTCTTCTAAGCGGACCGATTCTGGTTGGCATTCTTAAGGGCATATGGCTGATAGGCTGACTCGGGCTGAATTCTACAGCAAGTTGGCAGAGGGTCCGAAGTCAGTCAGTTCCGCTGGGCCCAGCTGTTGAGGCGGCAGGGGAGGTTCCCTCCGGCGCCAACGCAGCAGGATTTGAGCCAGCGGAGCGCAGCGATCGATGATCAAAAGCAGAACTGGCCTCTGGATTACATCTTCCTAAAGTAGTTGGAGTGCACGCATTCTGGGACTCGCGGTGTCCTTCTAGCCGGAAACCTTCCAGCCGTGCGGTCGACCTCGCGCATCGCAGAGCCGCAGAGCCACGTCATAGACGCCAATGCCAAGGCTGCTATAACCAATTATACAGCTCCTCGCATGTAATTCATATATTCTTTGGAATATACGCCGCGCTCGCCATCTAAGTATTACAACAGGACTGTCGTTGATATTAGTGTCCTATGCTGCGGTCCGCAATTCGTAGCTCCGCTATCCGGCCGCTTGTTGCATCTTACCGGAGCGCTGCTGCGCGACGCCTGCATGCGATAGTGGCTGATCGCCACGTTGGTCAATTACAAACAATGTCAGCCGACTGGATTGCGGGACTAGAGCCTGCCGCGCTGTGGCATTTCTTCCAGGATCTTACACAAATTCCAAGGCCAAGCAAGCATGAGGCAAAGTGCGTACATAGCCTGTGCGGGAACCCTAATACGACGTAGAACCCTGCCTGTCGGGCGTGCCACGGCCACGGCGGGACCAAACTGGAGTGTACCCCAGAGGCAGCCCTATGTCTGGAAGCCCTACCCCCACGACGTGGCCACGCCTAGCACAACCACTTGTTCCACCCACCTCGTACGCGCTGCAGTCCCTGAGCGCCATGCCGCATACAAGGGGAGCACGGCGCACGGTGCAGTCACAGACAGAGGTTCACGGTTTGGGTGTCTACATAGCGTCAACCCCGTAAACGGCGTGCAAGGCGTCCACTGTAACAGCTCACAACACCAAAATATATACCCGCGTGTGGTCCCATCCCCAGGGTACTGGAGTACCTGAAGGACTTTGCGTCCACCCGCAAGCTGTCGTGGCAGCAGGACGAGGTTGGCAACCTGGTCATCCGGCGGCCGGGCTCTGGCGGCGGCGAGGCAGCCCCGTGTGTGGTCATCCAGGTGCGGCTGCATCAGGCGCAGCTGCGTGGTGCATGCTAAGCCGCAGACACACGGACCGCGAAACCGGTCCTCACACAGCCACCGGGGCCGCTACGCGCTGCCCGTTGCTGCTGTCACTGCCACTCTTTCCCAGGCATGCGGTCTGGCTCTGCCCGCGCCGTGCGGTGGTTCTCCGTACGCATACGTCGCCATGCCATGGCGCCAACCTGCCTTACTGTCTTTCTTCAACAAATCGGTACCGCCCCAGGGTCACATCGACATGGTGTGCGAGAAGGACCCCTCCGTGGCCCACGACTTCCACACCGACCCGCTCACGCTGCACCGCGAGGGAGACTGGGTCAAGGCGCGCGGCACCACCCTAGGGGCGGACAACGGGATAGGTGGGCGGAGCATGGCAGTGGCTGCAGCGGGGGGCGGGCAGCAAGGGGGAGTGCTCGACAGGCAGGGCCCAATCTTGCTGTTGACCCTTGCATCTGCAACATGTGCAAAGTTGGGTAAGGTGCTGTCCGACATGCAGGAAGGGACAGTCCTGCTGTTCACGTTTGCGGCTGCCCAATAAGCGCCGCGGCACGTGCACAGTCTGCACGTCGCATGGGCCTACACGCGTCCGTATGACCGCTAGTGAGGGCTTCTACGGAAATGTATGTACAATGCAGTGCAAAGATACCATACCAATTACCACTGTGAGGAGCGCATGGGGCATTGGCAAGCCAGGGACGCTTCGCGCCTGGAGCCACCGCGGATACTGGTCGCCAGCGCTGATGTGCCTGCTGACAGGTACATTCACCGGTGATCCGCATGTGCGTGCGGCCCATGCAGGTGTGGCGGCCGCTCTGGCGCTGCTGGACCTGCCCCCTTCCGCCACGCTGCCGCCTCTGGAGTGCCTGTTCACGGTTGACGAGGAGACGGGGCTCACAGGTGGGTGCCGTGGTGGGTATTCGGGCGCGGCGCCGGTGTTTACAGACATTTTTTTGCGTGGAGGGTATACAGTACCAAGGTCGGGTACTGACGAGACGGGGCTTACATGTGGGTGCAGTGGTGTTGTAAGCGGACTGACCGACTCAGTGCGAGGGGGTGCCAGGGGGCTGCAACGACGCCAGCCAGCCCAGCAGATGCGTATGATGCTGCGGGGTCTAGCGTGCATGGAGCACTGGTCGAGAAGCCTGGTGAAAGCAGGGGATTGGAAGTGTTGGCAGGGGCTTGTGCGACATGCAGGCGATATGTTGCTCAGCGGTGCCGATAGAATGCGCAGAGCAGCCCCGCACCTCGTCATATCCACACGCACCTAAGTTTGTGCATATCACTTACGCGGAACCAACCGTATACCGTTTCGACCGCCGCAGGGGCCAAGCAGATCTCCCCCTCGCTGCTCACCGGCAAGACCATGCTCAACCTAGACACGGGTGGGTGCAGGGCGCTTGGCGGACGTATGGGGTACCGGTGTACCGAGGTATCTAGGGCGTTCCTTGCCAGCTCAACCCCGTGGCTAGGTTCATAGATGCTCGTCAGCCGTTCCGCCGCTGCACCCGGTCCTGCACCCACACCTTGCATTCCCGCTGTCGCTTTACCAGCCCTTTGCGAACGGATGTAGTCCTGCGTCTGCCGTACGTGCTGACACCTCCTTGTGGACTAACCCTCATCCTGTCGCGCCACAGAGGACTGGGGCGAGGTGTTCATCGGGTGTGCGGGGGGAGGGGACCTGACCCTGGTGCTGGAGGTGGAGCTGGTGCCGCCGCCGCCACACGCGCCGCAGGGCGCCGGGGCGGCGGCGGGCAACGGCGCGACGGGTGGCGACATGGTGCCCTACCAGGTAGGTGTGGTGATGAAATGTCTGTACTGTGCCTGCCGTTTCGTTGGCTAGGGCGGTCCGGGTTGTAGGGTTCTCTGGGGCTAGGTAGTGCTACATGCTACTGACACGTGCTGTTGTAGCACCTCCGCAAGCTTGTTGGAATCGTGGGCCGCTGAAGCTCCCCTGACCCAAACAAGCACCGCGCTGCTACATCCTTGATTTGGTAGCGTCTCCCCAGTTGACGCTGGGCGGACTGTTGGGTGGCCACGGCTGAAGCCCCCCTGATCTCGTGTGACCGTTTGCTGTATCCTTGTGTGGTGATTCCCCAGTTGACGCTGGGCGGGCTGCTGGGCGGCCACAGCGGGCTCAACATCCACGAGGGGCGCGGCAACGCAGTGCAGCTCATGGGGCGGGCGCTGGCGGCAGTGGCGGCGGCGGCGGGGCCGGAGGGGTGGCGGCTGGTGGAGGTGACGGGAGGGGACAAGCGCAACGCCATTGCGCGGGACGCGTCGGCGACGGTGCTGGTGGGTGGCCGGGGCTGTGCGGTGCCGTGGCAGCCTTGCTTGGGGAGCGGGCTACCGGAATTCATGCGAAGCTGACTTGAGGGCGGCGGGCGGCGTTTGGGCTCATCATGCACTTCAGTGCCATTTGCATTCCTCGTTGAGCTTCGATGGTTGCGCCAGCCGGCCGAGCTGCCCATATGCGAAGGTTCTTCTGCTGCACCCATCTTGTCACAACCGCTGCAGCACGTCACGACTTGAATTGTCGGTGCTCGCGGTGCCCTGCGTGCTTGTCATTCCACCGCCGGTTTACTCCGTTGCACTATCTGCACGCCGTTCCCACCACTCTCCAGGTTGCTGCCAGCAAGCAGCAGGCGGTGGCGGACGCAGTAGAGCAGCTTCGGGGGGCGCTGCGGACAGAGTACGGGGCGCTGGAGACGGGCCTGACGCTGGAACTGACACCACTGGGGGCCAGCCAGGCGCAGGGGCAGGGGCAGGTGGAGGCGGTAGTGGCGCCCGCTGACGCGGAGAGGCTGCTGGCGTTGCTACGTGGCCTGCCGCATGGGCCCCTCAAGTACTCGCACGCGGTGCCGGGTGGGTTAATGTGGGCCTATGTACCGGTGCTGTCTCACGTGGGGGCGTGGGCAGGCTGGATGGGGTGCGTGAGATGGTGGTGATGGATGGGTGTGATGGGAGGGATGTTGCCTGCATGCAGAGAAGGCGGTATACCGTCGGGTGGGATGCCGTCGCAGGCTGGGTGCAGGTTTATGAGGCGCGTGCGGTGCGCACCCTTAATAGCAGCACTTTTCGGTGTGGGATCCCCTCGTGCTTCGCTCGTTGCCTGCACCCTCACCCCCTCCTTGCACCCCGCCTGTACCCCTCCAGGCCTGGTGGAGACTAGCATAAACGTGGCGTCCCTCAAACCAGCACCACCGCAAGAGGGGGAGCCGGCCCTACCCAGCAACAGACGGGTGCGCAACTGCACATGTAGCGCCGTTGTCCCTTGGGTTGTCCATGGTGTAACGGGCAACGCTGTCACCGCGTGCACCCCTCCCCTCTAACCATTCCTGTCGCCCTCCTTTTAGCTGCCACGGACGCGACCACAACGAACATGCGTGGCTTATACCTACCAGCTTGCCCCTTGCTTCGTCGTAACCCTCCTGTCACAACCTTGCTAAGTCAGGTCACATAAACGTCCTGATGTGCACTTCCCTCCTTCCCCGTCGCGCACCGCGCACCGTGGCCATCACGTCACTCTCGTGTTTGCAGCAACCGCCATGGCCGTCCACCAAGCTGTGCACCGGTTATCTTGTATTTGTGCTCTATCACCTCCCAATCCTCTCTCTCACGCAACTCTACGCCATCATTACCACCACATGTTGCTCTGCAATCTACAACCCAAACGAGATATGATCGTGTAAAGGTCCTGATGTCCGGATACCCGTTTGACACCATCCTATCCCACATTCCACACAGCGCTACGCCATCGTGACCACCACTCGCTCTTCCCTGGGGCCCGCGCTGGAGGCCACCCGCGACGTGGTGGAGGGCCTGGGGCGGCTGGCGGGGGCCGTGCAGGTGGGCATCGAACAGGCAGTTGATGGACGATGTGGATGGGGCGCAGTGCGGGCAGGCCACAGGTATGCCGTACGCCGTGCCGTGCTACATCCGCCACTCGGGCTGGGGGTACGCGTAAAACGCGGGCTGGGGGCCGTGCACAGCTGCACACCGCGCAAGTGTAGCAGTGATTTTGCTGAGCTGCTGCCCTTGATGGTGCAGGTGGTGCGGGGCAAGGCCTACCCCGGGTGGCAGCCCAACCTGGACTCCCCGGTGCTGCAGGTGGGTGGCAGCTGGCAGGGGCAAGGTCGGGAATCGCTGGCAGGGTGTGAGGGAGGGGCGAGCGGGGAGAGGCGCGATGCAGGCTGCGGTTGTTGGGGTGGCTACGTCATAACATGCTGACGCATGGCGAGGTGCTCTTGCCGCGCCGTACACGGCCTCATCGTCCAGCAGCGGCCTCCTTGCGTCCACTCAGCCTCCCATGCCGGTCAGCCTGGCCCACGTGATGAGCTAGGCCCGGTGCGCCCCTGACGCGGCCCCAAACATTGCACCAGGCCACCATCCAACCCGCCTTCACCACAACTCACGTGCAGCCCCCTGCCACCTCAACTTTCGCCCGTAAGGGCCCCTGAGGACGCATTGCCGGACTGCCTGCAGGCCCCGGAGATCGTGCATGCCTCAAACGCCATCTTCCCCCTGTCGCAACAGCCATGCTCCTTAGTGTACACCTCGGCCCCCCGCTGCCCCCGAAACCCAACCTCGCTTCACTCTGTCCGATTGCCGGCACGTGCTGGGCGTTAGCCCACCGGGTGGCGGCCGCAGTCCGACTCGCGTCTGCTGCCTCGCTGCCTCTCCTACTCCTCCCGCCACAGAACTAACCCACTTCCCTCTGTCCTCCAGGTCACGCTGTCCGAGTACCGGCAGGTGCTGGGCCCCGGCCATGAGCCCAAGGTGGGCGCCATCCACGCAGGGCTGGAGTGCGGCATGCTGGGCGAGAAGTACCCCGGCATGGACATGGTGTCGTTCGGGCCCACCATCAAGGGCGCACACTCGCCGGAGGAGCGGGTGCAGGTGGGGCGCGGAGTGGGGGCACGGGCGGGGCACGGGGAAAGGGCTGTGATACGGCGAGGTCGCGGTGGTGATGTCGGCATGTGACCTGTGGTCGGCCAGTTTGGCACATCATGGGTACGTTGTGGAAGGAAATGGAGTATGGTACAGTCCTGCAAGCACATCTCGAGGCACCTTTTCAATTACTGCACACGTGCTGAACTGCTGGTGCTGCCTCCTGATTGGCCGCTGCATGCCCTCGGCCTGCGTGGTGCTGCTGCCGTCATTGCTCTTTGCTGCAGATCTCGACCGTGGAGCCCTTCTGGCGGCTCACACTGCGCATCCTGGAGCGCCTGGCGGAAGCACGATAGCGGGCGAGGGGCGCCGTGTGCAGTGGCGCTGTGTGCCGGCACTGGCGCCAGAACGACGTTAACTGAATAGGACTGGAGTGGATTGCTGTGTGGGGGCGCTGCGAGTGGCAATGGTGCTTACTGGGATGCTACTAGGTTCCAGGCTGGTACTGGGCCGTGTGTTAACCCTCGGTGCCAGCACCGCAGCGGCCAGGGGTAGCGTGTACCCTGTGCTGGTATGAGCAAGCGGGAGGGCACTTGCAGTGGTTGGCGCAGGGGCGCGGGTAGCCCGTGTCTTGCATCCCAAGAGCGGTACGGCAAGGAGCGGGGTCGAAGGGCGGTTGGTGATTGGCGGCGGGCCGGGGGGTGCGGCGGGAAGGTGGTACGGGAGCAGGACTGCAGGTGCGGAGGTAGGCGGGGGCGGCAAGGTGTGCGCTGGTGACGATGGTCTGCAAGTGCCCAGACCAGGTGCCGGTCCTAGGAGTGGGGCGTACCCAACACTGCATTGCTGTAACGCAGTAACGGTATGACTTCCTGTGGGCAAGGGATGCTCGACTTTTAATTTCTGGGTGGCGTGAGACAGCGTGAGATGGTACCGGCAAGGCTGCAGGCGTGCAATTACCCACTCACCCCCAAGCTTAGGACCCCCACAGCTGTGCCCGACACATAAGCGGTCAGTTTCTTGCTTACAGCTCTACAAGAGTGCTGCAAGGAAGGCGGGAAAGCCCCACAGCGCCTACAGCGACTCAGTTTCGCTGCACCGAAGTGCGAGCTCAGGGGCTGGGCAAGGGCTCCGTACAGAAGCACGCCTCGTACATGAGCCCGCCGGGCCTCCGTCTACCGCTTACAGGCTTGCAACATTTATAAGAACTTGTGTGGTAATAGATCAGTGAAACCACTAGTCCACCGGTTCACCCCTGAGCACCTACAAAATGTCGCAAAAATCGGGAGAGTTGCTGCTCCACTATACTATGCGGACACCTGTAAAAGACCAGCGATACTGTGATAGTCGGAGCGTATAGTAGCATAATGACACAACACAAATTGGAGGAAGCCCGCTGCTCACCGCCCTTGGACAACCTTGGCCTGCCTTCGCATTTCTCCTTCCCACCAGGGTGGAGGGTGCTCGGCAAGGGGCAGTTCGGAGAGGTCTCCCTTGCAAGGTAATTAGGAAATGCGTCAAGGCGTATCGCCGCCTGGTAGGGCCGTCGCGGCCAGCGTGGGTCAAACCCGTCCGGTGTCAACTTGCTGAGTCAGCCCACCAGTGTGGCACATTTCACGGTCAGATGCGGAAGTCGTGATGCAGCTGGAGCACACTCCACAACACCACAGGGTGACGTGCAGAGCCTTGCCACCATGTCTGCCGGCACGCTGACCTGTGTGACACGTGCCCACTGGCAGTTGGTGAATGGGGCTGCCGTGTGAGCCTCGGCGTGTAGGTACCGACCCCCGGAGCACACCTTGCCGCACCTGAGCCCCCGGAGCGCGGCAGCAGCAGCCGACGACTCAGATGCAGAATGGGTTGCAGTCAAGCTCTACTCGGCGCTTGACAAGTAAGGCCCGGACCAGAAGCCCATTTTCCTGGCGTTCTTTGACACATCAGTGCAGTTGGTGCTCTTTGGTTTTGACTGCCAGCCGAGCATGCAGCAACATGGCAACAGGCCCACAATGTGGGTGCTCCACTTGCCTCCTGGCTAGATGCATAAGACGCATGGCCCGTTGGCACCTGTTGCCACGACAGGCTTCGTCTTGTGGAGCTAGAGTACCTTCGGCGTGAGGTGGTGTGCCAGCGTAAGCTGGAGCACCCACATGTAATCTCCTTCCGAGAGGTGGGCTTCTGGGAAGCTCGAATGCCTTCGGAACGACTAAGCATACGTCACTCCACCTGCTTTACCCAACGTGCGTACGGCATACCGATTCGCCCAGAACATCACGCATAGCACCGTGGCTTCGGCACCGTTCAGCCCGTTGATACGCGGCACGTGTCACACGTCACCGCCGGGCATCTTGGCCATATCACGACAAGGTGCCATGTTGCACCTTCATGTGTAGGTAGGTGAAACCGTCGCCACTGACGCTGTACCTCGCACTCAGGTTGGCATCACCACGGACATGCGGCTGTACCTGGCGCTGGAGTACGCCGACAGCGGCAACCTGCGCGAGTGGCTGGACGCGCGGGGCGGCAGGCTGCAGGAGCCCCTGGCGCGGTGGTTCCTGCAGCAGCTGGTGTACGGCCTAGACTACTGCCACGCGCACGGCGTGGTCAACAGGTGAGCTGTGGGAAAGGATGTGTCGAGATCCAGCTCAAAACCCGCGTGGACGACACGCCGGTGCAACCTGTTGTCAATGCGGGCTCTTGGGGGCTTGTTGCTTGTCCAGCGTTTCTGCGCTTCGTGCCTCGTGGAATGCGCTGGCGGGCTGCGTGCCGGCCGCACATGTGAAGGACGTGCGGGAGGCCGATCAAAGGTTATGGGGAGTCAGGCAAGGTCAGGCCCACGTGCCCCTCATTGCATCGTTATTTGTAGGTCGAAGCCCAGCTCACCCCTGCCCGCAATCGTACTATTAGGCCGTGTAATCGTTCTGCGCGCCCTTACGTGGCTACATGAAACAGAGAGATTGTCAAGTCCACATTACTAACCCGGCTGTACCACTTACCCTCGCCCTGTGCCTCCCAGGGACATCAAGCCCGCCAACCTGCTGCTGCACGCCGCCGGCATGTCGCCGGAGATGCCGCTGCTCAAGGTGGCGGACTTCGGGCTGTGCAAAAATACACATGAGGCTCCGCCGCAGACGCGCGTAGGGAGCCCCTTCTACATGGCCCCGGGTGAGCGCCCGATACCTCCTCATTGGCCCTGAGCGCAGCTGCTGCTGCAAGGGTGCAATTTGCTACAGGCGGGTGAGTTGCAGTTCCCAGCCGGCCAGCTGGTCTGCACAGGGGCTAGACACGGCCGTCGTTGTGGCCAGCAGGTTTGTGTAAGCCTCATGGCCCACAGCCGACGCGGCACAGGGTCTCCCAAACCTCATCGCACTTCCAAACGCGGGCGTTTCCGCAGAGGACCTCCCTTGCCAACCCCTGCGCCCACCCTTCAGCGGCAGCATAGCACAAGCCAACCTTCTGCGCCCTTCCCACCCGCCCTCTCGCCCCTACCTCGCCCCGCAGAGGTGTTCTCGCAGCGTCAGTACGACGGGCGAAAGGCTGACGTGTTCTCCTGCGGTGTCGTGCTGTACGAGATGGTGTTCGGCGTGTGGCCGTTCACGCACAAGCTGGGCCGCAACTTCCGGCCCAACATGGGCGTCCTCACCGCCTTCTACCGAGACATCGACCAGGAGTTGGAACCGTCCACAGCCGCCTCGCCGCCCCCTGCGCCCTCCCCCAGCCCCGAGCTGATGGACCTGCTGCGCGGCATGCTGTGCTTCGACCCCGCCAAGCGGCTCAGCATGCACGACATAAAGCGACACGCGTGGTACCGCGAGGGCCTGCCGCCGGACGTGTACGACAAGCTGCTGCAGGTACGACATGCACCCAATGGCTCGTAAGGCAGTACCGCAGCTGGCAATTGGTGTAGTGTCCGGCAATGACTGCGGTAACTGTAAGTCCACCACCGGCATTGCTGCAAAGGGCTGGGCGTAACACACTAATGGGCCTTGGTTGGCAGGACCTGGGTCCGGGCCACCCTGCTCATGGGCATGCACGAGGGGTACCATGTGAAGCGCATGAGGATACGCGGGTACGCACAAGTGATGGCTACAGTCACGGCACCCTGCCGTACGAAACGACAACGCTTGCGCCCTGCTTTTTGCGGGATGCGTCTCCTGTAGAAGCTGCTGAAAGCTCTCGCTGCGCCGCCCGCAGGACCCGGCCCTGCACGTGTCTGCGGGATGCTACCGTGCCCGGCAGAGCCCGGAGCTGATAGAGACGCAGTTTCGGCACATGCAGGAGGAGGCGTCACAGCGTGCCGCGGATGAGATCTTTGCGCTGTGACACGCTGTCAAAGCGGTAGATAGAGCAAACTGACGAGAGAGAAGAACGTAAGAGCGGCGCAGCGCGTGCGCATTTGCACCGGTGCATTGATACCATGCACTCTATGGCGGGTTGGTGGACTGGGGCAGACTGGGGCAATGCTGCCTCTCTGTTGGGCCGTGACCTGCAACATGCAGTCCGGTGCAGCGGAGCAGCGCGGGTTGCGCAAGGGCGGTGGCCTTGGCCGCCATGTTGAAGTGATACCTGATATGCGTACCGGAAAAGGTGAGTATGCAAACTGTTTCATTATGCAAACGGATGCATCCATGGTTCAATACGCCTGGTCCAGAGGACGTTGCAACATGCCCTGATAGCACCGGTGCGTACCGGTAGCTGCTAGTGCGTAGCTGCAGCTGCCACCACCGTGTCGCAGTTGCAGGTCCGTGTTGCGTGTTGCGTGTGTGTGTGTGCACGGTGCGGCCTGCCATGTAGCATTTGCACACGGTTTTGTGACCTGCACGCTCGGTGGGAAACAGTGGTGCTTGCCTTCCACTTGATGCTGCGCCCTTGGTGTGCCAAGTCGTCGTTCGTTTGGCCATCGGTGCAGCCCAGGGGGGCCCTGCTTTAGCCAGTCGGCCGGGCAGCCGTGCCAGGCCGTGCTTCGGCAACTGTCGGATGTACAGTTGTGCTGTTACGACGTGCGTGAGTTCTCCTTGTACGGCTCGTACCTGATACACATCGGATCGCTAGTTCGCTACACGTCGGATCTGGGACCAGAGTTGTGCACTGCCGAGTCCGCACCTTTGGGGGTGGTGTGCAGCAGGGGAGAGACCAGGGTGTGCTTGCAGTTGCCAATTGTGCTGGCACCGGTGCAGCATGAGTATGATGACGCTGGGGCCGTCCGTGCGGGTCCTGTCATGGCAGGATTGTAAAGCACGGTACGAAGGATACGGCCGGGGGTTGGGACCAGGCGTACCACTCTGGCGACGAGCGACTGGGCCATTGCCGTATACGCAACCGAGCTCCCTGACCACGTATCCAAACCGGCGCTCACCTAACATATGTCATACCTCGTTGCTCTTGGCCTATGGTGATCGCCAACGCACGAGTCAAGAGCGAACGCTGAGGACACACAATCGCCGCTATAAGACACCTAAAGTGAACCTGTGCACTTAATTCATATTCCCAAACACAACGAACGTGCTGCGCTTCCGTAGTGGTTGCGATGGCTGAGCCCACACCCAGGGGGCAAAGCCAGGCAAATCTCGGCCTCCCACCGCATTTCAGTCTTCCTCAAGGATGGAGGAGGTTGGGACGTGGGCAGTTTGGCTCGGTATACCTTGTGTTCAGGACCTCACCGACGGACCCTGGTGCCCCGGGCGAATGGGTTGCCGTCAAGATTTACCAGGAGCTCAGCAAGCTGCAGGTAGTCGCAGCAGTGCTTTGCCGTCGAGGTGCTGCGGCGAAAAGCGACTTGCGCCTTGCGTCTTGCGTTCGCGACGGACTCCCTTGCTTCTGTCACCTACCTTCTCATACCCCCCGATCAACCGCCCCAAATCTGAGTCCTTCCCCTATCTTACCTTGAAACCTGCAGCTCATCGAACTGGAGTACCTGAGGCGTGAAGGTGCGTGTTTCCTAGGTGCCTGACGAAGTTGGGTAAGCAACGCCTCTCTCGAACTAACCCCTGCTTGGCCCTCCCAAACTGCAGTGGTGTGCCAACGCAAGCTCAACCACCAGCACATCATAGGTTTCAGAGAGGTGCGCCCGCTTATGCTATAGCTGCACTACAGCGCAGGAGACGTCACAGGGATAATGGGGGAGCAGGCCCGGCGGAAGCAGCGTCACAGTGACGCTGCCAGCACTGGGCGCACAAGCGCACAAGCCTAGCCTGGCACTGGGTCTTAAACTGGGTCTCAACCACAGTACGGTCTGACGCACGTGTGCACAGGTTGGCATCACCACTGACATGCGGCTGTACCTGGCGCTGGAGTACGCCGACAGCGGCAACCTGCGCGAGTGGCTGGACGCGCGGGGCGGCAGGCTGCAGGAGCCCCTGGCGCGGTGGTTCCTGCAGCAGCTGGTGTACGGGCTGGACTACGCGCATGCCCATGGGGTCTTCAACAGGTGTGGATCAAGACAGCTTGGGAGGGTGAAACTGCTTAGGCTACAGGCAGCTGCACATCGGCACCTCCACAAGCCCGTGCAGCCGTCACTAATGCGGCGTCGCATGCCCACATGTTGTGCGGCGTGCCTCCGCCTCTCGCCGCTGCAGCAGCAGCAGCTGCAACACACTCTACGGCCCTCCTCCTGCCCCTCCCAGGGACATCAAGCCCGCCAACCTGCTGCTGCACGGGTGCGGGGTGTCCCCCGAGCAGCCCCTGCTCAAGGTGGCGGACTTCGGGCTATGCAAGAGCACCCAGGAGTCGGCACCGCACTCCACAGTGGGCTCGCCCAACTACATGGCACCGGGTGCGTTGCGTCACCCCTCGTGCTCCCTGCCTCATGCACGCTGGAACGGGCAGCTGCCCTGCACTGCCCGCCAAAGCTGAATGTCGCAGCTGCCGAACACCGTCGCCTCGGCATTGCACCTCACTGCCCGCGCCCAGTCCTTTCCGCTGAGCGCGCCTTCCCCAACCTCCTCCCCGTTGGCCCACGACATCGCGTCCTGCAGAGGTGTTCTCGCAGCGGCAGTACGACGGGCGCAAGGCGGACATCTTCTCCTGCGGTGTCGTGCTGTACGAGATGGTGTTCGGCGTGCTGCCCTTCACGCGGCGCCAAGGCGGCGTCGCGCTGGACTGGAAGCGCAACATCGGGGAAATCCTGCGCAACATGCAGGTAGGAGGGGGGGCTTACTGGCCCGCCGGTGTAGGCTTGTACATTGGGCGCCCGCGGGGCAGGCCTCGGTGGCCGCACCAGGCTGCTGCTGAGACTGCCCAGGGGGCGCTCCCGTTTCGTGCCACCAGGCCAGGAGAGCAAACAGCTCCGCGGGCTAGGAACCCAAGCACTACTAAGGACTAGGCGGGGTCCTGTACACCCATGGTGCTTTCCTGCCTTTTTTTGACGCCATGCTCCCGTCCCGTCCCCGGCCCACAGGAGGAGGCGTGGCCCCGGCTGCTGCCGCCGGGCGTGACGGTGGCGGGCGCGGACAACGGTGCCGGCCCCGCCGCCAACGGCTCCGAAACCGTCGTGGTCAGCGCCGAACTGATGGACCTGCTGCGCGGCATGCTGCGCTTCGACCCCGCCAAGCGGCTCAGCATGCACGACATCAAGCGGCACGCCTTCTACAAGCAGGTGGGGGGGGGGGGGGCTGGGCGAGCTGAAGGGGTGCAGAGACCGCGCTCGCATACTGCTATATGGCGGGCTGCATGCCCCAGCAGCGCGTGCCGCCGCTTGGGGCCTGCGGGCATGCGGCGAGCTGCCCGCAGCCCGCGCCTGACCGCCTGACCGCCTGCGCCGCTGCCGCTGCCGCCTGTGGGTGCCACAAATCTGCCACTGGCAACCCGAACGGCATCAGCACCTCCTTGACGCATCCGTCCGTCCGCAGCGCGGCACGTTCACTTTTCCACTAATACGCAACCGGCCCCATGGCGCATGCCTTGCGCTGCAGGGCCTGTCCGAGGCCATCTACCAGATGCTTTTGGCGGACCCGTGCGTCTTATACCATGCACATACATGCCGTACATGCACGGCTCTTACTGAGACTGGCCCAAAACGCCGTGCATGCTTGCCGTACAGGGCCTGTCCGAGGCCATCTACCAGATGCTGCTCGCGGACCCGGCAGCCGACGCGCAGAGCCCGCAGCCGCAGCACGGCGCGGGCCAGAGCGTGGAGCTGATCGAGGCGGAGTTTGAGCGCATCATGGCGCACTGCAGGCGGCTGCAGGAGGAGGCGGCCAAGAGGGCGCTGGACGAGCAGTTCGAGGCGTGACGGGGCATGGGAGCGTGTGAGGAGGCCTTGGCTGGCCTGCGGCGGTCGTGGGGCGCCCTCGTGGGGCGTGACGGGGCTTGGGCTGGGCGGCGGGAAAAGGCGTGGCGCTGCCTGGTCCTCGCTCCTGCTCCTGCTGGGGCATGAGGGGCTCCGGGCTGGGCGGCGGCCGGCGTGGGCGTAGCCTTGCCCTCGCTGTTTCGGATGCGTGACAGGGCTTGGGCTGCGGCGGGCGCTTTGCATCTCGCTGGTTTGGGGCAACGACTGCGAGGTATCCAGGGGACGTCCGTGGCCGCTCGTTGGGCGCGGCAGCTGTCTTGGACGACGGGGTGTCCGCTGATGTGCGTTGGGGCAATAGTTTGTGAGCGCAGGGTAACTAGGATGCCGGGGGTGTCCGGTCGGAAGGCGGACCGAGGGTGCAAGGAAGCGGGCTAAGGGTTCGGGCTTTGTCACGCTCAATGTTGCTTGGCAGGGACCTGCATGTGAGGAGGGTTCGTGTGCATGCTGTAGGGGCAGGGTGCAAGGGATGAAGAAAACGCGTGTCAGGTTTGGGGTCTGTCGCACTCAAATCTGCCTGGCAGGGACTGGCTTCAAGGGAGGGGCAGGTGGGTTTTGTGTGCATGCGGGATGAATGGAGGGCCGGGGGGGGGGCAGCTTGCGTGGGAGCACGGCGCGGGAGTAGGCCCGTACCACCAAATCGGGCGAAGGGTGGACGGGTAGGACCCTCACGTGGGTTTCGCAGGGTAGGTGTTTTGCCAGGATGTGATACCGTACGGCAAGGCGGATTGCATGAGTGGTGGCGTTTTTGTCTTCCGTGTGCAGAGGTCTGCCGCATTCGGCACGGCCATATGCTGTTGGTGTCCTATTGCCTGTCCCGGCTGTCCCACGGAGGAAGCTGTCTTTGTCCCTGTACGTCCTTGACGCGGAAGGTGCCCCGCAGCACTGGTCCGAATGGGGGTGGCCAGGCGCCGTAATGCAAATCAGACGATGAGCCGTACATATATGTTGGCCTAGCACAGGCGGCTGGTGCAGGAACGGGCATCCCATGGCCTAGCTGAGCGTTGGGAGTCATTCTGTGCCGTAGGGAGCAGGGGATCGGGGTAGGATCGGATGGGCGTTTTGTCACGTTCCTTTTTTGTGGGTAGCACACTCTCTTTTGCGCTCGCCGCACAGCCACGGTGGAATGCATGGGACAGAACGACGCCTGTACTTGCATGGGTTGATGGAAGCTGAGCCGACTCGCAATGCTGCTCGTCACAAGCTCGCAACCTGACCCGGTCTGGCCCGATTGACTCAACCCTCGCCATCAACTTGTGCGTAGTAGTGGCCTGGGGAGCTGCGAGTTGGTGTGTGTGCTCCCCTGGGTTACCCAGGCAGACTCAGCACCCATGTTCGCAGTACAGGGTCATTGGAGCCTGCTGCACCTAGTGGTAATTGCGACACAGGGTGTGATATAATGGTTGGCTGCACGCAAGCGGAGCAGACGTACATGTGGTATTGAAGGCAACCACGAGTGCTAGTGCGCGTAAGTGCAGGGCAGCGTCCAGGAAAGGCCGACCCCGGCTGACCTCACAAAACTGGCCGAACTAGGGTGCAGATAAAACCGTCCTGCTGGCGAGGACGGAGTACCTCGGTACCGTTGTAGCCTTTCCCCAGAAACCCTGCAAGGATTCTTCCCACACAGCTATTTTTATTCTGCCTGCTTTACTCAAGGGCTAGTCCACTCGCAGCACGTCCCTGCAGACTGGCCACGAAGATAGCCACATAGAAGCGCATGCAAGCCGCCTACTGTATCATGTGATGCTGTTTCAGTTTCATAACTGCCTGTAAGCTCACGGAAACAGCCTGCTCGGAAATGTGCGTAACCGCAAACGTGTCCGACCTGCACAAGATGCAACGCTTGCGGGGGCTGGCACGTATGTCATGCTTCCTGAAAACGCTTATGATAAGTCTCCTTACCTTGTGAAGCGACGTCGCGTGTCTCTGGGCGTCTGTGCTGGATGTCTCGTCAGTGTACTGCGACCTTGCCTGTCCCTACCCCAACGAGTGAGACGGGAGCACGCAAGCCTGACAACCTGAAGATATAGCTTTACATCCTGTACTTCTTGTAGTTTTCCAGCCTTACTGTCCTACCTCCTACCTCACCCGCCTGCCTGCCTTCCTGCCCTTGTGCGCAACCCCTGCCAGCGAAGGAGGCTTACTGCGTGCTATCCGTTGCAGCTGTCGGTTGCAAAGATCTATCTGTACTCGGGTCGGCGTTCACGGTCGCGCTTTACCCGCCGGCCCGTCAGAGTCCCTCGCACAGCACATCCTGACGCCGAGGACAGGCAGCACAGCCGCTACATCTTTTGCTTAGCATTAAGCTCCTGGCGAGCAGCGTGAAGTCTTTGCAGCGGCCGAGGAAGGCCGCTGGTGCTTTGCGTATCAGCACCCCGGGAAGCAAGTCAGTCCTTTTTGCTCATTGATTTTCTCGTAAATCTTCACGTGAAACGACGACACTTGTGAATTTAACTTCAAGTTCCCTGAAGCGCGACCTTCGCCCGAGTCGCCCGGGGCAGAGCGCCGTTTGCTGCAGGGACTACATCCTGCAGTTGCAATTTTCTTCAAAACACTGGCTCACCATGCAGTTTGGCCGGTGTCACCCGGCCAGGCCCGGTTTGCGGCTGCAGCCCTTGGTCCCTGACCAGATGGCACAGTGAACCTAATGGCTCGCAACACCCTCCCCGAGCTGTTGCCCGCCCAAGAGGGCAGCAACGGCTGTCCTTCGGACGAAGGCGATGCGCAGCAGCTGCAACAGCAACGGCAGCAGCAGCACCACCAAGGCTGCCCGGGGTGCACCCCACAAGCACACCGCCACCACCACCACCACCACCACCACCACCACCACCAACCCCACCATGTGCGCCGACATCGACAGCAGGGGCACACGGGTACCGCGCCCCGGTGCCAAGACTGCATCATGCCATCAGGCGAGCCCAATAGGAGCCTCTCCCCTGGCCGGCGGAGACGAAAACGGACGACACCTGGGGAGCCCCATACCAGCATCCACCACCACCACCACCATCACCATCACAATCGCAGCCCCTGCCCCCGCCGATGGTGCACGCAGCTACTTCTCCTGCTCCCACTCCTGCTGCTGTGCGCGGCAAGCGCCTTCGTGCCCCTCGCACACGCGGAGCCCGTGTGCCCCGCCCAGGCGGACTGTGCAGGGGAGACCACCTACTACGCAGCAGCAGTGAACACGGCGCCTAACCCCCGCAACCTGACGGCAGCTCCCTACTCAGCCCTTCTGGGTCCACCCACGTGGACTGGTGGGTGCCTGCCTGGCCTGCCTTCTGGGCCCACGGAGCAGCAGCAGCTATGGGCGCTAAACAGCGGTGACGCCAACCCCAACAACCCGACCACCCAGCTCACGTTGACCTTCTCGGGAGCGCTGTTCCCGAAACAGGTACGGAAATGGTTGCCTGTAAGCAAGTCGCTGTGCGGCAGGCGTGTAGAGGCCTGCCTGATGTGCAGAGGTGTACGGGGCACGGGGTCAAATGGTGGTCTAGGTGTTTGTAGGGTGCAGCTTTGTGCACCACCTATCCCTGCTCACCCACCTTTTCACCGGAACAGCTGCCAGTGGTGTCTGGGGCTTGCAGCTGTTGCACAGCTATAGTGGGCGTGCTCTGTGGCACGTTAATAGGGGATGCACGCCAAACGCGAGGAAACGGTGTTGGGTGTCAGGGAATCACGGGAACGCTGGTGCCGGGGGTAAGGGGCCAAGGCTCCCTACGGGCGGCGGGCCTGAGGATATTTTAAATATGAAACATTTTTCTTTTGAAGGATCTGGAGAGGAAGTTACCGGGGGGGGGGCCTATGCAGAGGCAAGGCCCGTACCCGCGTTGGGGCGCCAGACGCTTACCGTACCAGCCTCGCAATCAACACGCGAGAATGCAGCTGATCGCACCTCCGATCGAGCCATTTGGCGCGATGTGACGTGCCCTCCTTTGGTGCACGCTTTTTCTACCTCCTACGCTTCGATGAAACTCGGGCCTCGCGCTCCAGAACCTTGCCGTGTACTTCGTCACGCGCTGGCCAACTCTGCCTCTGCCCCTGCCCCTGCTCTACACAGGTCGGCATTTACGTTGCCGGATCGGCTACTGCCAGCATCACAGACGCAGTCTTCCTGGCATTCATGGGCGCGGGCTACACAAGGGTACGTACAGCAAATTCAACGCATGACCGTATCCCCGTACTGTGCTCCCTGTACGACAGGACCACGCAGGGCTGGTAGTACGGCAGCCGTACGATGTCGTACACCTGACTGGCTGCAAATGCCAAGCCCTGACGACGATGCCTCGGCCCCCGTCACACCCTCCTCCCCTCTACAGGTCGTGTGCAGCTCCTCCACTGGCATCGTATGCGGCAACAGCTCCCAGCCCGCCTACTGGTTCACGTGCGACATACCAACCAACACGATAACCACATTGATAGACACGGTCCGCCTCCGTATCGACAGCTCCACCGTTGTAGACTCCGTACGACTCGTGGGGTGGCCCGCGTTCCCGCCTCCGCCGCCGTCGCCCTCCCCACCGTCGCCCTCACCCCCGTCCCCGCGGCCCCCTTCGCCCTCACCCCCATCCCCTCGCCCACCTCCGCCCTTCCCGCCCTCCCCTCGTCCTCCTCCTCCCTTCCCCCCTTCCCCTCATCCCCCTTCTCCCTTCCCGCCCTCCCCTCATCCCCTTTCTCCCCATCCGCCTTCCCCCCATCCTCCTTCGCCCACTCCACCCTCCCCTCATCCCCCTTCGCCCCCGCCGACCTCCCCACCACCGCCCTCCCACCCGCCGCCCTCACCCTCGCCCCCGACTCCCTCTCCACC
>VFQN01001956.1_pt1 | contig 33029 bp, 35 predicted proteins | sample 3512371 | NCBI WGS metagenome assembly VFQN01 (sample SAMN10412370, study PRJNA504923) | tailings metagenome | isolation source: Replicate 2 from Balatoc abandoned mine | place: Philippines: Itogon, Benguet | collected 2017-08-28 | reverse complement strand
ACCACGCCACAGCGCACGGGGATCAGCAACATGACAAGCGCGCCGGGCATGCTGCACGGCACGCCCACCCCATGCAGCGGAATTGTGCATTGACGCGCACGTGCGCGCAGTGCGTGGTGCCCACCAACGTGTGCCCTGCTCACCGAGCACGGCAGGCCCGTCTCCCTCTCCCGCGCCTCTCGCCAGATGGCCGACGCCGCAGCAACCTGGGGGAGTGGGCAGGTGGTGGGGTGGAGGGAGGAGGGCGTAAGCAGACCAACAGGGAGACGCGACAGTGCACGGCACTGTCGTTTTTGGAATGGGCACTCAGGCTTGTGTCCAAGCTCGTTGCTCAGGTACGGTATAGGGCACATGTGCATGCACAGGAAGCGGCGCGGCGGTAGACGAGGCAGGCCGGGGCAGCCCAGCAGGGGACCGGTCCCTTACACGCACCCAGGTTGCCCAAGGACACAACGCCCGCCCTCCTCGCCGCTGCCAGGGCAATTTGCGGTTCAGGCGGCCCTCTCTGCGACCTGCACCCACACCTCGTGTCCCCTGCCGCCCTGTCAGACTCTCCGGCCCAAGCTTACCCTCCCTCCTACCCCACCCCCCGCCCCTTCCCTCCCGCCACCCCGCCCCGCCCCCGCACCCACCCTCTCCGGCCCCTCGCGGTCGTCGTGGCAGTCCACGTCCTCGCGCTCCACCCACCAGTTGAACGCGTCAGACTCCTGGGGGTGCGGAATGAGGCGGAGGGGGAAAGGGTTAAGGCGTGCTCGCACAGGCGCACGATGGCTCCACGCAGACGCTGGGAGCTCAAGGTACAAAAGGCAACAGAGCACGGGGGCCCGGCCGCAGCATGCATGCAGGTTCAGGCAGTAGCCCTCCCAGCCCTTTACCAAGCCCTTTGCGCCCGTTCCTTACGTCCCCTGGGCACCTCTTTGCACTCTTGGCACGGCTATCCAACCCCCAACCCCCAGCCACCACCAATCGATCGGCCACCCGCCCCGCACCCACCCTCAGGTGCTGCATGACGGCCGTGTGGTACAGCGGCAGCTGCGGCGGCATGGCCAGCTGCAGCGGCTGCGGAGGCAGCTCCACACCCGCCGCCGCAACCACCTCCCCAACCAACACCTCCCCCTCCCCGCCCTCCGCGGCCTCCGCCGCCCGCTCCGCCGCCGCCTCAGCCTCCGCCGCCGCCTCAGCCTCCTCCTCCGGCCCGACGTACGGGTCCGCCGGCAGCAGCGCCCGCCGGTTGCCCGCCTCCGCGGCGCGTGCGAGTGCCACGTTGGCCAGGTTCCGGAGCAGGGTGGCGGGCGCGAGGCCCAGCTCCGCCGCCGCCACCACGGCGGGGTCTCCCCTACCACCCGCCGCGCCCGCCAGCGGCAGGTCGGGCCGTACGGCGGCGATGCGTACGGTGACGCCCTCGCCGTTGGCGGCACCCACCAGGCGCACCGAGGGGTCGAAGCGGGATAGGTCGGCGTACCTGCGAGCGGGTGCGCGTGCGGGCATGGGAACGATGCGTGAGCGGATGTCCAAGGCATGACCACTACAGAGGGTGTAATGTCAGCGCATCACAACAGGGGAGGGCTGATGGCTGCATTGGCGCGCCAGGCGTGGGAATAGCAAAAGCGAACGACAGGGAACGCGGGCTGCCCCTGACTTGCCCGCTGCTCACGTCCCCTACAACACAATTGCATGAAACCCAGCTCCTCATCATCCCCCGTGGCCCCGCAGTCCCGTACCCACGTAACATATCAGATCCCTAACCCCCACCCGCCCCGCACCCACCAGCTGCTCCCCGCGTCGTAGTAGTCCTCCAGGGGCGCGGGGTCCGCCGCCCTCCTCGCGTCCGCCAGCTGCTGCAGGCGCTCCAGGATAATGGGGTCGGGGTCGTACAGCGTGGGCACCGGCCCGCCCATCTGCTCCTCCGTCGGCTCCAGCGACGCGCCATACCCCGCCGGCAGCTCCGCCCAGCCCTCCACGCACGCGCCGCCGCGCAGCCCCAGCTGCCCGTACAGCGCGGCGGCGGCGTGCCGTACGGCGTGCGTGACCTTGCGGCTGAGGCGCGGCGGCGTGTGCAGGCGCACGGTGGCGTGCGCGGGCAGCGCGGAGGCGGTGCCGGCGGCGGCGTCGGCGGCGGCGGTGGCGCCCGTGCGCCAGGGCTCCAGCTCCGCGGCCAGGGCGTGGCGGCGCAGGTCCGCCAGCTCCTGGGTGTATGGCAGTTGGGCAACGGGCATAACGAGTTGGAGGCGTGACAAGTCTTGGCGTCTGGTGCAAAGGCGCTGGCGGCATCGAACAAGGAGATTGGCAGTGGCGTTGGACGATGCAGGATTTGCGCCAGGCTCACGTGCGCTTGATCGTCAAGACACATGCCAGGTGAGCGCCCACCTGCTCGTCTGCGCCGTCCCGCATGGCCTCCCACTCCTCCGCGTCCGCCATTTGCTCCAGCAGCAGCTGCTGCGTGTCGTACACCTCAACCTCGGCGGGCAGCAGCGCCACCGGGCCGTCTGGGGGGCAGGGAGCAATGGGGTGAGCGGACGCGTCGTGCTGATCATCACAGGTGCTCACCAGACCGCGCCTTGCATACCGCGGAAGCCTGCAATAACGATATCCACACCACTTTCCTATCGCATGCGTTCATGTACGCCAGTGCTCGTTGTTGTACCAACGACAATCCCGCACACGCCCTCTCCACCCCGGTGCGCCCCCACCCCCACCCCGCACCCAGGTGCCCAGGTTTTGCCTTGTTTATTGCTCGCCGCTAACCTCGCTTCCGCAGGCTGACCGTTTCCGATTCAGTTACTTTGCCGCTCTGCGGTTACCCCCACCCCGCACCCACCCGGCGAGTCGATGACGGGGCACACGAAGCGCGCGTGCGTGCGGCCGGGCGGCGCCGGCTCCACCACCAGGCTGTTCATGGCGCCCTGCCCCTGCCCGCCCTCCTCCCCGTCGTCGTCTCCCGGCAGGCGCTGCCCCAGCAGCCCCCGCCAGGCGGTGGGCGCCGCCGCCGCCACGCGCGCCGCCCCCAGCGCCGCCAGGGCGTCAACCGACGTCCAGGCGCCGGCGGCGTGGCGCGGCCGCAGCAGGAACAGCGTGGTGGCGGGGTCCAGGCCCTGGGGGAGGGAGCGGGTGGGGAAATGCGGGGGTTGAATGTGTGCGTAAAACAGTAGGCGGGTGGTTTGTGGAGGGGTGGATTGGGTGGATTGGGGGCTCCTGGACGCAAGTCATGGTAAGCTAGGGCAGGGAGCAAGCTACAGGCCATAGCCCAAAAACAGTACTATCGCCAAGCTCAGCTTGCTGGTGTTGGACCGTCTGGTGGGTGGCGCAGTGCATTCTACCCCACGCACCTTCTCCTTGCTTATCGCTAGACATACCACTTGCTTCGCCCTTCGCTAGAACCTGCGCAACAGTGTGCAACCACGTCCCCGCCATTGCATCGCTACGCACCTGCTCTGCGCACCAGGCCTCCAGCTTGGCCTGCAGCGCCGAGGGAGCGCCGCCCTCCTCCTGGCCCTGCTCCTGCTGCTCCTCCTGTTGCTGCTGCAGCTGCTGCACCATGTGCTGCTCCTGGCCCGCCACGTCCTGGGCCGTCAGCTCCATCAGCGGCACCACGGGGTAGTGCAGCGAGCGCAGCTTGTCCAGGACGCTGGGGGAAAGCAGGAGAAGGGGGTAGTGGAGGTCAGGGAGGTGGGGTGGTCGCTGGGTGGCCGAAACGGTGGCCAGGTAAGGAAGACAATTGGCCGTGCGGTAATTTCGGCTATGCCGTAGGACAACCAAGGCGTGGAACTCGGTTGGCAGGGGCAAGCGGTTGGTGTTGCAGGGCATGGACATCGTGCAACGGCGAGAGTGTACCCGGTAAGAATGACCCCCGGCGTGTGGTAAGGTCACGCTGGGGGTAAAGTGAGCCGGGAGGGTTCAATATGGGGCGTTGTTTCATCCCACCAGCCACGCAACACACGCACGCGTGTGCGGCTGTGCGGGTCAAATGGACGCCCCGGACGAGGATCCTGCGCGCGACAAGGCTCTCTCGCCTGCAAGGTGCTCTATGCATCGAGTTTCGGATACCACCACATAGCTACAGGCTGTCATGTACACCCGCGCCAAATTCCGTACCCGGCAGACATTGCTCGGGAGGGCGACCACGCACACAGCTGACCGCGGGCAACGTCCGTGCCGACCTTGCCTCCCCCCCACCCTGACCACCCCACTGCCACCCACCCCACGCGGTCGGCCGCCAGCGCCGCCGCCTCCGCCGGGCTGCCCACGTGCGGCACGCCCGCCGCCTCCAGCGCCGCCGTCACCGCGCCGTACAGCCGCCCGCCCGCCGGCAGCGCCGGGAACGCCACGTGGCACGACCGCGCCAGCTCCGCCGCCAGCGCCTCCAGCCCGCCCACCAGCGCCGCGCCGCCGCCCGCCTCCTCCGCCGCCGGCGGCACGGGGCCGTCCAGCTCGGGCACGTCCAGGCTGAGCGGGCTGGGCGGCGGCACCGCCAGCAGCCCCGGGTGCACTGCCGGCATGCAGCCCGCCGCCAGCTCCGCCGCCGTGGCCGCGTGCAGCTGCGCGGGGGACAGCCGCGCGGCGGAGCCCGTGGCCCCGTCCACCCACCACACGCTCACCACCACGCCGCTGGCGGGCCGCTCCACGCCGCCCGCAAGCGCGGGGCCGGACACCGGCATCACGCCGCCGCCCTCCTCCTCCGCGTACTGGTCCTCACCCTCTGCGTCCTCCTCCTCGCCGCCGGCCGCCGCCGCCAGCTCGGCGCGGCGCAGTTCCTCCGCCGCCTCCCGCCTGTCGCGCGCCTCTGCGGGGCTTTCCAGCACGGGGTTGTGCCGGCCGTCCAGCAGGAAGCGGGCCCCCTCCAGCGTTTTTTGGGCTAGGTCCACGCGGTCTGGTGTGGGGGGGGGGGAGAGAGTCGGGATGTTGCGGGAGAGAGGTATCAGCGCAAGTCGTGCCACTACAGCTTGAATAGGTGGCCTGCCGCAGCGCAGACGGGCCGCCAAGCTCTACCAAGGTGCCTAGACAACATGCTGTGGTGCCTGCTTCCTCCTGCGACCCCACACCAGCCCTACTCAGCTAGCTGCAACCCGCACCGCGACCAGTTCACTCCTTCTGTAACCCGCAAACCACACACGAGCCGCACCCACCCGGCGGGCAGCCCGCCACCACCGCCACGTCCACCGGCGCCTCGCCGCCCAGCACCCGCAGCCGCTCGGGCTCCTGCTGCAGCATGCGCAGCACGCCCGCCGCGCGCTGGGTCTCGGGCAGCGCCGCCAGCTCCTCCAGCTGCGCCGCGAAGTCGTCCTTGGGGCCGCCGCCGCCGGCGCCGCCGTCCTCGGCGGCCGCTGCCTCCGCAGCACTGGCGGCGGCGGTGCGGCGGGCGGAGTCCGCCTCCTGCGTACGACAGGTAGCAGTAGGCGTCGGTGTGTCAGTCGCTTGGCGGACCTGGCGGACCTCGCACATGCCTACACGGCATCCAACGCTCACAGACCCGGGCAAGCGGCAGCACGCTTACATCCCAGTACTCCCCTCCCCTCTACTCCCCCCCACCTGCCGCATGGCGTCCAGCAGCCTCTTCTGCATGTCGGTCCTGCTGCCGCCCGTGGCCAGGCCGCGCTTGTCCAGCTCCTGCCGCAGCGTGCGCACCGTCATGCCCAGCACCGTCTCCAGCACCGCCGTGTCGGGGCTGGCGGCGGCGGCGGGACGGCCGGGCCGCCGGGGCGCGCCGCCCGCCGCCGCCGGCCCCGCCGCGCCGACGGACGCCGCCTTGAGCTCCTCGCTGTTGCGCGCCTCGATGGCGGCGCGCAGCCGCTCCACCATCTGGTACTTGGTGCCGGAGCTGGGGGCACAGGCCGAGGGGCAAGGAGGAGGACATGTGGGACGTCCCGAATGCATACCGTAGTAAGCAATGGGGCCTTCGGCTTGAGCACAAGCGAGTAGGCGCTAGGTACGGTACCAACCCCCACCTGTCCATGCCGAACGCCTCCAGCCCCGCGCGCAGGTCCTCCACCCGCAGCCGCCGGACCTCGCCGGGGCTCAGCTTGTGGTAGTCGATGGCGGCGGCGGAGGGGCCGGCGGCGGAAGGGGCGGAGGCGGCGGCAGCGGCGGCAGCGGCGGGCTGCGCGGTCCGCCCGGTCCGCAGGCGGTCCAGGCGGGCGATCAGCTGGTCGCCGGCGGCGGGGTCGGCTAGCGCGGCCTGGGGGCCGGGGGACAGGGACGACGGGGGATCACGGTGGGGCAGCCGGAAGGCGACGCATGTCCTAGGCTTTCTTGGTCGTTCGATAAGGGGAGGAAGGGTAATGACAAGTGTAGGGATGTTGGGCAGCACGCGTGCAAGTCCGGATCCCACACGCCACAATGCCACGCACCTGTACGGCCGCCTCCACGCGCTGCTCCGACACGTGGCGCACCAGCTGGTCCAGCAGCACGCCCGCGCCCTGGTAGGCGGGCGTGGGGCTGGGGCGGGCGGCCTTGAGCTCCTGGGGGCGGTACAACGAGGAGTGTTGGGGGTCGGGTCTAGGTAAGGGCAGTTCCACAGTGAGTGGTGCTTGTTCCTTGGGTGCACGAATGCCGTACCTAAGTATGGTGCGACTGTGTGCAGCGGTTGCCCCGAAACGGCGGACGGCATCGGTCGCCCACCAGCGTCAGAGTCAACGTCGCTGGGCTAAGTTTTACTGGTCACTTTCCACTACATGGTCTTCCTACCTAACCCCACACCCCACCTGGTACAGCTGCTGCCGCGTCTTGCCCCCGTGGTCCGCCCGCAGCGCCTCCGCCTCCGCCGCCAGCAGCAAGCGCCGGTCGGCGGCACTCAGCGCGGCGAAGCTCACGGAAGGGTAGGCCGTCCGCGCGCTGGACTGGGAGGCGGCGGGGGCGGCAGGGGCAGGCGCCTCCTCCTCCTCCTCGTACTCCCCTTCGTCCTCGTACTCATCCTCCTCGTACTCGTCGTACTCCGCCTCGCCTCCCTCCTGCTTCGTGTCCCTGTGATTCGGCAGCGGCAGAGGCAACGCCCGGTAAACCAACGGCCGGTGCACAGCCAGCTTCCAGCGGCGCCGGCCAGTGCCTGCTCGTCACATCCTCGAGCCGCTCCTTCAACAACCCCAGCCGCTCCTACCGCCTTCCCTCCTCCCTCCCCCTCCATCCCTCACCCTCCGCCTGCAGCCCTTTCCGCTCACCTGCCGGTGCACCTCGGCCCCCTCCCCTCTCCCCAACACATCCCCACTGCCTCCCACCCCGCCCTCCCTCCCCCGAACCCCGATCCCCCCTCCCCGCTCACCTGGCCACCTGCTGCCGCACCTCCGCGTCCATGAGCGCCGCCAGCCGTGCCGCCAGCTGCTGCCGCGACCCGCGGGTCGGCGCGCCCCGCTCCGCCAGCTCCGCCGCCAGCTCCTCCGTGGGGAGCGCCAGCAGCTCCGACACCAGGTCGGGCGAGGGGCCGGAGCTGGGGAGGGGGGGAGCGATGGGGAGGATGGAAAGGGGGGTGCAAGACATGGGTCAGGACGGTTGAAGGGTGTTGTGTCGGATGGGAGGGGCGTGGGGTGCACGAGGAGTGTGGATATGGGGGCTGGCGTGTGGCTGGAGATCCGGGGTTGCGTGATGTGAGGCCAGGCGGCCCGGGTCAGGGCCCCGGGCCGCCAGGGGCGGGGGTGGCGGGTCCGAGTCAGTTCGCGCTGCCCCCCGCCCCGTGCCGCTGGACACAGCCGTGCGAGGTGAGCCAACGTGCCATGCCACGTGGCGTGGCGGTTGTGCTGCCCTCCTGTGTTGCTGTGGGGCGCGGCTGTCATCCCGGCCGGCGGCAGGGGGGCCCGGGTGCCAGGGTGCCAGAGGCGGGGGACCAGGGGGCCCAGGTGGCACGGCCGGGCGTCACTACCGGCCCGTGCGCGGCTGGCGGCGTGCTGGCAGCTGGGCGGGCAAGCAGGGGCTGTGGCGAAGGGAGGTGTGCCCGGTAAGAATGACCCCCGGCGTGTGGCAAGGTTACGCTGGGGGTAAAGTGAGCCGGGAGGCGTTCACTGTGGGGCGTTGTTTCATCCCGCCAGCCAAGGCGCACGCGGACGTGCGCGGCTGTGCGGGTCAAATGGACGCCCGGGCAAGGTGTACCTGCAGCACGTGCATATGCATATGCATGTGCAAGTGATGGGGCATGCGGTACATCAGGGGCCCAAGTGAAGCAAGACTGTATGAACCCATAAACCTTTTTCCTTCGTGAAAGGGCAGGATATGTGTCTCACTGTGATATGCCTTGCCACGTCAAGGCAACTAGTGCTGCAATTGCACGACTGTGCCCGGTAAGAATGACCTCCGGCGTGTGGTAAAGCCACGCTGGGGGTAAAGTGAGCCGGGAGGATTCATTATGGGGCGTTGTTTCATCCCACCGGCCACGCAACACACGCAAGCGTGTGCGGCTGTGCGGGTCAAATGGACGCCCGTAGCTTAACCGACACGCGCGCGCATCCTTGCGTAGGTGCTGTGCAGCTCACCCTTCATCTCCCTCCTTCCCCTCCTCCTCCTCCTCCGGCTGCTGCTGCTGCACCGCGCCGCCCCCCAGGCGCTCCTCGGCGATGGCCTCCGCCAGCCGCAGCTGCGGGGCACGCGGCAGCCAGGCAGAGGAGGGTGGGTGAGGTACGGTGGGAGCAAGCGGGTGCGTACGGTGCGGAGGCTGTGCGGGTAGCGGCACGTCCACGGCGGCGGCGGCGCCGGCGTGCCTGTCTCGCCACACATGGCACTGCGTCCCCACGATGACCGCCCCACGCCACCCACGCCGCCAAAGACCACGGCGACAAGCCGTTGCCTGCGCTCATCCCTCTCCACAACACAGCCCTTTTCCCCCTGCGACTGCCGCAGTCCCCCGCCCCTTGTCCGTTGCCCGTTACCCCTCACGCACCCACCAGTCCCCCCTCTCACCCGATCCCCCATACCCGCCAGCCCACCCGCCCGCCCCCACCTGCACCTCCGCCTTCTTGCCCGAGCTGCGCAGCCCCCGCTCCCCCAGCGCCCGCTGCATGTCGGCGTACGGCATGTCCTGCAGCTCAGCCAGCGCCGCCTCCACGGCAGACTGCCACGCCGCCTCCTCGTCCTCCTCCTCCCCGCCCGCACTGCCGCCCGCCTGCTGCTGCTGCCCCTGCTTCTGCCCCTGCTGCTGTTTGGCTGCTCCTGCCCCCGAGGCTAGCAGCTGCTGCACCCCTGGAGTATCCAGGTCTGTGGGCGTGCTGCCTCCCGCGTGCTCCCCCAGCAGCGCCTCCGCCAGCCGCAGCTGCACCTCGTCCTTGCGCCCAGACACGCGCAGGCCGCGGGCGCGGAGCAGGGCCTGGGACAGGGCAAGGGGGGCAGAAGTAGGAGCCGGGTTGGGAGGCATGGACACGTCAGCAGCAGTTGTGCCAGGCAGGAGCAGCAGCTCGGGCCAGCACCCTTTTTTAAAAGCCGATACATCAACGCGAGGAACCATTGGCGAAGCCAAATTCCTTGTCACATTTCACCCCTTGCACGCGTTTTGGCTCATGTCCAGCAGGGGCCTGACAGCTATTCACATGCATGCGCACACACGCACCTGCATGGTGGCGTAGGGCACCTGCGCCACCTCCTGCTCCCAGAAGGCCAGGGTGGAGGGGTCCGCGGGGGCGCCGCCCTCCTCGTCATCGTCCCCAGCGGGAGGCGCGCGGGAGGTGCCGCTGCGGGGGCCAGGAGGGTAACGGAAGGGACAGCGCGGGTAAGCAGGGTGAGCTTGGCACTTGTGGTCGTGCGCTGGCAGGTCAGTGCCCCGCAGCGGCAGCAAGGAGGTAGCAAGCTGGGTGGGCCCCTCGGTGCACGTCGACAGCCCCACATCCCAGGCTGCATGCGCATGCCGCAATAATTTGATGTCAATAATATGCTTCAGTGATCATCCGGTGCGGTGCATCTGTCGCTGCAGTATGAAGGCCGCGGTCGTTGTCGTCAAATTTGCTAGAGCATGGCCGCCGCCGAGTCACACCCAGCAAGCCCCGCCACGGTCGCACCTCCTTCCCCGAGTGGCTTTAAGAATAACATGTTGACCTAGGGGCGCGTAAGACGGCAGCCAGATCGCTGGGGTGACCCTCGGAGTCGCCGGGCTGACGAGCACCACATTGCTTGGAGGCCTCGCTGATAAGCGACATGGCCCAGCAGAGCTCCATGACAAAGCTGACATACTGCTTCTAATGCAATTGAGCGTCAAGGGAGTTCCAGCCAGGTCATTCCGAGAGGAGCGTCAAAGCTCGGCGCGCCGACAGTGAAATTAAGCGCGCTCGTGCCCGTCCGCTGGCCCGTTCCCAATTGTTGGTGCACTGTAGTGCTCACTCGCACTGCCTCTGTTATTCCTTGCTCTGCGGGGCAGCAAATGGTTGTCGTACTTCGCAAAGTTGTCTCAACCGTGGTGCATACTTTACAGTTTTATAGAAAGAAACAATGCATCATATCTGTGGGTTGTATATGTGTAACTGTATGTCACCGTTAGGTTTCGGGGCTGGTCAGCGGTAGGGGCAGTTCCTCCCTTGGTTCCTCCGCCCTGTCTCCCTTTGCGCCCCGCCGCCCCTGAAAGAAGCAATGGCCGTCTGGCGCCGTGGCCCTCAGGTACCAGGTCAAGCTGCCTGATATCCTGCTTGCAACCGTTGACCATGTACAAGGGAGCTCCCGCTCCGGGCTAACCTTGGACCATGCGCGCTGAGAGCAGGACCTGGCAGGACACTGCACGGATAGGCCGAGAGCCTGTGAGCAGGTCGCTACGACGAGTCGTTTCCTGCCTCACCACGGCCTCCCTGAGCGTAGGTCAGGCCCTTGCAGGGCTCGTGATGGCTGAGCCTGATGAAAAACAACAGGACGAGACCCTGCACCTCAGTCCCAGCCCCTCTGTCCTTTCCTGTGGCTGTTTATAGCACGCTTGCCGGCTTACTCGCAGCGTTGCAGGCAGTAGCAGGCACACAGGCTCGACAGCGGGAGACAGAGGCCAGCCAGTTTGCACCAACGGCGTGGTAGGTATTCAGCGACATGCCTGGTCGTCTCAGCCAGATAACGAACGAATGAAGGTATCGCTGTTGCTGCACAAACACACGAAGGATGTCGATCAACAAGCTCACCTGCCCCCATGGGCCTCGCACAACAATGCTGCCCACATGATGCTAGTTTGGACCCCACACCGTATATATGTACCCTGCAGAGCGCCCATGCATACCGTACCCTCCAACCGCACCTTCCAAAAACAGCCCTTACGCAAGGTTGCACATCACCACCTACCAGGCACGAGCATGCAGCCACTTCACACCGGTCATTTTGAACCCCAGGGAAGCAAACACAACGGTCTCGTACGCCAGTGTCATGGCGTTCTGTTCAGCTTGACCCCAAACCAGGAGACCCCTGCCCCAAACACTAACCTGCACTAACCCGCATGACAGCGTCTCGGCTCTTGTGTAGCCTGCCCAAAGTGCTACCATAATCCACACACACCCGCAGGACCGCAACCTTCCAGCGTGTGCCAGCGCCTCAGCCAAGACAAGTAACATACACAACTGGCCTTGCTGGCATCGCCAAGACTTGTGGGCCACATACCGGTAGCCTTATATCATTCACGGCCAAGTATCAGGCCGGCTCGTGTTCCTGCAGCACCCCGGATCGCTACTCGCATGCACCTCTCGCTCAAATGCCTCCTTACGGCTTCTTGCCCCGCTTCACCTCTTTGCCGCTTGCTGCACCCCCCACGTCCTCCAGCAGCCCCTGTAACCACACCGCCACCGCCTCCCGACTCCTCCATAACCTTGCTTGCGCCAGGGCCCGTTCCACCACCTCCCTGTTGGCCGCCGCGCCCCACTCCGCCAGCAGCTCCAGCACACTCAGCGGGCAGCCGCCGGTCCTCACCAGCACCTCCCCGCCCAGCGGGACGCCCAGCCGCCGCAGGGACCCCAGGCTCGCCAAGTCGCCCTTCCACGTTGCAGCTACGTAAGGATCCTCCTCGGCTTCGAACCCCTCCCTGCACCCCGCCCCCACCAGCCACGCCAGCAGTGCCTCGCAGCCGCCCTCTGCTGCGCTGGCCAGCACCCAGGGCCCCAGCGCCACGCCGTGCTCCTCGTGCAGGAACCGCACCAGGGGGAGGTCTCCCCTGCCAGCCGCCGCCTTCAGCGCGGCCGTGCCGCCCCCCATCGGGCAGCCCGCCTCCGCCAGCAGCTGCACCGCCCCCAGGAGCCCCTTGCCGGGCCACAGCTCCATCACCCTCAGGAGTGTGACGTCGCCCAGGGGCGTGGCCGCATCGTGCAGCAGCCAGCGCAGCATGGGCAGGTCGCCCGACGAGCAGGCCTCCGTGTACGCCCCCGGCTCGGGCGCGCGGCCCGCCGCCCGCAGCCACGTGGCCATCTCCACGCTACCCGACCTCACCGCATTGTACGGCGACGCCCTGCCCAGCCCCACGCCGCACTCCTCGTGCAGGTAGCGCGCCAAGCGCAGCTGCCCGCCGCCCACCGCCCCGGCCAGGAGGTCCTCCGCGTCCTGCCTCGGCATCCGGCGCACGTCTGCGCCCTGTTGCTGCAGCCACACCAGGTTGGCCACGGGTCTCTCCTCCTCCGTGGCCTCGTCCTCCACAGCAGGCGGGCCCCGCGGGACCCCGCCCCTGGGCGCCCCCGGCAGCGGGCAGCCGGCGTCGTTCACAAGCCACTCCACGACCTCCCGCTTGGAGAAGCGGATGGCAGTAAGCAGCAGGGTTGGCAAGTCCTGCTGCGCTCTCCTGTCCCTGGCCCATCTGCCCCATATCCAGCGCAGCGCTGGGAGCGTGTCGGTGGCGAAGAGGGGCTCGGGCGCGAGCGTCCGCAGGCCCCAGTCGGGGTCTTCGCCGCCTGGGTTCACGGCGAAGTACAGCGCCCTCAGCCAGGTCAGCTTGTCAGGGGCGTGCGGCCCGCCACCCTGCGCTGCGCTCTCCATCAGCTGCAGCACCGTGTAGGTGCCGAACAGCTCGCGGTCGGCCCAGTGCGAGCGCATCAGCGCCACGGTGTCCTGCAGCGCAGCCAGGTCGCCCCGGTATGCGACTGTGAGCATGGTGCTGACAGGAGCCAGCGGCAGGCGCTGCTCCAGCATCCACGGCAGCAGGTGCAGGTGGCCGGCAGTGGCCGCGGCCGCCCCCGGGTCCGGCACGTCTGCGAGCAGCCCGCCTTTCTTGCGGTACATGTCGGTGTAGTGCCTTGATGCGGGTGGCAGCCACTCGGGCACCAGCGCCGGCTGTAGCAGCGCCCAAGCCGCCTCCAGGTTGGCCTGGCAGCCGCTGGCGGCTGCAGTGCTCAGAAAAGCCAGCTTGGACGCAAGGGGCAGCTGTGCCAGGCCCGGCTCCGCCCCCGCCCGCCAGCTCCGGGCCACGCAAGGGGCCATGGGAACACTGAGCCATACGGTTCGGTCGGCGAGTTCGCTGAAATACGCAGCAGCGGCCTTGAACAAGCGCCGGCCGTTGCAGGCCAGCTCCTGGGGCGGAAGCAGCTTGAGGACATCGAACAACAGCGCTTGCGGTAGCGACGCCGAACCCACATCACCACCGGAAGATACGTTGACGCTACCCTTGCATGAAGCTGCCTTTTTGCTTTTTGCAGCTCCACGCCTGGGCATGATGGCTGCCTGCTGAGGCGCCTCGCCTGCTACTGCGCAACTTGACGGGAGGGGCTGGCTCGTCCCATCTGGTACGATTTGATGCTGTATCGGCGTCTCTTTTCGTGGTGAAATGAGGATACCGAAACGCAAAAGGGACGAACGGCAAACTCTTTTCGCCAGAACCGGGGACCCACGCGTTACTGCTAATCGTCCAGTTAAAGGAACTAGTCTTATAATTCACTTACAAAGTCCATAAAAGAAATGAAGACGGAAACCGATGCGACCGATGAGGCGAGCGGTAATGGGGCGTGAGGGGTGAGGGGTTCTTGGATGGGTTGACAGGACACCCGTGTTGAAAACCCGAGCTAAGGTGCCCAAAATGCCTACTTCTCAAGCTGTAATCATTGGTCATTGCCTATCCGAGTTGCACAACTCCACCGTATTTCGTTGTTCTGCAGGTGAATTGACAGGGTACAAGTGCTGTAGAGGGAGAAGAGGGCGCCCGGACGACCGGACGCAGCGCAGGGCCACAACCTGAGATTAACTCTGTCTGAGCGGAACTGAGCAAAACTGAGCGTAAATGAGCGAAACTGAGCGAACACGAGCGAAACTGAGCGAACACGAAATATTACCACAAAGACGAGCGTTATGCTGCTACCCTTGGCAACCTCAACGCCTCGCAACTGCTACACACAAGTGCCGCCAACGCCCACAACTGTCAGGGGCACGCCCTTGCGACGTAGTCGACTTGTGCGTGTCGCAGTATGCCAGGTACGAAACCTCAGCTCCCATCTACTCCCCTGGTTCGGCAGGCGGCCCCTGGGAGCACCATAGCACCATGCTGGTGCCTAAGCATGCACGTCCTTAGACCACGGTAGAGGTTTCGGGTAGCGGACGCCAGTCACCAGCAGGGGTGCTCCCCTGCTCGCCAGTAATCATATTCCTACTTGACTAATAATGCCTTTGAGGCTTTGACATTCTTTCTCAGAGCAGCTAGCTAGGGGGAGACTACTAGCCCGCTAAGCCACGCTGGGGCCGCTGACCTTCTTCATCGCAGAACGCCATGCAGTGCCTGCTGATGCAAAGGGGCACAGCTGCTAGCCTGCCATCCATGCTTGCTATCCGTTCCTCGTTCAGCCTGCCCTAAAGTACTGCCATACTCCACACACAGGGCCGCGAGTCCATCCTTGCAATGCAAGCAGCCAGCGCCGTTGTGTGAGGTCCTCAGGTCACCAGAAGACCAGGCCCACGCAGAGAGAGTGTGCTGAATGAAACGTAAACGGGCAACCATACGCCGATCCCTTGCCGCAAATCAGGGGAGCTCCCCTGCTGCAAGTTGTCACGGAAAGGCTCAATTGCAGCGTTCTGTTCCATGTGGGCGCGTCGGTCGAATGTTGTTGGTTACGGCCACGTGTAGACAAATGCGACCTACCCATGCGGCCCATTCTGCATCACCAGCGTCGAGACTCACCATGCTCCCGCGCCGGGGCTCCATGGCTAGGGCCAGGGCCAAAGCAGGGCCAGGGCCAGCAGCAGCACACCCGTGGTGCACAGCTTGGCTGCCTGTCAGCTACCGGTACACGGTGCTGATTGGGCTTTGGGTTCCTTGCTGGTTGCTGCCCTTTCCCTACCGTCATCTTAAACCGTGAACATTTTTACAACCAGACGGGTTTCGTTTATACTGGCCTGTAAACGACCAAAAGGAAACACGGTGCGGACCATGTGGGGGTAGGGGGCCTGGATTCAAGCACTACCGGTACGCCAACCCGTGTGCAGGCGCGTTCTCAGGAAGTGGTAGTGGCCTGACGCGTTGCGGGACTTGCAAACCCATCACTGCTCAGTCACTATGTCCCAGCCACGTGTCCCACACGCGGGGGGAAACAGGCAGGGGGACACGCTGGCCCGCCTGAGGCCGTTGCCACTTGCCAGATGCGCTGGTGGCCTGCTTGACCGAGACTGCCTTGCACCTACGCTTCTTGCGTCCTTGCGGTGAAGTAGCAGGGCCGTGCGTTCTCCCGTCCTCCCCCCTCGGCCTGCCTCTGCGGAGTAGGGTGCAGGTGCTGGCATACTGCGCGTCACTCCAATGCTCGCCAGGAGACCCAGGGGTCTCCCCTGCCATGCGTAATTACCCTTGCCCCCTTCCCTGGTCATGCCGACGGAACGCTCATCTTAGAGAATGCCACTCAAATATGCGTATTTTAACAATCTGCATTCGCAGATTACAGCTCAGAGGTGCTGCGGTTGGTGCAGTGGGAGAACAGTCGAAGGTGTCAGGCGGGTAGACCGCAAGTGTGTTTGTTTTGCAACCGTAAGCTCAGGCCAAGCAGGATGAGTCTGTTGGTTGACTGCATCCGACTGTCTTGGGCATCGACCCTTGCCGTGGCTCTTGCCGTGGCTCTTGCTGCACGCGGCAACAGTGCAGCGCGCTGCCTCTCATACTGCCGAGCTTTGTCGGTGTCCGTTGAAGTATGCACACTCTCATGCGAACAACATGCCTCCTGATGTCCCGAAACTCGGGCGCCCCGTACGAAGTTTTCCTTGACGCGTCCTGGGAGGTCTATGCCGGAGACACAGCATAAGCATACAACATACCACTTTGTCGGCAGTAAGAAAGACTTGTGTCTGAGCGACCTTTATTACCGTGAGAATGCATTTGACTGGCTCACAGGCGGAGTGTGCCGATACCTTACACGAGCAACTTTGATAATGCAAAAGAAGGCAATAAGCTGGCGGAGGTTATGAAGCGCGGCGCATATGACTCATTGCCCAGCTCCGGTGCTCACTTCACCGGGAACCCTTGGCCGCTGCTTGCTGTTGCTGGCTTTCCTTTGTTTGGGGCTGGAAAATGCCAAGGGCCACGAGCGAAACCGGGCGCTGCTTCCCGGAGGTACTCTGCCCCGGGGCTGCAGTCTCATAGTGGGCAACGTGACAGCGCATAACGTCACAACGACACTATGGACGGTTTCAGAATGCGAGATATCCCTCGACTGGGATGCTGGCCTCAGGCCCTCGCGCGAACCCATGGAGTGGCTACCAAACGGGTGAGATATCGTTTGTAGCCCCAGCAGCTTCATATGCCCATCTACTTACTCCTGCAAGGTGTTTTTGCGCGGTTGATGCGCACGTCCTGGCAGGGTGCTTGCTGTGTTAGCGGACGTCCCAGCGGCAGCCATGGTGCTTCTAGCCAACCTCACGCTCCAGGCCCCATCGTGCGGCCCGCTGTGGAGGCTGCAAGCGGATGAGTGTACCATGCGCATGTCCGCTTTCTGGCCCAGCAAGGGCCTGGAGGTGAGAAAAGTTGTAAAGGGTGGTGGTGGGGTTTGTGTGCAGGCCAGGGTGTTGTGTGCAGGCGTTTCAAGTGTCCACCAAGCTCAGCCCCAAGCCTGGCAACGTTAAACTGGCGTTCCTATACACCTTAGTATGTTACAGCATTCAAAGCTGTACGTGGTCGTAATTTTGGGGTTTGAAGCATACGGCTGGGTGGCTGGCTTGCTTCATTACACAGCTGCCGCACGGTCCGTAGGGGTGTAGTACAATGTGCCGAGACTGTCAACAGGAGGACTGGAGAGCGTTGTCATGGGCCGTTGCTAGTGAGGTCCGCGACCGGGCCGTCAGCGTACGGCAAGCTGCGTTTGCGTGGCATCCGTGACGATGTGGGTCAGCTCACGGCTCAGCCCAAGGTGCTGGCCTCATGCTTCCCCTCCTGGCTCGCTGCTTACTGTGCTCTCCTCCACCCGCTACCCTCAGGCTGGCCCCGCCTTCGTGCGCTACCGCCGGCTGCACGGCCGCCGCTCCATGGCGGAGAGCGTGCTGGTCACCTGCCCCGAAGCCGACTGGCCGCCGGCAGGGGTGGCGCCCAAGGGTCCCGGCCCAGCCCCAGCGGGGCCCAACGCCTCCGCCCCGGCCCTGTCGTCGCCCCCCGGCTTCCTGCAGCCGTGCGGCACGGCGGTGGTGACGGACGGGTCCCAGCTGCTGGCGGCGGTGGAGGCGCTGCAGGCGGTGGCTCAGCGCGTGCTGGTCACGCTGGACGCCAACATCACGCTGCCGTGCACGCCCACGGAGCAGGTGGGCGGAGGGGTGGGCCGGGGAGTTCAGGTGCTTGAGGAGTCGGGCGGGACGAGCCAAGCAGTAGGGCAGCAAAATGATGTGCGCTTTGTTGGTGTATACTTGGCCAGCCATCCGGCTCGCCCTGCACGACCAGTGTACGAGCTTTCGCCAAGGTTGTCATGTCACTGACTCTCTCCCGTCCCCCACCCCTGCCACTGCCTCAACTGGTCTTTTCCGCAGCTGTCCCCCTCCTCCCCGGACGACGCCTCCCCGCTGGTGCGCGTGTACCGCAATGTCACGCTGGCGGGGCTGGGCCGCGGCACGCTGGGAGCCACGCCCAGCGCCGGCACGGGCGCCACCCCCGGCGCCCCTTCTGAGGGCTCCTCGGGCGTGGCCACGCAGCTGGACGTGGGCCACCGCCGCAACGTGTTCGGCCTGGCGGACGGCGACGCCGCGGTGCTGGTGTTTGCGGACATGAACGTGGTCAACCCGCCGCCGGGGCCGCCGGACACGTGGCCGTGGGGGCTGACGTCGGGCGGCATGTGGCACGTGGGGCTCAACAGGTGGGCGGCGGGAGGACGGGGCGGGGCGGGCGGGTCGAGCCTTGGCGTGGTGGGATCAGGTTTCGGTAACAGACCGCCGCTGTGTCTTGCTGGGACCACCCCCAAGTTGGGAGGTGTTGCAACTTAGGAGGATACGTAGGAATGCACCCGGATAAGGAAGGCCCTGCAGTCCGTATGAACACCTGTCAGGCGTTTTGTGCGCACTTGGCTGCATCCGTTCGCATTGCCACTAAAACTCCCTGCTTCCCGTGTTCGCAACCCAGGTGTATAATGTGTTGGGCAGATCCAAACACCTGTACAATCAGCCGCCCCATCGTGCCGCTAACTGCCCGCCCGCCCCCTCAACCTAACCCCCCCAGGAGCACCACGTCCATCCGCATGGTCAACTTCCGTGTGCAGCTGGCGCTGGCGCCCGGCCAGGTGTCGTACTACTCGTACTGGTACAGCCGGCTGCTGTCGCTGGTGCCGGCGGAGCAGGCCAGCGCGCAGTGGCTGCTGGGCTTCATCACGCCGCAGAGACAGGTGCGCGGACCGGGGCGCGGGGTGGAGGGGGCGGGCACAGGGCACATTCTTGTTTGCCGAGCCGTTCGGTGTGCTTTGAAGGGCAAACGCGCCTTGCTTTTCGTGGAAACCGTGCCGCAATGCAGGGATGGAAGTTGGAGGCTTGTGGCCCACAACTTGCCCGTGTCGCGGTTGAGCCGTTCTGCATGGTTGGAGGCCGCACTTTCCCGACCAACACTGCCTGTCTCGGACCCTTCCCCTCTGCTCCCTGTCCCCCAGGTGCTGTCCGACGAGGGCGCCGTGACGCTGCTGGGCCTGACGGGCTCCTTCCTGGCGAAGATCAACATGACCATCCTGTCGCGGGTCGCGGTGCCCGGCACGCCGCAGCTGCCGGTGGCCTTCGACCCCTGGCGCCTGGACGACCCGCCCGTGCCGCACGGGGCGGTGGTGGTGGCCTACACGCTGGGCCAGGTGCAGGACGCACTGCAGGTGGGTGCTAGGGAGGGTGGGTGGGTAGAGGTTCTGACCAGCGGCGGGTGTGGGACTGCAATGGCCAGTCACCGAACCCGCATCTCCGCGCCCCCGCCCCCGCCCCCGCTGCTTCCCACAGGAGGTGTGGACCGGCACGCGCGTCATCGCCATGATGGCCAACATGAGCCTCGTGGACTCCAGCTGGCCGGCGGTGAGGGGGGCGGCAAGCTGGGGAGGAAGGAGGGAGGTGGAGGGAGGGGCCTCCGTTGCACCGAACACCCTCGCTAGCTGCCCTGCGTCCGCCACTCAGGCCGTGCACCACTCGCATTGCCTGCCTGCCTGCCTACCGTTGTGCCGGTACATTTAGTCCAGCTCACCCCGCCTTTCAAAGGCCCTTCCTCTCCCCGCAACCCTCTGTCGTCCTACCGCCGTATTTCCACAACGCTCTTCGTGTTTTGCCCCCGTTCCCCGGCCTCCCGTCTCTTCCCAGGACGGCTACCTGCTGTCCTCCAGCGTCACCTTCAGCGGCCCCACCTCCGGGCCCCCCGTGCTGCTGGACACGGCCGGCCGCATGCGCCTGCGCGTGCCGCCCGGCCTGACGGCGTCCTGGCGCTCGCTGCGCCTGCGCAGCCTGTCGTGGCCCGTCAGCTGGGCGCTGCCCGCCGCACCCGCAGCGGTGCCGGGGGTGCCGGGCTACGAGCAGTGGAGGGCCAGGTGGGCGCGGGGCGGCTGGGGGCAGGGCGGGACTGGTTGGTTTGCGGCTTGTGGGTGGGCTGGGCAAGCTCAACTTAGTGGTCTGGGAACGCCCGTCTGGGCATGCTGCAAGCGCAGCCAGGCCTACGCGTGGCGGTGTCCACCATCGTAGCCGCTCTGGCACGCTATGTCGCTGCGTGGCCTTGCATGAGGGTAAGCGTCCTCCCTGTCTGCTGTCCTCCCCTCACCAGCTGCCTGCCGGGCTTCCTGGACTCGTCCACCGGCCAGCTCAAGTACGTGGACTGCACAACGGAGGCGCCCGCGCCCGCCTTCGCGCTCATATGGCGCTACAACCGCCCCGTGTGCCGCCCGGCGCAGCAGCTGCAGCTACAGCTGCCCGGCGCCACCGCCACCTCGCCCGCGCCCGCCACCCCCTCTCCCCCGCCCGCCACGTGCGTCCTGGCGGCCGAGGCGGCCGCCGCCGCGCCGGTGGTGCCCCCCGAGCTGAGTGACCTGGTCACGCGCCTCATGTCCACCTCGGGCCAGCCGGTGAGCCGGGACAAAGGGACGGCATGATGCAGTTGCAAGTCGCAAGAGGGGCGTCTGGCGCTGCGTTGACCCGTCAGGCCATACCATACGTGATTCGGGGCTCTGGATGGCGCGGCGAACGCTGCTTGCTGCCCTCGGGGCTACGTTCACGTAAAGCTGGAGAGCTGAGCTTCCTGTTTCGCAACGCCTGCACAGGGCGACGAGCTGTTCGTTGTCAGCCGGTCGAGGCTCACCGCGCTCCACCCGCCAACAATGCGCAAGCGCCCTTCGCTTGCGAACACGCCTTGCCAAGTTGCACACGAAGGGCAGAAACCTTGTAATGCACACGACCCGTACACTTCCTTTGCACCCCCCCCCCTGCTCAGCAGCTGGCGCTGGACAACCGCACCATCCTGGCGGTGTCGGGCGGCGTGGGGTCGGTGGTGCTGATCAATACCAGCACCGTGCTCATCAGCGGGCCGGTGCCGGGGCTGGCCCCGGGGGACACGGCGGGCAGTGCGGCTGGTGACGGCGGCGGCGGATCGTGCGACTTTGAAGGATGTAAGCTTCCGCCCGTCTGACCTCTTTGCCGTATCATGCAAACGCGATTATAGTTGGCCAGGGTTGTGGCTTGCACACGCATTCGCTGGAGTTGGTGCCCCGGCCGTTGCCTCGCACCCGCAACAGCCTAGCTTGACCTGAAACGCCAAGACAGTGTATGCAATGTCCACCTCGAAATGCAATCACCCCCACTTCTTCTCCATTGCCCGTCCCTCCTTGCAGTTCTGCAGCTGCTGATCGCCGCCCAGAGCACACCGCCAGGCGCCTCAGAGTTGCTGCCGGGGCCCGGCGGCGGCGCCACAGCCGGGGCGCCTGGCGGCGGCCGCGCTGTCAACACCGGGGCCGCGGTGGGCGGCGCAGTCGGGGGCTTTGTTGGCTTGCTCGCAGTCACGAGTGCCGTCTACCTCTTTGTGGCGCGTCGCAGGCGGCGGAATGGCGCCAACCTACCCGCCGCCAAGAACGGCTCGAGCACGCTGCCCGACTCAGCCGCCTTGGGGGCCGGGCCGGGCAGCATGGGCGACTCGGGGAAACCGGGGCAGGGGCCCGCTGCGGCCCGCTGCTCGCCCCTGCTGAAGCTGCTGCGCATGGCACGGCCGGCGGGCGGGGGAGGGGGCGGTGCCGGCAGCGCAGCAGGGGCCGCCGCATGGGACCAGCTGCCTCAGTCGCCTGCACGCAGCCTGGCGGCTGCACGTGGCGGTGGGCAAGCTGCCGGCGGCGGCAACGGCAAGGGGCCACATGAGCCCACCGCCTCCATCCTCCTGGCGCCGGAGCCAGGGCCAAGGGACGTCAAGACCCCGGCCGCACTGCCTGTGCCGCTGTCGCCGCAGCCGCAAGGGAGGCAGCAGCAGCAGCAGCAGCAGCAGGAGGAGGAACAGCAGGAGCAGGTCCCCGCTCGCCGCGGCGTGGGCGCCCCAGCCGTGCTGAACACGGCGGGCCTGGAGGCGGGGGCGGAAGCGGATGCAGCAGGCGCCGGGGGCTGGCCCGGGCGCGGGGTTGGGGCCGGGTCTGCAGGCGCCTGGCGGTGGCACACGGACACAGCTGGTACAGATGACCAAGAGCAGGAACTTGAGTTGGAGCTGCAGCAGGAGGACGCCAGCGCCTTCAGCGCATCCTTTGCCGCCCAGGGCCGCAGCAACAGCCAGACCGCCGGCGCCGGCGTCCCTGGAGGGTTGGCAGGCGGCTCCGTGCGTCCCGGCAGCGTGGGCCCTCCCGGCGGTGGCGGCGGCGGCGGCTCCGCCATGGTGACCATGATGGACCACATGCTGGGGTCTGTGGCGTCGCGGCAGGGGCAGGCGCAGGGGCAGGCCGGGGGCAGGGCGCCGGTGGTGCCGGGCAGCCGCCTGGGCGCCGCGGGCTCGCTGTCCCCGCTGCTGAACACCCAGCAGCAGCTGCGCCTTCCGCCCAGCCGCCAGCCCAGCGGCGGGCCCGGCACGGGCGGCACGGGCACGGGCATGGTGACCACCGCGCTGGTGCTCACGGGCGGCGGCTCCACAGGTGGCATGAGCACGTCGGGGGAGGTGACGCGCAACATGCTGGCGGCAGAGATCGACACCATGATACGCCGCATACAGGTGGGGGGGCGGGGAGGAGGCGTACGTACACAGCAGGCTGCCTCAGGGCCTGGCCGGCATGGTGGCCCAGAAGGACAGGTGCACTTTGAAGGGTTGGGAAGGCTTTTGCAGCTCCTTACCTTCATGCTGGCCCTTCCAGGGCAGGGGCACCTTGGTAATTGGGTTGGGGTTTGCGGCGGCACGACGCCTGGAGGGCATGTAGACCATGGATGGTCTGTGGAGGCTGTACTGCGGCGCAGGCCCCTGGCAGCCGTGCCGTCCCGTCACTGCCCTACGGACGCAAGGCAACATTGTCTTGCCCCCACGTCGGCTCGTGCTGCCTGTCCCCGCGCAGGAGACCACCGTGAGCAGCATGGCCTCGCGGGCCTCACAGGCGCCGGGGCCGCGTGTGCTGGGGCGCGGGGGCTTCGGAGTCGTGTACAGGGGTGAGCGGCACGGAGTGTCTATGGCAACGCAGCGCAGGTTTGGGAGCCGGTCTTTTGTCGTAAGTGTCACCCACAAAGAACCAACGCACGGGTGCTTTGCACACACCAAGCCAAACGAGTACTTGCTGACTCAGCGCCAACTTGCTCACCGAGACGGCACCACCCCCTGGTTACCATTACCTGCAAGCCGCGGCGCCCACCCTTGCCCTCCACCCGTGCTGCCCCGCACCCGCCCCTTCCCTCTTCCTCTGCTTCCCCCATTCTTCTCCTCCCACCAGGCGAGTGGCGCGGCCTGCCGGTGGCCATCAAGGTGGTGCTGCTGCAGGACGGGGACTCCCCTGCGCGCCGCGAGCGCCTGGTGCGCGAGGTGGCGCTGACCGCCACGCTGTCGCACCCGCACGTGGTGCCCACCTACCACTACACCATCACGCCCGTGCTCATGGGCAGCCTGGACGAGGAGTCGGGCAGCTGGGGGCTGGGCCGGCCGCCCAGGTGGGGCACACAGCCGCTGGTGCGGAACCTGCCGTCGTTAGTACGACCACACCTTGCCGCCATTCCAAGGAACCGCCAGGGTTGTGCCAACACTATGCGCCGTGCAGGTTAATGAGAGTATTGAGAGTAACGTGCCCGTGCTGAAACGAAGGAGTCTCGGGGACCGCCCGCCACGTGTCACACTGTCCTCCCGCCCCCAATCCCCCCGCAGGCACGTGGGCCTGGAGCCGGCCGAGGAGCTGGGCGTGGGCACCACCGGCACGCCGCTCACGCTGCACGGCATCCCGCGGCCCGGCCCCGGCGAGCCCGGCCCCGAGGGCGGTGTGACAGCGTACAAGCTGTCCATCATCATGGCCTACTGCGACAGGGGCACGCTGCGGGACGCGGTGGCGGCGGGCCTGTTCAACACGCCCCTGCCCACGGCCCCGCTGCAGCAGCAGTCGCAGCAGCAGCACTCCTGGGAGGGCCCCGGGCCGGGGGCAAGCCAGGGGGCCGGCGATGGGGCGGCAGCGCGAGGAGGCAGCGGGACCGCGGGTGGGACGAGGGTGGGGAGCGGCGACGCCTTGCCTGCTTTGCCCGGGCCGCTGCGCCTGCCAGCCCACACCGAGAGCGACAGGGCGGCAGGCCGGTCGCCGGACTCGTCCCAGCTGCAGGGCGCGGCTCCGCAGTCCGGGCAAGGGGCGCCGCCGCTGCCGCCCCTGCCACCGCCGGCGCAAGCGGGCAGCGCGGGGCATGGGAGTGTGGGCATGGTCCGCGGCAGCCCTGAGGAGCGGCCGCTGGGCGCGCGGCTGACGTGGGCGGACGTGCGGGTCGCCGCGAACCTGGTGCGTGCCGTACGCGTGGCCGCGTGGCCGCCGGGCCGCCTGCCGGAAGCTGTACGGCACTTGCACTGGTCGCCGTTACGGTCTGTCATCCGCCACCAAGCTGCGATGGCCTTGCCCCTAGCCTATTTACTCTTGTCTCCCGCCCTCGCCCCCTGGCCCCTCGGCCCCCAGCCCCTGGCGCTGTTCGCGGCGCTGGACATCGCCCGCGGCCTGGCCTACCTGCACGCCTGCTGCGTGGTGCACGGCGACCTCACGCCCAACAACATCCTGCTGCGCTCCGCGGAGCCGCTGCTGCCCTCGCCCGCAGCCGCCTCCACCGCCACCGGCGCCGCCAGCAGCACGGGCACCGCCAGCATCAGCTCCAGCCGCCGCGCAGGCACCGCCACCGCCAGCGCCAGCGCGGAGCCCAGCACGGATGCGGCCAGCTCCTGCATGGCGCACGCGGTGGTGCTGGCGGGGCGCGTGCTGGGGCCGCAGGTGGGGAGGGTCGCTGGGAAGGGCCCCCAGAGACGTGAGGCAGCCAATTTAAGGCCCTGCAGGGCGGGCCCTTGTACAGCCAACTGCACAGGCACTGCCGGCACAGGCCGGCTTACAATATGCCTGCGTGCCAGGAGCGCCGCCAGGAGCGCCGGCAAGCGGCGTACCCCCCCCCCCCCACGGACCCGTGTTTACTCCTTGCTGGCAGCCGGGTAGCCGCCGTGCTCCTTCAGCGCTGACCGTGTGCACGCTGCCCTGCCCTGCCCTGCCCTGCAGCTGCTGTCCCCGCTGGAGCCCGTGGACTCGCTGGACCCGCTGGCGGACTCGGAGCCGGTGCTGCTGCGCGGCCCGACCGGCGGCCTGCTGCAGACGCCCCCGCAGGATCAAGAGCGCGAGCAGAGCCTGGAGGGCTCCTGGGCGCTGGACGGAACCGGCGACCTGCGCGCGCCCTCCTCCTGCGCCTCGCTGGGCTCTGCCTCTGCCCACCCTGGCCGTTCCCAGCTGGAGCCGGAGCTGACGGTGGCTGCCGGGGTGGGCCTGGCCACAGACGACGCCGACGTGGACGCGAACGTGGCGGCAGCGCTGGCTGCTGCTGCTGCTGCTGCTGCCGGCGGCTCCCCCGCGCTCCAGGGCAGTGGCGGTCCGGTGGCTGTGGCGCCGGCCGCCTGCATGGCCAGCGGCTCGTCGGGCGCGGGCGGCGCGCAGCCGGCGTCCGGCAACCCGGGCTCCCTCAGCCTGGCGCTGGGGCAGCTGGGGGTGGTGGAGGGCGAGGAGGCCGCGGAGGGTGCGGCCTGCCACGGCGCGTGGGTTGGCGCAGGGGACGCCGACGAGGAGGAACAGCAGCAGCAGCAGATAGAGGAGGAGGAGGTGCAGTTCGGCCTGGCCGAGGGCACAGCGCCTGCGCCAGACTCCGGCGCCGGCGGCTCGGCGGCGGCCGAGGAGGATGCAGCGCGCAGCCCCTTCGTCGGCCCGCCTCCGAGCAGGACGCCTGGGCAGCCGGCTGGGCCGGGCGCGGGTGGCGGGGTGGCGGGCGGGTCGTGGAGGGCGCGGGGCGGGGCGGCGGGCGGCAGCGCCAGCTGCTCGCCGTACTGGCAGGGCCAGGGGCAGGCGCAGGGCCGGGTGCTGGGTCCGTCGCCCAGCGGCCTGACCGCCAGCGCCCAGCTGCTGATGGGGCACGTGTTCAAGATCAGGTGGGCGCAGGGCGTGATGGGGGCACGGAGGGCCGGTAGCTGAGCAAAGGAAGCGGCGCAGCAATGTGGCTGCATGCCTGCGTATACAGCGTTAACACAGCGCTAACACCACGGCACTCCAGCCTTGCTTTGTCCGTTGCATTCTTCGCTGCTTACCGCTGCTACTGCACGCCGTGCTGGCCGGGCTCCGCCCCTGCGCATGCGGCACGGCGCTTACTCCCTGCCCCATGGCCCCCTGTGTGTGGCCCCGCAGCGACTTCGGGCTGAGTGTGCGGCTGGAGCAGGGCGAGTCGCACCTCAGCAACATGCACCAGGTGGGCGGGGGCCGAGGAAAGGGGAGGCCATACGGATTTTCGGGAAAAGGCGTGCGTGTGGAATGAGGGGAAACAGAGTAAGTAGGTAAGGGGTGCATATGCGGTGCAGCGGGGGCGCAAGGTCAGCAGCTGAAACAGCAGAGCGGAAGGGCTAGCGGCGCATGCTGGCGTGCTCCAGGATGTGCTGCTCCTCATTTGCGTGCACCTGTTGACGTCGATTCGCCCAGCGCCCAGTTACGGTGTGTTCTCACCATGGGCCACCCCGCCCCGACCCCGGTCCACCCCCCAGGGCACGCCCTTCTTCACCGCGGCCGAGGTGCTGATGGCGGGCAAGGTGTCCCCCGCCTCGGACGTGTACTCTTTCGGCGTCATCCTGTGGTGCCTGGCGCACAGCGTGCTGCTCAGGTGGGCACTGGGCAGCCGCGGGGCACGGGGCGTGGGGGCAGCGCGGCAGGGCGGCAGCTCGCTGCATGTTGCCGAACACTCTCCGCACCTGCATCGGTGGCGACGCACGCCGTGCCCGCGCGCCCTTTGTGCTGAAGATGAGCCTTCTGTCGCCCAGCTGTCCAACCCTCCTGCACCCTGCCCCACCCGGCGCCTTCCCCCCCGCAGCCAGCTGCGCCACCTGCTCCCCGGCATGTACTCCCCCGTGGGCCCCACGCTGCTGGCGCACGCCTCGCCGCGCCTGCCGCCGGGCCTGATGGGCCTGCTGCGCCGCTGCCTGGCGGCGCAGCCGGGGGCGCGGCCCTCCGCGGCCGCGCTGGTGGAGGATCTCAAGCAGCTGCTGCAGGTGGGCAGCCGTGTAGGGTAGCACGCGTGCTGGGGTGGAGGAAAGTGCTAGCCACGTGTGCAACAGCGCGGTGGTGGGAGGTGGGGCTCGGGGCTGAACAGAAGGCGCGCAGCCACGATCGTGTTGAGTGATTCGGTACTGCGCCGTCGGGTGCTGGGGACGAGGAACGGGCGCTTGTCGGTACACTTGACGACGTGCTGGTACAGGACTGCGCCCGGTGTGGAAGGATTGTGCATGGTTCAGCTGTTTCGGTGGCATGCGGGTGCCCCGCGGCGGCCCACTATCGACATGGCGCGGCCAACACGTTCTTACCGCTGAGCAACCTCGCCAACCTCTGCCGTACACCCCTTCCCCCTTGCCGTGCAGGCGGCTGCTGGCCCGGAGCTGTCTGCGCTGCTGCTGACGGCCGAGCGGCGGGAGCGGGACGTGGGCAGCACCGTGGCGGGCCTGCACGGCCACCACCACCACCAGCACCAGCAGCACCAGCACGGGCAGTACAGGCAGGGGCAGCAGCGCAGGTAGGGACCACAAACGAGCAAGGATAAGGCGTGCAACATTTCTGAAGACAATGACGAGTGCGATCTGGTACGGCGCTCAAGCTACACACAACACATTGTACCTACGACATGGTAATGCTCAAGACGACGAGTTCGGCACGGTAAATGGGCATGGAGCTGGATGCCGAGCTGGCTGGGATGCACGTATTTGCTCGAGAGGTTTGAGGTGGTGTGTGCTGGCAGTGTGTGCAGGTGGCCGCAAGGTAGGCTTGTTGCGCTTGCAGGCCGCACGCCCAGCCGTGCCGGGTGTGGGACGCGCGCGGTTGGCGGTACCAGGAAGGCGGCGGTTGCATGCATGCATGTGGTCAAGAGAGACGGCCGGGTGGTGGTACTCCTTGGGTCCCGTGGGGCGTCACCGTGCGATACACCTCACGCATGCATCCATGGCCGCACGGTCCACGTGTCAAGGTACGACACATGCTTGGCGTGCGGTGGCGTGCCGCTGGCGCAGCCGCGACCATACCGTACATGCACCAGTAGCTAGCAGCATGCTGCAACATCTGCATACAGTCTGGTGGTACAGTTTCTCAAAGCTCACCCTTAAGAGCGACAAACTCTTATTTCGTAAATGCAACAAGCCACAAGCGTGATGCATCTGACGGTCTGCGGGCGTCGTGACGCATGTGTTGCGGCCTGCACCCAAGCGGCTCCCTTCGAAGGACGTGTGATGTCGGCCTTGCTGCGGCCTAGGCGCGTGTTTTATAGTGGCGCAGAAGGCGGGACGGTGCCGGCTGCCAGGCGCCTTTGTGCCTGCCTGCGTGCGACGTGGGGTACAAGTACTTGACTGATATGATCCGTTCAGGCAAGGGCTCTTATGGTTACGGATGTGCAAGGCTGGTGGTGGAACAGCATAGCTGTGCATAGATGTTGCATGATGCTTAACGTGAACAGTGTATGGTATGGTTTCCCGTGTGCAGTGGGGTTGCACAAATGAACCGTTTACCCAAGTAATTGGTGCGCCGCTGTTTTGGCGCTGATGTGCTGGCGCCGGTGCTGGGACACAGTGCTGTTGGATAACGCGATCAGCAGGCACGGACGTGGCTCAGCAGCTTTGCCGTACAAGCGGCAGCTACCGTATGACGCGGTATTCTTGGCTGTTACAGTTCCTCTTGTGGTGGTGGCGCGATTACTGTGGGGGCGTTGTAAGTGGGTCTGCGGCCTGCCTTCAGACTGGAAGCGCGTTGGCACGCCCGCGGCAGATGCTGTGGGCTACCTGCATGTCCTTCATGGCGCATGATACCGTATGATGGTCGCACGCTTGGCGTGGATGGCGCACAGGTTGCTGTCCTCAAACAGGCCCACCAGGTCCGCCTCGGCAGCCTATTGCAGCGCCCGCACGGCTGGCTCTGGAAGCGCAGGCTGGTCTTGCAGTCCCCTCGAACGGCAGCTTGCGGATGAGCAGCTCAGTCCACGCCACTGGGTCTTGCGGGTCTCACCTACGGTATAGCCACGGTGCCGGGGCGTTGGCGCCGTAGCGGTAGGGCGTCTTCGAACCGTCGGTGGCGGGGTATCTCCTGCGTGGCCTTGTTTGCCCGCTGCTTCGGGGCGTTCCCAGTTCCGTCCCACCCGCGGACGGACCTGCAGAGGAGCAGTTGCTCAGTGCGGCCCAGCCTTGCAGTTGTCTGACGGTGTAGTCTGTGGAGTAGTATGGAGCAGTGTTGAGCCCATCAACGTGCAGTCCGGTTGGGCAGGACACCAACGCCAGCCTCCCCACCAACACTGCGCCGTACGGCTGCTCCAAAGCCAACGCTCCCCCCTCCGCGCGCCCCACTCCCTCGCGTCCCAGATTTTTCGTCCGCCCCGGGTCGTACTCTGCCCGGCCTCATGTTAGGTGATGTACAGCAATAATGGGCAGTGTTGCCAGGGTCCAACAAAGAGGCACGGTGTACGCTCCGGCGAGCCGGGGTCAGCGGGGCGTCATGCTCGTCCCGTCTGCCGTACCACCACTACCTGTTAGAAACCTGCGTTCTGTCGCAGCCGAATAGGGCAACTTATTTCTTCTCTATTTCACATTCGCAAGCACGATCATGTCTGGACGCGGCAAGGGCGGCAAGGGCCTGGGCAAGGGTGGGGCGAAGCGCCATCGCAAGGTGCTCCGCGACAACATCCAGGGCATCACCAAGCCCGCTATCCGCCGTCTGGCTCGCCGTGGCGGTGTGAAGCGCATCAGCGGCCTGATTTACGAGGAGACGCGCACGGTCCTCAAGACGTTCCTGGAGAACGTCATCCGCGACTCGGTCACCTACACCGAGCACGCTCGCCGCAAGACCGTAACGGCCATGGACGTTGTGTACGCGCTCAAGCGCCAGGGCCGCACCCTCTACGGCTTCGGCGGTTAAACTCTCGAGGTCGAGAGCCGACGACGGCTGGCGCAACTCGGTGTTTCTCAACACCACCTCCATTATGGACATTAGTAGCAGTGCGGGGTGCACCACAGAGGAATGGGGCCTTCACTTGCAGGGTTTCTATGCTAGCTGTGGGGGTAAGCGGGCGGAGCGGCAGGAAGGTGCACAGGGCAGCGGCCGTGCGTCAACCCAGGGGAGAGTCAACCCCTGAGTCAACCTGCACCCATCTGTGTTCGGCTCCGGATGGGGCTACGGGGTGTCACGGCACCTCGGCCATTCACGGCCACGGCGTGACGGTGAGCGGGAACTCTGTGGGACCGAGCACTGGCACGTGGCCACGCGGCAGGAGCTGTGGGCGCCTGTCCGAGGTGCCACGTGGGACCAGGCCCTGCTGCCCGTTGCCCCAGCTCCTCCTGCAGGCTAGCATGCTGCCCCCGCCGGCCCCCACCACCAACCCTCGCCATCCCGCCACAAGCAGGTCCGTGTTCGGGGTGCGAGGGGTGTACTCACTATATGCCCCATGTTGCAAGGTGTACTTGCTGTGTCCTGGGGGCGGCGTGAACGCGTGTAGACGCCCACAGGGCATGGCATGGCGTCACGGCTGCCCAAGCACAGGGCGGGGCAGGGCGCGGCCCCAGGCTGCAGTGCAGGAGGGCCCAGGTGTGGGTACGCGCGCGCTGCTGGAGGCTGGAGGTGCAGGCTTGGCAGGGCACAAGCTAAGCATTGCTGCATTGGTCAGCAGGGTGTGTCACGGCCTGCGCTGACATACACAGCCACCAGGATTACAGGCAGCTGGGGGTCCAGCATTGAGTTAGGTAACTTGCATGGTGTCCTTCCGTAGGCGACCTCGGTATCTTGACAGGCTTCTTGGCCGCACCCGTTGCCGGATATGTATGGTCCAGCGGGGTAGGAAAACCTGGTAAAACCTGCCATGCTAAGACGTTCCAGTCCTGCGAGGACATCCCGAGTCACCTGTACGACTCTGTGGTCCTGACGCCACCAGCACGACGTGCCGGCGGGGAGCTGGTCCAGGCTGGTCTTACATGTGCCACGCGAAGCGTTGGCGAGCGCGCCTCAAAATGCAATGCATTGCAGCACTATGCACCACAGACATCCCCAGTACAGTTGGTGGTGTGCTGCTGAGGTGCCAGCAGCACGTAGCGCCCCCGCTCCACTCCACTCCGTCATGACCACCGGTACTGCCCTACCATGCGCGGCCAGAACGTAGCCAGCGACTAGAGGCCCAGTACTGCTTGCGACGTACAATGGCATACGTCCATCTCTCACCGTTAGTATGAATGTACAACACCTGCAGCGCAAAAAGCAGCAACAGGGCATGGCAGGGAGCTCCCCCGACTTTGATGCTGCGCACTGTCCAGCCGCCCTGGGTACGTACCGTACGCAATACGGTACCAGTGTATGCGACCGTGCGCCGCGTGCGGTGCGCAGGCGTCAAACAGTACTTTAACGCCCGCACGTCCATGTTGGTCTACCTAACACACATGGCGGCTATCACAACCTACCGTAGGTACGCAGGGCACAACACGGCGCACCACCGGAGCTGCACACGTGCTCATGTGCTTGCCGTGACGCGACAGTGCGCTCGCTTGCCGTTGCCTGGGCAGGTCCAGGTCCAGGTGCCGGTACCGGTATGCCACGCCGGCCCTACCTACTTCTGGGTTAGCTGACAAGCACGCTCTGCACTGCCTAGGACCTCTCTTTGCCACTCCCCTTTGTGTTGTATCGGCGGAGCCGATCCTTTGCCCCTTTGGAAGTCACCCCTCATCCCTACCTCCAGCAGCCCCAACCTGCGCGCTCGCCCTCGTTGACCGCTCCGGACGTCCCTCAGCTTTGGGCTCGTCCTCTGATCGCGCCCTCCGCCCCCCGCCCCGCCCCTACCCCCCAACACCCCCGCTGCCCGCCTCGTCACTGGCGTACTCCAGTGCCAGCTCAGACTCCACCATCTCCTCCTCCTCCTCGTCCTCTCCCTCCTCTTCCTCCTCCTCCACCTCCCGCTCCCCTCCTTCCGCACTCCCAGCTTCATCCTCCTCCTCTCCCTCAGTTTCGCCTTCTCCCTCTCCCTCATCCTCGTCGACGTCCTCCCCCTCCTCCTCCTCCCCGTCATCATGCACCTCCCTCCCTGCCGCCGCTTTCGCCTCCTCCCCCGCTCTCCCTCCGCCCCCCTCCGCCTCCCCCTCGCCCTGCAGCGCCACGGCCCCCGCCGCCGCCAGCCCCGCCACCACAGCCTCCTGCCGCCGCCGCTCAGCCTCAGCCTGAGAAGGGGAATCCCAGAACTCCAGTCAGTGTATGTGGCACTTCTGTCGGGGACCAATATGTCACGGCAGCGTGTGCAGGCGTGTGCAAGGCGCATGGCCGAGAGGTGCATGCGTTGCTTTTATGACCTCGGTCCCTCCCTAGACACCCTCTACACACACACTCCGGCACCCCCCGCCCCCCGCACCCACCTGCCGCTCCACCAGCGCGGTGGTTGCCGCCGCCTCCAGCTGCTGCCGCGCCGTGGCCTGCACCGCGGACCAGGCGGCGGCGGACACCGCGTCGGGGTGGGCTGCGGGGGTGGGGAGAAGAGAGGAACAAAGCACTAGAATCGCGAAAGAGTAGGAGTGGTTGGTCGTACGGCAGGGATCGCTCGCCGGGAAGCCCAGAGACGGGGGGAGGGGGTACGTGGGGTTGGGTGGGGGGACATGGAGTGGGGTGTTGTAAGGATCACAGAGTACGAGACATGACCCTGGGCACGGGAAAGGACAGGATGGCAGGTGAGGAATGGTGCGGGGTCCAACAGCTTTCAGGGCAGAGGCGAACGGTGGGGACCTGTGGAAGTGGTGCCAGGGGGCGGTGCTGCCGGCGCGTTGGGTAGCAGGCCGGCATGGGTGGGCGGCACCAGCTGTGGGCTGCGGTGGCCGAGACCGGCACTGCGCCAGCCCGTGCCCTGTCACACCCAGCCAGAACCCAGACATACCCCTCCCGATGCCACTGCCTGGTTGACCCATGCGCAAGGAGCTGCGTTGCCCCCCTCCCCCTGCTGATGCGCCCCCCCCCCCCCCCCCCCCCCCCCCCCCGGGGGAGGGGCCCCCCCCGCGCTTTCCCCCCCCTCTTTGTGTTTTTGTTCTCCCCCCCCCA